>JAESFW010000031.1_pt1 | contig 364798 bp, 345 predicted proteins | sample 9269481 | NCBI WGS metagenome assembly JAESFW01 (sample SAMN14515350, study PRJNA621654) | algae metagenome | isolation source: Lyngbya sp. HA4199-MV5 and co-occurring heterotrophs from soil with... | place: USA: Ahupuaa O Kahana State Park, Hawaii | collected 2009-07-21 | reverse complement strand
GCGAATTCGGCGGTGGCGGAATCGACCACTGCATTGATCTCGTTGATGCCGGCGACCAGGCGCTGCATCTGCTCGTCGGCCTCGTCGATCTTCAATCGCGCCGAGAAATCACCCGCCGCCGCAGCCGCCACCACCTCGCCGACATCCGAGACCACCGCCTCCATCGACTGCGCCCGCGCCAGACGCGCCGCAGCGGCGGCGCGTTCCTGCTCCTCGAGCGCCCGGACGCGCAGCAGGTTGGCCTGGAAATCGTCGAGCGCATGGCTGATGGCATCGACCTCGACCATGCCGACCTTGGCCGGGATCTTGGCGTCTTCGGCGCCGCTGAGCATCAGCCCGACCGAGTTGGCGAGCTGGCCGAGCGGCCGGACCACGCCGCGGTGGAACAGCGTCACCACGCCGATGACGACGCCCGTCACCACGAGGATCGCGAGGACCGCGAGCGCGAGCCGCCACCCGGCAATCGAAAGATCCTCGTCGATCTCGACCCTGGCCTGTTCGAAGGCAGCGTCACGCATCTGCAGGATCGTCGCGAGCGACTTCTGGGTCCAGGCGCGCCAGTCGACGAGGCTCATCCCGGCCGGCTTGCCGTCGCGCGCCGCTTCGTACATCGCGCTGTAGGTCTTGCTCTCCTCGTCGCGGAAGCCCGTCTTGACGGCCTCGACGGCAGCACGGAGCTGCGCGGTGGGCTGCGTCTGGGCCAGAGCCTGGTCGACCAGCAGCCAGAGCTGCTCGACGCGCCCGCTGAGCCGGTTGACCTGCGATACCGCCTCCGGCGCGAGCTTCGTGCCGCTGCCGACATACTGGGTGAAATGCACCGAGCGGCTGCCGGCTGCCTCGCGCACCGTTGTGGCGAGCTCGCCCAGCGTGACGGTGTTGCTGAGGTCGGGGTTGAGGCTGCCGATGGTCGCGCCGATCCGGCGCTGCAGGGCGGATTGCTCTGTCAGGAGGGCAAGCACCGTGTTGCTGAAGACCTGCGCGGCCTTGGGATCGCGCTGGGCGAGCGGCTTGGCGCTCTCGGCTTTGGCAGCCTGGCGGGCGTCGGCCATGCGCTGGCCAAAACCGTTGACATGCGTCGCCACATTGGGAAGCGCGAAGAGCGAAGTCCCGGCGACGTCCTTGCGCATCTGCGCGATGCGGGCGTCGGTATCCTGGGCCGCTGCGGCCGCCGCAGCGGCGAGCTTGCCGTCCGGATCCTCCGCCAGGATCAGCTGGGTGATGGCGCCGCGCTCGATCGCGCCGCGCTCGATCACGCGGCTGGTGCTCTCGGAAGCCATGACGAGGTTGCGCGCCTCGCGCGCCGTCGAAAGCGCCTGCATCTGCGTGTAGGCGAAGTAACCGCTGGCGAGGATCGCGGCGCCGCCGGCCGCGATGGTGCAGATCAGAAAATGCGTGACGCGCATGGCATCATGTCCCTCACGGCCGCCGCCGATAATCCGGCATGCAAGCCATGCCGCATGCCGGCGGCGAGACCGAGGAGATGCTGGAGCGTTGTCAGGAAGACATAACGAGCTGCCGTTAACGCGAACTTTCAAATCGGCCGCGAAGCCGCGGAAATCACAGGTTGAACACCCGGTGCGGCACGAATTCGCCCTGCTCGATGCTGCCCGTGGCGATCAGGATGCCTCCTGAGGTTGCATAGACGGCCTGGCTCTCGACAGGCGCGTCGCGCCCGCGCAGGAGGACGCTCTGGCCGCGCTTCAACCGGGCCGCCGCATCGCGATGGACCGGCAGTTCCGGGATCAGCGACAGTGCCGCCTTGACCGGCAGCAGAGCGGCGGCTGCGCTCTCGGCACTCTCGCGCAAGGTTTCGACGCTGGCCGCGTCCGCGACGCTGAAGGGTCCGACGCGGGTGCGCCGGAGATGGGCGACATGGCCGAGGCAGCCCAGCGCGATGCCGAGATCGCGGGCGATGGCCCGGACATAGGTGCCCTTGCCGCATTCGGCTTCGAAGGTTGTGGTGGCGCCGTCATGCGAGACGATCCGCAGCGCGTCGATCTCGACGGGCCTGGCCTCCAGAACGACCTCCTCGCCCTCGCGGGCGAGATCATAGGCGCGCTCGCCGGCGATCTTGATGGCCGAGAACTTCGGCGGCACCTGGCTGATCGTGCCGGTGAAGCGCGGCAGCAGCGCCGCGATCGCGGCCTCTTCCGGGCGGGCATCGGAGGTGGCGATGACCTTGCCCTCGGTGTCGTCGGTATCGGTCTGCGTGCCCCAGGCGACCGTGAACTGATAGGCCTTGCGGCCATCCATGACGAAAGGCACGGTCTTGGTCGCCTCGCCCAGCGCGATCGGCAGCAGGCCGGAAGCGAGCGGATCGAGCGTGCCGGCATGTCCGGCCTTCTTCGCGGAGAAGGCGCGCTTGACCACGGCGACCGCATGGGTCGAGGTCATGCCGACAGGCTTGTCCAGCACGATCCAGCCATGGACGTCGCGCTTCTTCGGCCGTGGCGCGAAGCCCTGCCCCTGCGGCTCAAGAACGTTCGGGGAAGTGGGTTCAGTCATCGTCCTGGTCGTCCGGCTGGATCCGCAGCGGCTGCTTCAGGATGTCCTGGCGCACCTTGTCGGAATAGAGGATGGCGTCGACGCGCTCGGCCTCGGCGAAGCTCTCATCCTGGAGAAAGCGGATGTCGGGCGCGAATTTCAGGTTCACGCGATGGGCGATCTCGCCGCGGATATAGCGCTTGTGGTCGTTCAGCGCCTTGAGCACGGGCTTCGCGTCGGCGCCGCCGAGCGGCATGATGAAGCAGGTCGCAAGCTTCAGATCCGTCGAGAGACGGACCTCAGGCACGGTGATGACGTGCTTGGCCAGGACCTCGTCATGGATGTCGCCACGCGCGAGCATGTCCGCGAGCGCGTGTCGGATGACCTCGCCGATGCGCAGCTGCCGCTGCGACGGGCCGGATGGTTTGGACGGTCTTGCCATGGTTCTCGTTCTCCGGGATCGGACCGGAACAAACGTCATGATCGGGCCTGGCCCGATCATCTCTCGCAGGATGAGGCGCCTTGGACAGCGCTCTGTTCACGACGGGATGGCCGGGGCGAGCCCGGCCATGACGCGCTGGTTATGAAAAGCGATCGCCTTACAGCGTGCGCTTGATTTCCTCGACGCGGTAGCACTCGATCACGTCGCCGACACGCATGTCCTGGTAGTTCTCGAAGGACATGCCGCATTCCTGGCCGGCCACCACTTCCTTGGCGTCGTCCTTGAAGCGCTTGAGCTGGGCGAGCTTGCCTTCGTGAACCACGACGCCGTCGCGGATCAGGCGGACATTGGCGCCGCGCTCGATCGTGCCGTCGGTGACGCGGCAGCCGGCGATCTTGCCGACCTTCGAGACCGCGAAGATCTCGAGGATCTGCGCATTGCCGAGCATGGTCTCGCGCAGCGTCGGGGCGAGCAGGCCCGACATCGCCGCCTTCACGTCATCCATCAGGTTGTAGATGATGTTGTAGTAGCGGATTTCGACGCCGGCCCGTTCGGCTGCCTCGCGCGCTTCCTTGTGGGCGCGCACGTTGAAACCGATCACGGCTGCGCCCGAAGCCTGGGCGAGCGTGATGTCCGACTCGGTGATGGCACCGACGCCCGACTGCAGGACACGCGCCCGAACCTCGTCGTTGCCGACCTTCTCGAGCGAGCCCACGATGGCTTCGACGGAGCCCTGCACGTCACCCTTGATGACGAGCGGGAACTCCTTGCGGCCGGCACCTTCCTTGAGCTCGCGCATCATCTCGGCGAGCGAACGGCCGGCGCCCGAGGACGCGCCGCGGGCAGCCAGGCGGTCGCGCCGCTGACGCTCGCGATAATCTGTGATCTCGCGGGCGCGCGCCTCGGATTCGACGACCGCGACGCGGTCGCCGGCCTCGGGTGTGCCGTTGAAGCCGAGGACCTCGACCGGCATGGAGGGCGGCGCCTCCTTGATCTGCGCGCCGGTGTCGCCGATGAGGGCGCGCACGCGGCCCCATTCGGCGCCCGCCACGACGATGTCGCCGGTGCGCAGCGTGCCGCGCTGGACCAGCACGGTCGCGACCGGACCCCGGCCACGGTCGAGCTTGGCCTCGATCACGGTGCCTTCGGCGGCGCGGTCGGGATTGGCCTTCAGGTCGAGCAGTTCGGCCTGCAGCGCGATCGCCTCGAGCAGCTTGTCGAGGTTCTTGCGCGTCTTGGCGGAGACCTCGATCTCCAGCGTCTCGCCGCCGAGCGACTCGACCTGGATCTCGTATTGCAGCAGCTCGGAGCGGACCCGGTCCGGATTCGCGTCGGACTTGTCGATCTTGTTGATCGCCACGATCAGCGGCACGTTGGCCGCCTTGGCGTGGTTGATGGCCTCGACCGTCTGCGGCATGACGCCGTCATCGGCCGCGACGACCAGCACGACGACGTCCGTCACCTTGGCGCCACGGGCGCGCATCGCCGTGAAGGCGGCGTGGCCGGGCGTGTCGATGAAGGTCACCTTGGACCCGGACGGCGTCGTCACCTGATAGGCGCCGATATGCTGTGTGATGCCGCCAGCCTCGCCCGAGACCACATGGGTCTGGCGGATCGCGTCGAGCAGCGAGGTCTTGCCGTGGTCGACATGGCCCATGATGGTCACGACCGGCGGCCGCGGCAGCAGGGTCTCGTCGGTATCCGGCGTATCGAACAGGCCTTCCTCGACGTCCGATTCCGCCACGCGCTTGACGGTGTGGCCCATTTCCTCGGCCACGAGCTGTGCGGTGTCGGCGTCGATCACGTCGGTGATCTTGTGCATCGCGCCCTGCTTCATCAGCAGGCGGATGACGTCGACGCCCCGCTCGGTCATGCGGTTGGCGAGTTCCTGGATGGTGATCGTCTCGGGGATGATCACCTCGCGCATCACGCGCTCCTTGGCGACGTCCGAGGCACGGTGCCCGGTCATGCGCTGGACGCGGCGACGGAAGGCCGCAACAGAACGGGTGCGCTCCTCGTCGCCGCCGGTGGCGTTCGACAGCGTCAGGCGACCGCGCGGCTTTTCGCCAGCCTTGGGAACCTTGGGCGCGGGAACCGGCGCGCCACGCGGCGGGCCGCCGGCGCCGCCGCCCGGGCGGCGGAAAGCGGGCCTTGCCTCGCCGTCGTCAGGCCGGCTGCGCGGCGTGGCGGCGGAAGGCGCCTGGCGCGTCGGGCGACTAACGGCGGGCTCGGCCGGAGCAGAGGCATCGACACGCGGGGGGCGGGGAGAATCGAGACGCGGAGGCCGCGAGTCGAGACGCGGCGGGCGCGCGCCGACATCGCGCATCGGGCTGCGCGGGGCGAAATCCGGGCGCGGGCCCGAGGGCGCCGGGCGCGGAGCCGGGGAATAGGTCGGTGCCGGAGCCGGCGTCGGTGCCGCGCTGCGCTCGGGCTGCTGAGGCGCAGGCGTAGGTTCGCGCGGCGGCTGCGGCGGGCGGGCAGCCTGCGGCTCGTCCACACGCTGACGCGCGGCGCTTTCGGCACGACGCTTGCGCTCTTCCTCCTGGCGGCGACGCTCTTCTTCCTCGCGCTGGCGGGCAAGGGCCGCCTCGCGCTCCTGCCGCTCACGCTCCGCGGCGAGGGCACGCTGGCGCGCCTCGTCCTCGGCGACGCGGCGGGCCTCGGCCTCGCTGCTGCGGGCATCGGCGAGGGCGCGCTGGCGGGCGTCCTTCTCATCCTCGGAAAGCGTGCGGAGCAGCATGCCCGAGGCGGGCCGCGACGGGGGTGTCGGGGCGGGCGGAGCCGGGCGCGGGGCTGACTGCTGGACCTGCGGCGCCGGAGCGCGGGCGGCCGGCTGATCCTTGACCTCGGGGCCGGCGACACGCCGCTTGACCTCGACGACGACCTGCTTGGAGCGCCCATGCGAGAAGCTCTGCCGGACAGTGCTCTGCTCGACAGGACGCTTCAACGTCAGGGTCTTCGGGGGGCTGACGGTCAAAGTCTTGTCGCCCGGGGTCTTGGTATCGCTCATTCTGTGTTCGGTCCTGCCGCGTTCGGTCCAGCCGGTTCGGTCGTTCGTTGGTCTACGGAATCGTCGTCTGCGGAGCCGGCGCTGGTCGGCTCCTCCGGGTGGATTGCGCCGGCATCGCCCGTCCGGTAGCGAACGAGCCGACGCCAGCGGGAGAGGAAACCCTCGGCCGCCGGTCCCGGAGCAAGCGCCGCATGTATCACATGTGCGCGCCCCAACGCCAATTCCAAATCTTCGCCCGAGAAGATTGCCACGACGGGCACTCTTCTCGGCTTCAGGCCAGCCTCCTCGCGGGCGAGTTCCACCCGCCGCAGGGCCTGTCCGATCTTGCGGCGGCCATCCTCGGCGCCGTCACTGGCCTCGATCACCGCCGCGCAACGCCCTGAGCCGATCACCGCCTCGACCTTGGCGAAGCCGGCCTGGACCAGCCCCGCCTTGTTCGACATGGCGAGCGCCTGGCGGGCGTCCGTCAACATCAAGGCGTCGATCATAGCAACCAAATCGGGCGGTACGACGACCTTGGTCTTGAGCGAGCGCTCGAAGGCCCGGCGCTTGATCGCTTCAGCGACGATCGCGGCGCTGAGGCTGACCCAGACGCCACGTCCCGGCAGCTTGCGCCGCAGATCCGGCACGAGGGCCCCGTCGGGGCCGACGACGAACCGTATCAGCTCGTCGGGAGACCGCACGGTCCTCGTGACGACGCAGCTCCGCTCCGGACCATCCCTACGATCCAGACGCCTCTCGCGCCCGCCTTGCGCCGCGGCCATTTTCACCGCCGGCGCCCGGCTCAGGCCTCGGCCGCCTCGCCTTCGGCGGCTTCAGCCTCGTCAGCCTCCTCGGCGGGAGCCTCGATCCAGCCAGCCTGGACGCGGGCGGCCATGATGATCGCCTCCGCATCCTGACGCGACAGGTCGAAACCATCGAGATAGCCGGAATGACGGGTGGTCTCGCCATCCTTGCGCTCGGTCCAGCCGACGAGGTCGTCCGTGGCGCAGCCGGCGAGATCCTCGACCGTCTTCACGTCGTTCTCGCCAAGCGACACCATCATGGAAGTGGTGATGCCAGCGACATCGCGCAAGGCGTCCTCGACGCCGAGCGCACGGCGCTTCTCGTCGAACTCGGCCTCGACGGCCGCCAGGTAGTCCTGCGCGCGCGACTGGATCTCGGCGCCGGTGTCCTCGTCGAAGCCCTCGATCGAGGCGAGCTCGGAGGGGTCGACATAGGCGACCTCCTCGACCGTGCGGAAGCCTTCCGACGCCAGCAGCTGGCCGACCGTCTCGTCGACGTTCAGCGCATTCATGAAGATCTCGGTGCGGGCGACGAATTCCTTCTGGCGACGCTCCGATTCCTCGGCCTCGGTCAGGATGTCGATGTCCCAGCCGGTGAGCTGCGAGGCGAGGCGCACGTTCTGGCCGCGTCGGCCGATGGCGAGCGAGAGCTGCTCGTCGGGGACCACGACCTCGATCTTGTCGGCGTCCTCGTCGAGCACGACCTTGGCGACTTCCGCTGGCTGCAGCGCGTTGACGACGAAGGTCGCAATGTCCGGCGACCACGGGATGATGTCGATCTTCTCGCCCTGCAGTTCGCCGACGACGGCCTGCACGCGCGAACCCCTCATGCCGACGCAGGCGCCGACCGGGTCGATCGAGGAATCGCGGCTGATCACCGCGATCTTGGCGCGCGAGCCCGGATCGCGGGCGACCGCCTTCACCTCGACGATGCCGTCGTAGATCTCCGGCACTTCCTGGCCGAACAGCTTCGACATGAACTGCGGATGCGTGCGCGACAGGAAGATCTGCGGGCCGCGCGGCTCGCGGCGCACGTCGTAGACATAGGCGCGGGCGCGGTCGCCGACCTTGAAGGTCTCGCGCGGAATCATCTCGTCGCGGCGGATGATGGCTTCGCCACGGCCGAGATCGACGAAGACATTGCCGTATTCGACTCGCTTGACCGCGCCGTTGACGATCTCGCCGATGCGATCCTTGTACTCGTCATACTGCCGGTCGCGCTCGGCCTCGCGCACCTTCTGCACGATGACCTGCTTGGCCGACTGGGCGGCGATGCGGCCGAAATCGAAGGGCGGAAGCGGATCGGCGATGACATCGCCGACCTGGGCGGCGGGGTTGTGGCGCTTGGCTTCGTCGACGGTGATCTCGACGGCACCGTTCTCGACCTGGTCGACCACCTGAAGGTGCCGGGCGAGCCTGAGTTCGCCGGTCTTGGTGTTGATTTCGGCGTGAACGTCCGTCTCGGCGCCGTAGCGCGAGCGGGCAGCCTTGGCGATAGCATCCTGCATCGCATCGACGACGATCTGCCGGTCGATGGACTTCTCGCGGGCGACCGCGTCGGCGATCTGCAGCAGTTCGAGCCTGTTGGCGCTGACGACCATGACGCTCACTCCTCTTCGGTTGATTCTGGCGGAGTTTGTCCGCGGATCTTGTCGGGACGTGGCCCCAGCGATTTCTTTTTGCCCTTGGGCGGCTCGGCGATCTCGTCGGCGGCCGGCATCTCGGGCGGCAGCCCGGCTTTGCCGCGACGCAGCGATTCGGTGACGAGCGCGTCGGTCAGCACGAGGCGGGCATCGGCGATCATGTTCATGGGAATCGCGACGTCGCGCTCTTCCTCTGTCTTGGCATCGTCGCGCGCGAGCAGGGCGTTGCCGCCCTCGACACCACGCAGGATGCCGCGAAAGCGCTTGCGTCCGTTGACCGGAGCCTCGGTGTCGATCTTGGCGAGATGGCCGGCCCAGCGGGCGAAATCGCCAGCGCGCACCAGCGGCCGGTCGATTCCCGGCGACGAGATTTCGAGATGGTAGGCAGCCTGGATCGGGTCATCGACGTCGAGCGCCGGCGAGACCGCCTGGCTGACCTCTTCGCAACCCTCGACGGTCATCGTGCCGTCGGGTCGCTCGGCCATGATCTGGACGGTGCAGCCGTTCTGGCCGGTCACACGCACGCGCACCAGCCGATAGCCGAGATCGACGATCGCGGGTTCGATGATTGCGGCCACGCGCGCGGCGACGCCGCTTTCGACGACCAGGCGCCTGTCGTTGTCGTGGTCCGTCGCTGTCGGTTCGTTCATACTCGGGCTGCCTGCCTGTAAGCCGGACGGTGTCCGGCCGACCGAAGGGTTGGCGCATGGCACCGTCCAGGACAGGCCGCTGAAGGGCAGCCGCGTGCCGGCGTCATGCTCCAGCCCCGGCCGGGCTGCGGCCAATAAAAAAGAGCGGGCCTTCCGGCCCGCTCTTGATCATCGGCTGATACCGAAACCAGAGCTGTTGGCTGCTATTTAGTCCGCATCGGCGGCGCATGCAAGCGTCCTCGACCGGCCTGACCAAAGGGCAGGATTTTCGCTGGCCGCTAACCCGATGGTCATCCTTCTGCGCGATGGTGCGTGGCTGTGCGCCGAGTGGGGTCGAGGTATGAGTTCTGTCAGTACGCTGTTGCGCGATCTCGAGACGACGATGCTGCGCGGCTCGACCGACGAACGCACCCAGATTCTGTCGCGCCTGACCGATCTCTTTCTGAGCTCGGCCTCGGTCATGGACGAAGACCAGGTCGGCATTTTCGACGTCGTCATCGGCCGGCTCTCGCGTGCGATCGAGCTGCGCGCCCGCATCGAGCTGTCGGAACGGCTCGCTCCCGTCCCCAACGCGCCGACTGGTGTCGTGCGCCAGCTTGCGCTCGACGAGATCGCGGTTGCGCGCCCTGTCCTGGTCGGGTCGAAACGGCTGAGCGACCAGGATCTCGTCGCGATCTCGGCCGCCAAGGGGCGCGATCACATGCTCGCCATTACGGAGCGGCCCAATCTCGGCGAGCCGGTCACCGATTTCCTGATCCTGCGCGGCGGCCGGGTCGTCACGCATGCGATCGCGGCCAACCATACGGCCCGCTTCTCGCGGCACGGCATGGGCGTGCTCGTGATGCGCGCCGTCCAGGACGATGCGTTGCAGACGGCGCTCGGGGCCAGGCAGGACATTCCTGCCGAGCTTGCCGAGCAGCTCATGGTCGCCGCCAAGAATTCCGCCCGCCGCCGTCTCACGGCGAGCCTCGAGCCGTCGCTGGCCGGTGCCGTTGCCGGCGCCATCGAGCGCGGCGCGCAGGCCGTCGCCGCGGAGGCGCGGGTCGATGGCGATCTCGGCGCGGTCAACGAGGCGTTGGTCGAGGTCAACCGGCTTCACGAGGCCGGCGAGCTCACCGAGAGCAGTGTCGCCCGGTTTGCTACGGATGGCGCGACCGAGCATGCGATCTGTGCGGTCGCGGTTCTGGCCCAGCTCGGCCTGCCGGCGGCGGAGCAGATCGTCCTGGGCACCGATCGCGACGCGGTGTTGCTGGTGGCGCGAGGCCTTGGCTGGTCGTGGGAGACCACGTCGGCCCTCATCGGCTTGCGCAAGGACTTCGGCAAGTCAGCGCCGGCGGTCGAGCGCGCCCGACAGCATTTCCGCAACCTGGCGCAGCCCACGGCGCAGCGTGTCCTTGGCTTCCTCAGGATGCGCGACGCACAGCAGTGAGATAGCTCGGTATCCGCCCCGCCTTGACGGCCTTGGCCTCGTAGCGCGTGCGGATCCAGCCGGGATAGGGCTGGCGCCAGTCGTCGGCGCGCGCATCCGTCCAGTCGAAATCATCAGAGCGCGCCAGCCGCGCCAGGGTCCAGCCGACATAGTCGTCGATGTCGCTGGCGAAGCGGAAGCGTCCGCCCGGCCGCAGGGTCCGGGCGAAAAGCGCCAGCGTCCGGTCGGAGACGAAGCGGCGCTTGCGTTGGCGCCGCTTCGGCCAGGGATCGGGATAGAGCAGGTCGATCGCGTCGAGCGACCCCGCCGGCAGCCGCGGCAGCATCAGGGCAGCGTCGCCGTCCCAGATCCGGATATTGGTCAGGCCCTCGCGCTCGATCACGGCGAGCAGCTTCGCCATGCCGTTGATGAAGGGCTCGACGCCGATGAAGCCGATCTGCGGGCTTTCGCGCATGCGGCTGAGCAGGTGTTCGCCGCCGCCGAAGCCGATCTCGAGCCGCACGGCCGTCACCGCCTGGGGAAACAGCGCGCCGAGATCGGCAATCTCGCCCTCGGGCAGGCGCAGCCGCGGCAAGACGGTGTCGATCATCACGCTCTGGCCATCGCGCAGGGCCTTGCCCTTGCGCCGGCCGAAGAAGGCGCGGTCGGGATCGTAGTCGTTCGTCATGAGCGGTCTTCTGAACTGGTGGCGTCTCGATGCACGCGAACGGTCATCCCGGGTCAGCACTTCGCTGCGTCCGGGCTGACGGCGCGTCGATGAAGCCTGTAGCACAAAGAAAAAGGCCGGAGCGATCCGCTCCGGCCTGATCGGGTTACCCCAGAGCGTAAAGCTCAGGCGGCGGCCTTCTTGAGCGCGTCGACCAGATCGGTCTTCTCCCAGGAGAAGCTGCCGTCACGGCCGGCCTTGCGACCGAAATGGCCATAGGCGGCCGACTTGGCGTAGATCGGCTTGTTGAGGTTGAGGTGGGTGCGGATGCCGCGCGGCGTCAGATCCATCACCTCGCCGAGAACCTTCTCGAGCTTGGCTTCGTCGACCTTGCCCGTGCCGTGCAGGTCGACATAGATCGACAGCGGCTTGGCGACGCCGATGGCATAGGAGAGCTGGATCGTGCAGCGATCGGCGAGCTTCGCAGCCACGACGTTCTTGGCGAGATAGCGCGCCGCATAGGCGGCCGAACGGTCGACCTTGGTCGGGTCCTTGCCCGAGAACGCGCCGCCACCATGCGGAGCCGCGCCGCCATAGGTGTCGACGATGATCTTGCGGCCGGTCAGGCCGGCGTCGCCATCGGGGCCGCCGATCACGAACTTGCCGGTCGGGTTGACGTGCCAGACCGTGTCCTTCGAGATCCAGCCTTCCGGCAGGGTCGAGCGGATATAGGGCTCGACGATCTTGCGGACGTCGGCCGAGGACAGGCCCTCGTCGGTGTGCTGCGTCGAGAGAACGATCTGGGTCACGCCGACCGGCTTGCCGTTCTCGTACTTGACCGTGACCTGGCTCTTGGCGTCCGGGCCGAGCTTGGCGGCGCCGCCTTCCTTGGCGTGGCGGGCCTTGGCCAGCACTTCCAGGATCTTGTGCGAATAGTAGATCGGCGCCGGCATCAGCTCCGGCGTCTCGCGGCAGGCATAGCCGAACATGATGCCCTGGTCGCCCGCGCCTTCGTCCTTGTTGCCGGAGGCGTCGACGCCCTGGGCGATGTCGGCCGACTGGGCGTGCAGAAGCACGTCGATCTTGCACTTCTTCCAGTGGAAGCCGTCCTGCTCGTAGCCGATCGCCTTGATCGCCTTGCGCGCGGCCGACTTGACCTTGCTCTTCATCGCCTTCTCGTCGAGCGAGGTGCGAACCTCGCCGGCGATCACGACGCGGTTGGTCGTCGCCAGCGTCTCGCAGGCGACACGGACCTGGGCCGCATCCATGCCGGCCTTGGCGGCTTCCTTGAAGAACAGGTCCACGACCTCGTCCGAGATCCGGTCGCAGATCTTGTCGGGATGGCCTTCGCCGACGGATTCACTGGTGAAGAGGTAGTTCTGGCGTGACACGGTCAGGCAGCCCTTTTGCAGGGGTGAGACGGGTGACCAGCTCGGAAAAGGGGCCGATCGATGAAAGCGGCGATCCTCTTTGCAGCGGATGCGTTCGCCGTCAAGCACGACAATCCGTTTATCGGGAGTTTCGTTCGTCAGGACGAACAAGTGTTGCGCGAAATCACGCGATTCCGGCATCTTCCTCGGCAAGGGACTCGACGAGGTCGATGATCCGGCGCCTGACCTTGCCGTTCTTGATGCGAACGAAGGCCTTGGTCAGCTGGACGCCTTCGCTGCTCGACATGAAGTCGGAGACATAGGCGCTGGAGGCGGAATCGGAGAAGCCGCCGGTGGGCATGTCTCCGGTCGGGGCGCCCTCGAAGAAGAACGAGACGGGCACGTCGAGCATCTTGGCGATCTGCTGCAGCCGGCTGGCGCTGATGCGGTTCGAGCCCTTCTCGTATTTCTGCACCTGCTGGAAGGTCAGTCCGAGCGCATCCCCGAGCTTCTCCTGGCTCACGCCTGCGAGCATGCGGCGCATGCGCACGCGGCTGCCGACATGGCGGTCGATCGGGTTCGGGACTTTCTTCAGCATGGACGACAGCCTCGGCTCTTCTCGCCGCCCTCCGGATGGTTGATCTTCCAGAGCGGCGTAGTCAATTGGTTTAAGACGTACCCCTTCGGCGAACAAGTTCCAAATGGGATCAGTGGCGGCGCAGCAGCCACGACAGAAGCAAGAATCCTGCAAGCAGCGCTGCATAGATCAGGTTGCCGAATTGCGCGTAAATCGTGGCGGGCCCGGCACGTGGCAGGCCGGCATCGAGGACGCCTTGCGTGCCGAGAGGCAGGCTGGCGACGATCCGGCCATAGCCGTCCGTGACCGCCGAGATGCCGGTATTGGCGACGCGCACCAGCGGCAGGCCCTCTTCGATCGCCCGCAGTCGCGCCTGGGCGAAATGCTGGTAGGGGCCGCTGGTCTGGCCGAACCAGCCATCATTGGTCAGGTTGAGCATGAAGCCTGCTCGCGGCCCCTGCGGCATGACCTCGCCCGGGAAGATCACCTCGTAGCAGATCAGCGGCGCGGCCGGCGGCAGGCCGCGGATAGCGAGCGGAGTTCGGCGCGTACCGGCGGCAAATCCGCCCGGAACCGACACGAACTCCGACAGGCCGAGGCTGCGGATCAGAGTCTCGAGCATCGGCGGCAGGTACTCGCCGAACGGCACCAGATGCACCTTGTCGTAGCTCGAGACGATGGCGCCCTCGTCGTCCACGATCTGGATCGAGTTGAAGATCGGTGGCCGGCTCTCGCCGGGAAGCATTTCGCCGGCCCGCGCCGCGCCCGTGATCAGCGTTGTGTTAGGCGGCAGCAGCGCCGCGATGCGCGAGAGCGCCTGTGGGGTGCGCCCGAGCAGGAACGGGAATGCCGATTCCGGCCAGATCAGATGGGTGACGGCCTGCACGCCGGGCGTCGCCGGGCTCGTCGCGCGGTCGCTCAGCGTTAGATACTGGTTCAGGATCGCCTCGCCGTTGCGGGCGTTGAACTTGGCGTCCTGCGGCAGGTTCGGCTGCATCAGCCGCAGCTTGACGCCGGCGACCAGCGGTGCGGGCCCGGCCGGCATGCGCCAGTGGCCGAAGCCGACCAGCCCCGCTAGGACGAGCAGCGCCACGGCCGGGGCGCGCCAGCGCCCGGCGCCGGCTTCCGCCGTTCCCAGCGTCGCCGGTGCGGCGCCGATTGCGATCGCGACCAGCGTCAGGCCATAAAGCCCGGCGATCGAGGCGAACTGCGCGATCTGGGCCTGCCCCGCCAGCATCATGCCGTAGACGTTCCAGGGAAAGCCGGTCAGGACATGGCCGCGCAGCCATTCGCTGAGCGAGAGCACGATCGCCAGGATGAGGATGCGCCCCGCCCCCGCCGGCCAGGCAAGGCGGGCGCAGCCGAAGGCCAGCGCCGGGAAGAAGGCGAGGAATGCCGGCAACGCCACGACCCCGAGCGGCATCGCCCAGGCGAACTTGTCGGCCTCGACCAGGAAGGCCGCGCCCAGCCACCAGAGCCCGGCCAAGAAGAAGCCGAAGCCCCACCACCAGCCGACCATGGCGGCGGCGCGGAAGCGACCGGCTGTGCTCTTTCCCACTGCTCCGTCGATCAGCCAGACCGCGATCGTCATCGGCACCACGATCAGCGGCCAGAGGTCGAGCGGCGGCAAGGCGAGCGCGCCGCTCGCGCCTGCCGCGAGCGCGATCAATCGCTTGCGCCAGCCCCAGGCGAGGATGACGCTGTCGGCCAGCATCGCGAAACGCATCAGGCAGGCTCCGCCGGAGGCTCGGATGCGGCGGGCAGGCTGTGACGGATACTCAGGCGCTTCACGCGCCGCGGGTCGGCCTCGATGATCTCGAAGCTGAGACCTTCGGGGCCTTCGATGATCTCGCCTTGTGCCGGCACATGGCCGGCGAGCGTCACGATCAGCCCGCCCAGCGTATCGACATCCTCGGCGATCTGGGTTTCGGACAGGTCGATTCCGGTCGCTTCCTTCAACTCCAGGAGCGTGGCGCGTGCGTCGGCCGTGAAGCTGCCCTCGCCGTCCGGGGTGATCGTCGGCGCTTCCTCGAGATCGTGCTCGTCCTCGATGTCGCCGACGACGATCTCGATCAGGTCCTCGATCGTGACGAGCCCGTCCGTGCCGCCATATTCGTCGATGACGAGCGCGATATGCGTTCGTGTCGCCTGCATCCGCACCAGCAGGTCGACCGCCGGCATCGAGGGCGGCACGTAGAGGACCGGGCGCAGGATCTTGGTCTCCGCCAGCGTCGCCGTCAGATCGACGGCCGAGAGGTCGTGGAGGGCGGCCTCGGAGAGGCCCGCGGTCGGCTCCATCCTGGCCTCGCCGGCAATGAATTCGAGGAAGTCGCGGATATGGATCATGCCGCGCGGGTCATCGAGCGAATCGTCGAAGACCGGCAGCCGCGAATGCCCGGCGGTCCGGAACAGTGCCAGAAGCTCGTCGAGCGTGGCATCGGCCGGAACCGCGATGATGTCGGCGCGCGGAACCATGACGTCGCCGACGCGGCGCTCGCGCAGGCTCAGCACGTTGGAGAGCATGGCGCGCTCCTGCGCGCTCAGATCGGCGAGCTGGTCGCTGTCCTGGGCCAGCGCTTCAGTGATGTCCTCGCGGATGGTGCCGCCGCCGCGCAGGCCGAGCCTGTCGAGGAACTGGCTGAGCCAATGGGAAAGGCCGCGCCCGGCGGCCTCGGTCTGTCGACTGTCGTCGCTCATGATCTTGGGGGATGGTCCGGAGTTGCGGCTTGCGGAGAAGGTAGGGAAGGGTCGTGGGGACGCGCGATCAGCTCGCCGCCGGCATAGGGGTCGGCGATGCCGAGCCGGGCGAGGGCTGCGACCTCGAGCCCTTCCATGCGCTGCGCTTCCGCCTCGGTCTCGTGATCCTCGCCGAGCAGGTGCAGCAGGCCGTGGATGACGAGATGGCTGAAATGGTCGGTGAGGCTCTTGCCCTCGGCCTGGGCCTCGCGCTCCACCGTCTCAAACGCGATCACGATGTCGCCCAGCACAGGGCTCATGGCGATCCGTTCCGGCGGCGCGGCGGGAAAGGAGAGCACATTGGTCGCCTTGTCGAAGCCGCGCCAGTCGCGGTTGACGACGCGGATGCGCTTGTCGTCGGTCAGCAGCAGGCTGAGTTCGGCGCCGTCGCAGGGCTGGGCCGGCGCGACGGCCAATGCGGCCTGGGTGGCTTGCTGCGCAAGCGCGCGCAGGCTCGCGAGGTTGCCGAGCGCGCGCCACTGGCGAGATTGCGCCCGCAGCGCGATGGCAAGGCTGGGAGTCGGGGTCTCGGGGCGCGGCGCCGGACGCCGCGCGCGAGGTCGATCGGTCATCGCGGGCGCTCCCGCGACAGGGTCCGCCGCAGGCCTTCGGTCTCGCTCTCGATCGGAGCCTCGGGCACGGCGGCGCGCATCCGCTCCTCACGCTCCTCGCGCTCGCGGCGGGACGCGTTCTCATAGGCCATGACGATGCGACGGACGAGGTCGTGGCGCACGACGTCGCCCTCCTCGAACTTGGCATAGCCGACGCCCTCGACGCCGGACAGAAGCTTCACGGCCTCGATCAGCCCCGAGCGCTGGCCCGGCGGCAGGTCGATCTGCGAGGGGTCGCCGGTAATGATCATGCGCGAGCCCTCGCCGAGGCGGGTCAGGAACATCTTCATCTGGACCGAGGTCGCGTTCTGCGCCTCGTCGAGCAGCACGACGGCATTGGTTAGGGTCCGGCCGCGCATGAAGGCGAGCGGCGCGATCTCGATCATGCCGGTCTGCAGGGCGCGCTCGACATGGCGCGCCTCCATGAAGTCGTTGAGGGCGTCGTAGATTGGCCTGAGATAGGGGTCGACCTTCTCGCGCATGTCGCCGGGCAGGAAGCCGAGCCGTTCGCCGGCCTCCACCGCCGGGCGAGACAGGATCATCCGCTCGACCACGCCCTGCTCGATCAACGAGACGGCATGCCCGACGGCGAGCCAGGTCTTGCCGGTGCCGGCCGGGCCTTCGGCAAGCACCAGTTCGTTGCGCTTGAGCTGGCGCAGATAGGCGTCCTGCGCAGCGTTGCGGGCCCGCACGGGGCCGCGCTTGCGCGTCACGATCGCGTCAAAGGATGCCTTGCCTGCATCGGCCGCCGGGAACAGCGAGCGCTGGACATTGCTCTCCTCGATCGCGCCGTCGACCTCGCCCAGCGTCACCGAGGCGCCGGCCTTGGCCCGGGTATAGAGCGTCTTCAGCACGCGCCCGGCCTGTTCGGCGGTTTCGCGCGGTCCCTTGATCGTGGCGTGGTTGCCGTTCGGGCTGATCACGACGCCGAGCCGGCGCTCGAGATGCGCCAGGTTCTGGTCGTAATGCCCGAAGACGAGGCTCGCCAGACGATTGTCGTCGAAGGAGAGCAGAACCTCGGTCGCCGGCAACCCGTCACGGGTAAGGACTTCCATCTGCGCGGAGGCGAGCTCGCGCCGCGTTCCGCGTTCCGGTCTCGGATTCGTCGAGTCAGCCTGTGCCAAAAGCGTCGTCTCCCTGGCGCCTGTTCCGGCCGGACAGGAGCGTGAGGCCGGGTCGTCTAGCGGAATCGTCGTCGTTATCAGCAGTCGCGCGGGTTTCAGCCTGATGACAGGCCGTCACGGGCGCGTCGGGCGAGATCGCATCGGGTGCATGGGCTGCGCTCAAGCGGCCAACTCCTTCGAGGAAGCCGGCCTTGCGGAGGTTTCCGGCGTCGAAGGTCTCTGTACGGGCTCGTTCGGCGCCCCGGCCTTGCGGCCGAAGAGCGAGTTGGAACCCGCCCGCTCGATCACCACCTGCACCCTGTCGCCGATCTGATTCGCCTCCGTCTCGATCTGCACAGCCTGAAGGTAGGGCGACTTTCCCGCAAGCTGTCCGGGGTGGCGCCCGGCTCGTTCCAGCAGGACCTCGACGGTGCGCCCGACCATAGCATGGTTGAACGCCTGGCGGTGATGCTCGATGCGCGCCTGCAGCCGCTGCAGCCGCTCGTCCATCACGGCGGCCGGAACCTGCTGGCCGAGATCCGCGGCAGGCGTGCCCGGGCGCGGCGAATATTTGAAGGAATAGCTCGAGGCGAAGCCGATCTCGTCCACAAGGGCGACCGTATCCTCGAAATCGGCGTCGCTCTCGCCGGGGAAGCCGACGATGAAATCCGAGGACAGCGCGATGTCCGGCCGTGCCGCACGGATCCGCTCGATCAGGCGGCGGTATTCGTCGCCCGTGTGCTTGCGATTCATCGCCGCGAGAATGCGATCCGATCCGGCCTGCACCGGCAGATGCAGGAACGGCATCACCTGCGGCAGGTCGCGATGGGCGGCGATCAGATCGTCGTCCATGTCGCGCGGATGGCTCGTCGTATAACGGATGCGGTGGATGCCCGGCACCTCGGCGACGCGGTACATCAGCCGGGCCAGGCCCCAAATTCGGCCATCGGGCCCCTCGCCATGATAGGCATTGACGTTCTGGCCAATCAGCGTGACGTCCTGTACGCCGGCTGCCGCGAGCCGCTCGATCTCGGCCATGACCTGAGCCACCGGCCGCGAGAATTCGGCGCCGCGCGTATAGGGCACGACGCAGAAGGCGCAGAACTTGTCGCAACCCTCCTGCACCGTGACGAAGGCCGAGATGCCGCGCTGGCGGATCGCCTGCGGGCGCGGCGCCGGCAGATGGCCGAACTTGTCGTCGATGGGCAGGTCGGTATCGACGGTGCGGCGGGTTTTCGCCTGCTCCAGCAACTCCGGCAGGCGGTGATAGGCCTGCGGGCCGACGACGAGGTCGACCGCTGGCTGGCGGCGCTGAATCTCGGCGCCTTCCGCCTGCGCGACGCAGCCGGCGACGATGATGCGGGTATCCTGGCCCTCGGCCTTCTGGGCGTTCTTGATGTCGCGCAGCTTGCCAAGCTCGGTATAGACCTTCTGCACCGCGCGATCGCGGATATGGCAGGTGTTGAGCAGGATCAGGTCGGCGCCTTCGGGCGTCGCGGTTTCCTCGAAGCCCTGTTCGCCCAGGATGTCGGCCATGCGCTGGCCGTCATAGACGTTCATCTGGCAGCCGAAGGACTTGATGTGGACTTTCTTCATCGCGCCGGGTCTGATCTCCAAACCGTCTCCTTACTCCGGATCGCCGCCTGAGGAAACGCCCGGCAGGCTGATCCTTCGATCAAGCCGGGCTCTTCGACCAAGCAATGGCTGGGCCAAGCGCGTGCCTGGCGGGCCTCAGGCCAGCGGCCGACCGCTCACCGTCTCCTGGCGGGCCTTGCGGATGGCGGCCTCGGCCAGTCGTGTCGCCGCCTTGCGCGAGGTCTTCCGGCCCATCGCGATTGGCTCGCCCCAAACCAGCTCGACATCGATCGCCCCCATGGCGAGCACTGTCTTGAGATGGGGAGCGAGTTCGGTATCGCCATACCAGGCGAGGGTGCTGCGCTCGAACCGTCCGCCGGCCATGCCGTGGAAACCCGTATAGCTGATCGTGAGCGGGTAGATCGCGATGTCGGCTTCGCCATCCGCCTCCGCCGCGCCCTTGCCGAGGGCCTCATGGGCCGCTCCCAGCAGCGATGAGCGCAACGGCAGGAGGCGCGTGCCGTCGCCGGTGGTGCCCTCGGCGAAGAGCACGACGGCTTGCCCGTCGGTCAGGCGCGCCCCCATCTGCTGGGCGACCTCGGCGGTTGCGGACCGGCGCGAGCGGTCGATGAAGACGGTGCGCTGCAGGCTCGCGAGGAAGCCGATCACGGGCCAGCCGGAGACCTCGCTCTTGGCGACGAAGCAGACCGGCCTCTCCGCGCCGAGGACGGAGATGTCCAGCCAGGAGACGTGGTTCGCGACGATCAGGCCGCTGCTGCCCGGCGGCGGCGGCGCGCCCCGCACCTGCCGGCGTACGCCGAGGCAGCGGCAGGTGAGGCGGTGAAACAGGAGCGGGAGCATCGCGCTGCGCGAGGGCAGCAGGCGCATCACCAGGAGTTGTGCCGGCACCAGCGCGAGCGTTCCCAGCGCCAGCAAGGACAGGCGCAGGATCGCGCCGGGAGCGAGCCCCTTCACGAGTGCGGAACTCCGCTCACGCCAGATCGAGCCTCATCGCGACGGCCGTCGCACGGCTGCCGTCGGGCTTGGGATAGTAGCCCTTGCGCCGGCCGACCTCGCGGAAGCCGAGATGCCGGTAGAGCCGCTCGGCCGCGACATTGCCCTCCTCGACCTCGAGAAAGACCTGCGCTGCGCCACCGCCGGCGAGCCGCGACAGATGGGCGCCGAGCAGGCTCGCCGCCAGCCCATTGCGGCGATGGCCGGGCGCGATCACGATCGAGAGGATCTCGGCCTCGTCGGCCGCCTGGCGCGACATCACGAAGCCCGCCGGCTGTGATGCCTGGCCGGGAAAGACGCCGTCCGCCCTGACGCTTGCATCCGCCAGCAGGGCCGCGCATTCGCCGGGCTCCCAACCGCGTGCGAACCCGCCCTGGCTGTGCAGCGCGGCGACGTCGCGCGCATGACGCGCGTCGAGATGGCCGGTCCGCACCGGGCGGGCTTGGGGGTGCAGCAGTCGCCTGAGCCAGTCCATGGCGCTTGATGGCACAGCGGCGCCGGCTGGCAAATCCCCCGGGCCAATTTCGCGCGGCGGGGCCGGGCCCAGGTCAGGAGAATGCACCAAAACGATGACTTCGAGCTGCCGTGACCCACACGCCGCGAATCAGCGGCGCGGCAGCCGGGCGCGGTCCTGCGGCGTCGTCTCGGGCGCCTTGAGGTAGAGAGGGCGCGGCGGCGCGGATGCCGGATCGGCGATCATGCCGAGTCGCGCCACCCAGGTCACATCCGGCGCACGGGCATCGTCGATGACCAGCGCGTCGAGGCCGATCGCCCAGGCCTCGTTGGCGACTGCGAGCGCGGCCGATCCGACCAGGCTGACCGGGCCGGCGCCAATGGCGCGGGCAGCATCGCGATAGCTGACCTGGCGCAGGGCGACGATCTGCCGACCCTCCGAGCTCAGCGCCTGGAACCAGACCTGGCCGTGCTTGGCATCAAGCGCGGCGGCAATCACGCGGCCGCTTTCGCGCCCGACCAGCGGCGCCGCGCAGGCGGCGACCGTGGTGACGCCGACCGCGGGGATGTTCGCGGTCAGCGCTATGGCGCGTGCCGCGCTGACGCCGACCCGCAGACCCGTATAGCTGCCGGGGCCGACCGTGACGGCGACGCGATCGAGTGACGAGAAGCCGCCTTCGACCGCGTTCATGACGCGCTCGATCAGCGGCATCAGAGCCTCGGCATGGCCACGCTCCATCGCGACCTGCTCGATCGCGAGCGGCTCGGGCATGCCGGCTTCCAGCACGCAGGCGGAGCAGGCGCCGAGCGCGGTGTCGATCGCGAGGATGCGCATCGGCGGCGGGTCTCTATCCGTTGGAGGCGATCGGGCTCAGACGGCCTCGACCTCGCGCACATCCGGCAGGAAGTGGCGCAGCAGGTTCTGGATGCCGTGCTTCAAGGTCGCGGTCGAGGACGGGCAGCCGGAGCAGGAGCCCTTCATCGCGAGGTAGACGGTGCCGTCCTTGAAGCCACGGAAGGTGATGTCGCCGCCATCGCCGGCCACCGCCGGACGGATGCGCGTTTCCAGCAGATCCTTGATCGTCTCGACCGTCTGGGCGTCCTCGGGCGCGAAGAACTCGCCCTCCTCGATGACGTCGGCGCGCGAGCCGTCCGACAGCACCGGCGCGCCCGACATGAAATGCTCCATGATCGCGCCGAGAATCGCGGGCTTCAGATGGGGCCACTCGCCGCCCGATTTGGTCACGGTGATGAAGTCCGAACCGAGGAAGACACCGGAGACGCCGGAGACGCCGAACAGGCGCTGTGCCAGCGGCGAGCGCTCTGCCTGATCGGCATCGCGCAGTTCGAGGGTTCCTTCCGGCATGACGGCGCGGCCGGGCAGGAACTTCAGGGTGGCGGGATTGGGTGTCGCTTCGGTCTGGATGAACATCGTGGAATCTCCGGTCCCGGACGGTTCAAGGCCGCCGTTACAGTCTTCGATATAGGCGTCCGCGTGGAATCATTCCAGCGCCAACGCGCGCCGCCGGGTCCGCGCCTGAGCGCGCTCACGCCAAGGCGTCGATTTCCTCGTCTTCCAGGAACCCCGGCACGATCGCGACCGGAATCGGGAAGGTGCCGGCGGATTTGCCGGCGAGCGCGCTGACCAGCGGGCCGGGCCCCTCGCGCCCCGTGCCGGCCGCCAGCACGAGCAGCGAGATGTCCTCATCGGTCTCGATCAGCTTGACGACCTCGTCGGCCTTGTCGCCGGTGCGCACGACCCGCTCCGGCTCGAGCCCGGCGAGGCTTCGCACGGCCGCGGCCGCGGCTTCGACCAGCTTCTCGGCTTCGGCCTCGGCTTCCGCCTGCATGACCTCGCCGACGCCGAGCCAGGTCTCATGCTCCGGTGGGGTCACCACGCTGAGCAGCACCATCGCAGCGCCGACGCGCGCGCAGCGCCGGGCGGCGAAGCGAATGGCCTTGGCGCATTCGGTGCTCTCGTCCACCACCGCGAGAAATTTCGGGCGATGGCCCGTTTCATAGGACCGCCGTCGCTTCACCATGTCGTCTGCCCTGCCGCCGCCTCAGGAGCGCGCATCGTGGCCTGCGCCGCAACGTCAGCGCAAGTCCGCCTCGTCATGGTCATTGCGCGTCCGCAAGCAAGATTGATCACGTGCGCGAGACGAAGCCCACGATGTCCTTTACGTCGCGGATGATCGGTGCCGCGATCGCTTCGGCGCGGCCGGCTCCGTCGCCGAGGATCTTGTCGATGTGGCTGACATCGGCGAGCAGGCGGCGCATCTCGCCAGCAATCGGGCTGAGCTTGGCGACCGCGAGATCGACCAGCGCGCCCTTGAAGCCGGAGAACTGGCCGCCGCCGAACTGGCTGAGAACCTGCGCCTTGGTCTGGCCGTTGAGTCCGGCATAGATGCCCACCAGGTTTTCCGCCTCGGGCCGCCCTTCCAACCCCTTCTCCTCGGACGGCAGGGCTTCCGGATCGGTCTTGGCCTTGCGAATCTTGGTGGCGATCGTCTCGGCGTCGTCGGTCAGGTTGATGCGCGAATAGTCGGACGGATCCGACTTCGACATCTTCTTGGTGCCGTCGCGCAGGCTCATCACGCGCGGGGCCGGGCCCTGCGTCATCGGTTCGGGCAGCGGGAAGTAGCCGAGATCGCCGGTGCCGAGATCGCGCTCGGCGATCTGCGCCGCGAAGTCGTTGTTGAACTTCTGGGCGATGTCGCGGGTCAGCTCGAGATGCTGCTTCTGGTCCTCGCCGACGGGCACATGCGTCGCCTTGTAGAGCAGGATGTCGGCCGCCATCAGGCTCGGATAGGCATAGAGCCCGAGCGAGGCGTTCTCCCTGTCCTTGCCGGCCTTCTCCTTGAACTGGGTCATGCGGTTCATCCAGCCCAGCCGCACGACGCAGTTGGTGATCCAGGCGAGTTCGGCATGGCCGGAGACCTGGCTCTGGTTGAAGATGATGCTCTTCTTCGTGTCGATGCCGGCGGCGACGTAGGCCGCCGTGACCTCGCGGATCGAGCGCTTCAGGTCGGCCGGATCCTGCCACATCGTGATCGCGTGCATGTCGACGACGCAGTAGATGCACTCATGCGTGTCCTGCATCGCCACCCAGTTGGTCAGCGCGCCGAGATAATTGCCGAGATGCAGCGTCGAGGTCGGCTGCATGCCTGAGAAGACGCGCTGGTGAAAACTCGCCATCGGGGCGCTCCGTCGTCACGAACGGGGAAGGGAAGGGGGGCTTCTGGCTCAACCCCGCCGCTTGCGCAAGGGGTGGGCGTGCAGCCAGGCGAGCGGGCTTGGCAGCCGGAGCACGCCGAAGGCGCCCAGAAGCCAGCCCGCCGCGCCGTAGGCCGCAAGCCCGCCACCGCACAGGATAGCCAGCGCCAGCATCCTGCGGAGCGCGGTCTGGTCCGGCATCAACCAGCCGTCGAGAGCCTGTCCGAGTCCGGCAAGTGCCGCGAGCATGATGCCGCTGGCCAGCATGGCCGCTGCGACGGGGCGCAGCGCATCGGCGCGGGGCCGCCACAGCCCCTCGCGCGCCAGCATGGCCCCGAGCAGCGCCGCCTGCACGGCGAAGGCGAGGCTCGCCGCCAGCGCCGCCATCTGGGCCGCATGGCCGTTGCGTGCGAGCAGGAAACCGGCGCCGCCCGCCGCCACCACCGCGAGACCGCTGCCGATCAGCGGCAGTCTCGGCCTCTGCCGGGCGAAATAGATCTGTCCGAACACCTTTGCGACGACGGCGAAGGGCAGGCCGAGGGCGAGCGCCGATAAGGCCGCGGCAGTTCGCTCGCGGTCCTCCGCGCCGAAGCGGCCATGTTCGAACAGCACGGAAACGATCGGATCGGCCAGGGCGAGGAGCGCCGTAGCGGCTGGTAATGCGAGCGCCAGCCCCAGCGCCAGCGACCGCCCCAGCATCGCGTCCTGTTCGGCGGCCCTGGCTGCCGCCATCTCGGACAGCACCACCGTGCCCATCGCCACGCCGACGAAGCCGAGCGGAAGCTGGAAGACGCGGTCGGCATAGTAGAGCGCTGCCACGGATCCGGGTTCGGTCGAGGCGATCTGCGTCGCGATCAACAGCACGAGTTGCGCGCTCGAGGCAGCCAGCAGGGTGGCGCCGCCGGTCGCGACGAGGCGCGTCATCTCCGGCGACCAGCGCAAGCTCGGCTGCGGCAGCCCGATGCGGCGCAGGGCGAAGAGTATGAGCGCCAGATGCGCGATGCCCGTGGCGCTGACCGCCAGCGCCTGCCATTGCGCGGCCAACGCCGCCTCGCTGCCCTGAAGCAGTTGCACGCCGAGGATCGCGATCAGGATCGCATTCATCAGCGCCGGCGCCAGGGCAGCCATCGCGAAGCGCCGCTCGGCATTAAGCAGTGCGGCGAGCATGGCGGCGACCGTGGTCAGCAGCAGGAAGGGCAGCATGAGCCTGGTGTATTGCGCCGCCAGCGCTAGGGTCTGCGGCTCTTCCGCGAAGCCGCCGGCCAATCCGAGCACGACCCAGGGGGCGAACAGTTCGCCGAGCCCGACCAGAACCAGCAACAGCAGGGCGAGATGCCCGACCGCCTCTCCGGTGAAGCGACGAGCGGCTCCATTCCCGTGCTCCTGCTTGATGGCGAGATAAAGTGGCACGAATGGCGCGTTCAGCCCGCCTTCGCCGAGCACGCGCCGCACCAGATTGGGCAGGCGCAAAGCAGCCAGGAAAGCGTCCGCCACCGGGCCGGCGCCGAGCAGTCGTGCGATGAGCACGTCGCGCGCGAAGCCCAGCAGCCGCGACAGGATCGTGGCTGCGCCGACGATGAGGGAATCGCGGGCGAGGCGGGATTTTTCCGGCGCAGGGTCGGCCGGAGCCTGCCTCACAGGATGAACCGGCTCAGATCGGCATTCTTGGCGAGATCGCCGATGCGGGACTGCACATAGGGCGCGTCGATCGTCACCACCTCGCCCGATCTGTCGGGGGCCGTGAACGAGATCTCGTCGAGGATCCGCTCGATCACCGTCTGCAGGCGTCGCGCGCCGATATTCTCGACGGTGGAGTTCACGTCGACGGCGATGCGCGCGATGGCATCGATGGCATCGGGTGTGAAGGCGACCGTGACCTCCTCGGTCGCCATCAGCGCCACGGTCTGCTTGATCAGGCTGGCTTCGGTCTCGGTCAGGATGCGCTTGAAATCCTCCACGTCGAGCGGTGACAGCTCGACGCGGATCGGCAGGCGCCCCTGCAGTTCCGGCAGCAGGTCGGACGGTCGCGAGACGTGGAAGGCGCCCGACGCGATGAAGAGGATGTGGTCGCTCTTCACTGCACCGTGCTTGGTGGCGACGGTCGTGCCCTCGATCAGCGGCAGGAGGTCGCGCTGCACGCCTTCGCGCGAGACATCGGCGCCGCCCTTGCCCTCGCGGGCGCAGATCTTGTCGATCTCGTCGAGGAAGACGATGCCGTTGTTCTCGACTTCCCGGATCGCCGCCTGCACGATCGCCTCCTGGTCGATCAGCTTGTCGCTCTCCTCGGTCAGGAGCGGGCCATAGGCGTCCTTGACCAGAATGCGCCGCGGCTTGCCCTTCTGGCCGAAGGCCTTGCCGAACATGTCCGAGAGATTGATCGCGCCGATCGAGGCGCCGGGCATGCCGGGAACCTCGAACATCGGCGCGGTGGCGCCGCCGCCCGCTGCGATCTCGATCTCGATTTCCTTCTCGTCGAGTTCGTTGGCCCTGAGCTTCCTGCGGAACGAATCGCGGGTCGCCGGGCTCGCGGTCGCGCCGACCAGCGCATCGAGCACGCGCTCCTCGGCGGCGACATGAGCCTTCGCCTGCACATCCTTGCGGCGGTTCTCGCGCACCAGCCCGATCGCGATCTCGACGAGGTCGCGCACGATCGATTCGACGTCGCGGCCGACATAGCCGACCTCGGTGAACTTCGTCGCCTCGACCTTGAGGAAGGGCGCGTTGGCGAGTTTGGCAAGGCGTCGCGCGATCTCGGTCTTGCCGCAGCCGGTCGGGCCGATCATCAGGATGTTTTTCGGCGAGACCTCCTCGCGCAGCGGCCCGTCGAGCTGCTGGCGCCGCCAGCGGTTGCGCAGAGCGATCGCGACGGCGCGCTTGGCGTCGTTCTGGCCGACGATGAAGCGGTCGAGTTCGGAGACGATCTCGCGGGGGGAGAAACTGGTCATGGGGTCAGAACTTCCTGAAACATGGGTCGCCGGCCGGAGCCGGCGGGTCAGGCCGGGGTCGCGTCGATCGGAGGCAGCCTGTCGCGCCAGCGCCCGAGCGGCAGCGCCGGCAGCAGCGCGCGACGCAAGCTCCGCCAGCCGACCGAGAGCGCCAGCACCAGCACCGCCAGCCCAAGCAGCGCCAACGGCAGGCTCAGATCGGTCGAAACGCTCTGCGAGATCAGATAGGCGACGGCGATGCCGGCATAGCTCAACGCCGAGACGAGCAGCGCACGCCGGTCGATGACGAGCGCGACGACGCCGAGCAGGGCGAAGACGCCGAGAATGATCAGCGATGTCGCGGTACTGAAGCTGCCGGCCGCGCTCACCATGCCCCTGAAGATGGGATGCACGATGAGTCCGGCCGACAGCAGGTGGAGCCAGAATGCGGCATCGGAGCGTCGGGTCACACGTTCCGGGTCACGCATGTCGATGCGCAGCGCCAGAACGAAGACGGAAAGGCCGCAGAGCAGCAGGATCAGGTTGAGATAATCCTGTGCCGGCCCGGGTGCGGTCGCCGAGATCAGGGCCAGCAGCGCGCCGATGCCGCCGCCTGCCGCCAGCGCGATGTCGATGGGCACGCGAAAGCGCCAGTGATGCAGCAGCGCCGCCACCGTGAAGGCGATGGCGGCAGGGACCCAGCCGCCATAGAGAAAGGCCGGGAGCGCCCGGTCGCTCGTCAGTTGCGCCACCAGCAGGGCGGCGGCGGCACAGAACATCGCCGCCAGCAGGATCGAAGGCAAAGCGAGACGCATGCGCCGCGCGAAGATTTCGCTCAGGCCCCAGGCTGCCAGCAGCGCGATGACGGAAAACGCATCGCCAAACCCGACGACGCGGGACAGGCCCAGAAGAGCGCCGGCGAGCAGGCCGACGCCGATCGCGACGAAGACGTCGTTGAAGCCGCCGATCAGCCGGAATCGTTCGTCGTCCGGGTCGACCACGAGCCGGTCATCCGCAAGGACGCTCTCCCCCAGACGCGGCGGAGACGCCCGCGCTGCGAGCCGCAGCCGCGCCAGATGCGCGATCCGCACCGCCTGGGCCTGGTCGATGATGCCCTCGGCGACGGCGGCCTGGAGATCCTCCTCGGCGATCATGCGGTCTCCAGCGTCTCGATGACGAGGCTGTGGTTGGTGTAGACGCAGATGTCGCCGGCGATCTTCATCGCCTTGCGCACGATCGCTTCTGGATCGGCCTCGACATCGATCAGCGCGCGGGCCGCCGAAAGCGCGTAGTTGCCGCCCGAGCCGATCGCCATGACGGAGCCGTGCTCGCTGGCTTCCGGCTCCAGCACGTCGCCGGTGCCGGAAATCAGCAGCGAGACCTCCTTGTCGGCGACGAGCAGCATGGCTTCGAGCCGGCGCAGATAGCGGTCGGTCCGCCAGTCCTTGGCGAGCTCGACGCAGGCGCGCAGCAATTGCGTCGGATATTGTTCGAGCTTGGCCTCCAGCCGCTCGAACAGGGTGAAGGCATCGGCGGTCGCGCCGGCAAAGCCGGCGATCACCGCGCCCTTGGCGAGGCGGCGCACCTTCCTGGCATTGCCCTTCATGATGGTCTGGCCGAGCGAGACCTGGCCGTCGCCGCCGATCACGACCCGCCCGCCCTTGCGCACCATCAGGATGGTGGTCGCGTGCATTACGGGGGCGTTGCTGGTGTCGGACATGGCGAATCGGGCTCGGATGTTCGTTCGGCGGGAGCCGCCAACATGTTCAGCCCGGCGCGCCGTATCAAGGGGCGCGGGCCGGGCCGATTGCCCGACAACGAGGGATTCACGTGAAACGCGACGGCCTCAGGCCGCGCGCTTCAGCCCCACGCGTCCCCAGATCGCCGTCAGGCCATCGACGAGGTGTGCGATATCGGCGTCGGAATGCAGCGGCGACGGCGTGATCCGCAGCCGTTCCGTGCCGCGCGGCACGGTCGGGTAGTTGATCGGCTGGACATAGATGTCGAAGCGCTCGAGCAGCTGGTCGCTGACCGCCTTGCACAGCACGGGGTCGCCGACCATCACCGGCACGATATGGCTGGGATTGGCCAGATGCGGGATGCCGGCGGCATCGAGGCGCCGGCGCAGGGTCGCGACCCGGTCCTGATGGCGCTCGCGCTCGACCGTGCTCTGCTTGAGATGGCGGATCGCGGCGAGCGCGCCGGCCGCCACCGGCGGAGGCAGCGAACTCGAGAAGATGAAGCCCGAGGCAAAGCTGCGGACATAATCGCAGAGGGCCGCCGACCCTGCGATATAGCCGCCCATCACGCCGAAGGCCTTGGCCAGCGTCCCCTCGATCAGCGTCAGGCGCGAAGTCAGGCCGTCGCGCTCGCTGACGCCGCCACCGCGCGGGCCGTAGAGTCCGACCGCATGGACCTCGTCGATATAGGTCATTGCGCCGAATTCGTCGGCGATGTCGCAGAAGGTCTCGATCGGCGCGATGTCGCCATCCATCGAATAAACCGACTCGAAGGCGATCAGCTTGGGCCGGGCCGGATCGATGGCCTTGAGCTTGCGGCGCAGGTCGTCGGGATCGTTATGCGCGAAGATGTGCCGCTCGGCCCGCGAATGCCGGATGCCCTCGATCATCGAGGCGTGATTGAGCGCATCCGTCAGCACGACGCAGCCGGGAAGCCGCGATGCCAGCGTCCCGAGCGAGGCCCAGTTCGACATGTAGCCGGAGTTGAACAGGAGCGCAGCTTCCTTGCCGTGCAAATCGGCGAGCTCCTGCTCCAGCAGGACGTGATAGTGATTGGTGCCGCCGATGTTGCGGGTGCCTCCCGCGCCCGCGCCGCAAGCGTCGAGGGCTTCGTGCATCGCCGCCAGCACGGCCGGATGCTGGCCCATGCCAAGATAGTCGTTCGAGCACCAGACGGTGATTTCGCGTGGGCCGCGCTCGCCGTGATGGGTCGCGCGCGGGAACTGGCCGGCCTTGCGCTCGAGATCGGCGAAGACGCGGTAGCGGCCTTCGCGGCGCAAGCCGTCGAGCTCGTTGCGGAAGAATGTCTCGTAATCCATCGCCAGCCTCCTGCGGCGCGCGCTTTCTAAGCTTACGGCCAAGCAGGGAAAATGGCACGCGGTGTCGCGCCCCGGTTTGATCCGGATCAGCCCTCGCGCCGGGCCAACTCCAGGATCGCCTCGAGCAGGACCCGGATGGCGATGCCGGCATCGGCCTCGGTCATGTTTTCCAGCGGCGAATGGCTGATGCCCTTCTCGTTGCGCACGAAGAGCATCGCGGCGGGGCAGATCGCCGCCATCGCCATCGCGTCATGGCCGGCGCCCGAGGGCAGGCGGCGCGGGCTCGGATTGGCGCCCATGCGCGCGACGCCGATGCTGAGCGCGTCCTGCAGGCCGGGATCCATCGGCACGGCCGCGGCCCTCGCATAGATGTTGATCGAAAGCCCGACGCCGCGTCGTGCTGCGATCTCGGCGAAACGGGACTGGACTGCCGCCTCCATCTTCGCGAGCGTCTCGTTCGAGGGGCAGCGGAAGTCGATCGTGAACTCGACCGCGCCGGGCACGACATTGGTCGCGCCGGGATTGACCTGGAACACGCCGACCGTACCGACGCCCTGCTCATGCCCTGCTGCGATCGCTTCCAGCGCCAGTGCCATCTCGGCGCTCGCGGTCAGCGCATCCTTGCGCAGGTGCATCGGCACGGTCCCGGCATGGCCGGCCTCGCCGGTCACCCGGACGCGGGCGCGCCTTTGCGCGTTGATCGCGGTGACGATGCCGACAGGCTCGTTCTCGACCTCGAGCACCGGCCCCTGCTCGATATGCAGCTCGAGATAGGCCTTGATCGAGCCCGGCTTGCGCGCCAGCCCGGCGATGCCAGAGGGATCGCCGCCGAAGGCGACGAGCGCGTCGGCCAGGCGCGTCCCCTCGGCGTCGCGCGCATCCAGCCAGGCCGGCTCGTAGTCGCCGGCAAGCGCTCCGGACGTCGAGAGATGGGTCGGGAAGCGGACGTTCTCCTCGTCACCGAAGGCCACGACCTCGAGCGCGAAGGGCAGCACGATCCCGGCGTCGCGCAGGGCCTGCGCCGCCAGGATGCCGGCGACGACGCCGAGATTGCCGTCGAAGCGACCGCCATCCTTCACCGTGTCGATATGGGATGCGATCATCACGCAGGGACCGCCCGGCACGGGGCCTTCGCGGCGGCCCTGCACCGAGCCGGCGGCATCGATGAAGGCGGTGAGCCCCGCGACCTCCATTGCCCCCTTGGTCCATTCCGCGGCCTGTCGATGCGCCGGCGAGAGATAGAGCCGCGTCAGCTTGCCCGGCTCGTCGGTGAAGCGATTGAGACCCTCGAGCGCAGCGAAGGCACGCGCGCCGAGCACGGCAGCGGAGGGAAGCGATTGGGTCATGGGTCGACTTTGAAGCTTGCTGCGCAGGATTTGAAGCCGGGTCGCGGATCGCGACCCGGAGAAGTGAGGCTCAATAGGTCGCGCGGCCGCCCGAAAGGTCGAACACGCCGCCGGTCGTGAAGCTGTTCTCGGCCGAGGCGAGGAAGGCGACCATCGAGGCGACCTCGTCGGGCAGGAGGAAGCGCCCGCGCGGAATCTTGGCCAGCATGTAGCCGATATGCTCCTCGCTCATCTGGTCGAAAATGCGGGTGCGGGCGGCGGCCGGCGTGATGCAGTTGACCGCGATGTCCTGCGTCGCCAGTTCCTTGCCGAGCGACTTGGTCAACGCGATCACCGCCGCCTTCGAGGCCGAATAGGCCGAGGCGTTGGGGTTGCCCTCCTTGCCGGCGATCGAGGCGACCAGCACGAGCCGCCCGTAGTTGCGCTTGATCATGCCGGGCACCACCGCCTGGCAGCAATGCAGCGTGCCGTCGACGTTGAGCCGCATCACGCGCGCCCATTCGTCGAGCGGATACTCCCAGGTCTTGTGGTTGGCGCCGGCGATGCCGGCGCTGGTGACGAGGATGTCGATGCTGCCCTGCTTCGCCTCCAGCGCGGCGGCGGCGGCGTTCACCGCCTTCGCGTCGGTGACGTCGATGCCGAGCCCGGTCGCGCCGTGGCCGATCTCGGCTGCGGTCTTGGCGGCAAGCGCAGCGTCGAGGTCCCAGATCGCGACCGCGGCGCCGCTGGCGGCGAAGCGTTCCGCGACGGCGCGGCCGATGCCCTGCGCCCCCCCGGTGACGATGGCGGTTCTTCCCTGAAGATCGATCTGGTTCATTGTCGGCCCCTGACGCGTTGGACCGGCACCCTAGAGGGTGTCGGGGAAGATGGACAAGGTTTGGGACCTGTGTGCCGTGCCGATGCGTCACGCCCTGGGCGCGGCGGTTACGGCCCGGCGGTTCAGCGGGAGGCGGCCCGCCCCTGGTGCAAGGAGGGGCGCGGCACCGATGCCTGCACCAGCAGCCGGTAGGTGACGGCGGCCGAAAGCACATAGACCAGCCCGAAGACCAGGTTGAGCCAGGGTGCCCAGGCGTCGGCGGCTGCGAAGCGGGTCATCACCCAGGACAGCAGCGCCGCCTTGAGAAGGGCGATCGCGCAGAGCAGCGAAATGCGCGCGCCGGTGCGTTCACGCGCATAGAGCAGCTCGGCATGATACTCGACGAGGTTGCGGAAGGCCGGCACCAGCAGCATGGGTGCGAACAGATAGGCCGCTTCCGAAACGTTGCGGCCGAGCAGGCCCGGGAAGGGTACCAGGGCCAGGATCACGGCCGCAAGGCCGGCGACCGAGACTGCCGCGATGCCGAGCTCGACCATGGCCAGCCTCGCCGGCCCGCCGGTGAAGCCGCGCTCTTTCATGATCTTTTGGACCAGCATCTGGTTGAAGCTGCGCACCGGCATGGCGGTGAGGTCGATGACGCGCATCGCGATCGTGTAGAGGCCCGCCGTTCGTTCGCCCGCCAGCGCCAGCATCAGCAATTTGTCGAGCTCCGCCTGGACGTAGAACACGATCTCGGCGGCGCCGGCATAGACGGCATCGGCCATGCGCCTCGGATACAGCCGCCTGTCGAACCGCAGCCGCAGCGGCGGCAGGAAGAAGGCCAGCGCCACGACGAGCCCCGCCAGCGTTGCTGCGAGATAGGCCCAGGCCCAGACCTCAAGGCTGCGCTGCCCGAAACCGGCGAACAGCAGTGCCGCAAGCGTTCGCAGCGCCGAACCGATGATGACGAGCATCGCCGCCTGCCGGAAGCGCCGCAGGCCGTTGTTGACGATGGCGACGACCTCGACCAGCCGCCAGCACAGGGCCTCGGCCACCAGGATCATCGCGAAGGGCAGGGCCGCGAGCCGATCCGCGAACAGCACGAGGTAGGAGACTGCCGCGGCAAGCCCGATCACGGGCAGGGAGAGCAGGCCGAGCCCGACGAACCCGCCGAGATAGGCGCCGAGCAGGCGCGGTTTCACGGTCGCGATCCGATAGACCGGCGAGACGAAGCCGAAGGCGAGCAGGCGCGACAGGATCAGCCCTGTCGCCGAGGCGGTGGCGAACAGACCGAATTCGCCGAGGGTCAACGTATTCGCAACGATGAGGAAGTAGACAAGGGAGATGACGAGCCGGCCGGCAGAGCCGCTCAGGATGGTGAGGTAGGCGAGGATGGCGGCGCGGTCTGGCAGCATGGGGTCCGTTCTTGCGTCGCGGCTCTCGCGTCACGGGCTGGCCCGGAGCGTGCCTGCCCCGTGTCGCCTGTCGTCATCTTCTAGCCGAGAGGCGTTGAGCGACCCTAAACGAAACGGAACCGTGTCTGCCCACGCGACCGCCTGAACCGGACCGAGACGATCATGCCCGTGCCGCGACGGATCCGTCGCGCCGGCGGGCGAGGACTTGAAGAGTGAAGCGTAGCGTCATGTTCACCACCGAGACCGCTGCCAGCGAGCCGGAACAGAGGCAGGAGCGCCGCGAGCGGCGCGCCGAGCCCGTTGCGGCGCCGGCCGGAATGGCGCTGCTGACCGATCCCGCCTGGCTCTTCCGGACCTTGTGGGCGCGCAAGGGCCTGATCGTGCTGACGACGATCCTTGGCGCGGTTCTCGCGGCATTCGCGAGCCTGCTGGTGCCGCCGAGATATGTTTCGACGGCGCAGCTCTTCATCGACCCGCGCGATCTGCGCGTGCTTCAGAACGAGGTTTCGCCCAACGCCGGCGGCGGCGATCCGACCTCGATCACCAGCTATCTGGAAAGTCAGGCTCGCATCATCGCCTCCGACAGCATCAAGTCGCGCGTCGTCGAGAGCGAGGGGCTGGACAAGGATCCGGAGTTCGGCGGCGAGGCGGCGCGCACTGGCCTGTCCGCACTTCTCGCCGATCTTCTTCCGGGCAAGGGCGCGTCCTCGCATGACGGCATGCTCTATGCGTTGGCTGCACTCGACAAGAACGTTTCGGTCCGGCGCGGCGAGCGCACCTTCGTCATCGACATCGCCGTCACGGCGCGCGAGGCGGCCAAGGCCGCCCGCATCGCCAACGCGCTGGCCAATGCCTATCTCGAAAACCAGGCTTCGGTCCGTGCCGATGCTGCCCAGCGTGCCACGGTCGCGCTCACGGCCCGGCTGGAAGAGCTGCGCAACCGCCTGCGCGTCGCCGAGGAGAAGGCCGAGCGCTACAAGGAAGCCAACAACATCGTCGGCGTCGGCGCCGGCAGGTCGATCGCCGAGGAACAGCTCGCGCTCAACAATGCCCAGCTCGTCGCGGTGCGCACGCGTCTCACCGAGGCGCGCGCGAAATACGATCAGATCCAGGCGGCCCGTCCCGCAGGCATCGAGTCCGGGGCGATCCCCGAGGCGGTCGCCTCCAACACGATGACGGCACTGCGCGCCCAGCTCGGCGCGGCGTTGGCCAGGGAGGCCGATCTTCTCGCCTCGCTGGGTGCCCGCCATCCGGCCCTGGCCGCGGCGCAGGCCCAGACCCGCGACGCGCGCCGCCAGATCGCGGACGAGTTGTCGCGCATCGCGCGCTCGGCCAAGGTCGAGCTCGACCGCGCCTTGGAGGCCGAGCGCCAGATCGCGCGCCGGGTCGAGCAGCTCACCACGAGCCAGTATGCGGCCAGTCGCGCCTCGGTCGAGTTGCGCGAGCTCGAGCGCGAGGTCGAGTCTTCGCGCGTCGTCTACGATGCCTTCCTGCGCCGCGCCCGCGAGACCGGCGAGCTCGCCGGCATCGACACCACCAATGCCCGCATCATCAGTTCCGCGATGCCGCCCCTCGAAAAGAGCGGGGTCAGCCGCCGGACGATCGTGATGCTGGGCGGCATCGCCGGTGGCGGCACGGGTGTCGCTCTCGCGCTGGGGCTGGCGCTTTTCGGCGTTGCGCGTCGCCGCCAGCCGGAGCGCGAGCAGATCGAGCGCCCCGGCAACCCCGCGCCCGCCGCTGCGCCAGATGCGGTCCCGGCGCCGGCCGGACAGATCGTGCCGGTGATGCCGAAGGTGAGCGCGGCCGCGCCCGCTCCCGCAAAGCCCGGCTGGCGGCGCTTCGTCGCAATCCAGGGCGGGCAGGCGATGCGGGCGCCCGAGATGCTTCGGGCGGAGGCTGCGCCGCTCCTGGCGACCCTGCCGGCCGTACGGCACCGCCGCTGGCGGCGCAATGATGGCGAGACGCGTTCGGTCTTCCAGGCCAAGGCGCATCTCGTCGACGTCATCGACAAACCCAATGCCGGCTTCGCCAAGGCGGTCCGGACGGGACGCAATGCACTCGCCGCGCAGGCGCCCGGCACGGGCCACCGACGCATCCTCGTGCTGGGCCTGCATCCGCGGTCCGGCGCTTCGACATTGGCGCTGAATCTGGCGCTCGATGCTGCGCTCGCTGGTCTTCCGGCGATGCTGGTCGATGCCGGCAGCGGCGACGACAGCCTGACCCGGGTCTTTGCGCCCGATGCCGGCGCTGGGCTTTACGAGATCGCGACGGGCGCGGTCGGGCTGGTGCGCGCAGCATTGCAGGATGAGGGCACCGGGCTGTTCTTCCTGCCGCGCGTCGGGAACGCCGATCTGGTCTCTCCGGTCCAGATCGAGAGCGGCTTCCTCGACAAGGCCCGCCGCTTCGGGCCGATCGTCATCGATGGCGGGCCGATCGACTCGGACACGCTGGCGCAGCGCTTTGCCGATGTCGCCGACGACATCGTCCTGATCCTCCGCGAAGGCGAGATCGGCGAGGGAGACCTGGCCCGCGCCAATGCGGCGCTCGGCAGCAACGCGGCCAAGCTGCGCGGCTTCGTCGTCAACGAGGCCTGATCGAGGCGCGCCGGCCGCCGCCCGGCATCACTCGTCCTGTTGCGTGTCGACCGCCTTGCGACGGCCGATGAGCAATCCGAAGAGCGGCCCGGCCGTGACCATCACCAGGAAGACGCGGATGATGTGGTGCGCCGCCACGAACGCGACCTCGGTGTGCAGCGCAAGCGCGATCAGGCTCATCTCGGCGAGGCCGCCCGGCGAATAGGCCAGGATCAGCGGCACGTTGCCGTGGACCGAGACCTTGGTCACCAGCCAAGCGAAGCCGAGCGTGAGCGAGAGCAGGATCACGGTGGAGCCGACCGAAAGCGCGAGCACACGCAGGATGCTGCGCGGCGCCGTGCCGACGAAACGGCAGCCGATGGTGATGCCGAGGATCAGCTGCGCTGCGTTGACGATCTCGAACGGGGGCACTGAATCGCTGAGGCCGGAGACATGGACGATGGCGCTGACCAGCATCGGTCCGAGCAGGAACTTGGCCGGCAGCCGCAGAAAATGGCCGAGGATGATCCCCGCGATGCCGCAGGCTAGCAGGATCAGTTCGGCCGAGAGCGGTGTCTGGAACAGCGAGGGCCCGGCGACGCGGTTCCCGCCGATCGGAACGCCGCCGATCCATTGCACGATGAAGGGCAGTGTCATCACCACCAGCAGGATACGGGCGGAATGGATCAGCGCGATGATGTTCGCATTGCCGCCCTTCTCCTCGCCGAGCGTGACCATCTCGACCAGCCCGCCCGGCATGCCGGCGAAGAAGGCGGTGACCGGGTCGAAACCGGCGACCTTGCGGAAATAGCCGACGCAGGCGATGGCACAGGCCAGCATGAACAGCACCAGGCCGAGCAATGTCGGCAGCCAGTTCGGCAGCTGTGCCACGACGTCGGGCTTGAAGCCCGCGCCCAGCATGACGCCGATCACCATCGTCATCGGCGGGCGGATCACCGGCGGCGCGGCGACGGGCCAGCGCAGCAGGGCTGCCGCCGTGCAAACCACCATCGAGCCCAGCATCCAGGGCAGCGGCAGTCTTGCCTGGGCGAAGAGCCAGCCGCCCGCGCCGCCGAGCAGGAGCGCCAGGGCGAAACGCCCGTAAGGGAAGCGTGCCGGCCCCAGCCCCCGGACGCCGTCGAGGAAATCGGACAGAAGCTCCCGCATCAGCGCAGAACCGCGGCGCAACGGCCCGGCGCGGCAGCGCGGGGGGCAGTGCCCGCGCGCATGGGGCGGAAAGGCGAGATCGTCATGCCGTCAGCTACTCGATTGGCTTGCCGGATGCACCGGCCGTCGCGGTCTCCTAGACCGCGTGGACGGCGCCGCAAAGTCCCGCATGGGCATGGCTCGCCTGCCCTCCCGGCGTGGCACTGGCCCAGCCAGCACAACCCGGCCATGTCCGGCCGTCTCTGGTGCGGATCGCCGGTTTCCTCGATCAATTCCAGACAGGGACGGGAACAGGCTGGGCGTCGAAGCCTCCGGCCGATGGTCGAGATCGATGAGCGAAGAACGGCAGACCGGGCGGCAGGGTCGCGCGGCCGATACGGATGGCGTGGCCGAAGCGGAGGCTCCGCCGCGCTTGTCAGAGCCGTTGGCCGAAGTTGTGCTCGTTGCCCCGCCGTCGCGGCCGCCCGCCGACGGGCTCGAAGAATCCGACGAGAGCGCAGGGCCCGATCATCGGCGCCTGCGCAGGTGGTGGACCAATGCCAGCCCCAATCTGCGCGGCTCGCTCTACATGTTTTCGGCGCTGCTGGTCTATGCGGTGATGGTCGGCGCCATCAAGCATGTCGGCAATGCCATTCCGCTGGTCCAGATCCTGCTGATCCGCCAGATCATCATGAGCCTGATCATCATCGCCTTTGCCGGCGGCAGCCTGCGCCCGATGCTGCGGACCAGACGGCCGGGGCTGCAGGTCGCGCGCGGCATCCTCACGCTGATCGCGATGCTCTGCGGCTTCACGGCGGTGATCCGGATCCCGCTCGCCGAGGCCACGGCGATCGGCTTCAGCCAGGTTCTCTTCGTCACGGTCGCCGCCGTCATCGTCCTCAAGGAGCAGGTCGACGGCAGGCGCTGGGCGGCGACCATCATCGGCTTCATCGGTGTCCTCGTCATGCTTCGGCCGACGAGCGAGGGTCTCGACACCTTTGCGCTGCTGGCGGTTGCCGGCGCCGTGTTCAACGCGGCGATCACCGTCAGCGTGCGGATGCTGGCGGCGACCGAGCGCACGGACACGATCCTGATCTGGCAGGGCATCGTGCTGATCACCACGCTGGCCCTGCCGGCTTGGCTCTGGTGGGTGCCGCTCGATGCCACGCAGTGGTTCTGGCTGATCGTCCTCAGCCTGTTCGGGACGGCCGGCCAGTGGCTGATCACCCGAGCCTATCAGGTCGGCGAGGCGGCGGCCCTGGCGCCGCTCGAGTTCAGCCGGCTGATCCTGGCGAGCTTCACCGGCTTCATCTTCTTCGCCGAGATACCCGCGCTGACCACCTGGATAGGCGCGGCGATCGTCATCGGCGCGACGCTCTACACTATCCGCAAGAACGCTCGTCCCTTCCCGCGCGAGCCGTCCTCGGCTTGACCGGGCTGCAGAGGCCTGATTGCCCCGCCGGCCCGGCTGCGGTTATGAATCGGCGCACGCATCCCTTCCCGCCCCTTGGCCCGCGCGTGCCGCAAGCCAGCCGCGAAGGTCCCGAACCATGCGCATCGAGAACGACCCCAAGCTCGATTTCCGCGACGTCCTGATCCGCCCCAAGCGCTCGACTCTGGGCAGCCGTGCCGAGGTCGATGTCCACCGCTCCTTCCGCTTCGCCCATACCGGCAAGGACTGGACCGGCTTCCCGCTGATCGCGGCGAACATGGATGTCGTCGGCACCATGGCGATGGCGCGCGCCCTGCTCCGCCATGGCGCGATGGTGGCGCTGCACAAGCACTACGGCGCCGACGAGCTCATCGCCTTCTTTCGCGAGCCGGATTCCGCCAACGCCTTCTATTCGCTGGGCACGACGCAGGCGGACCACGACAAGCTGGCCCTCGTGCACGCCCAGTCACCGATCACGAAGATCTGCCTCGACGTTGCCAACGGCTACACCGAGAAGTTCGTCGACACGGTCAAGGCGACGCGGGCCGAGTACCCCCATGCCACGATCATGGCCGGTAACGTCGTCACCGGCGACATGACCGAGGCGCTGATCCTGGCCGGTGCCGACATCGTCAAGGTCGGCATTGGGCCGGGCTCGGTCTGCACCACCCGCAAGATGACTGGCGTCGGCTATCCGCAGCTTTCCGCGATCATCGAATGCGCCGATGCGGCGCATGGGCTGAAGGGGCTGGTCTGCGGCGATGGCGGAGTCACGGTTCCGGGCGACCTCGCCAAGGGCTATGGCGCCGGCGCCGATTTCATGATGCTCGGCGGCATGCTCGCCGGCCATGACGAATGCGAGGGTGACATCCGCTATGAGGAGCGCGGTGGCGAGAAGGTGCCCGTCGGAATGACCTTCTACGGCATGTCGTCGGACACGGCGATGAAGCGCTATTCGGGCGGCGTCGCGAAGTATCGCGCCTCCGAGGGCAAGACCGTCGAGGTGCCCTATCGCGGCCCGGTCGAGGGCACGATGCAGGAGCTGATGGGCGGGGTGCGCTCGGCCATGACTTACATCGGCGCGGTTCGCCTCAAGGAAATGGCCAAGCGCACCACCTTCATCATGGTTGGCAGCCAGCTCAACACGGTGTTCGGGGGATAGACCTTGCAGGCTGGTGTGTGCGCGGTTCTGGTCCATGTCGCCGACATGGACGCAGGCCTGTCGTGGTATCGAAACGCATTTCCTGACGCGGTGCTCGAGGTCAGCTACCCGTCCGGCTTTGTGTTTCTGAGAATCGGCGCGACCCAGCTCGAAATCGTCCCCGCCGACGCGAAGGTCGGCAGCGGCGCTGCCGGCTCGGTCGTCTACTGGTGGGTGGATGACTTTGCGAGGTCCCTCACCGGGCTGAAGTCCGCTGGCGCGGTCCTTTACCGGGGGCCGTTGGAAATCGACGGCAAACTCTGGATGTGCCAGCTGCGCGATCCATGGGGCAACTGCATCGGCATCAGGGGGCCGCTTGCCGCGAATCCGTCGGATGTCGGCTCTGCCACTTGAGCGAGATCGACCCGCTACCGCTCGCGGCGCGTCTGTTGCATAGTCGCGCCCGCAACACGGAGAGCCGACGACGGCTCCGGGGAGAACGGACATGAAGACCACGATTCTGACGGCGGCTGCGATGCTCGCCATGGGCACCGCGCTGGCGAGCGCCCAGCAACTGGCCCCGAGCCCGACGCTCGACGCGGTCAAGGCCCGCGGGCACATCGAATGCGGCGTCCATCTCGGCCTGCCGGGCTTCTCCTTCGCCGACGACAAGGGAGAATGGACCGGGCTCGACGTCGATTACTGCAAGGCGCTCGCCGCCGCGGTGCTCGGCGACGCAAAGAAGGTCAAGTTCACGCCGACCTCGGTGCAGCAGCGCTGGCCGATCCTGCAGTCCGGCCAGGTCGACCTGCTCTCGCGCAATTCGACCATCACCTTCTCGCGCAACGCCTCGCTCGGCCTGAACTTCCAGGGCATCAATTTCTACGAGGGCCAGACCTTCATCGTCCGCAAGGCGACCAACGCCAAGACCGCTGCCGATCTCGACGGCGCCTCGGTTTGCGTCGCCGCCGGCTCGACCGAGGAGAAGAATGCCTCCGACTGGTTCGCGGAGCGCAACCTCAAGGTCACGATCACCAATTTCCAGAAGAACGACGACGCCATCGCCGCCTATGACGCCGGCCGTTGCGACGCCTACACCGCCGGTGTCGGCGCGCTCGCCGGCCAGCGCGCCAAGCTCAAGGTTCCCGGCGACCACGTCATCCTGACGCAGCCGATCTCGAACGACCCCCAGGGGCCGGTGACGCGCTGGGGCGACGAGCGCTGGCAGCTGATCGTGCGCTGGGTGCTGAACGGCACGATCGCGGCCGAAATGCTCGGCGTGACCGCGGCCAATGTCGATCAGATGAAGGCCAGCTCGAAGAACTCGGAAGTCCGCCGCCTGCTCGGCGCCGAGGGCAATTTCGGCGCCCTGATGGGGCTCTCGAACGACTGGATGTACAACGTCATCAAGCAGGTCGGGAACTATGGCGAGAGCTTCGAGCGCACCGTCGGCATGGGTTCGCCGCTGAAGCTCGAGCGCGGCCAGAACCAGCTCTGGACCAAGGGCGGGCTGCTCTTCACGCCGCCCTTCCAGTGAGAGCAGGGCGGGCCGCCCGCCTCTGATCGCCAGTCCGCATGAACCGTGCGTCATCCCGGACAAGCGGTAGCGCCGCGCAGATCCGGGATCCATCGTAGAGTACGATGCCCTGCGATGGATTCCGGCGCGCCGCTTTCCCGCGGCCGGGGTGACGACGCGGTTCTCGTGATCTTCCCGAACTCGTGGCTGACCTCGTGACCAGAGCCCTCGCCCTCCTCAACGACAAGCGCGTCCGCGACTGGCTCTACCAGATCGCGCTCGTGCTCGGCCTTGTGGCCCTGACCGTCTTCTTCGTGCGCAACGCCTCGGAGAACATGGTCAAGGCCGGCATCGCCTCCGGCTTCGATTTCCTCTGGCGCAATTCGGGCATCGACGTGCCCTTCGTCCTGACCGGCTACACCCGCGCCGACACGATCCTCAGCCTGTTCTGGACCGGCGTCGCCAACACGATGCTGGTGACCGTCGTGGCGATCGTGCTCGCGACCGCGCTGGGCTTCGTCGTCGGCATTGCGCGCTTGTCCTCGCATTGGCTGCTCTCGACGATCGCGGGCGCCTATATCGAGTTCGTCCGCAACATCCCGCTGCTGTTCTTCGTGCTGTTCTGGTATTTCGGCGTCATCGCCGCCCTGCCCGCCCCGCGCGACAGCCTCGGCATCTTCGGGATCGCCTTCCTCAACAACCGCGGGCTGACCATCCCGCTGCCGGACGCGCCGGGCAACTTCCGCTGGGCGCTGCTGGCGATCCTGGTCTCCTGGTTCGCGCAGTGGCTGGTTACCCGCTGGGCGCGCCGTCGCAAGGAGCGCACCGGCCAGGATGCGCCCGTGCTGGCGATCGGCCTCGTGCTGATCCTGATTGTGCCGGCGCTGGCCGTCGCCTGGGCCAGCCTCGCGACGCGCTGGGACATTCCGGTCCTGCGCGGCTTCAATTATCGCGGCGGCTTCGTCGTGATCCCGGAATTCGTGGCGTTGCTCGCGGCACTGGTGACCTACACCGCGGGCTTCATCGCCGAGATCGTGCGCGGCGGCATCCAGGCGGTGCCTCATGGCCAGATCGAGGCCGCCTCGGCGCTCGGCCTGCGTCCCCGCCGGATTCTGACCCTCGTCACCATTCCGCAGGCGCTGCGCGTGATGATCCCGCCGCTGACCAACCAGTATCTCAACGTGCTGAAGAACTCGTCCTTCGGCGCGGCGATCGCCTATCCCGACGTGGTCAGCCTGTTCATGGGCTCGGCGCTCAACAACACCGGGCAGGCGATCGAGATCATCGCGATGACGCTGGCGGTGTATCTTGTCATCGGCCTTGCCGTCTCCGCCTTCATGAACTGGTATAATGCCAGGATCGCGCTGGTGACCCGATGAGTGCCGCCACCTTCCCCCTCTGGCGCCGGCGCCTCTTCGGCACGCCCGCCACCGGCGTCGTGACGATCCTTCTGGGTCTCCTGCTCGCCTGGATCGCCATCCCGATCATCCGCTGGGCCCTCATCGACGCGACCTGGACCGGCACGACCCGGGCCGATTGCGCCGCGGGAGGCGCCTGCTGGGTCTTCGTCAAGGCCCGTTTCGGCCAGTTCATGTACGGGCTCTATCCCGTCGACCAGCGCTGGCGGGCTGACCTGGCCGGATTCCTCTTTGTTCTGGGCGTCGCGGCGGTCGTGCTGGTGTCGCCGCGTCTGCGGCTCAAGGCGGCGATCGCCGTGCTCCTGATCCTGCCGCCGCTCGGCATCTGGCTGCTCTCGGGCGGCTTCGGCCTGCGCTACATCGAGACGCGCGAATGGGGCGGGCTGATGCTGACCCTGTTCATCTCGGTCTATGCCAGCTTGATCGCGATCCCGCTCGGCATCCTGCTGGCGCTCGGCCGGCAATCGGAGCTGCGCGTCATCCGGCTGATCAGCGTGCTGTTCATCGAATTCTGGCGCGGCGTGCCGATCATCGCGGTGATCTTCCTCGCCTCGCTGCTGCTGCCGCTGATCCTGCCGGGCGGCATCGGCATCGACCGGCTCGCCCGCGCGGTGATCGGGCTCGGCCTCGTCATCGCCGCCTATATGGCGGAGGCCGTGCGTGGCGGCCTCCAGGCCCTGCCATCGGGGCAGCGTGAAGCGGCGACCGCGCTGGGGCTGACCTATTGGAAGGCGACGGGGCTCATCATCCTGCCGCAGGCCCTGCGCATTTCGCTGCCGGCGATGACCAACGAGTTCATCGCGCTGGTCAAGAACACCACGCTCGTGCTGGTGGTCTCGATCCTCGATCTGCTCGGCATCGCGCAGGCCTCGCTGGCGGATCCGAACTGGGTCGGCATGAGCATGGAGGCCTATGCCTTCTCGGGCTCGATCTACTGGCTGATCTGCTTCGCGCTCTCGCGCTGGAGCCGGCATCTCGAGACGCTCGGCCGGCGCCAGCATCGGTGAGCCTAGGCTTGCACGAAAAAAGCCGGCCTCGCGGCCGGCTTTTGACGATCGGTCAGGCTGCTTGCCTCAGGCCCGTGCGACCTTGCTGCGATCGCGACGGCGATCTGCAGCCGGCTGATAGGCGATGCGGGCGTGGTAACCGCAATAGGGCATGCCGGTCTGGGACCTAGCGCCGCAGAAGCGGAACTCGGGGGTCGTCGGATCGCCCATCGGCCAGCGGCACATGTATTCGCGCAGATCCATGATCGTGACCCGCTCGGAGAACGGGATCACCACGTCCTCGGACGGCATCGGCTCCTGCTCGGCTTCGGCCTCAGCTTCTGGAGAATATTGCGGGGCGAGCGCGTTGGCACCGCGCGTCATCCCCTGGGTCGCGCCCGGGCCGCCGCTCATCGGATGGCTCGGCGAGCGGGTCGGGGTCTTACGAGGGGTGGAGGTGCGGGGCGTGCTGGCGGCAGCGGGATTCTTGGCGCGGCCCGACAAGCCCAGGCGATGCACTTTCCCGATCACGGCGTTGCGCGTCACGTTGCCGAGCTCGGCCGCGATCTGGCTGGCGCTCAGGCCGTCGCTCCAGAGCTTCTTCAGAAGCTCGACGCGTTCTTCCGTCCATGCTCCGGCTTCGTTCATCGGGCTCACCTGTCTTCTCCGGCCGGCTCTTGGCGGAGCCGTCCTAGGGGCGGATCATGGCGGAATCCGATACCGGCGGCGTCCGTCGCTAAACGGAAGCCGTTACAGCCGAAACTGACGGTACAGGGGTCGCCGCACGAGATGTCGTATCTGACAGGGGCGACCATACAAGATGCCCGGACTCGGCCACAAGAGTCGGCGAATCCGAAATCGCCTTTTCCCCAGAGCTTTCATCAATCGCGCGTCAAGCGAATCCTTTCGGCAACACTCCCGCCCCGGCATGGAATTGACAGGGGCGGCGCCCTTTTGCATAGTTGTTGACGTATCGCCGCCGCCCTTCCGGGCGGCGCTTATGTTTGCGGATCAGGGCCTTCCACGATGCGGATGACGGCGCGACGAGAAGTCGGAAGCTGGCTGCGACGATAGCGTCGTCGCCCGGTCGCATTCGGCTGTGCAGCTAGGAGCTGCCGTCGCCCCGCCCGGACCACCGTTTTCAGTCCAGCGCCAATCCGTTCTCCTGTCGCCCGTCGCGAGGATCGCATCCCATGGCCTCTGCCCCCGTTTCCGCTTCCCAATCCGTCCTGCTTCCGACCTATGCCCGCGCTCCCGTCGCTTTCGAGCGCGGTGAGGGGCCCTGGGCGATCACCGCCGACGGCACGCGCTATCTCGATTTCGGCGCCGGCATCGCCGTCAACGCGCTCGGCCATGCCCATCCGCATCTGGTCAAGGCCTTGACCGAGCAGGCCGGCAAGATCTGGCACACCTCGAACCTCTACACGATGCCGGAGGGCGAGAGGCTGGCGCGCCGGCTCTGCGAGGCGACCTTTGCCGATCGCGCCTTCTTCACCAATTCTGGCGCCGAGGCGAATGAGTGCGCCATCAAGATGGCGCGCAAGTACCACGCTGCGAAAGGCCATCCGGAGCGCTACCGGATCATTACCTTCGAGGGCGCCTTCCATGGCCGCACGCTGGCGACGATCGCCGCCGGCGGGCAGCAGAAATACATCGACGGCTTCGGCCCCAAGGTCGACGGCTTCGACCAGGTGCCTTTCGACGACGAGGCTGCGCTGAAGGCCGCGATCGGCCCCGAGACCGCAGCCCTGATGGTCGAACCGATCCAGGGCGAGGGCGGGCTGCGCCCGGCCACGGCGCGCTTCCTGCGGCTGCTGCGCGAGCTTTGCGACGAGCATGGCCTGATGCTGATCTTCGACGAGATCCAGACCGGCGTCGGCCGCACCGGCAAGTTCTTTGCATATGAGCTGTCGGGCGTGGCGCCCGACATCATGTCGGTTGCCAAGGGCATCGGCGGCGGCTTCCCGATGGGCGTCTGCCTTGCCACCGAGGAGGCGGCTTCGGGCATGACACTGGGCACGCACGGCACCACCTTCGGCGGCAATCCGCTCGCCATGGCCGTCGGCAACGCGGTGCTGGATGTCATCCTCGCGCCGGGCTTCCTCGATCATGTCGCGCAAACGGCGCTGCGCCTGAAGCAGTCGCTCGCCGAGCTCAAGGACAAGCATCCGAAGGTGATCGCCGAGATCCGCGGCGAGGGGCTGATGCTCGGCCTCAAGCTGAATACGCCGAACACCGACTTCGTCGCCGAGGCGCGGGCCGCAGGCCTGCTCGTCGTGGCTGCCGGCGACAATGTCGTGCGCCTGCTGCCCCCCCTGATCATCGGCGATGCGGAAGTGGCGGACGCCGTCGCGCGCCTCGATCGTGCCGCCGGCGCTGTCGAGGCGACACTGAACCGGCCCGCGGCCGAATAGCACCGATCCATTCCATAGAAGCGAAGGAAGCGCCCGTGACGCGCCATTTCCTCGATCTTTCCGATTTCTCCGCGACCGAGCTGCGCGCCATCCTGCGTGCCGGCGAGGAGATCAAATCGCGCCGTCGCACGCCGGATGCCGCCTCCGACCGCCTGCTCGAAGGCAAGGTCATCGCGATGATCTTCGAGCAGCCCTCGCTGCGCACCCGCGTCTCCTTCGATGTCGGCATCCGCGAGCTCGGCGGCTCGCCGATGATGGTCGCCGGGCATGAGATCGAACTCGGCGAGCGCGAGACCATTGCGGATACGGCCCGCGTGCTCTCGCGCTATGTCGATGCGATCATGATCCGCATCCTCGATCACGATTCGCTGGTCGAGATGGCGCGACATGCCACGGTTCCGGTGATCAACGGTCTGACCAAGCGCCAGCACCCCTGCCAGGTCATGGCCGACGTCATGACCTTCCAGGAACGCAAGGGCCCGATCCAGGGCAAGCGCATCGCCTGGACCGGCGACACCAACAACGTACTGACCTCCTGGGTCCATGCCGCCGGCCGGCTCGATTTCGAGCTCGCCATCGCGACGCCGGAAGAGCTGGCGCCGCCGCCGGCGCTGATCGACTGGGCCAGGAAGCAGGGCGCGAAGCTGTCGCTGACCAACCGGCCCGAGGCCGCGGTCGAAGGCGCCGATTGCGTCATCACCGATTGCTGGGTCTCGATGGGCGACGAGGAAGGCACGCGCCACAACCTGCTGCGGCCCTACCAGGTCGATGAGCGTCTGCTCGGCCGCGCCGAGAAGGACGCGATCTTCATGCATTGCCTGCCCGCCAGTCGCGGCGAGGAGGTCACCGATGCGGTGATGGACGGGCCGCAATCGGCGGTGTTCGACGAGGCCGAGAACCGTCTGCATGCGCAGAAGGGCATCCTCGCCTGGTGCTTCGGCAGGGTCGCAGCCTGATGGCCGATCTGGAAAATGGTGCGACGAGCGCAGCCCTCGACGATCGGGTGGTGCCGTTCACCGTGCCCGATCTCGACGTGCGCGGCCGCGTCGTCCGGCTCGGAGCATCGATCGACACCATTCTGGCTCGTCACGGCTATCCCGAGGCCGTTTCGCGCGTGCTCGGCGAGGCTGCGGCGCTGACGGTCCTGCTCGGCACCGCGCTGAAATTCGAGGGCCGCTTCCAGCTCCAGACCAAGAGCGACGGACCGATCTCGATGATGGTCGTCGATTTCAACGCACCTGACGTCTATCGCGCCGTCGCCCATTTCGACGAGGCCGCCCTCGCCCAGGCCGTCGCCGAAGGCAAGGTCAGCACCGGCGAGCTGCTCGGCGAAGGGCACCTCGCCATGACCGTCGACCAGGGCTCGGCCACGACGCGATACCAGGGCGTGGTGGCGCTGACCCGGCAGAGCCTTGAAGAAGCCGCGCATCAGTATTTCCGCCAGTCCGAGCAGATTCCGAGCCGGATTCGCCTCGGTGTCGGCTCGATCGTCACCGGCGAGGGCCGGCAATGGCGCGCCGGTGGGCTGCTCGTGCAGTTCATGCCGCATTCCGTCGATCGCCTGCGCGCCGCTGACATCCACCCCGGCGACGCCCCGGAGGGCCACGAGATCCTGACCAGTCCGGATCCTGATGGCGTCAGCGACGATGCCTGGGCCGAGGCCCGCTCGCTGGTCGAGACGGTCGAGGACCACGAGCTGCTTGATCCATTGCTGGAAAGCGAGCGCCTGCTCTACCGGCTGTTCCATGAGCGTGGCGCCCGCGTCTTCGAGCCGGTCCTGGTGCATGAGGACTGCCGCTGCTCGCGTGAGCGCGTGCTCGGCATGCTGCGCGGCTTCTCGGCCGATGATCGCCAGGCGATGGTGGCCGACGACGGCACGCTCGCGATCACCTGCGAATTCTGTTCGCGGCGCTATGTCTTTGCGGCGACCGAGGTCGAGGCGGGCCTTTCCGCAGGCGCCTGATCAGGCTCTGGCCGGCAATCCGAGGATGGCATGGGGCGCAGTCTCACCACGATCGGCTTCGATGCCGACGACACGCTCTGGCAGAACGAGCAGTTCTTCCGCCTGACCGAGGAGCGCTTCGTTGATCTGCTTGGCGCCCATGGCGAGGCGGCCGAGATTTCCGGCCGACTGCTCGATGCCGAGCGCCGCAACCTCGCCTTCTACGGCTTCGGCATCAAGGGCTTCGTGCTCTCGATGATCGAGACTGCGATCGAGATCACGAAGGGCGAGGTCAAGGCCTCGGTGATCGCCGAGATCCTCGCCGCCGGCCGCGAGATGGTCGCGCACCCCGTCGAGACGCTGCCTCAGGCGCGCGAGACGCTGGCAACGCTTGCCGCGGACTACAGGCTGGTGCTGATCACCAAGGGCGATCTCTTCGACCAGGAGCGCAAGCTCGCGCAATCGGGGCTCGGAGACCTCTTCGATGCCGTTGAGATTGTCAGCGACAAGACCGAACCGGTCTATCGCCGCATTTTCGCGCACCACGGTGACGGGCCTGAGCGCTCGATGATGGTCGGCAACTCGCTCAAATCGGACATCCTGCCGGCGCTCGCAGCAGGCTCATGGGCGGTTCACATTCCGCATGAGCTGACCTGGGTGCTCGAGCACGCCGAGGAACCAGCCGGCCATGCGCGCTACCGGCGGATCGCCCGCCTCTCGGCGCTCGACGAGCTGGTGCGGCTGATCGAGGCGGAAGCGGCCGCCCGCTGAGGCGCCGCTCCCGGCATCGGTCTCAGCTTCGGCATTCCGCCATCAGCTTGCGCATGAAGGCCTCGCCGGCGGCGAATTGCTCCAGCGTGATGTACTCGTCGGGCTGATGCGCCTGGTCGATCGAGCCCGGCCCGCAGACGATCGTCGGCAGCCCGGCGCGCTGGAAATGCCCCGCCTCGGTCGCATAGGCGACGGCGATGGTGCGGTTGCGCCCGGCAAGCCGCATGACCAGCGTCTCGGCTTCCGAGCCCGGATCGGGCGCGAGGCCAGGAACATCCGAGCTCATCACCGTCTCGATCGTGGCCGAGGGCGCGGTCTTGCGCATCCGTGCGAGCACCTCCTGTGACAGCGCGGCGAAGCGGACCGGCACATCCTCCGGGTCGGAGCCCGGCAGGGTGCGGACCTCCCAGGACAGGTCGCAGCGGTCTGCCAGGATGTTACGGGCGATGCCGCCATGGAACTTGCCGACATGCACGGTGTCATAGGGCGGGTCGAAGCGGCCGCTGTCGTCCGGTTTCGCCTCGCGCTCGTCGGCGAAGGCGACGAGGCCGGCCGAGAGCCTGATGCCGCCATGGACGGCGCTTGCCCCGAGATGCGGCTTCGACGAATGCGCGGGCACGCCGGTGATCGTCGTGAAGAAGGTGCGGATGCCCTTGTGCGCGTCGGCCAGTTCGAGCGAGGTCGGCTCACCGACGATGACGGCGCGCGGTTTCGGCAGGTCCTTCCCCATCCGGGCGATGCCGTCGACGACGCCGAGGCAGGTGACCTCCTCATCATAGGAGAAGAACAGATGGATCGGCGTCTTGAGATCGGCCGCCAGGAAATCCGGCACCAGGGCGAGCGCCAGCGCGATGAAGCCCTTCATGTCGACGGCGCCGCGGCCATAGGCCTTCCCGTCCTCGACATGCAGCGTGAACGGATCGCGGCTCCAGGCCTGGCCCTCGACCGGCACGACATCGGTATGTCCCGACAGCAGAACGCCGCCGCGGTCCTGCGGGCCGATCGTGGCGAACAGCGCGGCCTTGTCGCCGGTGGCATTGGGGATGCGGACCGAGGAGACGCCCCACCCCGCCAGATAGTCTTCCACGAAGGCGATCAGCGGCAGGTTGGATTTGTGGCTCACCGTATCGAAGGCGACGAGCTTGGCGAGCATGTCGAGCGGCGCGTAGCGCTGCCCTGTCGGCGAATTGGCAGTCAATGCAGGACCTTCTTCACATAAGGGGAATCGAGAGGAAACAGCGGGACCTCGACATCAAAGATCGTGCCGTCCTCGCCGAGCATGGCGTAGAAGCCGCGCATCGCGCCGTCGGGTGTCATCAGCGGGCAGCCGGAAGTGTAGCTGTAGCTTTCGCCTGGGCGCAGCACCGGCTGCTGGCCGACGACGCCGTCGCCGCGCACCTCATGGACTTCGCCATGGCCGTCGGTGATGAACCAGTGGCGGCTCATCAGCTGGACCGTGCGAGCCGAGAGATTGAGGATCTCGATCGTGTAGGCCCAGAAATAGCGACCCTGCGCAGGCGAGGACTCGCCCTCCATGAAGCTCGGCGCGGCCGTCACGCGCACGCCATGCGTCTCCGCTTGATACATCGCGACGACTCCGTCCCTGACGTGTCCGTCCTCCCGCCCGGATGCCTTGTTAGATCGTCGGGCCTGAAAGGGGAATGCGGTTTTCAGACATACGAGGCGGCGGGGCAGGCCGGCTTGCACGATTCTCGCGTGGACAACCCCTGGTCGGCAGTATGCATGGCCTGCCCGATGCTTGGCCTTTGCCCAAGGCTTCGATAGCTGTAGCCGATTGTTCCCGCGGATTTCGCATGCTGCCCTTCAAGCCCGGTATTCAGCCAGACAGCTGCATTCGCGCCTTCATCGAAGGCGGGGCGATCAGGCTCGCCCATCCGCCGGCCGACGGCCAGATCCAGCCGGCCAGCCTGGACCTGCGCCTCGGCGAGAAGGCGTATCGCGTTCGCGCCAGCTTTCTGCCCGGACCGGAGCGCACGGTCCGCCAGCGCCTCGACGAGCTCGCGCTGCACGAGATCGACCTCAGCAAGGGCGCGGTCCTCGAGACCGACTGCGTCTATGTCGCGGAGCTGATGGAGGGCCTCGCGCTGCCGGCGGGCCTGCGCGCGGCCGCCAACCCCAAGAGCTCGACCGGGCGGCTCGACGTCTTCACCCGTGTCATCACCGATCGCTCGCGCGAGTTCGACCTGATCGAGGACGGCTATGAAGGCCCGCTCTTCATCGAGATCTCGCCGCGCACCTTCCCGGTGCTGGTGCGGTCAGGCTCGCGGCTTTCGCAGATCCGCTTTCGCGCCGGAGAAACGAAGCTCGACGACCGGGCCCTGGGCGAGCTGCACCAGCGTGAGACGCTCGTCAGCGCTGCCGATCCCTCTTTCCAGAGCGGCGTCGCCGTCAGTGTCGACCTGTCAGGCTTCGACGGGCTCATCGGCTATCGCGGCAAGCACCACACCGCCCTGATCGATGTCGACCGCGTCGGCGCCTATCGTGCCTCCGAGTTCTGGGAGCCGATCCACGCCGACGGCTCGCGCTCGATGATTCTCGACCCCGGCCAGTTCTACATCCTCGCCTCCAAGGAGGCGGTCCATGTCCCGCCGGACTACGCCGCCGAGATGACGCCTTTCGACGCGCTCGTCGGCGAGTTCCGCGTGCATTACGCCGGCTTCTTCGACCCCGGTTTCGGCCATAGCGCGGCCGGCGGCCAAGGCGCGCGCGCCGTGCTTGAGGTTCGCTCGCGAGATGTGCCCTTCATCATCGAGGACGGCCAGATCGTCGGCCGGCTGGTCTATGAGGCGATGGCGGCTCGTCCCGCGGCTCTCTATGGCGCCGGCCTGAAGTCGAACTATCAGGGCCAGGCGCTCAAGCTCTCGAAGCATTTCAAGGACTGAGCCCGGCGCTTGCTCACGCCGCGCGATTCCCGGATGACACCCGCCGCGCGACCCGCTATGAACGGCCTGCTTCGGCTACGCGCGATAGGCGGCACCGGACGCATGCGGGCGTAGTTCAGTGGTAGAACGTCAGCTTCCCAAGCTGAATGTCGTCGGTTCGATCCCGATCGCCCGCTCCATCTTTTCAAAGCACACGTCAGCTGCCCGGGAAATCCAAGCCGTTCGCGGTTGAAATCGGCACGTGGCTCTCACCCGGCGCGTTCGGCGATGGCGGTTCCCGCCGCCCAGCCTGACGACCACGCCCATTGGAAATTGTAGCCGCCGAGCCAGCCCGTGACGTCGACCACTTCACCGATGAAGTAGAGGCCGTCGACCGCTGTAGCCGCCATCGTCCGCGAGTTCAGGCCGGCCGTATCGACACCACCGAGCGTCACCTCCGCGGTCCGGTAGCCCTCCGATCCGATTGGCGTGACCTCCCAGCGCTGGAGGGTGGAAGCGATCGCCGTGAGCTTCTTGTCGCTGGCATCGCCGATCGGCCCGGCCCAGCCATGGGCATCCGCCAGATAGGCCGCCAGCCGCTTCGGCAGGATATCGCCAAGCACGTTGCCGATGCTGCGGCGACCGTTCTCCTGCCGCGACGCCCGCAACCGCGCGAAGATGTCCTGTGCGGGCTCGAACGTGATCCTGATCGGGTCCTTCTCGCGCCAATACGAGGAGATCTGCAGGATGGCGGGCCCGGAAAGTCCGCGATGCGTGAACAGCAGCGCCTCGTCGAACGAGGTCTTGCCGCAGGAGACGCGCGCATCCGCGGCGACGCCGGCAATCTCGCGAAACCCGGCGAGAAGATCCTCCCCGAAAGCCAGCGGCACCAGGGCCGGGCGTGTCTCCGTCACCGCCAGGCCAAACTGGCCGGCGATCTGGTAGCCGAGGCTGGTCGCTCCCATCTTCGGGATGGACTTTCCACCGGATGCCACGACGAAATGTCGGCACCGGATTGGGGCTGCGCCATCGCCGCCAAGCGTGACGGCAAAGCCGTCTTCGATCCGCTCGAGGCTTTCGAGCGTGGTTCTGAGGCGCAAATCGCATGCGACGCGCGCCATCTCGTTGAGCAGCATCGCGATGACATCCTTGGCGGAATGGTCGCAGAAGAGCTGCCCGAGCGTCTTCTCGTGATAGGCGATGCCGTGCTTCTCGATCAGCGCGACGAAATCATGCTGGGTGTAGCGGCCAAGCGCGGATTTGGCGAAATGCGGGTTGCTCGAAAGGAAGTTGCGCGCGCTCGTTCCGATATTGGTGAAGTTGCAGCGACCGCCGCCGGAGATGCGGATCTTCTCGCCGGGAGCGGTGGCGTGATCGACGACGAGAACGCGTCCGCCGCGCGAGGCGGCATGGATCGCGCACATCATTCCGGCGGCGCCGGCGCCCAGGATGACAGTGTCGAAATGCTCGATCGGCATGGAATGCGGCTAGCCCCGGAACAGCCCTGACGTCCGTAGCGCGGCATCTCGGACCCCGTCGCGCTAGGCTCGGCTTCGGGTAGATGATCCGCAGGCATCCATCAACCGAGGCGATCGGCGCGACCGGCGTCAGAGCGGGAAGATCTCCTCAACCGAAAGCTGCCTCTCCGTGATTCCCTGCTCCCAGGAATAGCGCGCCATGGCCTCGATGGCCCGGCGGTTCGTCGCGGTGCCATAGGCCCAGTAATCCCTCCCCATCACGGCTTGCGTCTCGCGAAGCGCGCTCTCCTGCCAGGGCAGCATCGCCGTGTCATAGGCGAATTGATGCAGCTCATGGGCGGCGAAGGCCTTCGCCTTCTCGAAGGCCTCGGTCAGGGCGGTTGGCAGGCGGGGATGCCGCTCCAGCACGTCGTTGCGGATGCCGATCAGGTGCATGAGCGGGAACAGTCCGGTCTTGCGGAAGTAGGCCTTTTCGGCGGCCGGCACGTCGTCGAAGAGCCGCCGGATCGCCGGATGGCCCTGGGCGAAGGCTTCCGGCGCGCGCGGCGCGATGATCGCGTCCAGCTTTCCCGCCAGCAGCCAGTCCCACAGCGTCTCGCCGGCGGGCAGGCGCGTCGTCTTGAAGCGCTCGGGCAGCGTGACCGGCACCTTCTCCTCGCGGCCGGGGGCATCGATTCCGCCGATGATCCAGTGGATCGCGTCGGATGCGACGCCATACTCGTCCGAGAGCAGGCCGCGCACCCAGACATTGGCGGTGAGCTGATATTCCGGCACGCCGACGCGCCGCCCGATGAGATCCTCGGGCTTGGTGATCCCGGCATCGGTCCGGACATAGAGCGCGCTGTGGCGAAACTTCCGTGAGACGAACAGCGGCAGGCCGACATAGCGGCTGTCTCCGCGCGAGCGCAGTAGCAGATAGGTGCTCAGCGACATCTCGGTGATGTCGAACTCGCCGCCGAGCATGCCGCGCAGGAAAACCTGTTCGGGCGGCAGCACCGACCAGTCGAGCGAAAATCCCTCCGGCCGGATCAGGCCGGCGATCAGCGGCCAGGTCCGGTCATAGGCGCCGCAGCCGACGCTGAGCCGGGGTTCCGAGGTAGCGGGCGTGCTCATTTGTCGGAGTATCCCGGCACGATCAGCGCATCGATGATGTAGCGGCCACCGCCGGCGACGATCGCCGCGCCGCGCTCCAGTTCGGCGTGGAGTTCGTCGACGGAGCGCACCGGGCTGCCGCCCTCGAAGCCCTGCGCGCGCGCCAGCCCGATGATGTCCGGCGGCGGATCGTCGAGGCGCTGGCCGATCCACTTGTTCTCGACGGGGCGCGAGCGCGCCTTCGCCATGCGCTCCTGATGGACCTCGTCGTTGAAGTAGGAGCGGTTGTTGGCGACGATCAGCATCATCGGCACGCGGTCGCGCGACGCCGTCCACAGCGCGTTGACGCCCATCAGATAATCGCCGTCGCCGATCACGCCGATGGTCATCCGGCCGGAATCGCGCAGCGCGATCGCCGCCCCGATCGTGTGGCCGGGTCCGGTGCCGACAGCGCCGCCGCCATCCTTGCCGAGGAAGTCGAGCGGCGTGCGGAAACGGCAGGCCGAGCGCGGCCAGCCGAATGAAAGCCTTGCGAAGGTGACGTGGCGTCCCTCGGCGAAGGCGGCGACTGTGAAGGCGAGCTGTTCGGAGTTGAAGATCGCCGCGCGGTCGGGGCCGGCGGCAGCCGACACGGTCCAGTGCTCAGCAGGGGCGATGATCGGCTCTGCCTCGGGCCAGTCGCCGGCCGCTGTCACAGCTTCGAGCAATTGACCGACGAAGCGGTCGGGGTCGGCAGCGATCCTAACGTCGACGGCGGCGACCGCCTGGTGATCCATGCTCCAGCCATTGGCGACATGGCCGTCGAGCGAGCAGTGGATGATCGGCGTCGCCAGCGGCACCTGCGTCTGTGAGGCGCCGCAACGTGCGCTGAGGAAACCGGCGAGGTCGTGCCAGTCGAGGCTGACGATGGCGTCGGCAGACTTTAGCAAAGCGATCTCCGCCTCGTTCGGCCGCTCGCCGACCGGGGCCAGACCATGCAAAGGATGCTCGGTCGGGAAGCCCGGCGCGTTGTGTGTCGTCGTCAGCACGGTCGCACCGAGCGCCTCGGCGAGCGCGATGCGGCGGTCCCAGTCGCCGGAGTCGCGCGAGACGCGGCCGATCAGCAGGACAGGCGCGCGCGCGCCGCGCAGCACGTCGAGGACGCGCTGCAGATCCTCGGCCGGTGCCGCCGCCGGACGCGGCGGGCGGAAGCGGGCGACATCGGGGACATGGACCTCGCGGTCGAGCTCGGTCTCCTGCATCTCGGCGTCGAGGCAGACATAGACAGGCCCCATAGGCAGGGTTCGTGCGATCTGGTCGGCGCGCAGGACGGATTCGACGGCGGCCTCCGCCGAGGCCGGCTGGTCGTCCCATTTCGTGTAGGGACGCACCAGCGCGCCCTGGTCGCGGGCGGTATGGATCCAGTCGATCCAGGGTCGGCGGCGATGCGCATCGACGGGCCCCGTCGCGCCGATGATCAGCATCGGCCGGCGGTCGCACCAGGCGTTGAAGATCGTCATCGTCGCGTGCATCAGCCCGACATTGGAGTGCAGGATCACCGCCATCGGCTCCTGCGCAACGCGCGAGAATCCATCGGCAATCGCGACGGCGTGCTCCTCGTGCAGGCAGACGATCATCGCCGGATCATGATTGCCGAGATGGTTGACCAGGCTGTCATGCAGCCCCCGGAAGCTGGCCCCGGGGACGAGCGCGACATGGCGGTAGCCCAGCGCCCTGATCGTTTCGGCGACGACGTCGCTGCCCCAGCGACGCTCGGCCGGCGCCTTCGTATCCGCTTGCTCGTTCATGGTGTCGTCCGTCTTTGGAGGGCGCCCGGCGTCGCTTCGCGCGGCCGGCGGGCTGTTCGCCCGGATGTCATTCGGTGAAGACCTCGTCGCGGCCCTTGCGGATCGCGGGCAGCACGCCGACGACCAGCATTGCGACAGCGATGACGATGAAGGCGGCGGCGATTGGGCGTTCGAGGAAGGTCATCGGATTGCCGCGCGAGATCATCAGCGCCTGGCGGAGGTTCTCCTCCATCATCCGGCCGAGCACGAAGCCGAGTGTCAGGGGCGCCGGCTCGAAGCCGAACTTGGTCAGGCCGTAGCCGAAGATGGCCAGCGCAGCCATGATCAGGATGTCGGCCGGCTCGCTATTGATCGAGTAGACCCCGATGCAGCAGAAGATCACGATGCCGACGAACATCAGCCGGTAGGGCACCTGCAGTAGCTTCACCCAGAGACCGACCAGAGGCAGGTTGATCACCAGCAGCATCAGGTTGCCCATCCACATCGAGGCGATCAGGCCCCAGAACAGGTCGGGCATCTTGGTCATGATCTGCGGGCCGGGCACGATGCCGTGGATCGTCATCGCGCCGACCATCAGCGCCATCACCGCATTGGGCGGGATGCCGAGCGTCAGCAGCGGGATGAAGGAGGTCTGTGCGCCGGCGTTGTTGGCCGATTCAGGCCCGGCCACGCCTTCGATCGCACCGTTTCCGAACCGCTTGGGGTCGGCCGCCAGCTTCTTCTCGAGCGTATAGGAGGCGTAGGGAGCCAGGACCGCGCCATTGCCGGGCAGGATGCCGAGCACCGAGCCGAGCGCGGTGCCGCGCAGGATCGGGTTGATCGAGGTCCGCATCTCCGCGCGGCCGGGCAGGAGGTTGCCGATCGGCGCCTCCTTCACCTTGCGCGCCTCGCCATGTTCCAGGCTGCGGAAGACCTCGGCGATGCCGAACAGGCCCATGCCGAGCAGGGCCACCTCGATGCCGTCGGCGAGCCAGGTGGCGCCGAAGGTCAGGCGCAGCTGGCCGGTCGTCAGGTCAGGTCCGACGGCGGAGAGAAGCACCCCGACCAGGATCATGATCACCGCCTTCAGCACCGAGCCGCGTGCCAGCAGCACGGCGAAGGCGAGGCCGGTCAGCATCAGCGCGAAGTACTCGGCCGGTCCGAACACCAGCGCGACCGACGCCAGCGGGCCGGCGAGTGCCGCGATCACGAGGGTCGCGATCGTTCCGGCGATGAAGGAGCCGATCGCGGAGATGCCGAGCGCCACGCCGGCGCGGCCCTGGCGGGCCATCTCATGGCCGTCGATCGCGGTCACCACGGCGCTGGATTCGCCGGGGATGTTGAGCAGGATCGAGGCCGTCGAGCCGCCATACTGCGCGCCGTAGTAGATGCCGGCGAGCATGATCAGCGCGGCCGTCGGGTCTAGCCCGAAGGTCAGCGGCAGCAGGATCGCGATCGTCGCGATCGGCCCGATGCCGGGCAGCACGCCGATCAGCGTGCCGAGCATGCAGCCGGCAAAGCACAGCGCGATGTTGACGGGCGAGAGCGCGATCGCTGCGCCATGCCCGAGATTGGAGATCAGATCCATCGGCCCCTCAGAAATTGAGCGAAAGCGCCGGGATCACCAGCATTGGCAAAGGCTGGTTCAGCGTGAACCGGAACAGCAATGCGCAGGCCAGCGTCATCACCACCGCGAAGATGACGAGCTCGCGCGGGCGGACTTCGCGGGAGCCGAACCCGGCCACCAGCATCGCCAGCGGGGCCGCGACGAGGAAGCCGGGTTGGCGGATCGTGCCGGCGAAGATGACGAGGGCGGCGATGATGAAGAGCGGCCCGCGCAGATGCCAGCGCTCGAGCGCGTCGCCCTCCTGGATCGCGCTGAGTCCGACCAGCACAGCGCCGCCTATCCCGATGGCGACCGCGGTCCAGCGCGGCAGCATCGCCGGGCCCATCGTCCGCATCGTACCCTGCGACAGCCCACTCAGCATCCAGACGACGAAGGCGGAGGCGGCGACAAGGATCAGGCCGGCGACGAGATTCTGCGGCGAGCGCAGCCGCAGGCCGCCGGGACGAGCGTCATTCGTCGGTGTCATGTCCGTTTCTCCATGGCCGACCCGCCGGTCCGCCCTGCGGTTTCGACCTGGAGGCTCACTCGACGGTCGCGCCGACGGTCCGGACCATCTCGCCCCATTTGGAGACCTCGTCCTTGAGATAGGCTGAGGTCTCCGGGACCGACCGGTTCTGGATCTGGTAGCCCATGCCCAGCAGCTTGCTGCGGTTGGCCGGATCCGCCAGCATCTCGCCGATCGCGGCATTCAGCGCCTCGACGATTGCCGGCGGGGTCTTGGCGGGCGCCAGCACCGCCACCCAGGATTCGGCGACGAAGGGGAAGCCGGCTTCGGTGTAGGTCGGCACGTCCGGCATCGCCGCGACGCGGCTTTGGCTGGCTACGGCGAGGCCCTTCAGCTTGCCCTCCTGCACCTGCGGGATGATGCCGAAGGACGAGGCGACCATATCGACCTGGTTGCCGAGCGCCGCCTGCACCGAGAGGGCGCCGCCACGGAAGGGGATATGCGTCGCCGGCGTCTTGGCGATCACCTTGAGGAAGTACTCGGCCGCGAGATGCGAGCCCGAACCGACGCCGGCGGTCGCGAAGTTGATGTCGTTGCCCTTGGCCCAGGCGAGGTATTCCTTGAGCGTGCCGGGCTTCGACGGGTGCGTCGCGATCGTCTCGGGTGAGGAGACCGAGATCGACACCGGCACCAGCTGGTCGAGCGAATAGTCGCGCTTCTTGTAGAGCGTCTCGTTGATCGCGATCGCGGTCGATGTCACCAGCAGGGTCAGCCCGTCCGGCTTGGCGCCGGCCACCTGCGCGGCGCCGGTATTGCCGCCGGCACCCGCCTTGTTCTCGACGGTGACGGCCTTGCCCCATTTCTCGTTGAGCTTCTGGCCGATGATGCGTGCGAAGGAATCGACGAAGCCCCCCGGCGCGAAGGCGACGATCAGGGTGATGCGGTCCGGCGGATAGGCCGGCGCCTGCGCGGCGAGCGGGCCGGCGGTTGCCGACAGGAGCAGAGCCGCGCCGGCGAGGCGCGCGAGCGAAGGGCGGATGGCGGCCATCTTTTGTCTCTCCCTGGGATGTTGCTTGGCGCCGGCTCTCTTCTCGGAGCCTTGGCATGGGGCTTGTCGAGCGGGCTTCGGGCCCGCGCTCAGCTGCGCGCGGGCCGCTTCAGATTGACGTGGATGTGCTTTTCCTGGGTGTAGCTGAGGAGTTCCTCGATGCACTCCTCGCGCCCGATGCCGGACTGCTTGTAGCCGCCGAAGGGTGTGCCGAGAAAATGCCTGGAAACCTCGTTGATCCAGACGAAGCCGGCCTCGACCTCGCCGGCCAGGCGGTGCGCGTCGCGGACGTCATTCGTCCAGATCGAGCAGGTCAGGCCGTATTCGACGCGGTTGACGGTGGCGAGCATGCTGGCCTCGTCCGTCCAGCGGAAGACGGCGAGCACGGGGCCGAAGACCTCCTCGCGGGCAAGGCGCATCTCGGGCGTGACGCCGGTGAAGACGGTCGGCTCGACGAAATGGCCCTTGGCGAGAGCGGGGTCCGACGGGCGCCCGCCGCCGCAGAGCAGCGTCGCGCCCTCCGCCTTGGTGTCGGCGATGAAGCTCATGACCTTGGCGAGCTGGGTCTCGCTGATGATGGCGCCCATGGTCGTGGCGTCATCGCTCGGATCGCCCGGTTTGAAGTGCTTCACCCGCTCGGCGATGCGCGCGACGACGGCGTCGTGGATCGCGTCATGAATGAAGGCGCGGCTGGTCGAGCCGCAGGATTGCCCGCACCAGGTGAAGTTCATGCCGGCGACGACGGCGGCGGCGACTTCATCCGGGTCCGCATCGGCGAGAGCGACGAGCGCGTTCTTGCCGCCGAGCTCGAGCAGGACGGGCTTGATCGTGTCGGCGCCGGCCTTCATCACGGCGCGCCCGGCCTGGACGCTGCCGATCAGCGAGATCATCGCGACGTCGGGGTGCGCCGCCAGCGCCGCGCCGGCATCGCGCCCGCCTGGCAGGACGCTGAACACGCCCGGCGGCAGCAGGCCCTCGATGAGTTCGGCGAAGCGCAGCGAGCTCAGCGGGGCCTGATCCGGCGGCTTGACGATGACGGTGTTGCCCGCCGCCAGCGGCGCCGCGGACTTGGCCGCGCAGAACATGAAGGGGTGGTTGAAGGGGATGATGCGCCCGATCACGCCGCGTGGCTCGCGCACCGAGAAATTGACGGAGTCGCGCCCCAGCGGCACCGAGTGCCCCTTCATCTCGGTCACCAGCCCGGCGAAGAAGTCGAGCTGCGCCGCGGCATTGGCGACGTCGCCTTCCATCTCGTGCACGGGATTGCCGCCGTCGATGGCGTCGATCAGCGCGAGCTCGCGGGCATTGGCGCGGACGATCTGGGCGATGCGGCGCAGGATCTTGGCGCGTTCGGCCGGCGCGACCTGCTTCCAGACGCGATAGGCGCGGCGGGCGGCCGCGACCGCGGCATCGACATCGGCCGGGCCGGCCTGGGCGACGATGCCGAGCGAGGCGCCAGTCGCGGGATTGGTCAAGGCGAGGCTGCCGCCGGCGAGCGGCTCGCGCCAGGCGCCGTCGATGTAGAGCGAGCGATGGCCCGGCAGGACGCTCATCTTGTCCAGGGGCCTGGGGCGCTGCGCCACGGTCCCGCTCTCGGCCGTCATCGTTTCACTCATCGCCTGCCTCCCTGCCGGGTTGCGGCGGCTCGGACGCTCGATAGCGCCCGGTGGCCCGCGCCGGCTCTGATTCTTCCATTCTGGCTAAAGGCTTTGCGCGGACCGGTCTTCTGCGCGTCCGGCGCTCAATGTATAACTTTGGCGACTATCAGCTCGCGCGAGCCTGTGCCGCCAGGGCATCCGCCACGAGGTCGAGCAGCGTAAAGCCGTCATTGGGGTCGCCGGGCAGCCCGAGCGCACCAAGGCGCTCCTGCTGGAGGACCGTGCCTTCTGTCACCGCCGGATCGACGCCGAGTTCCCGCAGCGTTGCGGCGACCTCGCGCATCTCGGCGGCGCGCCTGGTGCCATGCTGGAGCATGCGGCTGACATTGTAGGGAACGAGCTTCGGCCAATCGAGGCCCGGATAGCTGCCCTTGAGCGAGTCGAGGATCACCGCGTCGACGCCGGCGGCGCGGGCCGCCATGAAGCACTCATAGCTCAGCGCCTCCAGCCCCTTCACCATGACGCTGCGGACCATCTTGATGATCGTCGCCGAGCCGATCTCGGAGCCGGCCTGCTTCAGGGCCATGCCGAAGGGCGAGAACATCTCCACGAACGCAGCCGCGTCGTCGCCGGCGACCAGGCAGGGAGTCTCGTGGCGGCGCGGATGGACCGGCGCCATGATCGCGAGGTCGACATAGCGTCTGCCCGGGCCGAGCGCCGCTGCGGCCTCGCGCTTGCGGCCGGGCGAGACGGAGTTGACGTCGACGAAGATCTGGCCGGGCGCGAGATGGGCTGACGCGGCACGAGCCGCGTCGAGGCTGGAGGCCGCTGTCACCGCGCAGAACACGAAATCGGCACCCGACAGCGCCGAAGGCAGGTCGGCAGCGAGCCTGACGCCCAGCTTTTGTGCGGGTCCTGCGACCCGCGCCGGATCGGGCGCGATGTCGAAGGCCGAGATCTCGGCGATGCCGGCCTCGAGCAGCCCGCCGGCAAAAGCCTGTCCGGCTTCGCCGAAACCGATGAAGCACAGCCTCGGCGGATTGCTCCGGGCATTTGTCTGCATGTCCATGACGGACCTCCTTGCCGGGGCCTGGTCGCCCGGCCTCGTTCAGAGAATCTGGCAGGTCTCGTCGAAGCCGAAGCGGGCGCCGCGCGGCTTCAGGCTGGCAGGGTCGCCATGGCCTATATTGACGAGGAAGTTCGACTTCACCCGTCCGTCCGGGAAGAACTCCTCGTCGACGACATCGTGCAGGAAGCCCGACATCGGCCCGCAATCGAGCCCGAGCGCGCGCGCCGCCATGATCAGATAGGCGCCCTGCAGGGTCGCGTTGCGGAAGGCTGCGCGCAAGGCGAGGTCGGGGTCGGCGAGATAGCCGGCGCGCTTGTCGACCGCATGCGGCGCGAGCTTCTCGAGATGGTCGAAGAAGCGCATGTCGATGCCGAGGATCGCCGTGACCGGCGCCGCCATGGTCTTGTCGACATTACCGGGTTTCAAGCCGCGTCGCAGCCGCTCCTTGGCCTCGGGCGAGACCACGAAGACGATGCGCTGCGGGTTGATGTTGCTGCTCGTCGGCGGCATCCGGGCGAGTTCGTGCAGAGCGCGCAACTGTTCTTCCGGCACCGGGTGGGGAAGCCAGCCGTAATAGGTCCTCGCCTCGCGGAACAGCAGATCGAGGCAGGCGTCGGAGACGCCCTGGCGGGCAATGGTCTGGAGCATGGTCGGCAGCCTGCAAGCGGATACGGAGGCTCACGCTAGCGGCGACGGGCGGGCAGGTCTTCGCGGCCTTGCCGGGATTAGCTATAAGCCCTGGGAATATCAGGCCGTCTCCGCCATGACCGGCGCACCGCCATCCTCGTCGAGCAATCCGCTCGCCCGCAGCTCGCGCAAATGGGCGCGCAGGGCGGCCAGCAACGCGGCGATGGAGGGAGGCCGGCGGCGGTGTCGCAGTGTGATGATCCCGGCCGGACGGCGGCCGGAACTCAGAGAGACAGGCACGACGCCGGCGGTGCCGCGGCCGAGGTCGCCGGCCAGCATCAACCGCGGCAGCACCGTGACGAAATCGCTGGTCAGCACGAGCTCCCGGATGAAGGAGATCGATGTCGAGCGCAGTAGCGAGGACGGCATCGACAGGCCGCTCGAGGCGATCACGCTGTCGACCTCCTGGCCGAGTCGCTGTTCCAGTGAGGGCAGCACCAGCCCGAAAGCGGCGATCGCCGCCGCGTCGGGCGGCGCGCCGCCGAGCAGGGGGTGGCCGGCGCGCGCCAGCATCGAGATCGGCTCGTGATAGATCGTCTCGCGCTGCACGTCGTGGTCGGTCTCCAGCTCGTAGAGCCGGCCGACGATGAGGTCGAGCCTGCCGCTTTCCAGTTCTGGCATCAGCTCGGCGGTCCGCCCCTGCACGATCCGGACGTTGAGCTCGGGATTGGTGACTTTAAGCCTCCCGAGCGTCGACGGCAGCACGCTCGAGGCTGCCGTCGGCAGCGCGCCGATGATCAAGGTTCCCGCCTGGCCCTGTTCGATCTGGATCATGTCGTCGGCCAGCCGCTCGACCAGAGACATCATCGCCATGCCACGCTCGACCACGGCCCGGCCGAATTGGTTGATCATCACGCCGCGCGCCATCCGGTCGAAGATCGGATGCCCGACGATCTCCTCGACATCCTGCACCGCCTTGGAGACCGCTGGCTGCGTGATGCTCAGCTTGTGCGAGGCCGCCAGAAAGCTGCCCTGCTCGGCGACGGCGAGGACGATTTCGATCTGCCGCAGCTTCAGCCGCGCATTGAGTCGCGATCTCATGATGGCGTCCACCCTGCCGGCACTGTCCGGCGCGGCAGACCATAGGCCGACCCATGAGCCCAGCGCGAGAGGGCCGGCGCATCGGGCGGGCGCTGTCGGCGCAAGGTCGAGGTTGCGGAAGCAAGCCCTTGCGTCTCATGTGTGGGGCCCACTCCCTCTCTCATGGCGTCGCCGAAACCGACACCCGAAGGGCGAGGTGGGCCGCTGGGAGGCGAAGCATCATGAGAATCGACGTCCTCGGCTTGCAGGCCTTCGTGAGCATTGCCGAACGTGGCAGCTTCCACGCCGCCGCCTCGCATCTCAACCTCTCGCAGACGGCCCTGAGCCACCGCATCCGCAAGCTCGAGGAAGCGCTGGCAACGCCGCTCTTGCTGCGCACGACACGCAAGGTCTCGCTGACGCCGGCCGGCGTCGCCCTGCTGCCACGCGCCAAGCGAACCTTCGACGATCTTGGCAGCGCGCTCGAGGAACTCCGCCTCGGCGCAAGCGACGCCAATGAGCGCGTCGTGGTCGGCTGCCTGCCGACCATCGCGACCCGCTGCATGCCGGCGGTGATCTCCGAATTCGTCCGGAGGCATCCAGGCGTCCAGGTGAAGGTCCACGACAATTCGGCCTCGGAGATCGCCGACAAGGTACAGTCCGGCGAAGCCGAGTTCGGCGTCACCATTGTTTCCGCCAATCGCTGGGACCTTGATCTGCAGCCTGTGGTGAAGGAGAGCTTTGTGCTCGTTTGCCCGCGGGATTGGCCGCTGGCGACGTCGACGTCGCTGACCTGGTCGCAACTGCAGGATCTGCCGCTCGTGCGCATCAGCGCCGAGACCGGCAATCGCATCCTGATCGACGATGCACTCGGATCGCGGCGCGAGATGCTGAACTGGCGCTACGAGGTCCAGCGCGTCATCACCGCCGTCAGCTTCGTGCGAGCGGGGATCGGCTGCACCATCGTGCCCCAGCTCGCGCTCGACCTCGTCTCTGCCAACGACCTCGTGGCGATCCCGCTGCGTTCGCCGACCGTTTCGCGCACCGTCGGCATCATCACCCGCAAGGGACTTCCACTCAGGCCCGCAGCCTGCGAGATGCTCGACCTCGTCATCCGCTCTCTCAAGGGCGAGACTCTGGAAGTTTGATTTATTCCTGCACGAATCTCATCAATCGCTGCAATCAACTCATTTGATCACACAATCATTCGTCGCCATCGTCGCGGGCAATGGCGGCGCGTCCTCGACGGGCGCTGCGTCCGGCCGGCATCTCGGATGGGAGCCGCCGGCATTTCGCCTTATGGGCTGGCAGCAGAGGGGACGCTGCGATGATGAACAGACGCAATGTCCTGACAGGACTGGGCGCGGCCGGCGTCGCGCTGCCGAGCCGCGTCCTGGCCCAGCCCGCCTGGCCGACGCAGGTCATCCGCATCGTCGTGCCGTTCACGCCGGGCGGCAGCACCGATCTGCTGGCGCGGATGATCGCGGCCAAGCTGGAGCAGGCGATTCCCGGCAAGGGTTTCGTGATCGAGAACCGGCCGGGCGCCGGCGGCATGACCGCGGCCGGACAGGTCGCGAAGTCGGAGCCCGACGGCCACACGCTGATGATGGGCCATATCGGCACGCTCGCCTTCGCGCCCTCGCTCTATCCCAATGTGCCCTATGATCCGCTCAAGGACTTCCAGCCGGTCGCGCTTGTGGCGCTGGTGCCGAACATCCTCGCGATCAACCCGACGCTGCCGGCCAGGACGCTCGGCGAGTTCATCGCCTATGCCAAGGCGAATCCCGGCAAGTTGAACTACAGCTCGGGTGGCCAGGGCAGCGCGGCCCATATCGCCAGCGCCTATCTCGCCTATCGCGCCGGGATCGAGGCAGTGCATGTGCCCTATCGAGGTACGGCGCCCTCGGTGAACGACCTCGTCGCCGGCAATGTCCAGTTCACGCTGACCGGCGGCCCCGCCGTGCTGCCTCTGGCTGAAGGCGGGCAACTCAGGGCGCTCGGCGTCGCCAGCCGCGCGCGCGTTGGCTTCGCACCGGACCTGCCGACGCTCGTCGAAGGCGGTCTGGCTGATTTCGAGGCGGTGCAATGGTATGGTCTGGTCGCGCCGGCGCGCACACCCCGCGCGATCGTCGACCGGCTGAACCGCGAAATCAACGCGCTGCTCGGCCAGTCCGAGTTCGCCGCGGCGCTTGCCCGCGACGGCGCCATCGCACGGCCGGAATCCCCGGATGGCTTCGGCCAGTTGATCAGCTCGGAACTGGTGCTCTGGCGCGACGTCATCACGCGCGCCGGCATCAAGGCGACGGAGTGAGTCGATGGGCCAGATCGCCGTTCCCTGCATGCTAATCCGCGGCGGCACCTCCAAGGGCGCGTACTTCTTGCGCGATGACCTCCCGGCCGACACGGCTGCGCGCGACGCCTTCCTGCTCGCGGTGATGGGCTCTCCCGACAAGCGACAGGTCGACGGGCTCGGCGGGGCGCATCCGCTGACCAGCAAGGTCGCCATCGTCTCGCGATCGAGCGAGCCGGGTTGCGATGTCGACTTTCTGTTCGCCCAGGTCGGCATCGAGACGGGAACCGTCGATACGACGCCGAACTGCGGCAACATTCTTGCCGGCATCGGCCCCTTTGCCCTTGCGCGCGGGCTGGTGGCGGCGTCGGGCGCCTGTACGATCGTCCGGGTCCGCACGCTCAACACCGGCACCATCGCCGATCTGGTCATGGAGACCGGCGACGGGCAGGCCTCCGTCGATGGCGAGGCCCGCATCGATGGCGTGCCGGGAACATCCGCGCCGATCGCGATCAGCTTTCTGGGCACCGAAGGCTCGGTCTGCGGCGCCTTGCTGCCGACCGGCAACGCTGTGGACATGGTCGACGGCGTGCCCTGTACGCTGATCGACAATGGCATGCCGGTCATCGTCCTGCGCGCCGCCGATGTCGGCCGTACCGGGTACGAGCCGCGCGAGGCGCTCGACAAGGATGCCGAACTCAAGGCCCGGATCGAGCGCATCCGGCTTGCGGCCGGCCCGCTGATGAATCTGGGCGACGTCACGGCTAAGGTCGTGCCGAAGATCGCGCTCGTCGCACCGCCGCAGGCCGGCGGCGCGATCTGCACGCGCAGCTTCATCCCGCATGAATGCCATGCCTCGATCGGCGTCTTCGCCGCGGTCACGGTCGCAACGGCGGCTGCGCTGCCCGGTTCGCCGGCGGCCTCTGTCGTCGACATGCCGATGGGGCACGAACGCACCATCTCGGTCGAGCACCCGACGGGGGAGTTCACCGTCGCCCTGACGATCGGCGGCACAGCCGAGCGCCCGGTCGTCGAACGCGCGGGGCTGCTGCGCACCGCCCGCATCCTGATGGATGGGCAGGCCTATGTGCCGGCCCGCGTCTTCGCTTCGGGGCGGCTTCGCGCCGCCGAATGAGTCTGAGCTAGAGAGGATCCTGAGCCCATGTCGAGCCTGCCGAAGACAGGTCTGGTGATTACGGCGCATCCGGGCGATTTCGTCTGGCGCGCCGGCGGCGCGATCGCGCTGCATGCGAAGCGCGGCTTTCGCGTGAAGATCCTCTGCCTGTCCTATGGCGAGCGCGGCGAAAGCCAGTTCGCCTGGAAGAAGGCAGGCGTCAGGATGGAGGACGTCAAGGCGCAGCGCCGGGACGAGGCGGAGCAGGCTGCGGCCGTGCTTGGTGCCGAGATCGAGTTCATGGATGCCGGCGACTATCCGCTGCGGACGACCGAGGCGATGCTCGACCGGGCGATCGACATCTTCCACGAGTTGAACCCCAGATTCGTGCTGACGCATGCGCTGGAGGACCCCTACAATGTTGACCATCCCGAGGCGACGCGCTTCGCTCAGGAGGCGCGGATCATCGCCCAGGCGGCCGGCCACAAGCCCGACCCGGAACGCGCCTATGCCGCGCCGCCGGTCTTCCTGTTCGAGCCGCACCAGCCCGAGCAGTGCAACTTCAAGCCCAACGTCATCCTGAACATCGACGAGGTCTGGGAGGCGAAGCGCAAGGCCTTCGAGATTCTCGCCGCCCAGAAGCATCTCTGGGAATACTACACCCGCGTGGCGCTGAACCGCGGCATGCAGGGCGGCCGCAACTCCGGCAAGGCCATGACCTATGGCGAGGCCTATCAGCGGCTGTTCCCCGAAGCGCTGGAGACCTTGGCATGAACCCCGTCGTCATCCGTACCGACAAGCGTGCGGCCGCGCCCGACATCGCGGCCCTGGCCGAGGTCGGCGTCTCCACCAGCCATGAGGCGATGGGCCGGGTCGGGCTGATGAAGCCCTATATGCGGCCGATCTATGCCGGCGCCCAGATCGCCGGTAGCGCCGTCACGGTCCTCGCCCAGCCAGGCGACAACTGGATGATCCATGTCGCGATCGAGCAGGTGAAGCCCGGCGACGTGCTCGTCGTCGCCTGCACCACCGACAACACCGACGGCATGTTCGGTGACCTCCTCGCCACCTCGCTGAAGGCGCGCGGCGGCATCGGCCTCGTCATCGATGCCGGCGTGCGCGACGTGCGCGTCCTTACCGAGATGGGCTTTCCGGTCTGGTCGCGCGCGATCTCGGCCAAGGGCACGGTCAAGGCGACGCTGGGCTCGGTCAATGTCCCGGTCGTCTGTGCCGGGGCGCTCGTCCATCCCGGCGACGTGGTCGTCGCCGACGATGACGGCGTCGTGGTCGTGCCGCGCCTGGAGGCGGCGGCGGTCGCCGCGACCGCCCGCAAGCGCGAGGCGCTGGAGGACGAGAAGCGCCGGCGTCTCGCCTCTGGCGAACTCGGGCTGGACATGTACGCTATGCGCGAAGGCCTCGCCAAAGCAGGCCTCGTCTATCGCGATGACGATTGACACCAAGAACAGGCCTCGCAGAAGGCCGCAGCAGGGGAAGGAACGGCAAATGACGGCTCGCAGGACAATTCTCGGTGGCATGCTGGGGCTGGCGCTTGCCGGCTCGACGAGCGGCTTCGCGCTGGCGCAGGAGGCGGTGAAGGTCGGGCTGATCCTGCCGATGACGGGACCCTTCGCCTCGACCGGCCGGCAGATCGATGCCGCCGTGAAGCTGTTTCTCGCCAAGGAGGGCGCCGTCCATGGCGGCCGCAAGATCGAGGTCATACTCAAGGACGACACGGGCAATGCCGACACGACGCGGCGCCTGGCGCAGGAACTCGTCGTCAATGACAAGGTCGCGGTGCTCGCCGGCTTTGGCCTGACGCCGCTCGCCATGGCTACGGCGCCGATCGCGACGCAGGCGAAGGTGCCGCAGATCGTCATGGCGGCGGCAACGGCTTCGATCACCGAAGCCTCGCCCTATATCGCGCGCACCTCCTTCACCCTGCCGCAGGCATCCGAGCCGATGGCCGACTGGGCCTGGGCGAACGGCATCAAGAAGGTCTTCACGGTGGTCACCGACTATGGGCCGGGCATCGACGCCGAGACCTCCTTCGCCAACAAGTTCAAGACGGCCGGTGGCACGGTCGAGAGCGTGCGCGTGCCGCTGCGCAATCCGGACTTCGCGCCCTTCCTGCAGCGCGTCTCGGAAGCCAAGCCTGACGCGCTCTTCGTCTTCGTGCCCTCGGGCGTCGGCGCGCAGTTCATGAAGCAGTTCGTCGAGCGCGGCCTCGACAAGGCTGGCGTCAAGCTGATCGGCCCCGGCGATGTGGTCGATGACGATATCCTCGAAGGCATCGGCGAGGTCGCGCAGGGCGCCATCACCACGCACCACTACTCCGCGGCCCATGACAGTCCTGCCAACAAGGCCTTCGTCGAGGCCTTCCAGAAGGCCAATCCCGGCATGCGGCCGAACTTCATGGCCGTCGGGGGCTATGACGGCATGGCGCTCATCGCCAAGGCGCTCGAGGCGACCAAGGGCGACACCAGCGGCGACAAGCTGATCGCAGCGATGAAGGGCGCCGGCTGGGAGAGCGTGCGCGGACCGATCAAGATCGACCCCGACACCCGCGACATCATCCAGAACATCTATGTCCGCAAGACGCAGAAGGTCGGCTCCGAGCTCCACAATGTCGAGTTCGCGACGATCAAGGACGTCAAGGATCCGGTGAAGGCCCGCAAGTGAGGGGCGGCACGCCGCTCCGACTGGACAGACACGCATGTTGACCATTCTGTTCGACGGCATCGCCTACGGGATGGTGCTGTTCGTCCTCGGCTGCGGGCTTTCCGTGACGATGGGGTTGATGAACTTCGTCAACCTCGCGCATGGCGCCTTCGCGATGCTCGGCGGCTATGTCGCCGTGCTCGCGATGCAGCGGCTCGGCCTGCCCTTCCTGGCGAGTCTGCCGCTCGCCTTCCTCGCGACGGCGCTGGTCGGCATCGTGCTGGAGCGGTTGGTCTACCGGCCGATGTACGCCAAGAGCCATCTCGACCAGGTGATGTTCTCGATCGGGCTGGTCTTCATGGCGGTGGCCGGCACCGACTGGCTGATGGGCTCGACGCAGCAATTCGTCCGGCTGCCAGCCTGGCTGCAGGGACGCTTCGAGATCGCCGGCATCGGCATCGGCCGCTATCGTCTCTTCGTCATTGCCATCTGCGGGTTCCTCGCCATCTCGCTGCAATGGGGCTTCACCCGCACGCGCTTCGGCAGCCGGCTGCGCGCCGCGGTCGACGATGCGCGCGTGGCGCGTGGCCTCGGAATTCCCGTCAACCGGCTCTTCGCGCTGACCTTCGCGCTGGGCTGCGGCCTCGCGGGGCTGGGCGGGGCGCTCGGCGTCGAACTGATGGGTCTCGATCCCAGCTTTCCGTTGAAGTTCATGATCTACTTCCTGATCGTCGTCACCGTCGGCGGCACCTCCAGCATCACCGGCCCCTTTTTCGCTGCGATGCTGCTCGGCGTCGCCGACGTGGTTGGCAAATATCTCGTGCCGCAGGTCGGAGCTTTCATCATCTACGCGCTGATGGTCGCGCTCCTGATCACCCGGCCGCACGGTCTCTTCGCGAGGGCGCGGGCATGAGAGCCGAAACCATCGAGGCCCGTGTCCGACAGGCGCTCTATGCCGGCCGGCGCTGGCATCCGGCGGAGATCGCATTCTGGCTGCTCGCCTTCGCGGCCTACCTGCTGTTCCCGCGCAACCTGCTGCTGCTCAACGAGATCGCGATCCTCGCCCTCTTCGCGCTCTCGCTCGACCTGATCCTCGGCTATGCCGGCATCGTCTCGCTGGGGCATGCGGCCTTCCTCGGCATGGGCGCCTATGCCGCCGGGCTCTTCGCCAAGCATGTCGGTGCCGATCCGCTCGCGGGTCTGGCGGTCGGCATGGGTGCGGCGGGGCTGCTCGGGCTCCTCACCAGCCCGCTCGTTCTGCGCGGCACCGACCTGACCCGGCTCATGATCACACTCGGCGTCGCGCTCATCCTCTACGAGCTGGCGAATTCCTTCGGCTCGCTGACCGGCGGCGCCGACGGGCTGCAGGGCATCATGATGGGGCCGATCCTCGGCCTGTTCGAGTTCGATATCTTCGGCCGCACCGCCTATCTCTATTCGCTGAGCGTGCTGTTCGTGCTGTTCCTGGCGGCGAGGCGGGTGACGAATTCGCCTTTCGGTCTCAGCCTGCGCGCCATTCGCGACAACCCGCTGCGGGCCTCGGCTTCGGGCGTGCCGAATGGCCGGCGCCTCGCCGCCGCCTACACGCTTGCGGCCGCCTATGCCGGCGCAGCCGGCGCGCTGCTCGCCCAGACAACACAGTTTGTTTCGCTCGACGTCCTCGATTTCCACCGTTCGGCGGACTTGATGCTGGTGCTGATCATCGGCGGCGCCGGCTATCTCTATGGCGGCCTCATCGGAGCCATCGCCTTCAAGCTGCTGCAGGACGTGATCGCGACCCTCACGCCGCAATACTGGATGTTCTGGATCGGCCTCTTCCTGGTGCTGTTCGTGCTCGGCGGGCGCGAGATCATCCACGGTGCGGTCCAGAAGGCGGCGGCGCGCTTCGCCCGGCTCGGCAGGGGAGTAGGCCGATGAACGCGGTGCTCCGGACCTTCGACCTGTGCAAGAGCTTCGGCGGCATCACCGCGACCGACCATGTCGACTTCTCCCTCGAGAAGGGCGCGCGCCATGCGCTGATCGGGCCGAACGGTGCCGGCAAGACCACCTTCGTCAATCAGCTCACCGGGGTGCTGAAGCCCAGCTCGGGACACATCGAACTGATGGGCGAGGACATCACGAGACTGCCGCGCGAGGAGCGGGTGAGGCGCGGCCTCGCCCGCACCTTCCAGATCAACCAGCTCTTCGCGACGATGACGCCGCTCGAGATGATCGCGCTCGTCACCACCGAGCGGCTCGGCCGCGGCAGCCATCCCTTCCGCGCGCTCGATGCGGACGCCGACCTCGTCGCGCAGACCGCAGATATCCTGACGCGCTTCAAGCTCGACGACATCACGGACCGCCAGATCGCGACGCTGCCCTATGGCAAGCAGCGCCAGATCGAGATCGCCGCCGCCTTTGCCGCGCAGCCCTCGGTTCTGCTGCTCGACGAACCGGCAGCCGGCGTGCCGGAAGCCGAGCGCCGCGAACTGATGGAGACCGTGGACTCGCTGCCGAAGGACGTCTCGGTGCTTCTGATCGAGCATGACATGGATCTCGTCTTCCGCTTCGCCACCCGCATCACCGTGCTCGTCAACGGACGGGTTTTGGCAGAAGGTACGCCCGACGAGATGGCGCATGATCCGGCCGTCCGCGCGGCTTATCTCGGCGAGGCCGCCCATGTCTGATGCACGCACGCCTGAGCTGCTGACCATCGAGAAGCTGAGTGCCGGCTATGGCGAGGCTGTGGTGCTGTTCGACGTCGATCTCGTTCTCGCGCCCGGGCGTTCGCTCGCGCTGCTCGGCCGCAACGGCGTCGGCAAGACGACGCTGGTCAACAGCATCATCGGCGTCACGCGGCGCCATGGCGGGCGGATCACGCTCGCCGGGCGCGACCTGACGAATGCCTCGCCGGAGCAGAGGGCGCATGCCGGCATCGGCTGGGTGCCGCAGGAGCGCAACATCTTCAAGTCGCTGACGGTGCTGGAGAACCTGACGGCCGTCGCGCTTCCCGGCCCCTGGGACGCGGCTCGCGTCTTCCGGATGTTCCCGCGTCTGGCCGAACGCAAGGGCAATCTCGGCAACCAGCTATCGGGTGGCGAGCAGCAGATGCTGGCGATCGGCCGGGCGCTGATGCTCAACCCGAAGCTGCTGCTGCTCGACGAGCCGACCGAGGGGCTGGCGCCGATCATCGTCGAGGAATTGCTGAAGGCGCTGAAGGCGCTGTTCCGCGAGGAAGGGCTCGCCGCCATCGTCATCGAGCAGCACGCTCGCAAGATCCTCACGCTGACGGACGATGCGATCGTGCTCGAGCGCGGCCGCGTGGTGCTGGCCGAGCGCAGCGAGACGCTGCTCGCCGAGCCGCAGCGCCTCGAACATCATCTCGGCCTTGCCGCCGCAGCCTGACAAGAAAACGGGAGGAGATCGCATGACCAGGAGACAGAAGCCGCCGTTCCGCGGCGACATGGTCGGCAGCCTGCTGCGCAGCGCGCCGGTCAAGGAGGCGCGCGCCAAGGTCGCCGCCGGCGAGATGACCCAGGCCGAGTTGGCGAAGGTCGAGGACGAGGAGATCCGCAAGCTCGTCAGGAAGCAGGAGGAGATCGGCCTTCAGGCGGTGACCGACGGCGAGTATCGCCGCGCCTTCTGGCATTTCGATTTCCTCGACGGCCTGACCGGCGTCACCACCTACGAGACCGACGCAGGCATCCAGTTCAAGGGCGTCGCCACCAAGGGGCACGGCATCCGTGTCACCGGGAAGCTCGACTTTCCCGATGACCATCCGCATCTGGCGCATTTCAGGTTCCTGGCCTCGGTGACGAGCCGCGTCCCGAAATTGACGATCCCCAGCCCTTCCATGCTGCACTACCGCGGCGGGCGGAAGGCGATCGACGCCAGCGCCTATTACCGGATGGAGGACTACTACGAGGATCTGGGCAAGGCCTACGCCAAGGCGATCAAGGCCTTCTACGACGCGGGTTGCCGCTATCTGCAGCTTGACGACACCAGCCTGTCCTATTTCTGCGATCCCGAGCAGCGCCAGATGCTGGCCGAGCGTGGCGACGATCCCGACAAGCTGATCTTCCTCTATCGCGACGTGCTCAACGCCGCGCTGAAGGCCAAGCCCGCCGACATGCAGATCACCACCCACACCTGCCGCGGCAACTTCAAGTCGACCTTCATCGCCTCCGGCGGCTACGAGCCGGTCGCGGACATGGTCTTCAATCAGATCGACGTCGACGGCTACTTCATGGAGTGGGACGACGACCGCTCCGGCGGCTTCGAGCCGCTGCGCTTCCTGCCCAAGGGCGACAAACAGGTCGTGCTCGGCCTCGTCACCTCCAAATTCGGTGCGATCGAGAGCAAGGACAATCTTAAGCGCCGGATCGAGGAGGCAGCGAAATATGCGCCGCTCGAACAACTCTGCCTCTCGCCGCAATGCGGCTTCGCCTCCACCGAGGAGGGCAATGTGCTGGCCGAGGAGGAGCAATGGGCGAAGCTCTCGCGCATCCTCGACGTCGCGAAGGAGGTCTGGGGATGAGCAGCGAACCGATCCACGATATCGCCCATCTGGCCCATGTCGAGCTGCTGACCGACAAGCCGCAGGAGAGCCTCGACTTCTTCGTGAACGTCTATGGCCTGACCGAGAGCGGGCGCGAGGGCAACAGCGTCTATCTGCGCGCCTGGGACGACTATGAGTTCCACACGCTGAAGCTCACCGCTGCCGACACCACCGGCATCGGCCATGTCGCCTACCGCGCCACGAGCGAGGCGGCGCTTCTGCGCCGCATCGCCGCGATCGAGGCACTCGGCGCCGGCATCGGCTGGGTCGAGGGCGATCTCGGCCATGGCCGCGCCTATCGCTTCCGCGACCCGGACGACCACGTTTTCGAGATCTATTTCGACACCAACAAATACGTCGCCCCGCCGCATGAGAAGCCGGCGCTGAAAAACCAGCCGCAGCGCAACCATTCCCGTGGCTGTGCCGTGCGGCGGCTCGACCATCTCAATCTGCTCGCGCGCGATGTCGGCGTAATCCGCGACTTCATGCCGAAGGCGCTGGGCAGCCGGGTGACGGAGCAGATCGTCCTGGATTCAGGAGAGGTCGGCGGCTGCTGGTTCACCGTCAACAACAAGAGCTACGACATCGCCTATACCCGCGACTACACCGGCAGCACCGGTCGCTTCCACCATGTCACCTATGCGGTGGACCAGCGCGAGCATGTGCTGGAGGCGGCCGACATCTTCCTCGAGAACGGCGTCCACATCGAAACCGGTCCGCACAAGCACGCCGTACAGCAGACCTTCTTCCTCTACGTCTACGAGCCGGCCGGAAACCGCGTCGAGATCGCCAATGCCGGCGCGCGCCTGATCCTCGATCCCGACTGGGAGACCGTGACCTGGACCGAGACGGAGCGGAAGAAGGGGCAGGCCTGGGGGCTCAAGACGATCGAGAGCTTCCACACCCACGGCACCCCGCCGGTCGCGGCGAAGCCGGTCTGACCGGTTGACCGCGAGGCTGCGCGGCCGCTCACAGCAGCGCGCGCAGCTCCTCCTTCTTGACCTTGCCGGTCGCGGTCATCGGCAGGGTGGCGACGAGCCGGATCTCCGGCACCTTGTAGGCGGCCATGCGTTCGCGGCACCAGGCGGTGAGCGCCGCCGCGTCCAGCCTGGCGGCGTCCTCGGCGAGCGCGATGAAGGCGACGGGGACCTGCCCGCGCTCGCTGTCCTCGCGCCCGATGACGCCCGATCCCGCGATGGCGGGGTGCTGGCCTAGCATTGCCTCGATCTCGGCCGGGAACACGCTCATCCCCTTGACCTTGAGCATCTCCTTGCGGCGGCCGAGGAAGTGCAGGTAGCCCTGCTCGTCGATCACGCCGATGTCGCCAGTGTGCAGGAAGCCGTTCCGGATCGACTCGGCCGTCGCCTCGGGCTTGTTCCAGTAGCCCTTGAACAGCGAGGGCGTGCGCACGCAGAGCTCGCCGGTCTCGCCGAGCGGCATCAGGGCGCCGCTGTCGAAATCGCAGATCTTGAAGTCGGTGCCGGGCACCGGCAATCCGACGAAGACCGGTTGCGACAACAGGTCGAAATCCTCCTGCTGCATCCCGATGGTGAAGCTGTCCATCGTGTGGGTCTCGGTCATCCCCCAGGCGGCCTCGATCATCTCGGCGCCGGTCAGTGCCCGCCAGCGCGCGCGGAAGTCGGGGTTCAGCTTCTTCACGAAGGACGAGACCCGAACCTTCCGCAGCGAGCTCAGGTCGAAGGCGCTCGCCTGCGGATGCTCGAGGATCTCGACCGTGTTGTCGACGAGCAGATAGGCGAAGCTCGCCTTGTAGCGCTCGACCGCGGTCATGAAGCCCACGGCGTCCCAACGCGCCATCAGCACGACGGTCGCGCCGGCGACCATCGGGAAGAGCAGTCCCGTATCCTCGCCCGCGATCCAGAAGATCGGTACGAAATTGACGACGACATCCTCGGGCGAGAGCGCGAAGCTCGCGGCCAGGCTGGTGCCGGCCGTGTAGAGCATGTCGCGCTGGGTGTGGATGCAGCCTTTCGGCATGCCGGTGGTGCCGCCGGTATAGTTCAGCGCGGCCACGGCATCGAGATCGGGCACGAGAGCGGGCGCGGATGCCGTCACTTGCGCCAATGCCGGCAGCAGGTCGATCGCGTCGTCGCAGGCGATCCTCGGCTGGAGCAGGGCCGGCGGCACGGGAATGCTGGGCACATTCGGGAGCATCTCGGCGAAGCTCGTGACGAAGACGGTCTCGACCGGCGTTTGGCCGCGGACCTGGCGCAGCAGCGGCATCAGGCTGTCCAGGCAGACGATGATCTTGGCACCGGTGTCGTTCAGCTCATAGGCGAGCTCGGCCTCGCGAAAGAGCGGGTTCACCGGCACATGCACGGCGCCGAGCTTGAGGATGGCGAAGAAGGCCAGCATGAATTGCGGGCTATTGGGCAAGAACACGGCAACGCGGTCACCGGGTCGAACGCCATGCTTGTGCAAAAGCGACGCGAAGCGCTCGCTCAGATCGTCCAGCTCGCTGTAGCTGACCTCGCGTCCGTAGAAGATGCAGGCCGGCTTGGTGGGCTGTCGCCTGGCCCATTCGCGCAGATGCTCGCTGATTGCGATTTCGCCCAGCGGGTAATGCGGCTGGCGGGCGATGCCCGGGGGCCATGCCGCGCTCTGCAGATCCCGAAGGCGGGCGAAATAGGTCGCTTCAGTCATCGTCATCGTCGGGTAGGCCCGCTGCTGCAGGGTGCCGCGGCGATCGCGACCCCAACGAGGCAGCCTATCGGGTGCGTGCCCTGACGCAAGGTCGTCGGCCCTGCCCTTCGCATCGCGACCCTGCCGGAGCCCTACCCTTTAGACCAACAGCCTCCGGGGCGGGCCCCGGAGGCTGTTGTTTTCGAGGCTGCCGGTCTCAGACGAGCGGCACCTTGTACGGATCGGCCCTCTCGTCGAACCGGGTCCAGCCTTCGCGGCGATACTCGGCCGTGCGCGTGTCGCGATCGATCGGCGTGGCGCCGTCCATGATCGCCTCGACCTCGGCGGCGTGGGCATCGGGGGCCTTCACGGAGACGACGGTGCCGCCGCGACGCACGGTTTCGGCATGGTAATGCGCTTCGCCCTCGTCGACGCCGGCGCTGGTGAACGAGCCCACGAGACCGCCAGCGGCAGCGCCGGCGACCGCACCAGCGGCGGTCGAGGCGAGCCAACCCGCCGCGACGACCGGGCCGATGCCGGGGATCGCAAGCATGCCGAGGCCGGCGAGCAGGCCGGCGGCACCGCCGACGCCGGCACCGATGCCGGCGCCCTCGGCGGCGTTGCTCTCCTTGGTGCGCTCATCGTGGCCGATCACGCTGATATCGGATGACGAGATGCCGGCAGCTTCCAGATTCTCGACGACGGCAGCCGCGGTTTCGTAGCTGTCATAGGAACGGGTGATGATGCGGGTCATTTGGGACCTCCAGAATGCAGGCAGACAGAAGAGGACGAAGTCAGTTGCGGGTGATGTTGCCGCGATAATCGACGGAGACGTTGACCTTGGCGCCGGCATTCATCGCCGAGCCCTTCCAGACCCCGTTCTCGTCCTTCTTGAGGGCCGTGACGTTGGAATAGCCGTTGGCTTCGAGCCGGCTCTTGGCCTGGCCTTCGGTGAAGCTGTTGGCGCCCGGCAAGGGCGCGTTCTTGTCGGCCTCCCCCTTGGGCGCCGGCATGGGCGAGGTCGTCGCGGTCTGTGCCAAGGCGCCGAGGGATGTCACTGAGGCGATCATCGTTGCGAGAAGCAGCTTCTTCATGGTCGTTCTCCAAGGGCTGGCGGCGCTGGCCGCTGTTGCCCAAAGAAACGGCACCCGGCTCGGATCGGTTCCGGAAATAAAAGACGATGAGAGGACGGAACTTCCGAGATCGATCGCATTTCGCCTGCGTCACGAACACCGCTTCCGACCGGAGCGGCGGGCGTTTATGTTGGCGCCATGACACAGGCTCACCATAGCCAGCCCGAGGACAGCGCCGCAGCCGTCGCAGCGGGGCCGTCGCGTCTCGGTATCGCGCTGCTCGCCGGCGGCGCGCTCACCCTGGTGCTGGCCGGCCTGCTGCTCTGGTGGCGCGAGGGCGATCGCCTCTTCACCGACGGCCTCATCGCCGCCATCGTCGCCTGTTTCTGAGAGCGTCAGCTGCCAGCGCCCGGGCTTCGGGGCGCAAACCAGGATCCTTCCCGTGAACCGCCGTCTCGTCCTGCCCCTCGTCGTCTTCCTCGCCGGCGCATTGGCGCTCGCCGCCGCCGCGATCCTGACCTTCTCGCCCAGCCGGCAGGGGCAGTCTGGCACGGCGAGCGTCGGGGGCCCGTTCTCGCTCACCACGCAGGATGGCAAGACACTGACGGACAAGGATCTGCGCGGTGCCCCCTTCCTGGTCTTCTTCGGCTTCGCCCACTGCCCCGACATCTGCCCGACCAAGCTGTTCGAGATTTCCGAGGTGTTGCGGGCGGCCGGCCCGAAGGGCGAGAAGCTGCGCGCGCTGTTCGTGACCGTCGATCCCGAGCGCGACACGCCCGAGGTGATGAAGAGCTATCTCGGCTCCTTCGACCCGCGCATCATCGGCTTGAGCGGTGACCGGCCGGCGATCGATGCCATGATCAAGGCCTATCGCGCCTATGCCCGCAAGGTGCCGACCAAGGACAGCGACTACACCATGGACCATACGGCGCTGGTCTATCTGATGGCGAAGGACGGCAGCTTTGTCGGCGCCTTCAATATCGAGCAGCCGCCGGCTCAGGCGGCGCAGGAGTGGCTGCGTCACCTGTAGGGCGGCTCGGGAGCGGCAAGGGGCGCGCGCTGGCGCGCCAGGCCATGCGTCGTCTTGTTCCACGCAAAGCGGCGTGCCCGATACTCGTAGAGCGCCATCCAGGCGGCGATGCAGACGAGGCCGTAGTAGAACGGCAGCAGCGGCAGGAACAGCAGCAATCGGGGGGCGCGGCGTCGCAACGCGCCGATGGCCGGCGGCAGGAACAGGGCGATCACGCCGAGTGTCCAGACCGTCACCGCTACCGCCGAGGTCAGGTTGCTGAAGGCGCCAGTCGGCGACAGCAGCGAGCCCTCGCGAAGGGCGATGAACGTCGCGGCGGCGAAGGCCGGATAGACCAGCGCGGTCGCGACGGTGCCTAGGCCGAGCGAGAGGAAAGCGAGCGTGGCCGGCAGGCCGGCTTCGTGCAGCGTTCGGATGGGCGCACGCGAATGCGTCACCAGCGTCTGCATGTAGCCCTTGATCCAGCGCGAGCGCTGCCTCAGCCAGGCAGGCAGCGTCAGTGGCGCCTCCTCGCGCGTGTCGGACGGCAGGTCGCCCATGCGGTAGCCCGACCGGACGAGGCGCACGCCGAGATCGGCGTCCTCCGTCACGTTCCAGGCGTCCCAGCCGCCGATCGCCCGCAGCGCCTGCGTGCGGAAATGGTTCGAGGTGCCGCCCAGCATAATCGGCAGCCCGGAGCGCAGCAGCCCGGGGTTCAGCACCTCGAACAGCCCGGCATATTCCAGCGCGAACAGCGCCGGCAGCCATCCCTCATCCGCATGGTCGATCACGAGCCTCGCCTGCAGGCAGGCAAGCTCGTCAGGCGCTCGCAGGAAGCGGGCTGCCGCCATGCGCAATTGCTGCGGATCGGGAATGTCCTCCGCATCGAAGATCGTGAACAGCGCGCCCCGTGCTTCGAGCAGGGCAAGGTTGAGTGCCCGCGGCTTGGTTCGGGGCGGGCCGGGCGGCACGACGGTGACGCTGACATGGGGCGGCAGGGCGATCTGGGCGAGCGCCGTCCGCATGCCGGTGTCGTCGGCTTCTACGAGCAGGCGGATGTCGAGCTTGGCGACAGGATAGTCGAGCGCCGCCAGGGCCGCCAGGAGCTGGAGGAGCACCGCCTCCTCGCGGTGGAGCGGCACCGCGACGGTATAGACCGGCAACCGCGCATCATCGACGCGCCAGCGATGCTCCTGCCATAGGTCCGGCGCGGGCCGCTCGATCGCGGCAGCCAGCCGCAACAGGATCAGGCCGAGGAACACTGGCCCGAGCAGCGATGCGATGCCGAAGAATGTCTCCAGCGGCGCGACGACCCCGCCGATCGCGGCACTTGCAGCTCCAAGCGCCACGGCAATGCGCTGCCCGCGTGTCGCGCCGGTGCGGGCGCTGTCACGGCCGAGCCCGGCCTCATCGAGATCGGCGACCCGGCGGGCCAGCGTGGCGCCGTTGGCGCGGCGCAGCGCGTCGCCGAACCGACGCGGCGTGACGATGGCGATGTCGTCGCGCTGGCGCGGTCCCGCCTCCAGCATCCGGCGCAGCGCCGGTCCTTCGGGGGCCAGCACGAAGCGCAGGCGTCGCGACGCCTCGCCGGCGGCCGGCGCGATGCCGCCGCGCAGGATCGCAGCATGGTCGCCGCCGGACATGAGATCGAACTCGCCGGTATGGAAGGGCAGGCCGAGCTCGGCGGCGAGGGCGCGGTAGAAGCCGTCCTCGTCGATCAGCCCGCGGGCAAGCACATCTCGCGCCGGCTCGGTGCCGCGTCGGCCGGCCTGCTGCGCGACCAGCGCAAGCGCGGCAGACGCCACGCCATGGCGCGCGAGAAAAGCGATCTCGACCGGCAGACCGGTAGGGGCCTGCGCGCATCCGTCCATCCGGCTGTCGTTACCGCCGCCCCCCAATGGCCCGGTCCCGCCCCACGCAACGACGCGCCGGGAAGGGCCCGGCCACATGACCTATGGTCACTTCTTTGCGGCGAAGAGTCGAGAGGTACTGATCGCGGGCTGTGGGGGCAGCGATGCCCGGCGGTCAGACCCCGCCGAGGATCTCCGCGACTTGCGGGATGTCCTTGTCGCCGCGACCCGAGAGGTTGACCACCATCAGATGGTCCTGCGGCTTCTGGGGAGCGAGATCGGCGACGCGGGCGAGCGCATGGGCGGATTCGAGCGCCGGGATGATGCCTTCCAGCTTCGAGATCAGCTGGAATGCTTCCAGCGCCTCGTCGTCGGTCGCCGAGATGTAGTTCGCGCGGCCGGTCTCGTGCAGCCAGGAATGCTCCGGGCCGATGCCGGGATAGTCGAGCCCGGCCGAGATCGAATGCGCATCCTTGATCTGGCCGTCCTCGTCCATCAGCAGATAGGTCCGGTTGCCGTGCAGGACGCCGGGCTTCCCGCCGGTCAGCGAGGCCGCGTGCAGGCCGGACGGAATGCCATGGCCGGCTGCCTCGACGCCGTAGATCTCGACGGAAGGATCGTCGAGGAAGGGATGGAACAGGCCCATCGCGTTCGAGCCGCCGCCGATGCAGGCGACCAGCGAATCCGGCAGGCGCCCTTCGAGCTCCAGCATCTGCGCGCGCGTCTCGTTGCCGATCACGCACTGGAAATCGCGAACCATAGCGGGGTAGGGATGCGGGCCGGCGACCGTCCCGATGCAGTAGAACGTCGTCGCGACATTGGTGACCCAGTCGCGCAGGGCCTCGTTCATCGCATCCTTCAGCGTCTTGGTGCCGGACTCGACCGGCACCACGGTCGCCCCGAGCATCTTCATCCGGAAGACGTTGGGCGCCTGCCGGGCGACGTCGACGGCGCCCATATAGACGATGCATTCCAGCCCGTAGCGGGCGCAGAGGGTGGCGGTGGCGACGCCGTGCTGGCCGGCACCCGTCTCGGCGATGATGCGCTTCTTGCCCATGCGCCGTGCCAGCAGGATCTGGCCGAGCACATTGTTCACCTTGTGCGAACCGGTGTGGTTCAGCTCCTCGCGCTTCAGGTAGATCTTGGCGCCGCCCGGCTGGCCGGCGGCGGCCGCCTTGCTGCGGAAGTGTTCGGTCAGGCGCTCGGCGAAATAGAGCGGCGAGGGGCGGCCGACATAATGCTTCAGCCCATTGGCGGTCTCGGCGTGATAGGCCGGGTCCGCCTTCGCGGCCTCATAGGCCTGTTCCAGCTCGAGGATCAGCGGCATCAGCGTTTCGGCGACGAAGCGGCCTCCGAACATGCCGAAGCGGCCGTTCTCGTCGGGGCCGTTGCGGTAGGTGTTGGGGGTCTGGGGCGCGTTCATGTCCGGCCTGCCTCTGTTGTCGCTGTCGCGGCGGCGCGTGCCGCTGCGACGAAATCCCTGATCCGGCCGCTGTCCTTGATGCCGGGCGCACTCTCGACACCGGAGGAGACGTCGACGCCCCACGGCCGCACGATGGTGATCGCCTGGCCGACATTCGCCGGATCGAGCCCGCCCGATAGCATGAAGCCCAAAGCGGGGTCGAGCGCGGCCAGCAGGCTCCAGTCGAAGACTTTGCCATGCCCGCCCGGATAGGCCGCGCCCTTGGGCGGCTTGGCATCGAGCAGGATGCGGTCCGCGACATCGCGATAGGCCGCGACCTCGGCGAGATCATCGGCGCTGGCGATGCCGAGTGCCTTCATCACGGGCAGGCCTGTCGCGGCCTTGATTTCGCGGATTTGGGCCGGCGTCTCCGCGCCGTGCAGCTGCAGCCAGTCGGGGCGCAGCGTCTTGGCCAGTTCGACCGCCCGCGCCATGTCCCAATCGACGATGAGCGCGACGATCTGCGCGCGGCTCCGGGCCATCGCGGCCAGTTCGGTGGCGCGTTCGAGCGTGACATAGCGCGGGCTCTTCGGATGGAAGTTGAGGCCGATCATGTCGGCTCCCGCGTCCAGGGCCGCGCGTAGCGTCTCCGGCGTCGAGAGGCCGCAGATCTTGACCGCCAGGGGAGAACTCGATGCTGACATGGCCTCGCCTTAGCACGAAGGTGATCGGCGCCGCACTTGCGACATGATGGCAGACAAAGCAATGCTGATCGTCGAGGCAACGGGCCAGAGCGGCGGCAGAGCGGGCAGATTCAATTGTTCGGCAGGGGACGGCGCCGTTTCACGATCCTGGCGGGGCTGCTGGCGATGTCCGGCATCACCGCGGCAATCTTCTATGTCGTCAGCCAGCCGCGGACGCTGCGCCTCGCCGTCGGCCCGCTCGGTTCCGAGGATGCCCGTATGGCTGCGGGCTTCGTGCAGGGGCTGAACCGCGAGAAATCGCAGATCCGTCTCCGGCTCATCCTCACCGAAGGCTCGGAAGAAAGTGCCCGCAAGGTCGATGGCGGCGACGCCGAGCTCGCGATCGTCCGCCCCGACATCGCCCTGCCGGCCAAGGCCGACACGGCCCTGATCACGCGCCGTTCCTTTCCCTTCCTGATCACGGACAAGGACAGCGCGATCGGCCGTATCGCCGATCTGCGCGGCCGCAAGGTCGGGGTGGTGCGCAATCCCGCCGGCAACGTCGCGCTGCTGAAGCTCGTTCTGGCGCAGTACGAGGTCGATCCCAATGAGGTGACGATCGTCGGGCTGACGCCCGACGAGATCGTCCCGGCGGCGAAGGAGCGGCGGATCGACGCCTTCTTCTCGATCACCGCCGTCGGTGCCCGTGCCAGCGGCGACGCATCCGGCCGCCTGCGCTCGGCCTGGGGCGAGGATCCCGTGCTGATCCCGGTCCGCGAGGCTGATGCCCTTTCTGCGCGGGTCCGCACCATCGAGACCGGCGAGATCGTCAGGGGCGCGCTTGGGGGCGATCCGCCGCGTCCGTCGGAGAATCTGCCGACGATCGCGATCACTTCGCGGCTCGTCGCCTCTCAGGATCTGGACGAGGACGTCGTCGGCAGTCTCGTCAGCGCCCTGCTCGGGCTGCGTGTGACGCTCGCTGCAGAGTTGCCGCAGATCCAGGGGCTGGAAACGCCGGCTACCGACAAGGATGCGCCGCTGCCGGTCCATGCCGGAGCCGCTGCCTTCATCGACGGCGAGCAGAAGACCTTCTTCGAGCGCTATGGCGACTGGTTCTATCTCGGCGTGATGGGGATGTCCCTGCTCGGCACCGGCGCCGCCGGTCTTCTCGGGCGCGAAAGCGCGGCGCGGCGCAAGCGGGCGATGATGGGGCTCGACCGCCTGCTCGCGCTCCTGCCCACGATCCGCAGCACCTCGGACATCGAGACGCTCGATCGCTGCCGGGCCGAGGCCGATGCGATCCTGCTGGAGGTGCTCGGCGATTTCGGCCAGGGCGATCTCGATTCATCCGCCGTGGCGGCTTATCGCCTCGTTTTCGATCAGGTCAGCCGCGCCGTGATCGAGGCGCGCATCCGGGCCACGACGGCACAAAGCTGAAGTTCTGGACCGATATCCGGCGCGGCCACACGCTGCGGACCGGTTCCTGGAGCTATTCCGGCCAAGCGAGCCTGCCTCCGCCGGCTATCGCCGTTCACCCTGCGGCAGGCAAAATCGACCGCCACGGTTGCCGAAACGGTCGCCAAGGTTTATGTGCGGCGCAGCGAAATCCAGATTCTCGAAACTAGGGCTGCGCCGACGGGGCTTCGATCCTCGCCGGCTTGTGGCCATGAAAAAGGCCCCGACCCGCATGTCCATGCGCAATATCGCCATCATCGCCCACGTCGACCACGGCAAGACCACGCTCGTCGACAAGCTGCTGCAGCAGTCGGGCACGTACCGCGACAACCAGCGCGTCATCGAGCGCGTGATGGACTCCAACGACCTGGAGAAGGAGCGCGGCATCACGATTCTGGCCAAGGCGACCTCGGTCGTCTGGAAGGACACGCGCATCAACATCGTCGACACCCCCGGCCACGCCGATTTCGGCGGCGAGGTCGAGCGCATCCTCAACATGGTCGACTCGGCCATCGTGCTGGTCGATGCGGCCGAGGGCCCGATGCCGCAGACCAAGTTCGTGGTCTCCAAGGCGTTGAAGCTCGGCCTGCGCCCGATCGTGGCGATCAACAAGGTCGACAAGCCCGACGCCCGCGTCCAGGAGGTCATCAACGAGGTCTTCGATCTCTTCGCCGCGCTCGACGCGACCGACGAGCAGCTCGATTTCCCGATCCTCTACGGTTCGGGCAAGCAGGGCTGGATGGCGCATGATCCCGCTGGCCCGCAGGACCAGGGCCTGGCGCCGATGTACGACCTCATCCTCTCGCATGTGCCGGAGCCCAAGGTCGAGGAAGGTCCGTTCCGCATGATCGGGACGCTGCTCGAGGCCAACCCCTATCTCGGCCGCATCATCACCGGCCGCGTCACCTCGGGCTCGGCCAAGCCGAACCAGTCGATCAAGGTGCTCTCGGGCGACGGCTCGACGGTCGAGACTGGCCGCATCACCAAGATCCTCGCCTTCCGCGGCCTCGAGCGCCAGCCGATCGAGGAGGCCGTCGCCGGCGACATCGTCTCGATCGCGGGCCTGGTGAAGGGCTCCGTCGCCGACACCTTCTGCGACCCCTCGGTCACCGAGCCGATCGAGGCCCAGCCGATCGACCCGCCGACGGTCTCGATGACCTTCATGGTGAATGACTCGCCGCTGGCCGGCACCGAGGGCGACAAGGTCACGACCCGCGTCATCCGCGACCGCCTGTTCAAGGAGGCCGAGGGCAATGTCGCGCTGAAGATCGAGGAAGCCTCCGACAAGGACAGCTACATCGTCTCCGGCCGTGGCGAATTGCAGCTTGCGATCCTGATCGAGACGATGCGTCGCGAGGGCTTCGAACTCGGCGTCTCGCGCCCGCGCGTCGTGCTGAAGCGCGACGAGTCGGGCCAGCTCCTGGAGCCGATCGAGGAGGTCATCATCGACGTCGACGAGGAGCATTCCGGCGTCGTCGTGCAGAAGATGTCCGAGCGCAAGGCCGACATGCTGGAGATGCGGCCGTCCGGCGGCAACCGCCTGCGCCTGATGTTCCACGCTCCGACCCGCGGCCTGATCGGCTATCAGGGCGAACTGCTGACCGACACGCGCGGCACGGCGATCATGAACCGCCTGTTCCACGACTATCTCCCCTACAAGGGCGAGATCGGCGGCCGCCGCAACGGCGTGCTGATCGCGATGGAGACCGGCGAGGCCGTGGCCTATGCGCTGTGGAACCTCGAGGATCGCGGCCCGATGATGATCGAGCCCGGCTGGAAGGTCTATCAGGGCATGATCGTCGGCGAGCACACCCGCGAGAACGATCTCGAGGTGAACGTGCTCAAGGGCAAGAAGCTCACCAACATTCGCACGACGTCGAAGGACGAGGCGGTTCGTCTGACCCCGCCGATCCGCATGACGCTGGAGCGTTCGCTGGCCTGGATCGACGACGACGAGCTGGTCGAGGTGACGCCGAAGTCGATCCGACTGCGCAAGGCCGTGCTCGACCCGAACGAGCGCAAGCGCTCGCAGAAGATGAAGCAGGAAGTGGCCTGATCGCCACCCTGGTTGGCACTCCCGTCGAGATCTTGTTGATCACCGGCCCGGCCGGTGTCGGCAAGTCGACTCTGTGCTGGGAAATGGGCGGTCTGCTGGCTGCGGCCGGCATCGCCCATGCTGCGATCGAGACGGACGAGCTCGATCGCGTCTTCCCGAAGCCCAACGCCGAGGCGCTGGCAACTCTGGCGCCCGGCGCGCGCGATGTCAGCCAGCTCAATCTGGCTGCGCTCTGGAGCACCTATCGCGCGCTCGGGCACCAGCGCCTGCTGATGTCCGGCGTCATGCTCCATGTCGATTTCGACAAGCGCTGGATCCTCGCCGCCATCCCCGATGCGCAGATCACCGTCGTGCGCCTGCGCGCCAGCGACGAGTCTTTGCTGGCACGCCTCGACCAACGGGAACAGGGGGCTGGTCGCGCAGGCCAGATCGAACGCAGCCTGCGGCAGTCACGCAGGATGCGCGATGAGCGGGGCGACGGTTTTCTCCTCATCGACACCGATCAGCGGTCGTCGGCAGAGCTGGCACGCGCCGTTCTGGCACAAAGCGGCTGGCTGAACGCGGCAGACGAGGCCCCGGGCTGATGCCTCCCTGACCGGCTTCCGATCAGTGGCTCATCAGGATCGGCAGGGTGCTGTCCTTGAGCAGCGACTGCGTCACGCCGCCGAGCAGCCATTCTCGCAAGCGTGAATGCTTGTAGGCTCCACAGACCACGAGATCGGCACCGAAGCTCGTCGCCGCGTGCCTGATCTCGCCGGCGACGTCTGGCTGCGTCAGCGCCACGTTGCGCACCGTGACCGCGATGCCGTGCCTCGCCAGGTGAGGCGCCAGATCGGCGCCCGCGATCGAGGTCGAGAGATCCTTCTCGCCGCTGATGGAAAGGATCTCGACCTCGTCGGCCTCATCCAGGAAGGGCATGGCGTCGCCGACCGCGCGCGCGGCGGCGGCGCTGCCGTCCCAGGCGATCAGGACCCGCTTCGCCGAGAAGGTCTCGCAGCTCGGCGGGACGATCAGTACCGGGCGCCCGCTCTCGAACAGCACGGCCTCGATCATGCCGCGGTCGCGCTGCACAGGGTCCTTCTCCATGTCGAGGATTGCGAGATCGTGGACCCGCGCATAGGCCAGCAGCCTGTCGCAGAGGTTGGCGTAGACCAGCGTCGGCGTCTCGACCGTGGTGGTGACGCCGGCGAGATCGGCGCTGCTTTTCGCCTTCTCCGCGAAGGCTTCGGCGAGCGCCTCGATCCGGCGGTTTTCGGTCGCGACCAACTCGGCGCCGAACGCTCCGACCAGCGAAGCCGGAATGGCGTAGCGCATCGAGGCGGCCTGCAGCGTCAGATGCGCGTCGGCCTGCTGCGACAGCGACAGCGCGTAGGCAAGGGCGGAACTCTTCTCGCCGCGCCCCTCTTCGGTGAAGGCGACGAGAACGCTCTTGATCGATTTGAGCATGGCTCAACTCCTCGTGTAAAATCGGCGCCCCGCAGTGTGCCTGAAGACGCCGCCGCCATGTTGCGCTGGATCAATCTGTCTGTCGCGGATCGGTGGAAGACTGCGTCCAAGGACGATCCTTCAGGAGGGGCTCCGATGCTCCAGCGCATTTCACTGCATCTCGGCCGCACCGCCTCGTACCCCGAGGGCAATAGTCGCGACGGTTACGAGATCACCGCACCGCTCGATGCCGAGGGGCGCCTCGTCGCCAGCGAATGGCACGGCGTGCGTGACAGATGCAGGGTGCGGCGCTTTCGCCCGGGCGAACCCGACCGCCATGGCTGGCTCCTGCACCGTGCGGGCGGCGAAGGCGGGGCAAGCTGGGGCATCGACTATGATGACGCTTCCCCCGACGACGACGAGGTCGGCTACAAGCTCGATCGTCATCGCTTCACGCTCGGCGAATACGTCTCGATTCGCGAGCAGGACGGCGATTTCCAGCCCTACAGGGTCGTCGCCATCCGCCCGGCCGGGACGTCCGAGCCAGCCGGCACCCGCTGAGCGGCCCGCAGCAATCCAGAGCCTGACGGAGGTCGTGCCATGTCGTCGATCCGCCCCTCTGCCGAGACTCCGCGCTATGGCGGCGTCCTCGTCCCCGTTCATCTCGGCGCAGGCGCGGAGGCGACGGTCCGCTTCGCCGCCCGCCTCGCCCGGGAGCTGTCCTGCCGGTTGATTGGCACCGGGGGGGACGAGGTCGAGTTGCCCTATTTCGGCGATGGAACGGGCATCGTCGATGCGGTTCTCGTCGAGAATGCGCGCGTTGTCGTGCAGGAGGATCTCGCCAAGGCCGAGGCTCTGTTCCGTCGCGTTGCGGCCGGCGCGGATCTGGTCTGGCGTTGCGCGGTCGAGCAGCCGCGCAGTCTTGTGCTGACGCAGGCCCGCGCCGCCGATCTGGTGATCCTTGCCCGCCAGGGGCCGGATGACGAGGCTCTGGGCCGCATGGGCGTGGCGCCCGGCGACATCGTCCTGGAGCTCGGGCGGCCGGTCCTCGTGGTTCCGCCTGGCGTCGAGACGCTGGCGGCAAGGAGTGTCGTTGTGGCGTGGAAGGATACGCGCGAGGCCCGTCGCGCCGTCCGGGACGCATTGCCCTTCCTGGCGCGTGCCGAATTGGTCAGCGTGTTCACGGTCGGGGCCGATGATGGTGACCACCCGGCGCAGGAGGTCTGCGGCTATCTCGCCCAGCACGGTATCGCGGCTCGTGCCGTGCAGCGGCCCGACCGCGGCGAGTATGTCGTCGACGAGATTGCGGAACTCGTGCGCCAGCAGAGTGCGGATCTGATCGTCGCCGGTGCCTATGGCCACAGCCGCATGCGCGAATGGATCTTCGGCGGCGTCACGCAGGACCTGATCGAGACCACGCCGGTCTGTTGCCTGCTCTCGCACTGAAGGCGGGTCTGCCCTGCGCGAGGCGCAGCTTCGACCGCCGCGCATCGTGGTTGCGGCGGGGCGGCGGCTCTGATCCTGTGTGGCCCTTCCGCAGAAGGACCACATCCATGCAGTTCCGCAATCTCGGCCGCTCGGGCCTGCGCGTTTCGCTCGTCGGCCTCGGCTGCAACAATTTCGGCGGCCGCATCGATGACGAGGCCGCCGCCAAGGTCATCGATGCCGCGATCGAGCACGGCATCACCCTGTTCGACACGGCCGACATCTATGGCGAGAAGGGCGGTTCCGAGACGGCGCTGGGCCGGTTTCTCGGCGCCCGCCGCAAGGACATCGTGCTCGCCTCGAAGTTCGGCATGAAGATGTTCCATGGCGGCGAGGGCGGCTCGCGCCGCTACATCATGGGCGCGGTCGAGGAATCGCTGACCCGGCTCAAGACCGACTGGATCGACCTTTACCAGTTTCACAAGCCCGACCGGCTGACCCCGATCGACGAGACCCTGCGCGCGCTCGAGGATCTCGTTCGGCAGGGCAAGGTCCGCTATATCGGCTGCTCCAACATGCCGGGCTGGCAGATTGCTGATGCGCAATGGACTGCACGCGACCTCGGGATCGGCGGTTTCGCCTCGGCGCAGGACGAATACAGCCTGCTCAAGCGCGGTGCGGAAGCGGACCTGATCCCGGCCATCGGCCATTTCGGCATGGGTCTCCTGCCCTATTTCCCGCTCGCCAACGGTGCGCTCACCGGAAAGTACAAGCGCAACGCCCCGATGCCGGACGGCGCGCGCCTGACGAAGCTGCCGGAACGCGCCGGCCAGATCTTCAGCGACGAGAATTGGACGAAGATCGAGGCGCTGGAGGCATTCTGCGCGGCGCGCGGCAAGACGCTGGTGGAACTGGCCTTCTCCTGGCTCGCCGCCCAGCCGGTCGTCTCCAGCGTCATCGCCGGCGCCACCAAGCCCGAGCAGATCGCCGCCAACGTCAAGGCGGCCGAATGGGCGCTGACGGCCGAGGAGTTGGCTGAGATCGACCGGGTCACGAAGTAGGGGTGGCGTCAGTCTCGGGCCGCGCATGGCGCGGGCCCGGGAATCTCCTGCCGGAGGAGGCCTCCAAGCCTCCTTGTTCCGAGATGCCCGGGTCTGGCCCGAGCATGACGCCTGTTCGATCCTGACAGCTTCTTACGAATCGCGGCATTCACCCGATGGACCGCTTTGCGCGGCCCGCTTATGGTCCGCGCCATGAGCGAGACAGCCCAGAAGACCGCAGCCCCCGCCCTGAAGCCCGGCGACCATCTCTTTCTGGTCGACGGCTCGAACTTCATCTTCCGGGCCTATTTCCAGTCGATCAACCAGGACCGGAAATACAACGCCCGCTCGGACGGTTTGCCTTCGGGCGCCGTCCGGCTGTTCGCGACCAAGCTGTTCCAATTCGTGCGCGACGGCGTGCTCGGGGTCAGGCCGACGCATCTGGCGATCGTCTTCGACAAGTCGGAGAACTCGTTCCGCAAGGCGATCTACCCGGCCTACAAGGGCAACCGCTCCGATCCGCCGCCCGATCTCATCCCGCAATTCCCGCTGATGCGCGAGGCGGTCAGGGCCTTCGGGCTCCTGCCGGTCGAGCAGGATGTCTACGAGGCCGACGACCTGATCGCGACCTATGCGAAGCAGGCCCGCGAGGCCGGCGCCGAGGTGTTGATCGTCTCGGCGGACAAGGACCTGATGCAGCTCGTGCGGCCGGGCGTCGCCATGTACGACCCGGCATCCGGCGACCAGAAGAAGGGCGCGGGCTTCCGGGCCGAGCGCCGTATCGGCGAGCCCGAGGTCGTCGAGTATTTCGGTGTGACGCCGGACAAGGTCACCGACGTGCAGGCACTGGCTGGCGACGCGACCGACAATGTGCCGGGCGCTCCCGGCATCGGCATCAAGACCGCGGCCCAGCTCATCGGTGAATATGGCGATCTCGAAACGCTGCTGGCACGTGCCGGCGAGATCAAGCAGCCCAAGCGCCGCGAGACGCTGACCAATCCCGAGGTCGTTGAGAAGGTCCGGATCTCGCACAAGCTCGTCACGCTGGTCGATGATGTGAAGGTCGAGACGCCGCTCGCGGATCTGACGCTCGGCCAGCCCGACCCGGCCCGGCTGATCGCCTTCCTCAAGGCGATGGAGTTCACCACCATCACCAAGCGCGTGGCTGAGGCCTATGAGGCCGATGTCGCGGCGATCGATCCCGACGAGGCTTTGGCACCGGGCGGCAGCCGCGCGGCCGAGCTCAAGGCGCTCTATGCCGGCGCTGATGCCAGCGACGCGCCCGCAGCACTCTCGGAAGCGGCGAGTGCGCCTGTCACGCAGCCGGTTGCGGCGGCGGCCAATGGCGACGGCTGGCTGAAGCCGGCCGATCTCGCTGCCAGCCGCAAGAACGCGGCGCTCGGCCAGAAGATCGACCTCACGGCCTATGAATGCGTCCGCGATCTCGATGCGCTCAAGCGCTGGATCGGCTGGGCCTACGAGGCCGGTCAGCTCGCGATCGACACCGAGACCAGCGCCATTGACCCGATGCAGGCCGATCTCGTCGGCATCTCGATGGCGGTCGCGCCGGGCCGGGCCTGCTACATCCCTCTGCAGCATCGCGGCGGCAGCGATCTCTTCGGCGGCGGCATGGTCGAGGGCCAGGTCCCGCTGGCCGAGGCGCTGGCGGCACTGAAGCCCCTGCTCGCCGACCCCGGCGTGCTGAAGATCGGCCAGAACCTCAAATACGATCTCGTCCTGCTGAAGCGCTACGGCATCGAGGTCGCGCCGATCGACGACACCATGCTGGTCTCCTACGCGCTCGATGCCGGCAGCAACAGCCATGGCATGGACAAGCTCTCCGAGCTGCATCTCGGCCATGAGACGATCACCTTCGGGCAGGTCGCCGGCACCGGCAAGGCGCAGGTCACCTTTGACAAGGTCGCGCTCGACAAGGCGACGGACTACGCTGCCGAGGATGCCGACGTGACCTTGCGGCTCTGGCAGGTCCTGAAGCCGCGCCTGGCGGCTGAGGGCCGCACCACGGTCTACGAGACGCTGGAGCGTCCGCTGGTCGGCGTCCTCGCCCGCATGGAGGCGCGCGGCATCGCCATCGACCGGCAGATCCTGTCGCGGCTCTCGGGCGAGTTCGCCCAGTCACTGGCGCGGCTCGAGGACGAGATCTACGAGCTTGCCGGCGAGAAATTCACCATCGGCAGCCCCAAGCAGCTCGGCGACATCCTGTTCGGCAAGATGGGCCTCGAAGGCGCCAAGAAGACAGCGACTGGGCAATGGGCGACCGGCGCCGGCGTGCTCGAGGAGCTGGCGGAGAAGGGCCATCCGCTGCCTTCGAAGATCCTCGACTGGCGTCAGCTCGCCAAGCTCAAATCGACCTACACCGACTCGCTGCCGGCCTATGTGAACCCGCAGACCAGCCGGGTTCACACGTCCTATGCGCTGGCGGCGACGACGACGGGCCGGCTCTCGTCATCGGAACCGAACCTGCAGAACATCCCGATCCGGACCGAGGCAGGGCGCAAGATCAGGACGGCCTTCATCCCCGAGCCGGGCTACAAGCTGGTTTCGGCCGACTACAGCCAGATCGAGCTGCGGCTCCTTGCCCATATCGCTGAAATTCCGCAGCTCCGGCAGGCCTTCGCCGACGGTATCGACATCCATGCGATGACGGCCTCCGAGATGTTCGGCGTTCCCGTGCAGGGCATGCCGAGCGAGGTCCGCCGTCGCGCCAAGGCGATCAATTTCGGCATCATCTACGGCATCTCGGCCTTCGGCCTGGCGAACCAGCTCGGCATCGGTCGCGAGGAAGCCAGCGCCTATATCCGCAAATATTTCGAGCGCTTCCCCGGCATCCGCGACTACATGGACCAGACCAAGACCTTCGTGCGCGCCAACGGTCATGTCGAAACGATCTTCGGGCGCATCTGCCATTTCCCGGCGGTGGCCTCTAAGAATCCGTCCGAGCGCGCCTTCGTCGAGCGTCAGGCGATCAACGCGCCGATCCAGGGTTCGGCCGCCGACATCATCCGGCGCGCCATGATCCGGATGGAGGATGCGCTGGCGGCGGCGCGGCTTGATGTCCGGATGCTGCTGCAGGTCCATGACGAGCTGGTGTTCGAGGTGCCTGACGATCAGGTCGAGGCGGCCCTGCCGGTGATCGAGAAGGTCATGGTCGAGGCGCCGCATCCGGCGGTTCAGCTCAGGGTGCCGTTGGCGGTCGAGGCCCGCGCGGCCGGAAACTGGGACGAGGCGCATTGAGCGGAGGCTGCCCGCGACGGAACCTTCGCCGATAGCCCAACGTTGTCGTTGTGGACGCGCCGGGGGGCGCGGTGCGCGCGCGTTGGAACCAAGGCCATGCTCAATTCATCCGCCTGGAAGCCTTTTCCGCGCTATATGGCGGAACCTGAGGTCGAGGAGGCCGGCGCCGATATCACGCCCCGCGAACATGACCTCATCGTCCGCTATGCGATCATCGGCATCTTCGTCATCCTCGCGACCGCGACGCTCTACCTGACCAAGGTGATCGCGTTGCCGATCACGGCCGGAGTCATCTTCGGGCTCGTGCTGGGCCCGGCCGTCGACTGGCTCGTGCGTCGCAACGTGCCGCAGCATCTCGCGGCTGCGATCATCGTGCTGCTTTTTCTCGGCATGATCCTGGCTGCGATCACCGTTCTGGCTGTGCCCGTGGCCGGCTGGAGCGACCAGGCTCCCGGAATGATGACGGCTGCCAAGGCCAAGCTCGCAGGTATCTTCGTCGTCCTGGACGAAGCCAAGCAGGCGATCGGCGCGATGATGGGCAAGAGTGGCGCCGAGCTCAGCGTTTCCCAGGGCAATCCGCTTGTCGACATCGCGATGACCTCATCGACCGCTGCCGGCGGCCTCCTGATCTTCGTCGCGACGGTCTATTTCTGGCTGGCGACGCGCCGCCACCTCAAGGCTCGCGCCTTGCGGCTTTGCCTCGGTCGCGGCGCGCGGAAATCGGCAGGATCCTTCTTCCAGGAGATCGAAACGCGGGTGGCGCGCTATTTTGGCCTGGTGACTCTGATCAACCTCGGCATGGGCGTCCTGACGCTGACGATCGCCTGGCTGGCCGGCCTGCCCTTCCCGCTCTTCTGGGGCGCGCTCGCCTTCCTGCTGAACTACCTCGCCTTCATCGGGCCGATCATCGTCACGGTGATGCTCTTCCTGGCGGCGCTGATCGATGCGCCCTTCCTGGTGACGGCGATCTGGCCGGCCGCGGCCTATTTCGTGCTGCACCTGATCGAGGGCAATGCGGTGACGCCGGTCTTCGTGGGCAGGAGCCTGACGGTCTCGCCCTTCCTGGTCTTCATCGGCTTCATCTTCTGGCTCTGGCTCTGGGGGCCGGTCGGTGCGGTGCTCTCGACTCCGATCCTGCTCGTCGCCATGGTGGCGCAGGAGGAATTCGCCCGCTATCGCGCGGCGCAGGCCGAGGAGCAAGGTCTCGAACAGGTTGAGGCGAAAGCAGCCTGAACCTTGGAGGGAACCCATGTCGGCGGCGCGCGTTGGCCGGTAAGGCTCGGCCGGCCTTTTACTTCGTCCGGCGGGGCAACGTTTTTGGGATCCGTTCAACCGACATCGATCTACGCAGAGGATGGGACAAGCGACATGGCCACCACCACCACTTCCGCCAAGCGTCAGGCTGCGGCTGCCGTCAAGCGCGCCAAGGACGAGGCCGTCGCCGGCGGCGAGGAGATTGCCGCCGAGGCGCGCAAGACCGCAAGCCGCGCCAGGCGCGAGGTGGACGAGATCGAGGCCAGCCTCGCGCGGGGGGCTGACGATCTGGTCGCGACCGTCAGCGAACGCCTGCGCTCGGTCGGCGTCGATACCGACCGCATGGTCGATGTCGCCAAGGAGCAGGCCACCGACCTCCAGCGCCTGATCGAGGAGGAAATCCGCGAGCGCCCGCTGCGGGCGCTGGGGCTGGCGGCTGCCGTCGGCCTCTTCGTCGGCTTCCTGTCGGCGCGCTGATCCGATGCTGGGGGGAATCGGAGCGTTTCTCGCATCGGAGATTTCCGGAGCAGTCAGGCGGAACGTCACTGTCTATGCCTTGTTCGGGCTCGCGGCTCTGCTGGTATTGTGTGCCGGCGGCTATGCGCTGAATGCGTTGCACACGGTCCTGGCGCTGCGCTACGGCGCGGCCGAGGCGAGCCTGTTCATCGCCGGAGGGCTGCTGGTCGCCGGGCTTCTGGCCTTCGGCATCGGGCTCTACGTCAAGAACAAGCGGCGCCCACCCCGCCCACTGGCGACGACCGCGCTGGCAGCGGCTCCGATCGCCGCACCGATCGCCGCCAAGCTCGTGGGTGCGGGCCTCGGATCACGAAAAGGCTGGCGCTATGCGGCTCTCGGGGGCGTCGTCCTGCTCGGCGCGCTCCTCGGGCGGCAGTTCTTCAGCGGCAGCGATGCTGACGACGAGGACGAGGCATGAGCGGGCGCGAGCGCCTGCCGGGCTGGCCTTGGCCAGGCCCAAATCGTCGCTGCCTGTCATTTAACATAGGGATTATGGCTGCCGTCCTGTAACAGGGTAGCCATGGCAGTTCAGGTGAGGCCCCGCTCGCGCTTTCTGATCCCGATGATCCCCGCCCTCCGGGCGCGCCTGCGTTCGGCGACGGTCACGGTCATCGCGATCGCTGTCGTCGCGGTGTCGGTGCTGCTGGCGGCGTGGATCAATCTCCAGGCCCAGAACACCGCCGAGCGCGTCTCCCGTGCCATTGCCATTCGCGAGAGCGCCGAGCGCTTCCTGGGTCATCTGCGCGATGCCGAGACGGGGCAGCGCGGCTACATGCTCACAGGTACCGCGAGCTATCTCGTCCCCTTCACGAACGGGCGCAGCGCCGTCATTCCAGCACTGGAGACGCTCGAACGGCTCGTCGAGCACGACCCGGTGCAGAAAAAGCGCGTCGCCGACCTGCGCGAGCATGTCGAGCGCAAGCTCGAGGAACTCGATGCGACGGTCGGGCTCGCCCGTGACGGTCGCAAGGACGCGGCGCTCGCCGTGATGCGCGACGGCAGGGGCATTGGCGCCATGGATGCGTTGCGCGACGGCATCCAGCAGGTCCAGCTGGCCGAGAACATCCGCCTCGTCTCGCTGAACCGCAATGAGGAGCGCCGCCGGCTGTGGGCGAGCATCGGCATCGTCGTGGCGTTGGCGGGTCTCGCCTTCGCCGCGCGGCAGCAATTGCGCACCCGTCAGCGCCGCAGCATCTCGCTGGCGGAGAGCAATGCCGAACTCGAACAGATCGTCGGCGAGCGGACGCAGGAGCTCGAGAATGAGCGCCTGCGCATCGAGGCCCTGCTTCGCGACGTCAATCACCGCGTCGGCAACAACCTCGCCATGGTCTCCGCGCTGCTCAACGTCCAGAGCCGCCAGAGCCGCGAGCCGGCGGTGCGGACTGCGCTCCAGCAGGCGCAGTCGCGCATCCAGGCCATCGCCGCAGGCCAGCGTCGTCTGCGGCTGGACCTCGACACCGACGAGATCGATGCAAGGCCCTATATGGAGGATCTGCTGGCCGAGATCGGCAAGGCCGCCGAGGGCCGACCGATCGAGGTCGCGCTCGCGATGGACGCGATCCGCCTGCCCGGGCGTGATGCGGTGTCCTTCGTGGTCATCGTCAACGAGCTGGTGACGAACGCGATCAAGCACGCGTTCCCCAACGGGATCGCGGGCAAGATCGTCATCCGTTTCGCCGAGACGGTTCAGGACGGAGAACCCGCACTGGCCTTGTCGGTGGAAGATGACGGTGTTGGCATGCCCGCCGAGATCGAGACCAAGGGCCTCGGGCAGACGGTGATCGCGAGCCTGCTCCGAAGCATGCAGGCGACGATGACATCAGCCCCGCTCGATGCATCCGCGAGCCGTCCCGGCACCTGCGTCACGCTGATCTTTCCCAAGCGGGACTGAAGCCGGCGGCGGTTCGGGAGCAGGCTGATCTTTCTCGGGAAGCCCGGGATTGACCCGCGCTTCCATCGAAACGAAGCACGCTCTCAGGGCTCGTCGCTCCGCATGAGCAGATGCGTGCGCGCCGCGCTGTCGATCTCGCGGACGAAGCCTTGCGCTTCCCAGAAGCTGGCCGCGCCGGCATCCGCTGCGCGCAGGGAGAGGCGGCCGGCAATCGCGAAACCCTGCTGGATCAAGGCCGTCGCCAGGATGCGCCCGATGCCCGACCGGCGCACCGCCTGCCGGACATAGACATGGCGGATGCGGGCGAGATCAGGCGCGGAGTCGTAAGGATCGGCCGTCAGCCCGCCCAGCGCGACCAACCCGCCGCCGCGAAAAGCGGCTAGCATCATCGGCAGCTCCGCGCCTCCGGAATAGCGTCCCTGCGCGATCTCGTCGGCCAGTCGATCGAGAAAGTCGTAACCCTCCGCTGCCGCCTCCCGCCGAAGGGTTTCGAAACCCTCCGGCGGATCGTCGAGAACGCGGCAGAGCTGGGGCAATGGCTCCGTCACAGCCCTTCGAACAGGGCGCTGGAGATGTAGCGCTCGGCGAAGGAGGGGATGATCACCACGATCGTCTTGCCGGCGTTCTCGGGGCGCGCGCCGACCTCCAGGGCTGCAGCGATGGCCGCGCCCGACGAGATGCCGGCGGGGATGCCCTCCTTCTTCGCCAGCGCCCGCGAGGTCTCGAAGGAGGTCTGGTTGCCGACGGTGACGACCTCGTCGATCACCGAGCGGTCGAGGATGCCCGGCACGAAGCCGGCTCCGATGCCCTGGATCTTGTGCGGGCCGGGCGCGCCGCCGGACAGCACCGGCGAATCCTCCGGCTCGACCGCGATGATCTTCACGCCCGGCTTCCTGGCCTTCAGGACCTGGCCGACGCCGGTGATCGTGCCGCCGGTGCCGACGCCCGCGATGAAGATGTCGACCTTGCCGTCGGTATCATTCCAGATCTCCTCAGCCGTGGTCTTGCGGTGGATCTCGGGATTGTGCGGATTCTCGAACTGCTGCGGGATGATCGCGCCGGCGATCTCGTTCTTCAGCTCCTCGGCCTTGGCGACGGCTCCGCGCATGCCGCCGGGGCCGGGCGTCAGCACGAGTTCGGCGCCGAGCAGCGCCAGCATCTTGCGGCGCTCCAGCGACATCGTCTCCGGCATGACCAGGATCAGGCGGTAGCCGCGAGCGGCCGCCACGAATGCGAGGGCGATGCCGGTGTTGCCCGAGGTCGGCTCGATCAGCGTGCCGCCCGGCTTCAGGGCGCCCGAGGCTTCCAGCGCGTCGATCATGTTGACGCCGATCCGGTCCTTGACGCTGGAGATCGGGTTGAAGAATTCGAGCTTGGCCAGGATCGTCGCCTTGACGCCGCGCTCGGCGGGCAGGCGGTTGAGTTTGACGAGAGGCGTATCGCCGATCGTGTCCGTGATCGATTCGTAGATCCGGCCCCGGCCGGGCGTCTTCACCGGTTCGGTATCGAGCTTGCGCGCTGCCTCGGTCATGAAATGCTCCTTGACGCTTCGGTTTCAAACCGTCGATTGGGCAGGCAGGCTAGCTCAATTCACATGACGTGTCGATGAATTGAAACAAATCACATTTCATATCGTGAAATCGACGTCCGCGCGCGCGGCGCCGAACACGGCCTCGTCTTGGGCGCGCTGGCAGAGCTCCTCGACCGTGATGCCGTCGAGAGCTTCCAGGAAGGCCTGCGAGGCGCGCAGGACCTCGGGCCCGACGACTTCGTCGATGAGGCGGGAATGCGGCGTCGGCCCGAGCCCATCCTCGGCGGCCTCCTGCATGGCGGCGCGCGCGATATCGCCGGCGGTGATCCTGCGCCGTTCCCGGGCCAGCTCGTAGCCGCCGCGCGGGCCACGCACACCCTTGAGGATTCCGACCCTGACCAGCGCCTGAAGCAGCGTCTCGAGATGGCGCGGCGGCAAGTCGTGGCGCGCCGCCAGAAGCTTGGCCGCGACCGGCGACGGCCTTGCATGCAGGGCGATGTCGACCACCGCCGCGATGGCGAGCTGGCTGCGGCGGGAGAGCAGGATCACGCGAGCGCTCCCTTGACGGCGCTTGTCGCGGCGTCGGGGCCCGCATCCGAGATACCGGTCGAGCCGAAGCCGCCCGCCCCGCGCCCGGTCTGGTCGAGCGCCGTGACTTCGACCGTGATCGCGCGCGTGACGGGCGCGATCACGAGCTGGGCGATGCGGTCGCCTCGGCGGATCGCAAAGGCGGTGTCGCCATGATTGATCAGGATGACCTTGACCTCGCCCCGGTAGTCGCTGTCGACGGTGCCCGGCGCGTTCAGCACGGTGACGCCATGCTTGGCGGCGAGTCCGGAGCGCGGCCTGACCTGCGCTTCGAAACCTCCAGGCAGCTGCAGGGCGAGGCCGGTCGGCACCAGGGTCCGTGCCCCCGGCGCCAGTTCGAGCGCCTCGCCATCGCTGATCGCGGCGCGCAGGTCCATGCCCGCGGCGCCTGCACTCTCATAGGCCGGCAGCGGCAGCCCGGCGCCATGCGGCAGGCGGAGGAACGCGATGCTGACCACGCCGCTCACGCCTCGACTCGCGCCGCGGCAAGCCGTGCGATATGCGCGACGAGACGGGTCGCAACCTCCTGCTTGGCGAGCGTCGGCCAGCTTTCGACTGCGTCGCGTGTCACCAGATGCACGGTATTGGCGTCGCCGCCCATCACCCCGGTGCCGCCGACATCGTTGGCGACGATCAGGTCGCAGCCCTTCCGGGCCAGCTTCGCCTGCGCATAGGCGACGACATTCTCGGTCTCGGCGGCAAAGCCGACGACGAGATCGGGCCGGCCGCTTTGCCGATGCGCGATGGTGGCGAGGATATCGGGGTTCTCGACGAGGCTCAGAGGCGGCAGGGCGCTGCCATCCTTCTTCAGCTTCTCGGGGGCTTCGTCCGCCACGCGCCAATCGGCGACGGCAGCGGTGAAGATCGCGATCGCGGCCGGCAAGGCGGCCTCGACGGCCGCCAGCATTTCGCGTGCCGATTCGACATGCACAGTCTCGACACCGGCCGGATCAGGCAGGTTGACCGGGCCCGAGACCAGCGTCACGCGCGCTCCGGCGGCCGCAGCCGCTGCGGCGATGGCGTGACCCTGCTTTCCCGAGGAACGGTTGGCGATGTAGCGCACGGGGTCGATCGCCTCATGCGTCGGGCCCGAGGTCACCAGCACATGCCGGCCGGCGAGCGGGCCGGATGCGTTCGCCGCGCCGCCCGGCAGGCGTCCCAGGAAACCGATGGCCCGCTGCTGCGCCGTGGCCTCGCCGGCGAGCGCGAGTTCGATCGCGGCCAGCAGCTCCGCCGGCTCCGCCATACGCCCCGGCCCGTTCTCGCCGCGCTCGGCCATGGCGCCGGAATTGGGGCCGACCACGAGCACGCCGTCCTTCTCGAGCTGCGCCATGTTCCGGCGCGTCGCCGGATGCTGCCACATCCGCGGGTTCATCGCGGGCGCGATCAGGACGCGCTTGTCGGTGGCGAGCAGCGCCGTCGAGGCGAGGTCGTTGGCGAGGCCGGTCGCCATCTTGGCGATCAGGTCAGCGGTCGCGGGCGCCACGACCAGGAGGTCGGTCGAGCGCGACAGCGCGATATGGCCGATATCGGCCTCATCGGTCAGCGAGAACAGGTCGGTGAAGCAGCGCTCGCCGCACAGCGTCCCGACCGAGAGCGGCGTGACGAATTCCTCGCCCGCCTTGGTCAGGATCGCACGCGTGGCGATGCCGCGATCCTTCAGCCGGCGGATCAGCTCCAGGCACTTATAGGCGGCGATGCCGCCACCGATGATCAGGAGAATGGAACGGGAAGGAGGCAATGGCGGCGGTTCCTAGCCTTGGTCGGCTGGTGTCGTAGCATTGGGCATGGGGCACGGGAACCCTTTCCCCTTGGGCGGCGCAGCGGCTTGACGTTGCGGCCGCGCCCGGGGCGCCCTTGGCTTCACCGGAACGGCGGCTCGTCGAAGCTCCTGAGCTTGCGCGAATGGATCGTTGAGCCCGCCTCCTTCAGCTTCTCCAGCGCGGCGAGCCCGATCTTGAGATGCTCGCTGACGGCGCGCTCATAGAAGGCATTGGCCGCGCCAGGCAGCTTGATCTCGCCATGGAGGGGCTTGTCGGAGACGCAGAGCAGCGTGCCATAGGGCACGCGCAGCCTGTAGCCCTGCGCCGCGATAGTGCCGGATTCCATGTCGACCGCGATGGCGCGCGAAAGGTTGATGCGCCGCCGCTCCTTGGTCCAGCGCAGCTCCCAGTTGCGGTCGTCCTGCGTCACCACGGTGCCGGTGCGCAGGCGGTTCTTCAGGCGCTCGCCCTGCTCGCCGGTGACTTCGGCGGCGGCTTGCTGGAGCGCGACCTGCACCTCGGCCAGTGCCGGGATCGGCACCTCGGGCGGAACCACGTCATCAAGGATGCCGTCCTGCCTGAGATAGGCATGGGCGAGCACATAGTCGCCGATGATCTGGGTCTGCCGCAGGCCGCCGCAATGGCCGACCATCAGCCAGCAATTCGGTCTCAGCACCGCGAGATGATCGGTGATGTTCTTGGCGTTGGAGGGGCCGACGCCGATATTGACCAGCGTGACGCCCTCGCCGTTTTCGCGGATCAGGTGGTAGGCCGGCATCTGGAAGCGGTGCCAGGGCGCCGACATCACGCGCTCGGCGGCGCTGACGTCGATGCCGTCGCGTTCGATCCGAACCCCGCCCGGCGTGACCAGCGCCAGCGCCGTGCCGGCCTCGATCTCCGCCAGCGCCAGCCGCACGAACTGGTCGACATAGCGGTGGTAGTTGGTCAGCAGCACCCAGGGCTGCACCGCGCGCCAGTCGGTGCCGGTGTAGTGGACGAGCCGGCGCAGCGAATAATCGACCCGCACCGCGTCGAAGAGCGAGAGCGGGCGCGGCTCACCCTCGACGTTGTCGAATGTGCCGTCGGCGACTTCGTCGCCGACGAGCGACAGCAGAGGTGTCGGAAAATGGCGCGCCAGTTCGGTCGCCGTGACCTTGCCGCGCCCGAGTTCGTCGCCGCCGTCGAGCGCGTAGGGATAGGGGATCTCCTGCGGGCTGACCCCGGTCTCGATCGTCGCGCCATATTCCTCGACCAGCGGCTGAAGCTGGTCGAGTAGATAGGCGCGGAACTCGGCCGGCTGCGTCACCGTTGTCGAGTAGACGCCGGGAGTGGCGAATTTGGCGTAGCCACGCCGCGTCGCGGCCGGCAGCTTGGAGGGCTCGTAGGTGACGCGAAGCAGCGGGTAGCGATAGCGCGCCCGATCCTCCGCGGTCGGCGCCTGGCCGGTCTCGAAGAAGCGCTGCAGGTCGTCGCGTAGCGCCGTCCGGGCCTGGGCATAGAGCGCCTCGAGCCGGTCGATGGCGGCGGCGGGGGTGGCGGCGGTCTCGAACGTCATCGGCGGCTGCGTCCTTTCGTTCGGTCGAGCTTTAGCCGCGGGCCGTGCCGCGTGACAACTGCCAGCCTCTGACGCGGCCGCCGGGTTGACTGCCTGGCAGGCGCCCCTATACTAAACCGATAAGTTAAGTAATATTCCGGGCCGGCACGGCCAGAGCTCCATGGAACGAGGACACCATCATGCTGAAGACGGCCCTCATCAGCCTCGCCGGGCTCGTCGTCGTGGCGATCGCCATCGTGCTGGTCCTTGCCGCGACAAAGCCCGACACCTTCCAGGTGCAGCGTTCGATCGCGATCAATGCGCCGCCGGATCGGATCTATCCTCTGCTCGCCGACTTCAGGGCCTGGAGTGCCTGGTCGCCCTGGGAGAAGAAGGATCCGGCCATGAAGCGCAGCTTCAGCGGGGCGGAGAGCGGCGTCGGAGCGCGCTACGCCTGGGACGGCGACAAGAATGTCGGCCGCGGCAGCATGGAGATCGTCGAGGCGGCGCCCGCGAAGGTCGCGCTCAAGCTCGATTTCGTCGCGCCGTTCGAAGCCCATAACGACGCCGTCTTTATCCTGCAGCCTCGCGGCCAGGGAGCGACGGCCTCGACCCATGTGACCTGGACGATGACCGGGCCGACGCCGTTCCTGGGCAAGATCATCCATGTCTTCATGGACATGGACCGGATGGTCGGCGGCGATTTCGAAGCCGGGCTCGCTGCGATGAAGGCTGCGGCCGAGCGCCCGGCCTGAAGGACCCGAACGATCCATAACGACAGAGAGGAAAGCCCATGTTCGCAAAGCCGCAGAAGGAACACGACTGGCTGCAGCAGCTGGTCGGCGAATGGACGGCGGAGATGGACTGCGCGATGGGGCCCGACCAGCCTCGTCAGAAATCGAAGGGCAAGGAAACGGTGCGCTCGCTTGGCGGACTCTGGACGCTCGGCGAGGGTGAGGGCGAGATGCCCGACGGCACGACCGGCAAGACCTTGATGACGCTCGGCTTCGACCCCGCCAAGGGGCGTTTCGTCGGCAGCTTCGTCGGTTCGATGATGACGCATCAATGGCTTTATGACGGTGCGCTGGACGACAGCGGCAAGGTGCTTTCGCTCGACAGCGCGGGGCCCAGCATGACAGGCGACGGATCGATCATGCCCTATCGCGACGTCATCACCATCGTCGGACCCGGCCACCGCATCCTGTCCTCCTATACGCCCGACGGGAATGGCGGCTGGACCGAGTTCATGACCGCCCATTACCGCAAGCTCTGACCGTCGCCGGCCAGCGGAGGGATATTGCGATGAAGCTATCCACCTACCTGATGTTCGAGGGCAATTGCCGCGAGGCGTTCACGCTCTACCACGCCGTGCTTGGCGGCACGCTGACGGCGATGATGGATCATCGCGGCACGCCGGCCGAGGAGCATGTTCCGGAGGCCTGGAAGGACAAGATCCTGCATGCCTGCCTCGAGATCGAGGGCCAGATGCTGATGGCCTCCGATGCGCCGCCCGACCGAAGCGATGGCCCGATGCGCAGCGTCTCCGTTTCGGTCAACGTGCCCGAAATCGCCGAGGCCGAGCGGATCTTCGCTGGCCTGTCGGAGGGCGCGATGGTCCAGATGCCGATGGCGGAAACCTTCTGGTCGCCGCGCTTCGGCATGCTGCGCGACCGCTTCGGCACCAACTGGATGGTCGGAGCCGACATGCCGGCCGACAAGGCGAATTGCGGGTAGGCCTGCCGCGACGAGCCCCACACTGTGCTTCGTTTCGGCAGAAGCGGTTGTCATCCCGGACGGAGCGACACGGAGATCTGGGATCCATTCCGGAGCGCTAGTCGGTCAGGTTTCGGAACGGGTCCCGGGTCAAGCCCGGGACGACGGCGTGGTTCCGAGGGAAATGGGCATGCCTTACCCCAGCACCGCCCAGGCGATCAGCGCGGCGATGACCCAGAGCGCCCAATTGCCCCAGCGGTTGCGCTGGGCCTCGGCGCGCCCGATCGCCGCGACGCTGCGTTCGTCGAGCGAAAAGCCCTGGCGCGAGGCGTCTTCAAGCTGACCGAGCACGCGCTCGGCCCGGCCGATCGTCTCGGGCAAACGGGCGAGGCTCCCCAACAGCGAGCCGGCCCCGCGCCCTGCGTCCTGCAGCCGGCCGAGGGGCCCGAGATTCTGGGTGATCCACTCGCGCACGACCGGCTCGGCCGTCTTCCACATGTCGAGCTGGGGGTCGAGCGTGCGGGCGACGCCTTCGACCACCACCATCGTCTTCTGCAGCATCACGAGTTCGGTGCGGGTCACCATGTCGAACATGCCGGTGATCTCGAAGAGCAGGGTCAGCACCTTGGCCATCGAGATCTGGTCGGCGCTCTTGTCGTGGATCGGCTCTCCGACGGCGCGGATCGCCTGGGCGAAATCCTCGACCGCGTGATGGCCCGGTACATAGCCGGCTTCGAAGTGCACTTCGGCGACGCGACGATAGTCGCGCGTGATGAAGCCGAGCAGGATCTCCGCGAGGAAGCGCCGCTCCTTCAGGCCGAGCCGGCCCATGATGCCGCCATCGACCGCGACGAGGCGTCCCTGCGCATCGACGAACAGGTTCCCCGGATGCATGTCGGCATGGAAGAAGCCGTCGCGGATGGCGTGCTTCAGGAAGGACTGGATGACGTTGCGGCCGAGCGCCGGCAGGTCGTGGCCGGCGGCCCGCAGGCCCTCTATGTCGGAGAGGCGGATGCCGTCGATCCACTCATCGACCAGCATCTCGCGGGCGGTCAACTGCCAGTCGGGCTCCGGCACGCGGAAATCGGCGTCGGCCTTGGTGTTCTCGGCGAATTCGGAGAGCGCGGCGGCCTCGAGCCGCAGATCCATCTCCATCGTCACCGAGCGCGCCAGGGTTTCGACCACGCCGGTGAAGCGCAGGCGGCGAGCTTCCGCCGAGCGGCTTTCCGCCAGCTCCGCGCCAAAGCGCATCGCCCCGAGATCGCGATGGAAGCGGTCGCGGATACCGGGCCGCAGGATCTTGACCGCGACCTCGCGTCCGTCCTTCAGCCGGGCACGATGCACCTGCGCGATCGAGGCCGCGGCGACGGGCTCGCCGAAGCTCGCGAACAGCGCCTCGAGCGGTTGGCCATGCGCGGCCTCGATCGTGGCGCGCGCCTGCGCCATCGGGAAGGGCGGCATCCGGTCCTGCAGGGCCGAGAGGTCCTCGGCGATCTTCATGCCGACGACATCCGGTCGGGTCGCCAGGAACTGCCCGAATTTCACATAGGACGGCCCCAGCCGCGTCAACGCTGCTGCGAGCCGTGTCGCCGAGGTTCCGGCGCCGCGCCGTTCGATCAGCCGCCCGAGCCGGATCATGCCGCGAGCCAGCGGCGGCAGCACCGAAGGATCGACCAGCGCCAGCGCGCCCTCGCGTGCCAGCACGAAGCCCGTGCGGGCGGAACGAGCGAGATGGAAGAGCGATGAGATCATGCCGGTGCGCTGTGCATCACAGCTTCCAGCCCGAATGCAGCGCCACGACCCCGCCCGTCATTGGCGTGAACTTCGCCCGACGGAAGCCGGCGGCCTCGATCATCTGGGCGAAGGCCTGAGGCCGCGGAAATTTGCGGATCGATTCGACCAGATACTGGTAGGGCTCGGCCTCGCCCGTGACCAGGCGGCCCATCGGCGGGATCACGTTGAACGAATAGGCCTCATAGACCTTGTCGAGCAGCGGCACGTCGACATGGCTGAATTCGAGGCACAGGAAGCGCCCACCGCGCTTGAGGACGCGATGGGCCTCGGCCAGCGCCTTGTCGATGCGCGGCACGTTCCTGATGCCGAAGGCGATCGTGTAGCAGTCGAACCTGTTGTCGGGCAGGCCGAGCTCCTCGGCATTGCCTTGCACGAAGCGGATGCGCTCATCGTCGGGAAAGCGCTTGTCGGCTCGGTCGCGGCCGACGCTGAGCATCTCGGCATTGATGTCGAGCACGGTGACGTCGGTCTGCGGCCCGCCGGCCTCCAGCACCGAAAAGGCGACGTCGCCCGTGCCGCCGGCGACGTCGAGATGGTGAAAGGGACGGTCCTTGGCCGGGTTGATCGCGGTGAGAAGCGCGCTCTTCCAGGCCCGGTGCAGGCCTGCCGACATCAAGTCGTTCATCAGGTCATAGCGGCCTGCGACCTTATGGAAGACGTCATCGACCTTGGCCTGCTTCTCGGCCAGCTTCACGGTCTCGAAGCCGAAATGGGTGGTGTCGGAGGCTGCTGTCACGATCGGGCCGGCCTTGTGCAAATCTGTCTTGTCTTCAGCTGTGGCGATGAATAGCCAAACCAGCGGGGCTTGTCGCGGGCCCTCTCGACGCAGGCTTTACGAGAGAGTTTGAGGATGCCCGAACTTCCCGAGGTCGAAACCGTCAGGCGTGGGCTGGAGCCGGCTATGCTGGGCGAGACCTTCGCGCGCGTCGAGCAGAACCGGCCCGATCTCCGCTTCCCCTTGCCCGATCGCTTCGTCGAGCGCTTGACCGGTCGGCGCGTCGAGGCCCTGTCGCGCCGGGCCAAGTACTTGATCGCCGATCTCGACGACGGGCAGGCGCTGGTCATGCATCTCGGCATGAGCGGGCGCTTCGTCGTCGAGGCGCCGGGCACGCCGCCGGTCGAGCCGGGCGCCTACTATAATGAGATCGGCAGGCACCTGATCCACGACCATGTCGTGTTCCATCTCGGCTCGGGTGCGCGCGTCACCTACAATGACGTGCGCCGCTTCGGGTTCATGGATCTCGTGCCGCGATCGGAGCTCGCCGGCTCGAAGCATTTCGCCGGCATGGGCATCGAGCCGCTCGGCAACGAACTCTCGGGCGATACGCTGGCACGCCTCTTCGCCGGCAAGTTCGCGCCGCTCAAGGCCGCCCTGCTCGACCAGCGACTCGTGGCGGGACTCGGCAATATCTATGTCTGCGAGGCCCTGTTCCGGGCCGGGCTCCATCCGGAGGCCGAAGCTGGATCGATCGCGACGCCGACCGGTCGCCCGCGCCCCGTCGCGCATGATCTGGCGCGGATCATCCGTGAGGTGCTGGAGGAGGCGGTCGCCGCCGGGGGCTCGACGCTTCGCGACTTCGCCCATGCCGACGGCTCGCTCGGCTATTTCCAGCACCGCTTCAAGGTTTATGACCGCGAGGGCGAGGCGTGCCTCGCCCCCGGCTGCGGCGGGCTGGTGAAACGGCTGGTTCAGTCCGGCCGCTCGACCTTCTATTGCGAGAGCTGCCAGCCGCGCGCGACGAGGCGCGGCTAGCTCGTTGCGGCGCAGCTGGCCTTGCGCCGGCGCGCATGGACCGACGCCCGCCGCCCCTTTAAAGCTCTGCCGGAAGACAGTTCCGGGAGGCCGCCATGGCTTATGAGACCATCCTCGTCGAAACCAAGGGCAAGGTCGGCGTCATCACGCTGAACCGACCGCAGGCGCTGAATGCGCTCAACGGCCAGCTGATCGGCGAGATCAACGTCGCGCTCGACGGCTTCGAGAAGGATGCGAGCATCGGCTGCATCGTCCTGACCGGCTCGGAGAAGGCCTTCGCCGCCGGCGCCGACATCAAGGAGATGCAGTCGAGGACGTATCCTGAGACCTATCTCGACGACAAATTCGCCGATTGGGACCGCATCGGCATGCGCCGCAAGCCGATCATCGCCGGCGTTGCCGGCTTTGCGCTGGGCGGGGGCTGCGAGCTCGCCATGATGTGCGACTTCATCATCGCCGCAGACAATGCCAGGTTCGGCCAGCCGGAGATAAACCTCGGCGTCATTCCGGGCGCTGGCGGCACGCAGCGCCTGACCCGAGCGATCGGCAAGGCCAAGGCGATGGATCTTTGCCTGACCGGACGCATGATGGATGTGAACGAGGCCGAGCGCGCCGGTCTCGTCGCCCGCATCGTCCCGCTCGCCGACCTGATGACCGAGGTGATGAAGGCGGCCGACGCCATTGCCGCCAAGTCTCTGCCATCCGTGCTGATGGCCAAGGAGACGGTCAACCGCGCCTTCGAGGTCACGCTGGCCGAAGGCGTGCGCTTCGAGCGCCGCCTGTTCTCCTCGCTCTTCGCGACGCAGGACCAGAAGGAAGGCATGGCCGCCTTCGCCGAGAAGCGGAAGCCGGACTTCAAGAACAGCTGACGATCACCCCGGAAGCCTAGCGCCTGAAGAATCGAGACCTGCCATGAGCATGATCATCAAGAGCCCCGAGGGCCTTGTCCTGCCGAGCTACGCCGATGTCGAGACGGCGGCGGAACGCATCAGGGGCGTCGCCCATCACACGCCGGCGCTGACCTCGCGTACGGCGAACGCCCGCACCGGCGCCAATCTCGTCTTCAAGCCCGAGAACCTGCAGCGGATGGGCGCCTTCAAGTTCCGCGGCGGCTACAATGCCATCGCGGCGCTGTCGCCTGAGCAGAAGAACGCTGGCGTCGTCACCTACTCCTCCGGCAACCACGCCCAGGCAATCGCCTATGCCGGCAAGCTGCTCGGCGTGCCCACCACGATCATCATGCCGCTCGATGCGCCAGCCGCGAAGGTCGCGGCCACGCGCGGCTACGGCGCCGAGATCATCACCTATGATCGCTACACCCAGGATCGGCTCGCCATCGGCGCGGATCTGGCGGAGACGCGCGGCCTGTCGCTGATCCCGCCTTACGACCACCCGGATGTCATCGCCGGCCAGGGCACCGCGGCCAAGGAGCTGATCGAGGATGCCGGCCCGCTCGACATCCTGCTGGTCTGCCTCGGCGGTGGCGGGCTGCTCGCCGGCTGCGCGCTGGCGGCAAAGGCGCTCAACCCGACCTGCCGCGTCTTCGGTGTCGAGCCCGAGGCCGGCAATGATGGTCAGCAATCGCTGCGCTCAGGCAAGATCGTGAAGATCGCGGTGCCGAAGACCATTGCCGACGGGGCCCAGACGCCCTTCCTCGGCGACTACACCTTCCCGATCATCCAGGCTCTGGTCGAGGATATCGTCACCGTCAGCGACGAGGCCTTGGTCTCTGCGATGCGCTTCTTTGCCGAGCGGATGAAGCTCGTCGTCGAGCCGACCGGCTGCCTCGCCGCTGCCGCTGCCTTCACCGGCGCCGTGCCGGTCGAGGGCAAGCGCGTCGGCGTCATTATCAGCGGCGGCAATGTCGATCTGGCGAGCTATGCCCGTTTCCTCACCCCCGTCGGCTGAAAAGCGCAAGCGTGGTCGCGATTCCGCGTTGACGCCGGGCTAGGTTGAGACTATACGCCTCCCACTCGCGACGGCCCGCGAAAGCACAGGTCGTCGCTCACGCATTTCCACTACGGTAGCGGTCGGTGTCCGCCAGGCAAGATGCCAGGCGGCCGGACGCGATGAAGACGAGGACGTACCGATGGCCAATACGACGTCGGCCAAGAAGGCGACGCGCAAGATCGAGCGCCGCACCGAGGTCAACAAGGCGCGCCGCTCGCGGATGCGCACCTTCCTGCGCAAGGTCGAGGAGGCGATCGCCTCCGGGGACAAGGGCGCTGCCTCCGAGGCTCTGAAGGCTGCCCAGCCGGAAATCATGCGCGCTGCCCAGAAGGGTATCGTTCACAGGAACACCGCCTCGCGCAAAGTTTCGCGCCTCGCGCATCGGATCGGCGCTCTCGCCTCCTGATTGCAGTCCGCAGCTTGCTGCAGGACAACAAAAAAGCCCGGCCTCGTGCCGGGCTTTTTTGTTGTCTTCGAGCCGGCTTGTTGCAATTTTGCAACGGCGTTTTGGCGATCAGTTTTGACCCGCCGAGAGGGCGATTTCGCAATCTTTCCGCGGCGTTAAGGGGTTGACTCTCATCCGCGTTTCAGGGTCGCGAAACGGCGGACTCGCTCCGCGGGGCCGCGCAGGGAAAGCGCATATTTTTCAGGATCTTAGTGGGCAAAGCATTTCTCTTTGGGGAATCGTGGCGACTCTTGGGCACCCTGCCGAGGGGCTGGAAAAAAAAGATTCGGGCCGCCCGCGAACGCGCCTTCATGAAGAAAATCTTAAGTTCCCCAACCAATTGCGAGCCGGCTGCCGGTAGGTCGCGGGGGGCCTTGCGCGGGGCTGGTTCAGGGGGGGCGGACGAGGGGGTATTGCAGCCCGTCGAGAGCGCCCTGTAAGGTCTTTTTCAACGCCGGTCGGGCAGCGATGGCCGCACGGCATTTCCACAAGATTATCGGGTTTTGGCTCGCGACCAGGAGGTTGGAGGATGCGGCTCTTTGTCTTTCTGAGTTGAGATGAAGTGCGGTGTCGCCTTCCGGCGAGCCTTTCAAGCGTAATCGATCATATCGGACCGGGGAGCCGGCGAGCGTTCGCGTTCGTGGGAACCCTTGTTCATTGACCGGACAGAACGGTGCCGGTTCGGCGGTCTCATGCGAGGCCGTCGTCCCTGGGCGCGTGACTTTTTCAAGGAATGGGGCAGACGATGTTCGAACGGCGGCACATGAGCGAGGCGGTAGAAGTTGCGTCGGCATCGATCGTGACGATGGAACCCGCTGAGCTCTCCGCGCAGTCGGCGATGCAGGCCTCGCCCGTCGAGGCCTGGGACCGGGTGCGTCGTCGGCTGCGGGCCGAACTCGGCGAGGACGTGTTCTCGAGCTGGTTCGCTCGTGTCGAGCTTGGCGGCATCGTCGATGGCGTCGCCTATCTCACCGTGCCGACCCGTTTCCTCAAGAGTTGGCTCGAGGCGCACTATGCCGAGCGGCTGCGGGTCAACTGCATGGCCGAGCTGCCGGACCTCAATGGCATCATGCTCTCGGTCCGCCAGGTCGCCTCGCGCGATGCCGCGCAGGCCCCGGCGGAGGTCGTTCCGCTGCGCAGCCGGCCGGCGCCGGCCGCTCCTGCCGAGGTGAAGGCCGCTCCGGCCAGCGTTGCCCCCGCCGAGTCCAGCGAGCGCGATCTGGTCGACGCCTGCGGCACGCTGCTCGACCGCCGGATGAACTTCCAGGCCTTCATCGTCGGCAAATCCAACCAGCTCGCCTTTGCTGCGGCCGAGCGCATCGCGGCTGCGCCCGCCGGTACGGCGCCCTACAACCCGCTCTACATCCATGCCGGTGTCGGCCTCGGCAAGACGCACCTGCTCCAGGCGATCGCCCAGGAGGCCCGTGCCCAGGGCAAGCGCGTCGCCTACTTCACCGCGGACCGCTTCATGTACGGCTTCGTCGCCGCACTGAAGTCGCAGACCGCGCTCGCCTTCAAGGAGAAGCTGCGCGGCATCGACCTGCTCGTCGTCGACGACGTCCAGTTCATCCAGGGCAAGTCGATCCAGCAGGAGTTCGGCCACACGATCAACGCCCTGATCGATGCCGGTAAGCAGATCGTCGTCGCCGGCGACCGGCTCGCCAACGACCTCGAGGCTCTCGACGAGCGCATTCGCTCGCGCCTCGGCGGCGGGCTCGTGGTCGAGGTCGGCGATCTCGACGAGGCGCTGCGGGCCAAGATTCTGGCAGGCCGGCTCGAGGCACTTCACGCCGCCCATCCCAACTTCCACGTCAATCCCGACGTCGTGTCCTATGTCTCCCGTGTCGTCGCCACCAATGGGCGCGACCTGGACGGCGCCGCCAACCGGCTGCTCGCCCATGCCACCCTCTCCGGCCAGCCGGTGACGCTGGAGACGGCGGAGGCCGCGATCCGCGATCTCGTGCGGACCCGCGAGCCGCGCCGCGTCAAGATCGAGGACATCCAGAAGCTGGTCGCGACCCGCTACAATGTCAGCCGTGCCGACATCCTCTCCGAGCGCCGCACGGCCGCCGTGGTCAAGCCGCGCCAGATCGCGATGTATCTCTCCAAGGCGCTGACCCCGCGTTCCCTGCCGGAAATCGGCCGGCGCTTCGGTGGCCGCGATCACACCACGGTGCTGCATGCCGTGCGCAAGATCGAGAAGGCGATCACCGAGGACCGCCTGCTCCATGACGAAGTCGATCTGCTCAAGCGCATGCTGCAGGAGTGAGCGGGAAATGAGCGGCGGCGCGACCCCGGACCGGGGGGGGGGCGCCTGCCGCTGCGGCGTTTGGCTGTGATTTGAGGCGGCCGCCGCCCTTGCGCCGGCCGCTGGCCTCCGGCAATGTCGCGGGCCATTCCGCTGCCCGGGCATTCGCCGCGGGCGCCAGCACGCCAGAAGACTCAAAGACATGAAGGTCACTGTCGAACGTTCTACCCTGCTGAAGTCGCTGGGCCATGTTCATCGCGTCGTCGAGCGTCGCAATACGATCCCGATCCTGTCGAACCTGCTCCTGAGCGGAACCGAGGCCGGGCTGAAGCTCAAGGCGACGGATCTCGATATCGAGGTGGTCGAGACGGTCGCAGCCGATGTCCCCGAGCCCGGCGCCACCACCGTTCCGGCCCATACGCTCTACGACATCGTGCGCAAGCTGCCGGACGGCTCTCAAGTCTCGCTTGAGACCACTGGCGAGACCGGGCTTGTGTTGCGCTCCGGTCGTTCGCGCTTCCAGCTTCAGACCCTGCCGGAAAGCGACTTCCCGGACATTACCGCCGGCGAGATGGCGCATCGCTTCTCGCTCCCGGCCGGCGAGTTCAAGCGCCTGATCGACAAGACCCAGTTCGCGATCTCGACCGAGGAGACGCGCTACTATCTCAACGGCATCTATCTCCACACCATCGATGTCGACGGCCGGCCGATCCTGCGCGCGGTTGCGACCGACGGTCACCGGCTTGCCCGCGTCGACACGGCAGCGCCGCAGGGCGCGGCCGGCATGCCGGGCGTGATCGTGCCGCGCAAGGCGGTCTCCGAGATCCAGAAGCTGCTGGAGGATGGCGAGAGCGAGGTCACGATCGAGCTCTCCGCCACCAAGATCCGCGTCGCGACGGCCGATGTCGTCCTGACATCGAAGCTGATCGACGGTACTTTCCCGGACTATCAGCGCGTCATCCCCGCCGGCAACGACAAGCGCCTGACCGTCGACAAGGGCGATTTCGCGGCTTCCGTGGATCGCGTCTCGACGATCTCGTCGGAGCGCGGCCGCGCCGTGAAGCTCTCGATGGCCGATGGCCGGATGACGCTTTCGGTGACCAACCCGGATTCGGGCTCGGCGACCGAGGAGATCGAGGTCGACTACGATGCGAGCCCGCTCGATATCGGCTTCAACGCCCGCTATCTGATGGACATCGCCGCCCAGCTCGATGGTGACACGGCCCTGCTCAAGCTCGCCGATCCGGGCTCGCCGACAGTGATCCAGGATCGCGAGGGGGCCTCGGCGCTCTATGTGCTGATGCCGATGCGCGTCTGATCAAGCGGCCATGGCCGCCGTCGCGCGCCTGATCCTTCAGGATTTTCGTTCCTACCAGGCCCTCGATCTCGCGATCGGGGGCCAAATCGTTGCGCTCGTCGGCGAGAACGGCGCCGGCAAGACCAATATCCTCGAAGCGCTGTCGCTGTTCTCTCCCGGGCGGGGCCTGCGCCGCGCCGATCTGGCCGACATGGCCCGGCTCGACGGCGATGGCTCATTTGCGGTTTCGATCACCCTCGGCGATGACGGTGCGCGGCTCGGCGTCGGGCTCGGCCCGGCCGACGCCGACGGCAAGCGGGCGCGGCTCGCCCGGATCGACGGCGCCTCGGTCGGCTCGGCGCTGGCCTTCAGCGAGCATCTGCGCGTGGTCTGGCTGACGCCGGATCTCGATGGGCTGTTCCGCGGCGCCGCCGGGGATCGCCGTCGCTTCCTCGACCGTCTGGTGCTGGCGGTCGATCCGGTCCACGGCACGCGCTCCAACGCGCTCGAAAAGGCGCTGCGCTCGCGCAACCGCATCCTCGAGGAGAACCCCGGCCAGACCCAATGGCTCGACGCGATCGAGCGCGAGATCGCCGAGCTCGGCGTCGCGGTCGCAGCGGCCCGCGCCGAGACCGTGGCGCGGCTCTCCGCCATCATCACTGATACGCGCGACGAGGCCTCGCCCTTTCCGCATGCCGGCATCGCGCTCTCGGGCGAGATCGACATGCTGGTCGCACGTGGCGCGGCGCTCGACGCCGAGGATGGCTATCGCGCGCTGCTGCGCCAGGGGCGCGCCCGCGATCGCGCCGCTGGCCGTACGCTGACGGGGCCGCAGGCCTCCGACCTCGAAGTCATTCACGGCCCCAAAGGCATCCCGGCGGGACAGGGCTCGACCGGCGAGCAGAAGGCGCTGCTGATCGGGCTGGTGCTGGCCCATGCGAGGCTGGTCGCGGCGATGAGCGGGCTGAAGCCCCTCGTCCTGCTCGACGAGATCGCGGCCCATCTCGATCCGCGCCGACGCGCGGCGCTCTATGACGGCCTCACCGGTCTCGGCTGCCAGGTTTGGATGACAGGCGCCGATGCCGCGTTGTTCGGTGATCTGCCGGCCGGCGCGCAGCGCTTCGCGGTCACGCCAGGGCATGTCGATTTGATCGGCTGATCGATCGGCTCACGCCTTGCGATGGGACGCGCCAGTGCTTTGCTGCTAGCATCGCGATCGATCCGGAGCCCCCTATGGAACTCGCCAGCCTCGCCCTGTTTGCCGGCATCGTCGTCGGCGACCTTGTCTGGTTCGCGCTATCGGCGCTCGGCCTCGGCGTACTCGTGCAGAGCTTCCACGGCATCTTCGTCGCGATCAAATATGCCGGCTGCGCCTATCTGGTCTATCTGGCCTGGAAGGCATGGACCGCCCCCACCGGCGCGGCACCGCCACCGCCCGGCAGCGTCTCAGGTGAAGGCCCGCGCCTCTTCCTCGGCGGGCTGGCGCTGACGCTCGGCAACCCGAAGGTCATGGTGTTCTTCCTGTCGATTCTGCCGCTCGTGGTCGATCTTCAGGCGATGACGCCGCTTGCCTTTGCCGAGATCGCAGCACTCATCGCGCCGATCATCACCGGAACCCTGCTCGCCTACGCCTATGCGGCCGATCGAGCCCGCCGCCTCGTCGCCAGCCCGCGCGCCATGCGCTGGGTCAACCGCGTGACCGGCGGCGTCATGCTGGGCGCTGCAGCGGCAATCGCGGCGCGGAGCTGAGGACGAATGCGATTCGCCTATAGCCGACTGGGCGTCACCGTCATGACTCTGGTTTCGCTCGGCGCCGCTGCCGCGTTCTTCATTCACGGCGCGCGCGTTTATCGCGATGAGACGACGTTCTATGGCAGTTCCATTCCTGGAGAAGCCAGAATCGTCTCCAGCGAAATCAGAACGGGGCGGAGCAAATCGATAGGGTGGACGGTGGTCTACGAGTTCGCCGTCACGCCCGGTTCAAATCATCTCCATCGCGGGCCGACACGCTCCTATCCGCAGGCGGTCGATCCCTCGCAAAAGCCCGGCGACACCGTATCGATTCGCTACCGGCCGGCCGACCCGTCCCAGAATGCATTGGAGACTGGCGGGGCCGTCCTCTGGTACGCCTACGCGCTGCTGGCGTCCGGGGCATTCTCGCTCTTATTGGCCGCCGCCTTCGTTGCGTCGTGGAGCGGTCTGCGGCGCTAGCTAGCAACCGGACGGCGGATGCGGCACATACCTCCTCATGCCGCTCTCCCGCGAATCAGACGCCCGCGCGATCCTCAAATCCGTCTTCGGCTATGATGATTTCCGCCCGGGCCAATGGGAGGTGATCGAGGCCGCGCTCAGCGGTCGCGATGTCTTCGCGGTGATGCCGACCGGCTCCGGCAAGTCGATGTGCTACCAGCTTCCGGCGCTCGTCGCGGGTGGTCTGACCCTCGTGGTCTCGCCGCTGATCGCGCTGATGCGGGACCAGGTCGGGCAGCTCGTGCGCGCCGGTGTCGCTGCCGTCTCGCTGAACTCGATGAACAGTGAGGCCGAGGCCGCCGAGGCCTGGGACAAGCTGAATTCAGGCGATCTCCGCCTTCTCTTCGTTTCGCCCGAGCGCCTCGCCGGCGACGGGCTGGTCAACCGGCTGCGGCGTCTCGGCGTGACACGGCTTGCCATCGACGAGGCCCATTGCGTCTCGCAATGGGGCCATGATTTCCGCCCCGAATACCGCCTGCTTGCCAAGACCCGCGAGGCGCTCGGCGGCGTGCCGGTGACGGCGCTGACCGCGACCGCTGATCGGCAGACGCGCGACGACATCGCCCATCAGCTCTTTCCGCAGCCGCCGCATCTGGTGGTGCATTCCTTCGACCGGCCGAACCTGAAGCTCGCCTTCGCGCCGAAGGAGCAACCGCGCCGCCAGATCGACGAGTTCCTGCGCCGTCATCGCGGCGGCTCCGGCATCGTCTACTGTTCCTCGCGCAGCAAGACCGAGCGGTTGGCCGATGGCTTGCGCGAGAAGGGCTGGAACGCGCTGCCCTATCATGCCGGGCTGGAACAGGATCTGCGCAACCGCAACCAGGATGTCTTCCTGCAGGAGGATGGCGTTGTGGTCTGCGCCACCATCGCCTTCGGCATGGGCATCAACAAGCCCGATGTCCGCTTCGTCGTCCATGCCGACATGCCCGCCTCGATCGAAGGCTACTACCAGGAGATCGGCCGCGCCGGGCGCGACGGCCTGCCCGCCGACACGCTGACGCTCTACGGTACGGACGACATGGCGCTGCGCCGCCGCCAGATCGACGAGAAGGCGATCGACGACGAGCGCCGGCGCATCGAGCACAGGCGCCTCAACGCCATGATCGACCTCTGCGAGAACGCCCTCTGCCGACGCTCCGCCCTGCTTGCCTATTTCGGCGAGGAGGTCGTGCCCTGCCGCCATGGCGCGGCGCGCTTCGCCTGCGATCTTTGTGGTGAGACCGCGCCTTCCCTCTCCGATGTGACGCTCGACGCGCGCAAGCTGCTCTCGGCGGTGATCCGCTCCGGCCAGCGCTTCGGCGCCGGCCATCTCGCCGACATCCTCACCGGCAGCGCGACCGAGCAGGTGCGCCGCCTCAACCATGACGGGCTGAAGACCTTCGGCGTCGGTCAGGATAAGCCCAAGGGCGCCTGGATGGCGCTCGCCCGTAAGCTCTTCGCCGCCGATGCGCTGGCCGAGGCGAGCAGCGAGCATGGCGGCTTCTGCCTGACGCAGAAGGGCGAGGACATCCTGTTCGGACGCGAGTCCATCGCCTTGCGGAGCGATCCGCTCAGCGAGCGGCGTTCGCGCCGCACGGCGCGCGACAGCGCGCGTGCCGACGGCCTCGACGAGGATACGGCCGGGCTGTTCGAGCATCTGCGCCAGCTGCGCCTGTCGCTGGCCCGCGAAGAGGGCGTCGCCGCCTACATCATCTTCACCGATCGCACGCTGATCGCCATGGCGCGCGCGCGCCCTGCCGGGCTCGAACAGCTGCGCGCGGTCGAGGGCGTCGGCGAGCGCAAGCTGACCCAATATGGCGAGGCCTTCCTGGAGGCGATCGCCGATTTTCCCGGCTGAATCCGCTTGCCTACGCGCACGCACGCGTAGGCGCGTGAAAAAGCCGTCTTCACCCCCTATATTCGTGATACGAATCAAGACGATCGCGGGTGCCCTCAGTGCCTGCCTAAGGACCACGACATGAGCGAAGCTGCCCGCGACCTTGAAGACGCCGCCTATGGCGCCGATTCCATCAAGGTTCTCAAAGGCCTGGATGCGGTGCGCAAGCGCCCGGGCATGTATATCGGCGACACCGATGACGGCTCCGGCCTGCACCACATGGTCTATGAGGTCGTCGACAACGCGATCGACGAAGCGCTGGCCGGGCATGCCGATCTCGTCACCGTGACGCTGAACGCCGATGGCTCGGTCACGGTCAGTGACAACGGCCGCGGCATTCCCACCGATATCCACAGCGAGGAAGGCATCTCGGCGGCCGAGGTCATCATGACCCAGCTCCACGCCGGCGGTAAGTTCGACCAGAACTCCTACAAGGTTTCCGGCGGCCTGCACGGCGTCGGCGTCTCGGTCGTCAACGCGCTCTCGGTCTCGCTCAAGCTGCGCATCTGGCGCGGCGGCAACGAGCACTTCATGGAATTCCGCCATGGCGACGCGATCGCGCCGCTGGCCGTCGTCGGCCCGGCGGGCGACAGGCGCGGCACCGAGGTGACCTTCCTGCCGTCGCAGGAAACCTTCACGATGGTGGAGTTCGACTACAAGACGCTCGAACATCGCCTGCGCGAGCTCGCCTTCCTCAATTCCGGCGTGCGCATCGTGCTGACCGATGCCCGCCGCGCCGAGATCGTGCGCGAGGAGCTGATGTATGAGGGCGGCGTCGAGGCCTTCGTGCGCTATCTCGACCGCGCCAAGACGGCGGTGATCTCGCAGCCGATCATGCTGTCCTCGGAGAAGGACGGCATCACCGTCGATGTCGCGCTCTGGTGGAACGACAGCTACCACGAGAACGTGCTCTGCTTCACCAACAACATCCCGCAGCGCGACGGCGGCACCCATCTCGCCGGCTTCCGCGCCGCGCTGACGCGTCAGGTCACCGGCTATGCCGAGACCTCCGGCATCTCGAAGAAGGAGAAGGTCTCGCTCACCGGCGACGATTGCCGCGAGGGCCTGACCGCGATCGTCTCGGTCAAGGTGCCCGATCCGAAATTTTCCTCGCAGACCAAGGACAAGCTGGTCTCATCCGAGGTGCGCCCCGTCGTCGAGAACGTCGTCAACCAGGCGCTCTCGACCTGGCTCGAGGAGCATCCGAACGAGGCCAAGACCATCGTCGGCAAGGTCGCGGAAGCCGCTGCCGCCCGCGAGGCCGCCCGCAAGGCGCGCGATCTGACCCGCCGCAAGGGCGCGCTCGATATTGCCTCGCTCCCTGGCAAGCTTGCCGACTGTCAGGAGCGCGATCCGGCCAAGTCCGAACTCTTCATCGTCGAGGGTGACTCGGCCGGCGGCTCCGCCAAGCAGGGCCGCGCCCGCGAGTACCAAGCCGTGCTGCCACTGCGCGGCAAGATCCTGAACGTCGAGCGCGCACGCTTCGACAAGATGCTCTCCTCCGACCAGGTCGGCACGTTGATCACCGCGCTCGGCACCGGTATCGGCCGCGGCGAGGCCGATCAGGGCGGCTTCAATCTCGAGAAGCTGCGCTACCACAAGATCATCATCATGACCGACGCCGACGTCGACGGCGCCCATATCCGTACGCTGCTGCTGACCTTCTTCTTCCGGCAGATGCCGGAGCTGATCGAGTCCGGGCATCTCTTCATCGCCCAGCCGCCGCTCTACAAGGCGGCGCGCGGCAAGAGCCATGTCTATCTCAAGGACGAGCGCGCGCTTGAGGACTACCTGGTCGAAACGGCGCTCGACGGGGCCGTGTTCAAGACCAGCGCCGGCGATGGCGCGAGCTTCGTCGAGCGCGGCGGTTCCGACCTGCGCGGTCTGGTCGAGGAGGCGCGCGGCATCCGCAACACGCTCTCGCAGCTCCATTCGCGCTACGACAGACGCGTCGTCGAGCAGATGGCGATCGCAGGCGCGCTGCATCCGATTTCCGAGGAGAACGAGGCGCAGGCCAACGAGGCCGCGACCAAGATCGCGGCGCGTCTCGATGCGATTTCGGACGAGCTCCAGCGCGGCTGGGAAGGCAAGGTCAGCGAGGGCGGCTTCCTGTTCTCGCGGATGGTGCGCGGCGTGAAGCAGGTCGCGGCCGTGGATGCCGGGCTGCTCGCCAGCGCCGAGGCCCGCAAGCTCGATGCCTCCGCCGCGGCGCTGCAGGAGACCTATGCGAAGCCTGGCGTGCTCAGCCGCAAGGGCGATGACCATGTCGTCAACGGCCCGACCGACCTGTTCGACGCGGTCACCGCCATCGGCAAGAAGGGCGTTTCGCTGCAGCGCTACAAAGGCCTGGGCGAGATGAACCCGGAGCAGCTCTGGGAAACCACGCTCGACCGCGATGTCCGCTCGCTGCTCAGGGTCAAGAACGACCAGAACGACGAGGCCGACGACCTCTTCGTCAAGCTGATGGGCGACGTCGTTGAGCCGCGGCGCGAGTTCATCCAGGCCAACGCCCTGAACGCGACCGTCGATACCTGACGCCGGTCAGGTATTGGGTCGCTCGGTGGGCTGCACCTTTGCGGCCCACTGTTCCTGCCTCAAATGAGCTCGCAGCGTTGGGTTCAGGCCGCGCGGCGGGTGCTGCCGCGCTGCGGGTAGGCGCGTGCCGAACTCGTCCCGTCCTGCCCGGTCTTGAAGGCGGCGACGAGATCGTTGAGCTGTCCGATCCGTGAGGCGAGCGAGGCAGCCGAGGCGGCGCTCTGTTCGGCCAGCGCCGCATTGGCCTGGGTCATCTCGTCGAGATGGGCGACGGCTTGGCTCATCTCGTCGATCCCGCTCGACTGTTCGCCGGAAGCCGCCGAGATTTCGGCGATGGTCGCGGCGACCTTCTGCGATGAAGTCAGGATCTGGCTGAGCGCCTCGCCGGCCTGGCGCACCAGCTTGACGCCCTCGCCAACCTCGCTGTTCGAGGAGGAGATGAGCGCCGAGATGTCCTTCGCTGCGGCGCCCGAGCGCTGCGCCAGCGTCCGGACCTCCGAGGCCACCACGGCAAAACCCTTGCCGGCTTCGCCGGCCCGCGCCGCCTCGACCGCGGCGTTGAGCGCCAAGAGGTTGGTCTGGAAGGCGATGTCGTCGATGACGCGGATGATGTCCGAGATCTTGGTCGAGGCGGTCTCGATCCGGGCCATGGCTTCGACCGCCTGGCCGGCGATCGCGCCGCCGTTCTGCGCGGCTTCCATCGCTTCGGTGGCGATCCCGGCAGCCTGCCGCGAGGCCTGGGCCGTCGCCTTCACGGACGCAGCCAGCTCCTCCGTGGTCGCAGCCGTCTCTTCCAGGCTCGACGCCTGCTCCTCGGTGCGCTTCGACAGGTCGTCGGCGCCCATGTTGATCTCGCGGGCAGCGAGGCCGACATCGGCCGAGGTCACCTGGATGGTGCGCACGGTCGTCGAGAGCCGGTCGACGGTCTCGTTGATCGCGCCCTTCAGCTCGGCGAAGCGACCCCTGTAGTGGGTGTCGACACGATGGGTCAGATCGCCGTTCGCGACGGCCTGAAGCGCGACTGCGAATTCCGTCGTCGCTCCGTTGACCACGGCGTTGATCTCGTTGATGCCGGTGACCAGGTCGCCGAGTGGGCCACCGACCTGGCCGACGGACGCCTGGCCGGAGAAGTCGCCATCCTGCGCGGCGGCGACGATGGTTGCGACCTCTGCCAGGAGCTTCTGGACATTGGCTGCCTGCTCGCTGTCGGCGAGCATGGCGAGCTCGCGGTCGCGGCGGCTGGCTTCCAGCGACAGGGCGTTCTCGCGATAGGCCTCGAGCGCGCCGCTCAGCGCACCGATTTCGTCAGGCGAGGCAGGCGCCGGAATGGCTTGCGAGAAATCACCGGCCTGCATCACGTCGAGCGCCGACTTCAGCGCGACGACCGGCCTTGCGATGCGGCGCTGGACGCCGCGCCAGCTCAGCACGCAAACCCCGAGCAGCGCGGCCAGGAGCACGCCGATGATCGACAGCTTGATCCAGGCCTGGTTGAGCTTCGCCTGCGTTGCGTCGGCCATGTCGTCGAGGGATTGCTCGACGGCAGCGACGATCGCCGTGAAGGGGCCGTTGCACTGCTTCGTCCACTCCTCGGGGGAGATCACCGGACCGGTGCCGGCGCCGAGGCGCCCGATCAGATCGTCCATGAAGCGGTTGGCGGCCTGAACCTCGGCGGACATGACGCCGACCTTCCGTACCAGCTCGGCACCGACGCCCGGTCGAGCGCTGAGCTGCTGCAACTGGGCGACGCTGGCATTCGAGGCGCCGCGCAATTCGCCCATCGACCGCCATTGCGCGGGCTCGAGCGCCTTGCCGGAGCCCAGCGCCGGACGAAGCACCGAGCACTGCGTTCCGTAGCTGGAGCGGACCCGCCAGCCCGCCGCCTTGAAGGCCTGCAGATCGGCGAGCACGGGGTCGGCGAGCCTGACCGCATTGGACGTGGAGTCCGAGGCCTTGACCAGCGCGCCTTCGATCTCGCCGACGCCATTGTACCAGGCCATAGTCGCGGCGAGGCTGCGCTGGGCCTTCGGCTTGGCGGCTTCGGCATGGATGTCTGCGAGCTTGGCCTCGGTCGATTTTTCCAGGCGGGTGATCGCCTCGATCAGCGCGGCGCGATCGGGCAGGTCGGTGGCCTTCAGCCGCGCAACGGCGTTCGCGAGCTCGGTTCGGCTCGCCTGCTCGATCTTCTGGATAACGGGTTTGGGGTCGTCGACGGCCTGGATGGCGGTTTGCGCCTGGCCACGGTTGCTGCGGATGAGGTTGCCGGCCAGCAGGAGCGCCCGATCGGCCTCGACCAGATCGGCCAGGCGCATATTGGTGTGCACTTCGCCCGCGGATTGGTTCGCCATGAAGGTGAGCGCGCCGACGCCGGGAATGCAGAGGCAGGCCATGGTCGCGACCAGGTAGTTCTTGATCGAGGCGGGGAAGAGCTGCACAGGCACCATCCAGGTTTGCAGTGGCGCCCGATCGCGACACGCTTGGATGTCGCGACGGTGCCAGTAGATGCTGGTGCGGAACTTGCCCGGTGATGATTAAGAATTTCTGCTTGGTTGACGCCAAGCGGTAACCTTACCGCAGAGTTCGGGCGCTGGCGGATGCGGTCATACCGCTGCGAAGACCGACCAGCCCGTCGCTTCGGCCACCCGCTCCAGCGCGAGTGTGCCGAGCTTTGAGTTGCCGTTGGCGTTGAGGCCGGGCGACCAGACCGCGATCGAGGCCTTTCCGGGCGCGATCGCCAGAATGCCGCCGCCAACGCCGGACTTCCCGGGCAGGCCGACGCGGAAAGCGAAGTCGCCCGAGGCATCGTAGTGGCCACAGGTCAGCATCAGCGCGTTGATGCGGCGCGCCCGGCCCGCCGGCACGACACGGGCGCCTCCGGCGCTGTGAAGACCACCATGCATCAGGAAGCGCCCGGCGAGCGCGAGCTGGCGGCAGTTCATGGCGATGGCGCATTGGTGGAAATAGACGCCGAGCGTCAGCTCCGCGGCGTGCCTGATGTTGCCGAACGCCTTCATGTAATTGGCGAGCGCGATGTTGCGGAAGCCCGTCGCCTGCTCGGCGCGCGCGACCACCTCGTCGATCGCGATGCTGTCGTCGTCGGCGAGATAGCGGACGAAGCGCAGCAATTCACCGATCGCCACGCGCGGCTCGTGGCCAGCGAGATTGATGTCGGCGATGACGAGCGCGCCGGCATTGATGAAGGGATTGCGTGGGATGCCCTGCTCGCGCTCGAGCTGGACGATCGAATTGAACGGCGTCCCGGACGGTTCGCGCCCGACACGATTCCAGAGCGTCTCCCCGACCTTGCCGAGCGCCTGGGTCAGCGCGAAGACCTTGGAGACACTCTGGATCGAGAATGGTTCGAGCGCATCGCCGGCCATGTGGACGGTGCCGTCCGCCAGCGCGATGCAGAGGCCGAAACGCCGGGGATCGATCGCCGCCAGCGGTGGGATGTAGGTCGCCACCTCGCCGCGATCGGACTGGGCCGCCATGTCGTCGGCGATGTCGCGAACGAGCCGCCCGATCTCCGTCACCTTCCCGACCTCCGCCTGCGCAGGGCCGAACCAAGCCCGAGCCCCCGATCGAGGTCAAGGCCGATTGCAGCCAGGGCCCGAGGCGAAAGGCGTTGCGGCAGGGACGCGATTGCGCTGATCTCGGCTTCTTGCGGCTGGAGACTAGATGATGCGGGCAGCCTCGATCCCCACAATCGCCCTCGCCGCGTTGGCGCTGGCAGGCCGGGCCGAGGCGCGGCCGCTCGAAAGCGAATTGCCTCCGAAACGCGCGGCCTGCTGGGAGCGCAGCTATGACGCGGCCCATCTGGCGGCGCATCCGCGCCAGAAGGTCGGCCGGATCCGCCTGGTGCACCTGCCGGATGACTGGAAGGCCGAGCCGTCGCGCGGCTTCTTCGTCGTGCTCTACATGAACCTGCGCGAGCGCGTGAAGGCGACCTCCGACTACGATTACCAGATCAGCGGCTTCTGCAAGCCGCGCGGGCAAGGCGTGCATTGCGTGCCGGAATGGGAAGCGGGGAGCTGGCGCATCGAGCGAGGACCGGGGGGCGCACTCGACATCCGCAATGGCGGCATCATCGCCAACCCCAACCCCTATGACGCCGAGGAGATCGCAGACGATGCGGTGAGGATTCCGGCGAAGCCTGATGATGGCGTCTGGCGGCTCATGCCGGCGACCGGCGCCTGCCGCATCGAATAGCCGGCAAAGGCCTGCGCTGCCGCGGCGTCGCCGGCAGCCGTCACGCTGCGATGGCGGGGCTGGCGACGCCGCGAGGTGCGATGACGCAGCGCGATTTCCCGGCCGTCTTGGCCTGGTAGAGCGCCCTGTCCGCAGCGCCCATCAGGCGCTCGAGATCCAGCCCGTGCTCCGGCGCGAGCGCGATTCCGACGGAGGCGCCGATGCTGACCGAGATGCGGTTGTCGAGCTCGTAGGGTTGCGAAATGTCGCGGATCAGCCGCTCGCCGAAACGCTTCAGTTGTCCGGTGGCGACCTGCTCCGACAGGACGATGAATTCGTCACCGCCGATCCGCGCCGCGAGATCGCCCACGCGCACGAGCCGGCGCAGGCGTTCCGAGACGAGCTGGAGGAGCCTGTCGCCGACGACATGGCCGTGCGTGTCGTTGACCGCCTTGAAGCCGTCGAGGTCGAGATAGATGAAGGCGAGGTTCTGCCGACCGGCCGGTTGGGCCAGGCTCGCGTCGAGCGCCTTGGTCAGCCCGGCGCGGTTCGACAGGCCGGTGAGCATGTCGTGGTTGGCCTGGAAGGCCTGCTCGCGTTCGGCCTGCATGGTCGAGACCAGGATGGCGTTCAGCCGGTAACCGGCCCGGCTCATGCTGTAGAGGTAGAACGGGATCTGCAGGAAGACGATCAGCATCAGTGGTTCGCCGAGGAAGGGTGCTGCGAAGCAGCACGGCCCCAGCGTCAGGAAGATCATCAGCCCCGCCATGCGTGGCGCGCCGAAATTGCGGAAGCAGATGCCCCCGACCATGGCGGCGGCGGAAAGGCAGGCGAGCGTCGCGACGACCCAGTCACCACTGGTCAGGCTGATGAAGGTGCCGAAGCCGACGCCGCCGGCCCAGGCGATTCCGAGCAGGAGATAGAGGTCGGTCGGAGTCGGTTCATTCCGAGCGGCCTGGCGCTGGGCGATCAGGAGCACGGCGAAGCGGATGCTGCAGCAGAGGATCTCGAACGTGCACCAGAGAATGAAGGGCCATGTCGGAATCCGCATGGCGATCAGGAACGATACCGCGATGGTGTTGATCACGCCGCCCAGGAAGATCGGCAGCGTCCCGTAGAGGCCGCCGATCAGCGCGACCCTGATATCGGTCGGCACATCGGCGCCGGCATCCGCCAGCCAGCGGGTCAGGCGCCATCTCGGCAGGCTGAAACGCGCTGATTCGCCCTTCATGCGCCTGGCGTGCTCCCACAACTCGCGGCGACGAACGCTCGCCGTCCACCATGCGCTGGTAGCGGCGAACTGTTACGATTGGGTTGGTAGGAGGCCGGAATTTATCGGTTCCGGCGGGTACCGATGCGCGGCCTCGCGTCGCAGGGCCCGGGTCAAACCGGCTGGCGATAGACCCAGACCCGGGCGGGGGGAATATTCCGCAGAACCCAGTCCGAGGCGAAGCTCTTCAGGCCGGACCCCTTGCGCGGAACCGGCGAGACCACCGAATAGGTGAACTGGACGAAGGGCGCTCCCTCGACCAGCAGAGTGAAGGCGTCCTTCGCCAGGGCGCTGCGCATCGCCGGCGGCTGGTTGAACAGCGGCAGGCTGGAGACGACGGCGATCGCCTTTTCCTGCAGGTGCCCCGCGAGCGTCGTCGACAGCGCATAGGCGTCGCCCTCGACGACCGTGGCGCGCGGAAACCGCGCGCGCAGCAGCTTGCAGAATTCCGGGCTGTACTCGACCAGGATCAGCCTGTCCTCGCTGATGCCGCGCTCGATCAGCGCCTCGGTGACGGGACCGGTGCCGGGACCGATCTCGATCACGGGGCCGGGCAGGCTGGGATCGACGAAGGAGGCCATGCGTCGCGCCAGAGCCGGGCTCGACGGCGTCACCGAACCGGTCCGCATCGGATCGTCGATCCAGGATTTGATGAAGCGTGCTTCGTCACCGAGCTTGGTCCGGGCCTCGCTGACGCGCGAGCGCAGTTTCTCGGTCTTGCTGCGGACCTCGTCCTGCACCTTGTAGCGCACGGTCGCGACCTTCAGCCGGGCCTCGGCGACGCTATCGACGAGGTCGGCCGCAGTGACGCGAACCTCGTCCTCGATCCGCGCGGCGACGCGGGACTGCCCGAGACGGGCCGCCAGCGATTGGCCATGCGAATGTCGACGATGGGAGGTGAGTGACATGATGCCCCTGACGTCGCTCCGGAAGGCACGACCATGACGTTTCGCGAACGTTACCTGCGCGCCATATGGGGTCAAGAGTGCCCCGGAGCCAAGTCCTTATGCTGTCGGCGCCCCGATTCCAACGTTCCTCTGCCTGCTGACCACTATACGCGGGAGACGCAGAGAGGTTTCAGATCAGGGGCCTGGGAGCCATTTCGCGCTCATAGAGCAGGGCCATCCGCGAGGTCAGGCGCGGGTTGAGCAGGGTCAGCCGCCCGTCTGCGATGGCGAAGAGACCGGCCTTGCGCAGGCGCGACCAGGTCTTGCTGGTGTGAACCAGCGACAGGCCCAGCGCATCGGCGAGCTGCTGCTGGGACAAGGGGAACCGGAACCCGTCATCGCTGACCAGTCCGAGTGCCCGCGCCCGCCGGTAGAGCGAAATCAGCAGTGCGGCGATGCGCTCGCTGGCGTTGCGCTGCCCCACCGAGGTCAGGTTCTGATCGATCAGGCTTTCCTCGCGCGAACCGAGCCAGGCGACCTCATAGGCCAGGCCGGGCATATGGACGAACAGGTCCCAGACGCGCTTGCGCGGGAAGACGCAGAGCTCGACATCGGTCAGCGCCTCGATCCCATGCTGCGCTGCGCTGAGCAGCGAGGCCTGCAATCCGACCAGGTCGCCCGGCAGCAGGAAGTTCAGGATCTGGCGGCGCCCGTCGGGCAGGAGCTGGTATCGGAAGGCCCAGCCGGAGAACAGCGTATAGAGTTCGGCATCTTCCTGGCCGGGATGGATGATGTCGGCGCCGGCTGGCAGGTAGCGATGCTCCGTCTTCATCGACTGGATGAAGCGGACCTCCTCATCCGTCTTGTCCTTGAAGGCGGGCTTCAACCGCAGCGGGCAGGCCAGACAAGGTACGCCGCTGCGCACGTTATGGGCGGTATCCGTCATCGTCTCTCGATCCCCCGTCGAAGCGGGAGCGGGGTGCGCGGGGAGCACGCTTGCCGATCGATCGGCAGCCAGCCGGCCGATCGCGGACAACTCAATATCAGTTCGCTTCGTTTGACCATTGTGCAGGGCAACATTCTGCCGGATCTCCGGGAACTGTCGCAGCGCCGGAACGTTCTGTGAAGGTCGCTCCCGCAGGAGCGGCCGCACGGCGCCCTGTCTGGAGATGCGAGCCCCATGACCGAAAAGTCGCGCATCGGCAGACGCTCGCGCATGCGCCGGTTCTTTGCAGCAGCGCTGCCGTTCTGGAGCGGGGAGACCAGGCTGCGTGCCTGGGTCTTGACGGTCGCCGTCCTCGCTTTCGTCGCGGCACAGCTTGCGACGGCGGTCGGCGTCAACACCTGGAACCGCCTCTTCTTCGATGCTCTCGAAAAGCGCGACGTCGCAGCGGCATGGAGCGCCGCAGCCTGGCTGCCCTTGCTGGTCGTGGCCTCGGCGCTCAGCCTGTCTGCCCTGGTGATCAGCCGCATGCTGCTGCAGATGCGCTGGCGCGAATATCTGACGAGGCGGCTGGCGGGGTGGTGGATCGCCGATCAGCGCTACTATCGCATGCAGTTCGTCGCCAAGGAGCAGTCGGCGCCCGAGTACCGCATTGCCGAAGACGTTCGTCTCGCGATCGAACCCCTGGTCGAGTTCGCGATCGGCCTGATCAGCGCGGCCGTCACGGCGGCGACCTTCGCGGCCATCCTTTGGCATGTCGCCGGCGCCGCTCGCTTCACGCTGGGCGGCGTCGAGGTGGTGATCCCCAGCTACATGGCGCTCGCCGCGATCGGCTATGCCGTCATCGCCTCGCTCGCCGCCTATCTCACCGGCCGGCCGCTGGTGGCGCGAATTGCCGCAAAGAACGAGGCCGAAGCGCAGTTCAGGGCCGAGATGACGCGGCTGCGCGAGAATGCCGAGAGCATCGCCCTGATCCGTGGCGATGCCGACGAGCGCGGGTCCGTCGGCGAGAATTATGGTCGGGTGGTCGCGGCCTGGCTGCGTGTCATCAGGCAGCAAGGCGTCATCGCCCTCGTGCTCAACACCAATGGCGCGCTCTTCCCGATCGTGCCGCTGCTGCTGATCGCCCCGAAATACCTTGCCGGCGACGTCACGCTCGGCGCGGTGATGCAGGTGGTCGCAGCTTTCAGTGCAGTGCAGGCGGCTCTGATCTGGTTCGTCGACAACTTTGTCCGCCTGGCGGAATGGTTCGCCTCGGTGACCCGTGTCGACGAGCTGCAGGAGGCTTTGGAAGGCCTCGATGTCGGCACGATCATGGAGGGCGAGACCCAGATCGAGCTGACCGAGAGCGACGCCGGCGCGATCCATCTCGAAGGCCTGTCGATCGCGCACAGCAACGGCCGCGTCGTCATCGCGGATGCCACGGTGGTGATCGAGCTCGGCGAAAAGGTGTTGATCGTCGGCGAAAGCGGCACCGGCAAGAGCACCCTGATCCGGGCGCTCGCGGGACTATGGCCGTGGGGTTCAGGCTCGATCGTGCTGCCGCGCGGGAAGTCGCTCGCCTTCGTGCCGCAGAAGCCCTACCTGCCGATCGGCGACCTGCGCACCGTCCTGCTCTATCCCGAGGCCGAGAAGCCGGTTCCCGACGAGACGATCATAGCGGCCCTCAAGCGCTGCGGCCTGGCCTATCTCGCCAAGCGCCTCGACGATGAGGACAGTTGGGACCGCATCCTGTCCGGCGGCGAGCGCCAGCGCATCGCCTTCGCCAGGCTCCTCATTCGGCGGCCGGATATCATCATCATGGATGAGGCCACCTCGGCGCTGGACGAGGACAGCCAGAATGCGCTGCTGGGCCTGTTCGAATCCGAGCTCGCAGGAGCGACCGTGATCAGCGTCGGGCACCGGGCCGGACTCGATGACTACCATGACCGCAAAATCACGCTGGAAAAGCGGCTCGCAGGCGCCCAGCTGACATCGCGTCGCCTCGGAAAATCGCTCTGGCGCCTGTTCAGGTCGCGCTCCGCCGCCAATGACGAGGCTGCCTGACCTTGTGGCTCACGGCGATGTGATGCCGCGGCTTACCGGGGTGATCGGTTGCGTGGGGAACCTGCCCGGCCGCCTCGCGTTAACTCTTCGGAAGCCGGTCATTCCTGCCCGGCCAAGGCGTAGGGAGAGTCAGATGTTGCGCAACAGCCTTGCCCCCATCAAGCGCGCCGGCCTGTTCTTCGGTTTCATGGGCGCGACCGTTGTTGCGCTGACCTTCGGATCGGGTTTTCAGGAAACCAGCCCCACCAGTTCACAAGCCGTCGCGCAGGCCAAGAGCGAGCGCCACGTGCCCACCGATACGCGTCTGGCGGCGGTCGACCCGTCGCAGCGCTCGGTTGGCGTGATCAAGCGAGCGATCGGCACCTCGCAGCAAGCGATGCTGCCGCGCCTGGACGGAGTGGTGATGCGCTGACAGGCATCGCGCCGGACATGAGGCGGCTTCGGAACATTCCGGACCCTCCCGCGTTGTCGAGGCGGTGCAACCCCTCGCGCCGCTCCTCAGAGCCGCCTTCGGGCGGCTTGTTTTTTGTCTCGGGGGCGCGGTGGAGCCGGCGAGCGTTCCGCTTCGGTATGAACGTTGCGGCAAGAACGAAGTATGAGAACCATGCATCTGCGCATTCGGCATTCGACGACCTATCGATACGCGGCGCCCGTCGAGTTCGGCCCGCATCGGCTGATGCTGCGCCCGCGCGACAGCTTCGATCTGCGGGTCGTCGACACCGCGCTCGCGATCTCGCCGCAGGCGCGGCTGCGCTGGATGCACGATGCCTATGGCAACTCCGTCGCCATCGCGAATTTCGATGTGCCGGCCGATACGCTCGACATCGTCAGTGAGCTTGTCCTGGAGCGCTTCGGTTCGGCGCTTCCGCGCGCCGAGATCGACAGCGCGGCCGTGATGACGGGGGTGGTCTACACCGAAGGTGAGCGCGCGGTCCTGCAACCCTATCTCGCCTTGGCCGCCGCCGATCCCGACGGCGTGCTCGACCAGTGGTTGAGCGATTTCCGGGCCCGCATCGGACAGGGCAGCGGCCATCTGCTGCGCGATCTCGCCCATGCCATCTATGCCGGGCTGAGCTACGCGGTCCGCTTCGACGAAGGCACGCAGCATCCCGCCGACACGCTGCGGCTGCAGGCGGGCTCCTGTCGCGACTATGCCTGGCTGTTCATCGAGCTTGCCCGGCGGATGGGCTTCGCGGCTCGTTTCGTCACGGGCTACATTCATGACCGGACGCCGGATGCCGCCGGGCTGGTCTCGACCGTCGGGCTGACCCATGCCTGGGCGGAGGTCTTTATACCGGGCGATGGCTGGGTCGAGTTCGATCCGACGAACGACCTGGTCGCCGACCGCCAGCTGCTACGCATTGCCGTGGCGCGCGTGCCGGAGGACGCCTCGCCCGTGGCGGGCAGCTTCACCGGGCTCACCGGCTCGTTCCTGGGGCTCGGCGTCGGCGTCACGATCGAGCCGATCGACGAGCCGGCCTGATCGGCCACTTCGAATGCCTGTCAGGCGTTGTGCCTGATGCGCCAGCGCCCGAGCCTCGAGCCTTTGGCATCCTCGACCTGCACCGCCTCGATCTGGGCCATGAGCCCGCCGAAGAGCCGGGGCGGCTGGGTGGGCGCGATCTCCCGGTCTGCCTCCAGTGCAACCTCGAGCGTGGTCTCGTCGACATCGCTGATCAGGATCGCGATGCTGACGCCGGGCGTGCTGCGCAACACGCGCGATGCGACGTCGACGATCAGGAAGCCGAGCGGGATGATCCGATCGACCGTGAGCGTGGCGACCGTCTCAAGACGGCTCGCGACGAACTGATCGCGCTGGCGGATGAGATTGCTGATCATCGACGCCACGTCCTCGATGAAGAGGTCGACGCGCACCGGCTGCATCTCGCCATCGGCCAGCGTGAAGCGATAGGCCGCCGAGAGGACATGAACCCGGCATTCGGCATCGGCGAGAGCGAGCCTGGCCTCGTCGCGATAGTCCCGCTTGGTCAGGCCGATATAGCTCTGCACCACCTGGAGGCTGTTCTTCACCCGGTGATGGAGCTCGCGCACCAGGAAGCGGTTGTCGTCGAGCGCGGTCTGGAGCTTGCGCTGGCGCACCTCCTGCTCATCGACCATGGTGTTGAAGGCCTCCGCGACACTGCGGATATCCGCGGGCATGTCCTCGGCGGTGACGGCGCGGGCGCTTGGCTGGGTCAGGCGTGCCCGCGCGGCGGTCTCGATGCCCCGCAGCCAGTGGATGCAGTGCCGGTCGATCGCTCGCAGATAAACCATGCCGAACAGGGCAAGGGTCAGGATCGGCGCGATCAGCAGGGCGAGGAACTGATTGCGGGCCGCGCGTCGCGGCGCATCGCTGAAGCTGGCAATGACGTAGAGATCGGGCGCCGTCACCAGACGTGCGGCGTAGGCGCGTTGATGGCCCGCGCGGCTCTCGGCCTGCCAGCGTTGCGCGTCATCGGGAACGATTTCTTGCGCGGGTAGCCAGGAGGGGGCCTCGCTCGCCGCCTCGCTGCCAGGCGCGCCCCGGTGGGTCACGACCGTTCCACCGCGGGAGACGAGCGCCACGTTCATGTCGTCGCTGGTGTCTCCAAGCTCGAAGACCTGGTCGAGCAGGTCCGGATCGGCGAGAAGCAGGCCCTGCTGCACCACCCCGTCCTGAGACTTGGCGATCTGTATGGCGAGATGGTTCAGGCCGCCGGCGCTGACATAGTCGTAGCGAGCAGCCGGAAGCGCCGATTCCGAGCGAGCTGCGGAGCGCGGCAGTGCGGCCAGACGCGCCGCCACGGCAGACAGGTCCGCTTCGCTCAACAGCGGGTCGAGCGAAGCCGAGCACACCCGGCCATCGGCGAGGACGATGCGCAGGGCGCGGTAGCCTGGAATGCGTGCCAGCATGTCCCGGGCCGGTGCCTGGCAATCCGCGCCGATCAGCCCCGTGCTCGCGATGAAGGATCCAGACGCCAGAAGGGCGCGCAGCGCCCCCCGATTCCAGACACGTGCCCGCACCGCGAAATCATCCGCTGCCCGCGCCTGCGACAGGTCGATGGCGGCGACAACCGTTCGATAGGTCGTGACCGCTGCCAGCGCGGTGAGGCAGGCGATCGGTAACGCGATCGCCACGAGCAGCGCGAGCAGGCGGCCCCGAACCGTCCGGAAGCGCGCGAGCTTCATCAGGAGCCGACGGTTTCGGAGCCGATCCTTTGCATGGCGGCCGCGCTGCGGCGGTCCGGCCCAAGATCGTCGAGGCTGCCGATCGACAGCAGTTCGGCCAGCTTCGTACGCGCCCGGTTGACCCGGCTCTTGATCGTGCCGATCGCGACGCCACAGATCTCCGCGGTCTCTTCGTAGGAGAGGCCGGTGGCGCCGACCATGATCAGCACCTCGCGCTGTTCCTCGGGCAGTTTGGCGAGGGCCTTGCGGAAATCGGCAAGGTCGAGATGGCTTTCCTGATTGCCATGCGTCGCCATGCGCTCGGCATATGTGCCTTCGCTGTCCTGCACCTCTCGTCCGCGTTTGCGATAGAGAGAGTAGTAGGTGTTGCGCAGGATGGTGAAGAGCCAGGCGCGCAGGCTCGTCCCCGGCTCGAACTTGTCGGAATTACCCCAGGCTTTCAGCAGGGTATCCTGAACCAGATCATCGGCCAGCTGCATGGAGCCCGACAGCGAGGCCGCAAAGGCTCGCAGATTCGGAATCTCCTTGATGAGGCCGTCCTTGAAATCAGTTGAGCTCATCGGTGGATGCTCCGGCAGCGCGATTTTCGGTTGCCTCGAGCTGGGCGAGCAGCACCAGGAATTTGTCTGGCACGGGCGCGTTGACGATGTCATCGTAATGCGCCTTCAGCGACCGGCCGATCGATTCCTGGACTCTCGGGTCGAGCGTCAGCTCGCTGTCCTGATCGCCGTCCCCATCGGGTGTGGCCATCGCTGAATCCACGTCGCTCATGTCAGCCCTCGCGCCAAAACCAGGCCTGCTTTTCCAGCGGGTCCCAGCGACTTCCATTCCTGGCCGGCATGCTCTTTCGACGGGCGATACCGACACTCGTACTCCCGTTTAACAGGCGTTTCGGCAAAAGGTTCCGAACGGAATGAAAAATAAATAACTTGTCAGCAGGCGGCGCCCGGTGCTCATTTTCCTCATGATTTATGGGGATATATCCATGTCGATTGCCAAGGAAATCGCGCCGCATTTGCCCTATTTGCGCCGATTCGCACGCGCTTTGACCGGCACGCAGAACAGCGGCGACGCCTATGTCGTGGCCATGCTCGAGGCCTTGGTCCTCGATCCCGCCTCCTTTCCGCGCGAACTCAACCCGCGCATCGGCCTGTATCGGACCTTCCTGAAGCTCTGGTCCTCGGTCGGCCTCAACACCGCCGACACCGCCGCTCCGGTTGCGCTGAACACGTCCCCGGTGGAGCGCAACCTCGAAGCGCTGACGCCGCGTCCCCGGCAGGCCTTCCTGCTGCGCACGGTCGAGGGCTTCTCGATCGAGGAGGTCGCCGCGATCATGGATGTGGCGCCCGCCGATGCCGCCGAGCTCGTCCAGACGGCGGGGCAGGAGATCGCCGAGCAGGTCGCCACGGATGTGCTGATCATCGAGGACGAGCCGATCATCGCGCTCGACATCGAGACCATGGTCGAGGAGCTCGGCCATACCGTGACCGGGGTGGCCCGGACGCAGCGTGAGGCGATCGCGCTTGTGGCCAAGAAGCGCCCCGGCCTCGTGCTCGCCGACATCCAGCTCGCGGATGGCAGCTCGGGACTCGATGCTGTCAACGAGATCCTCACCACCATCGATGTGCCGGTGATCTTCATCACCGCCTACCCGGAGCGGCTCCTCACCGGCGACCGTCCGGAGCCGGCCTTCCTGATCACCAAGCCATTCCAGCCGGAGGCGGTGAAGGCGGCGATCAGCCAGGCCCTGTTCTTCGACCGCCGCGCCGGCCGCAAGGCCGCCTGACAGGCCGGATCGTTAATCATGATTGGGCCCGCTGCGCCTGGCGCCGCGGGCTTTCTCATGGATGGCCGCTTTTTGATTCCGATTTGTTCACGGGGAGGATGGAACAAGCGCCCGGCACCGACGTTTCATCGGCTGTTTCTCAGCACATTGCTTCGGTTCGTCATCTGGGGAGTGTGAGACCATGGCCATGACGTGCATTGCCGCATTGATCGCCGCGGCGTCGATTGGCACGGCGCTTTTCGGTGGCATCGTGCCGCAAGGGGCCTGGGGTGCGGAGATCCTGTCGGTCGCGCTCGCAGGTGTCACGGCCATTGCCGTCGCCAGCGCTTCGGCGCTCGACAGCTGAGGTGCGGCCTGTCCGGGCAGTGGTCTGATCCGTGCGGGCTGGCGGCTGCCGCGATGCTCGCGGCGCTGCTGCTGGCGCCGACGGTGTCAGAGGCTGCGCAGGGTCGCGGCACATGGATGACGCTGCCGCCCCGGCGTCCGGCGGAGCTGCCCGCACCGCCGAAGGCTGAGCAACCGGAGCCGAAGCCCGCTCCCGCCGAGGCTAAACCCAGTGCGCCCGTCGATGCCCTCGCGGATCCCGTCTGCCTTGCCGCTTTGATTGCTGTTCATGGCAGCGATGTTCGCGCGGCCAGGATCGCTCCCGCGCAGCAGGATGCGGCATGCGGCGTGGTCGAGCCTGTCGTCGTCTCGGGCCTGACGGCGGGGGGAGATGCCGAGAGACGGCGGATTGTCCTGGAGCCACCGGTGACGTTGAGTTGTGCGATGGCGACATCGGTCGCGCAATGGCTCGAGACCAGCGCCCAGCCCCTGGCGAAAGGCTACTTTGCGCGGGAGCTGACGGGATTACGCGTTGGCGGCGGGCATGAATGCCGGCGGCGCAACCGAGCGACGAATGGTCCGCTCAGCGAACACGCGACCGGGCGCGCCCTCGACATCTTCGCCTTCGTGGTCGGTGACGGCAAGGACGGCGGCAACGTCATCGTGGAGAAGCCAGACGGTGCTCGTCAACGCAGCTTTCTCTCTGCCATCCGCCAGTCGGCTTGCGGGGCGTTCATGACCAGCCTGGGCCCGGGCTCGGATGCCGCCCACGCCAACCATCTGCATGTCGATATCCAGCCCCGGCGCGCGGCTTCGAGCCGCTTCTGTCAATGATGACGGCGCTGTTGGCCGCGCACGGTCTCGCCTGTAGACTCGCTGCGCGTCACTGATGCGCTGGGGTCAGGTCCAGCCGCATTTCGGACGTCTGAGCCAACGAAGCGACGGACAGAGGGGGCGGCGTCTGCAATCGTCTGGCGGCCATGACGTTGAGCGCCAGGTCGAGCTCGAAGCCCTGGTCGATCAGAGCCTCCAGCTCCCAGAACGGCGGCATCTCGGCAGCGCCGCTGCCGGGCAGGAACGAGGTGTGAATTGCGGCCCGATCCTGACTCACGACGATCGACCTTTCAGATCCAGTATGACGCCAAACGCAGGACACGTTAACCAGTTCCAGCTTGCGCGGAACTGTGCCCGCTATGTGGCGTTTCATGGTCACCTTCATGTCAGGAGCTCCCAGATGATGATTCGGTATTCCCGGCCCGCCCTCGCTGCTGTTGTCGCGGCAGCCGGGCTTCTGGTTTCGAGCGCTCCGTCCTTTGCGCAGTCCGGCCCGCCTGCCGGCCGCCTGACCTGCAATGTGGGCAGCGGGGTGGGCCTGGTCGTGACCTCCCAGCGCCCGCTGAACTGCACCTTCACGCCACGCCGTGGCCCCCCGCAGCGTTATGCCGGGGTCGTCCGCAATGTCGGGATCGATCTCGGCAATATGCGCGCCAACACGATGTCGTGGCGCGTCTATGGCCCCTATGCCCGCGCCCCGCTCGACGCGCTGGCCGGCCGCTATGTCGGTGCGACGGCCGGTGCCTCCGCCGGTGTCGGCGGGAGCGCCAACCTGTTGGTGGGGGGCAACAATGACGAGGTCACGCTGCAGCCGCTCTCCCTGCAGGGTTCGCGCGGCGTGAATGTCGCCGTCGGCGTCACAGGTTTCGAATTGACGCCGGTTCGATCCGGGCGCCGCCGCTAACGGCCTGCTGACGACAGACGCCGGGCGAGACGCCCTGACTTACGTTTCGCTAACCCTGTCGTCGCAAATTGAGTCGAATTTGACGAAACTGGAGGACAATACCGGGCAGTCTTCCGGAACATCGTCACCCCTCTGACGTTCTCCAATCAAACGTCAAAGGGTTCAGAGTAGGAAAGGCGGCGGGATACGATGTCTGATATCCGCGTCCTCATCGTAGAAGACGATCCGTTCATTGCGATGGACATCGAATCCGCGGTTGCCGAACAACTCGGCGCAGCGGCAGAACTGATTGTCGTCGAGTCCGTCACGCAGGCCCACCGGGCTTCGGCGTCGAAGCTGTCCTGCGCATTGCTCGACATCGATGTCGTCGGCGGCAAGACCTTCGATGTCGCCGCCAGTTTGCTTGAGAGCGGCACCCCCTTCGCCTTTGTGTCCGGCTCGACGCCGAGCGATGTCCCAGAACCGCTGCGGGCCGTGCCGTTTCTGCGCAAGCCGTTTTCGATCAACGAGATCGCGAGCTTCGTTTCCGACGCCGTCGCCGCTCCCGATAAGAGCTGACGCGACGCGTTCTGATTCCGTGGTCCGAACCGTTCGAACCTCTTGCAGTTCGATCCCGACAGCATAACGCCGCCGTTCCATGTGGAAGGGCGGCGTTGTCTTTTGGTGGCGTGGCCTGGAGGCTCAGCTGGCCCTGAGAACCAGGCGGTTGCCCCATGGGTCGGAGATCGATGGGCCGAGCGGCGTCTCCGTGCCGCCGGCCGCCAGCAGCCGCTCGCGCATCGCGTCGAAATCGCTGGCATCCCGCGCGATCAGTTCGAAGGAATCCAGTCCGGCTTCGCCGGCCTGGCGCGGCGCGGCCCCGCGGCTGTTCCAGATATTGCCGGCGATGTGATGGTGGTAACCGCCACTGGCGAGGAAGCTCGCGCCGGGATAGCGCACCATCAGATCGAACCCCAGGACGCCCTCGTAGAACCGCTCCGCCTCGGCGGTATCGCCGACGCAGAGATGGATATGGCCCATCCGGGTCCCGCTCGGCATGCCCGGATAGGGTGCCGGTCGCGCTTCGGCGAGCAGGGCGTTCAGGTCGAGACGGTCGGTTGCCATCTTGATCGCACCATCGCGGCGCGGCCAGTCGGCGCGTGGACGGTCGCGATAGATCTCGATGCCGTTGCCCTCCGGGTCAGAGAGGTAAAGCGCTTCGCTGACGAGATGATCCGAGGCCCCTTCGAGCGGGATCCGCGCCGCCGCCGCATGGGCGAGCCAGTCGGCGAGATCGGTCCGGGACGGCAGGAGAATCGCCAGATGGAATAGGCCTGCCGGCGAGGTCCGCCGCGCTGCGCCCTGCTCGAGCCGCACCAGAACCTCGCCATCGACGCCCAGCGTGGCGAAGCCGGGGGCCTGCTCGATAACGCCAAGCCCGATGCTGTCGCGGTAGAACGCGGTCAGGCCGGCGAGGTCATGGACGCGCAGCGTCACCGCGCCGATATGGAAGGGCGCATCGAGCGCCTCCAGCTTGACGGGGGTGGTGGTCTTGCTGTCCTCGGCTGCAAGCATAGCGGCCTCCGTCGGTTCGCGACCTCGATGGCCGCACGACAGATAGATGGCGCTCCGCGCCCGTCTTGTCTGCCCCGGAGACCGCAAACGCTCGATTGCAGCGGCGCAATCGCCGGCTTCTGGCCGTTGAAGTCAGAGCCGTGCGGGGTCAGGCCGATCGATGGCGAAATGCGCGAACCAAGGCGCCTCCGCGCCCGCGATCAGCGCGCCGATGATGCGCGATGCGAGGAAGCTGAAGGTGATGCCGTTGCCGCCATAGCCATAGGCCGCGAGCATTCGCGGCTGGCCCGGCACGCGCCCGATCAGCGGCAGCCCGTCGGCCGTTTGTCCGAAGGCGCCTGACCAGGCATGGCTGACCGTGTCCTCGGCGGTCGGAACGAGGCCGCGCAGCTTGTCGAGCAGCGCTTGGGTCTTCGCGGGCCCCAGCATCCTGCGCCGGTCGGGGTCGTCGGTCTCCTCGTCCTCGCCGCCGATGATGATGCGGCCATCCGTCGTCGTACGGCAGTAGATATAATCCTCGGAGGCCTCCCAGACGAGCGAGCGACGGGGCCAGAGGCTGGCGGGCGGCTGTTGCGCGGTCGCAAGCGCCCAGCTCGAAGCGACGCGGTGCAGCTCGCTGGGAACGCAGTCGGGCATCACATAGCCCGTCGCCAGCACCAGATGCCCGGCCTCGATCATGCGCCCGCTGGCGAGTTGCACAGCCGCCCCGTGCCGGGTTGAATCGAAGGCGAAGGCCTCGTCCCGGATGAGCCTTGCGCCGCGGCCCGCAGCGACATGCAGCAGGGCGTGGCAGAGGCTGACCGGGTCGGCTTCCGCCGAGCCCGGCGAGACGATCGCAGCGCTGCGGTCGAAGCCGAAGGCGCCGAGCAGAGTCGCATGGTCGAGCAGCGCGCCCGGCAGACCAGCCCGCTCGCGCAGGATCCATTCGTCCAGCAATTCGCGTGGACCCGCTTCGCCGGCCGCGAGATAGACGGTGTCGCGCGGAAGGAAGGCGCAGCCCAGCTGTGCTTGCGCGACGTGCTCCCGCAGGCCCTCCACCGCCTTGAAGCTGCGACGATAGACATCGGCCGCCTTGTCGAAGCCATAGAGCGCCGCAAGCCGGCGCAACGGCAGGTCGATTTCCCATTGTAGCATGGCCGTGCTGGCTGCCGTGCTGCCGAAGCCCTCACGCTCGCGATCGACCAGCACGACACCAAGGCCGCGGGCGCTCAGATGCTCAGCCGCCAGCGCACCGGTGATGCCGCTGCCGACGATGACCACGTCGCAGCGGATATCGGCGTCGAGGCCCTCGCTCGCCGGCCGCGTGGGGCCCGCACGCCAGGGGCTGGATCCGCTGCGCAGATCGCTGTGGCGTGTGTCGTCGGGGTCGAGCATGGCGGGAACGACCTCTATCCGGCGGCGGGTGGGCCGACCCGGTCCGCCATCGTGGCGCCGCGCGTCCCGAGGGGTTTGGGACGGCCGGTCGTGGTGTCGTGCGCCGTCTGGTGTTCGAGCTCGGCGTTGAGCTCGGCCCCGCCGAGCACGATCATCGCCGAGAGCCAGAGCCAGGTCATGAAGACGACGACGGTGGCGAGCGAGCCATAGGTTGCGGTGTAGTTGCCGAGCGTGCCGACATACCAGGAGAAGGCCCAGGAGGCGGTGGCCCAGAGGATCGCCGCCGCGACAGCTCCAGGCATCACCCAGATGAAGCGCGCTCGCTCGCGGCTCGGGCCGATCCAGTACAGGCAGGCGATCGACAAGGTGGCGACGACGAGAAAGGCCGGCCAGCGCACGAGTCGCAGCAGGCGCTCCAGCTCGAAGGCGAATGGGAACAGCGCCGTGATCACCGGCACGCTGGCGATCGCGGTCAGCGCCGCCACCAGCAGGACCACGCCGCTGAGCGTCGTCATCAGCGAAATGGTGTTCAGCCAAAGGAAGCTGCGCTTTTCCTGCTCGCGATAGATGATGTTCAGGGCGTCGAAGATCGCCTTGACCGCGGCATTCGCCGACCAGACCGCCACCAGCAGGCTGATGATGAAGGTCAACGAGAGCGGCGAGGCCGGCAGCAGCGCCAGCCGCATCGCCTGCTCGTGGATCAGGTCGCGCGCCGCCTGCGGGAAGACCGTCGTCACCGAGTCGAGCTGCCCGGCGATCGTCGCCGGATCGGTGAAGTAGCGATACAGCGTCACGAGCAGGGAGAGCGCCGGGACCAGCGATAAAAGCGTGAAGAAGGCGACGGCGCCGGCAAGCGAACTGAGCCGGTTGTCCGCGACATTGCCGGCGAAGCGCAGCAGCACGTCCTTCCAGCCAAGCCAGGTCATCTGCAGCGGGCTGCGGGCAAGGCGGCCACGCGCCGCATCCTGCGCCGCTTCGCGCTTGCGGCGCGTCAGACGCGACGTGACGGCCTCAGTGACATAGCCCAGCGCGAGACCCGCTCCGGCCGCACCCGTGATCCGCTTCAGAAAGGACATTCACAACCGTCTCCGCCGCCGCGCTCAAGCTTCGTCGCGACGGCACGGCGAGGCAACAGCAAGCCGGCACGAATGTTCCCGTCCCCGCCTGGCGGCGTCATTTTAGCTGATCATTAACCTTAATGCTTTCTGATCATGGCCATGTTCGCCGTCTCCCGAGGCGTGCGCCGCTCCGTTTCGTTGACGAGTCGAGGCCGTGATGATGCATCCAAAGCCGGGCCTGGCCCGTCTCGCCCTTCTCTGCGCCAGCCTGCTCTGTGCGGCCCCGGCCGTGGCGGCGGACACGCCCTCGTCCCGCCTGCTCCCGCCTGCCCCGGCCTTGCCCGACATCTATTCCTGGACCGGCATCTATCTGGGCGTGCAGGCCGGTTATTCCTGGGGGCAGGAGCGCACCGCCTTCTCGGACGCGCTGGGCCGGGCCTTCAACGGCGCCGCCTTCCGCCAGAGCTCGGATTCCGCCCTCGGCGGCGCGCATGCGGGCTTCAATCTCCAGACCGGCAGCATCGTTCTCGGCATCGAGGGTGATGTCGAGGCGCTCGATGCGGGCGAGACGCTGGTCGCTCCGGCCATGACGGGGCGGGTGAAGCGCGACTGGCAGGCGTCGGTGCGCGGGCGCGTCGGCTTCGCCATGGATCGCTTCATGATCTACGCCACCGGCGGCGCGGCCTTCACGGACTTCGACTACCACCTCTACGACGCCGCGGCCGGGCTGTCGGCGAGCACGGATCGCTCGAAGACCGGCTGGACCGCGGGGGCGGGCGTGAACTTCGCCTATACCGACAACCTCATCCTCGGCGCCGAATATCGCTATACCGACTTCGGCAAGGTCAACGCGGCCGGCAGCGGGCCGCTGCTCGGGCTGACCGTCCGCCACGAGCCGACGACCCATACGCTGCGGGCCAGCCTCGCCTACAAGTTCTGACGACACGGGCCGTCGCGGTCGCCATCGGGTCGCGATCAGGCCGCGCCGACCTCTGTCCGGTGCTCAGCCATCATGGTTGTAGTTCTGCTGCATCAGCACGGGGCTGTTCGCATAGAGATAGGTCGGGCTCGTCAGCACCGCGAATCTGAGCAGTTCCCAGCTGACACGCGAGACTTGGGGAACCCTGACGGCGCCCCTCTGATACTCGGCCAGCAGCCCGTCGGCCGTCGCCGATGCGACATCAGCGATCGGCGCCGACCAGCGCGGCTGCTTCAGGCCGGTCATCTTGCAGTACAGGACATGCGCCACATAGGCCGATGCTTCCTCGTCCCACGCATTGATATTCGTCCTGAACAGGTCGTAGGCGGCATGGACGCATTCGTGCAGCGCCGTCGACTCGCCGACCCTGCCGAGGATGGGCGGCATCAGAAGCGTATTGGCGCGTGGCACCGGCGGCGTGTTCGAGAGGTCCGCCGCCGCGAAATACTGCGCCCCAGTGTTCGGCGGGAACTGGGTTGAGGTCTGGATATGGACGGTGTTCGCGCGGATCCCGCTGGCGACGCGCTGGAAGGTTCCGGGGCCGAGCGTGATCCAGCGATTGCCGGACGGGAAGCTGAAGCGTATCCGTGATGCCGCCGGCCCGAGCAGGACCTGGATCAGCCGTTCTTTCGCAGCCATGACACGACCCTCCGCGAAGCAGGGATCGGGACGGTACGGCATGGATCCCTGATGAGGGATGTGTCGCCGCGGCAGACGAGGAGGTTCAAAATCCGGTGCGCTGGCGGATCGCGGCGGCGAGCGTGCCGTCGTCGAGATAGTCGAGTTCGCCGCCGACCGGCACGCCATGAGCGAGTCTCGTCACCTTGAGCGGCAGATGCGCCAGGAGGTCGGTGATGAAATGCGCCGTGGTCTGGCCGTCCACGGTGGCGCTCAGCGCCAGGATGACCTCCTTCACGCCCGGTTCGGAGGCGCGCCTGACCAGCGCGTCGAAGGAGAGATGCTCCGGGCGAATGCCGTCGAGCGCCGAGAGCACCCCGCCCAGCACATGATAGCGGCCGGGCACCGCGCCGGAACGCTCCAGAGCCCAGAGGTCGGAAATATCGGCGACCACCACGATCAGCCCGTCATCGCGGCGCGGGTCGCGGCAGAGCGAGCAGGGATCGCTGGTATCGACATTGCCGCAGGTCGAGCAGACGACGATCCGGTCCCGCGCAACCGCCATCGCCTCGGCAAGCGGGGCGAGCAGGGCCTCGCGCTTCTTGACGAGATGCAATGCCGCGCGCCTGGCCGAGCGTGGCCCGAGGCCGGGCAGCTTGGCCAGCAACTGGATCAGCCGCTCGATCTCGGGGCCGGCGATGGCGCGGGACATGGATGCCTTTCGACGCAGGCGTCATGGTCAGGCTTGACCCGACCATCTCGGGAAGGGAGCTCTTCCGGTCGGAGATGCCCGGTGCAGGCCCGGGCATGATGGCAAGCCCTTAGAACAGCTTCATACCGGGCGGGATCGGCAAGCCCTTGGTGACTTCGGCCATGCGCTCCTGCATCACGCGGTCGGCGCGATTGCGGGCGTCGCTGCTGGCGGCGACGATCAGATCCTCCAGAATCTCGCGCTCGTCGGCCACCATCAGGCTCGGGTCGATCTTGACGCTCTTGAGCGCGCCCTTGGCGGTCATCGTCACCGTGACCATGCCGCCGCCGGCCGCGCCCTCGACCTCGATCGCGTCGAGCTCGGCCTGCACATTGGCCATCTTCTGCTGCATCTCCTGCGCCTGCTTCATCAGGCCCATGATGTCGCGCATGGTTACGTCTCCCTTTGAACCTCGGAATTCCGGATCTCAGAAATCGATGCCGTCGAAATCGGGCTCGGCATCGTCGAAGAGCGGCTCGCCATCCGGCAGATATTCGTCTTCCGGCGCCGGGGTCGCCGGCATGTCGGCTTCGGCCGCGCGCGGGTCGCGGACATCGACAATGCGCGCGCCCGGAAAGCGCTCCAGCACCGCCTTTACCGCGGGATGCGCGGCGGCGTCGCTCTCACGCTGATCCTTCGCCGCCACGGCCTGCTCGCGCAGGGTGGCGCCGCCCTCGGCATTGACGACGGCGACCATCCAGGTCTGGCCGGTCCACTCCTTGAGGCGACGCGAGAGATCCTGGGCCAGCGTCCGGGATGCCCCATCGGCGAGCGAGAACTCGATCCGTCCCTGCTCGAAACGAACCGGGCGGACATCGCGCTCGAGCGCGATCTTCAGCGTGATGTCGCGATGCTGCGAGGCGAGCGCGACGACATCCTCCAGCGAGGCCACCAGCGCCGCCGGCTGGGCAAGAGGCTGAGCCAGGGCACGCGGCGCAGCCACGGGCATAGGGTTGGCGCTGGCCAGGATCGGCCGTGCCGCCAGCGCCGTATTGCAGCCGCCCATGGGCGGCCGCGGTGCGGATGGGGCGCCCTGGCCCGAAGGCACGGCGCCCGAGCCGTCGCGCAGCATCCGCAGCGCTTCGTCGGGCGTCGGCAGGTCGGCGGCATGGGCGAGGCGAACCAGCACCATCTCGGCCGCCATGATCGGCCGGTCGGCCTGCTTTACCTCGCCGATGCCCTTGAGCAGCATCTGCCAGGTGCGGGCGAGGATGCGGATCGACAGGCGCTGGGCGAAATCGCCGCCGCGCACGCGTTCCGCCTGGGCGAGACTGTTGTCCTTGACGGCGTCGGGCACGAGCTTGAGACGCGTCACCAGATGGGTGAATTCGGCGAGGTCGGTCAGCACGACGACCGGGTCCGCGCCGGCGTCGTATTGCGCCCGCAGTTCCCCGAGCGCGGTCGCGATATCGCCCTTCATCACCGCCTCGAACAGGTCGATGACGCGCGCCCGATCGGCGAGGCCGAGCATCGAGCGGACATCTTCCAGCGTGATCCTGCCCGCGGCATGGGCGATCGCCTGGTCGAGGATCGAGAGCGAGTCGCGCACCGAGCCTTCGGCGGCGCGGGCGACGGCTGCCAGTGCCTCGTCCTCGGCCTCGACGGACTCGGCCCTGCAGATGTTCGACAGGTGCGAGACCAGGAGGCTGGCATCGACGCGGCGCAGGTCGAAGCGCTGGCAGCGCGATAGCACCGTCACCGGCACCTTGCGGATCTCGGTCGTCGCGAAGATGAAGCGCGCGTGCGGCGGCGGCTCCTCCAGCGTCTTCAGGAACGCGTTGAAGGCGCCGGTCGAGAGCATGTGCACCTCGTCGACGATATAGACCTTGTAGCGTGCCGAGACCGGCGCATAGCGCACCGCGTCATTGATCTGGCGGATGTTGTCGACGCCGTTGTTCGAGGCTGCGTCGATTTCCTGCACGTCGATGTGCCGGCCCTCGATGATCTCCTTGCAGTGGACGCCGAAGGTCCGCAGGTCCGTCGTTGGCCCGCCGCCGCCATCGGCCGTCTGGTAGTTCAGGGCGCGGGCCAGGATGCGGGCGGTCGTGGTCTTGCCGACGCCGCGCACGCCGGTCAGCATCCAGGCCTGCGGGATGCGGCCGGCCGAAAAGGCGTTGGTGAGGGTGCGCACCATCGCGTCCTGGCCGATCAGGTCGCCGAAATGGGCCGGGCGGTATTTCCGGGCCAGCACGCGATAGGGCGAAGCCGTCATCGGCACGGCGGCAGGCGCCGGGTCGAAGCCGGCAAAGCCCGGCTCGTCGGCGGAAGGCGCTGCGTTGGTGTCGTCGCTCATCGGTCTGGTTTGGCGGTTCGCCGCGCGGGGGTCAACGGCCGATTTCCGGGCCGCGACGCCGCTTGGCAGGAGACGCAATTTGGCAAGGGCCGCAGCGCCACGGCGCGACCCTGCTCAATTTCGAGCGCGCCTAAGGTGGGAGGCTGGACGAAGACCCGTTCGGTCTCGTTAGGGCTGCTTCCTTCCGGACCTGACCCGGTTGGCGAGTGAGACGTCCCTCGCCAACCTCCCGGGCGCTATATCGGGGATTAGGTTCCGGAGCGCAAGCGTGCCTGATGCGTCACCGCGGCAAAAAGCGCCGCGAAGCTTCGTCGCAGGGCGCTTCCGGCTGCGACTTCGGCATTGACTTGGGCCGGGTCATCCGCCATAAGCCCGCGACTTGCGCAGGCCTTCGGTCCGTGCAGAACCTTTTGCATGACAGGCGCCGCCGGCCACGCTTTCCGAGGAAAGCCGGGGCCGCGATGCCCACAGGGCCCCGGAGACGGACGATGAAGAGAACCTATCAACCCAGCAAGCTGGTCCGCAAGCGCCGCCACGGCTACCGCGCCCGCATGGCGACCGCCGGTGGCCGCAAGGTCATTGCTGCTCGCCGCGCTCACGGCCGCAAGAAGCTTTCGGCCTGAGCCACGGGCGCGTGATATCGGCGCGCCTTTTTCGGAAGACTGGCCAATCGCCATGCGCCTAGCCCGTCTGACGCAACGCAAGCAGTTTCTGGCGGCGGCCGAGCTTGGCCGCCGTTTTCGTTCGTCTGCATTCACCGTCCAGGTCCTCGACGCCCCGCTGCGCGAAGCCGCTGGCGGCGATGAGCGCGAGCCCGAAGGTCTGCGCCTCGGTCTGACCGCTTCCCGCAAGGTCGGCAACGCCGTCAAGCGCAATCGCATCCGCCGGCGTCTGCGCGTCGCGGCGGCAGAGGCCCTGGCGGGCCAGGCCGGCCGGCCTTGCGATGTTGTCATCGTCGCGCGTCCCGAGACGCTGACCGCCGCCTTCCGCACGCTCGTCGGCGACCTCTCCGTGGCGCTCGAGCGCGCCCGGCCTCAAGGGCAGGGTCGCAAGCCGCGCCCTGACAAGTCCCGCCCGGGCAAGGGGCCTGCTCAAGCCGGCGATACGCGCCCCCGATCCTAGAACACCTGAATCCCTAAAGCCCGACAGGCGTCAGCGAGATCTGTTTCCGATCATGATGAAAGAAGACAACCGCAACCTGCTTCTCGCGATCACGCTCTCGGTGGTCATCCTGCTCGGCTGGCAGTTCTTCTACGCCAAGCCGCAGATGGAGAAGCAGCAGCAGATCGCGCAGCAGAACCAGCAGGCGCAGAGCCAGTCGGCTCCTGCCCCCGGTGCCGCTCCTGCACCTTCGAACGTACCCGCCCAGACCGCGACGACCGCTCCCGGCGCCGCCCCGGCGGCGGCAGTTGTTGCCACGCGCGAGCAGGCCCTGGCCGCCAGCCCGCGTGTCCGCATCGACACGCCCCGGATCGCTGGCTCGATCTCGCTGACTGGTTCGCGCATCGACGACGTCTCGCTCAAGGGCTTCCGCGAGACCGTCGATCCGAACAGCCCGATCATCGTGCTGCTCTCGCCGCTGGGCGGCCCGAACGGCTATTACTCCGATTTCGGCTGGGTCGCGGCCCCCGGCACCAACGTGGCTCTGCCGAACGCCTCGACGGTCTGGACGCCGGATGCACAGGTGCTGACCCCGGCCAAGCCGCTGACGCTGACCTGGGACAATGGCCAGGGCCTGCTCTTCCGCCGCATCATCACCGTCGACGCGAACGCGATGTTCTCCGTCAAGGACGAGGTCGAGAACAAGGGCGGCGCCGCCGTCACGCTGTTCCCCTATGCCCAGGTCGTCCGCCATGGTCGGCCGCCCACACTGGGCTACTACGTCCTTCACGAGGGCCTGATCGGCGTTCTCGGCGAGCACGGCCTGCAGGAATTCACCTACGACCATGTCGACAAGGAGCCTCTGCTGGCGCCGGGCACCAATGGGCGGGTCTGGAAGGATGCGGTCGGCGGCTTCGTCGGCATCACCGACAAGTACTGGGCGGCGACGGTCGTCCCGGACCAGTCGCGCAAATATGAGGGCCGCTTCTCCTCCGTCCAGACCGGAGCACAGCGCACCTACCAGGCCGACTTCCTGGCCGAGGCGGTGACGGTCGCGCCCGGCGCCTCCGCCACGAGCAGCGCGAATCTCTTCGCCGGCGCCAAGGAAGTCGCGGCCATCAACGGCTATGAGCGCAATCTTGGCATCAAGCGCTTCGATCTGATGATCGACTGGGGCTGGTTCTATTTCATCACCAAGCCGATGTTCTATCTGCTCGACTGGATCTTCAAGCATGTCGGCAATTTCGGCGTTGCGATCCTGATCGTCACGCTGATCCTCAAGGGCATCTTCTTCCCGCTCGCCAGCAAGTCCTACGCCTCGATGGCGAAGATGAAGGCGGTGCAGCCGGAGATGATGGCGATCCGCGAGCGCTATGCCGACGACAAGATGAAGCAGCAGCAGGCGCTGATGGAGCTGTACAAGACCCAGAAGATCAACCCGCTCGCCGGCTGCTGGCCGGTGCTGGTGCAGATCCCGGTCTTCTTCGCGCTCTACAAGATCCTGTTCATCACCATCGAGATGCGGCACGCGCCGTTCTTCGGCTGGATCCGCGACCTCGCGGCGCCGGACCCGACGAACCTGTTCAACCTCTTCGGCCTGCTGCCCTTCACGCCGCCTTCCGTGCTGCATCTCGGCCTGTGGCCGATCATCATGGGCATCACGATGTTCATCCAGATGAAGATGAACCCGGAGCCGCCGGATCCGGTGCAGAAGATGATGTTCACCTGGATGCCGGTGTTCTTCACCTTCCTGCTCGGCTCGTTCCCGGCCGGCCTGGTGATCTACTGGAGCTGGAACAACCTGCTCTCGGTGCTGCAGCAGGGTTACATCATGCGCAAGCACGGGGTGAAGATCGAGCTGTTCGACAACCTCAAGGGCATGTTCGGCAAGAAGCCGGCTCCGGCCGGGGATGTCCCGGCACCGGGCAAGCCCGCCAACAGCAACAAGAAGTGACGGAGCAGAGGGCGGGGTTTCCCCGCCCTTCGCCTTTGGACTGACCCCCAAGTCGATGCCGCTGCCCGACCCGCTCACGCGCCACCCCATCCCCGGCTGGAAGGGCACGGCCTTCCTGAAGGCGATCGTCGATCATCCACTGATCGAGGTCGGCGACTACAGCTACTATGACGACTCGCGCGGCCCCGAGCATTTCGTCGCCCGCTGCGTGCGCTATCACTTCGACTTCATCGGCGATCGGCTGATCATCGGCCGGTTCGTCGCGATCGCGCAGGCTGCCCAGTTCGTGATGAACGGCGCCAACCATCCGATGGACGGCTTCTCGACCTATCCCTTCCAGATGTTCGGCATCGAGGGGGCGCCCGATGTCACCGCCCATGCGCATCGCGGCGACACGGTCATCGGCAACGATGTCTGGATCGGTCGTGAGGCCGTGATCATGCCGGGCGTCAGCATCGGAGACGGCGCCATCATCGGTACCCGCGCGCAGGTGGTGAAGGACGTGCCACCCTATGCGGTGGTCGTCGGCAATCCCGGCCGCGTCGTCAAGCTGCGCTTTCCCGAGGAGACGATCGCCGCGCTGCTGGCCATCCGCTGGTGGGACTGGGATGCCGGGAAGATCGCCCGCAATGTTCAGGCGATCGCCGGCGCCGACATCGACGCGCTGCGCGCGGCCGTGTAGGCGTAAGAGCCATGACCACGAGCATGACGACCCCCTTCACCGAGGACGAGATCGAATCCGCCCGCAAGCTCTTCGAAGGGCCGTGGGACTTCGTCTGGGCCTCGACCCATATCGACGACCTGCCGCCGATGGTCGGGCACGAGATCGCCTTCGCCGGCCGCTCCAATGTCGGCAAGTCGAGCCTGATCAACGCGGTGACGCGCCGCAATGCCCTGGCGCGCACCTCGCATACGCCCGGCCGGACCCAGCAGCTGAACTTCTTCCGCCAGGTCGGGGCCGATGAGCGCCTGACCATCGTCGACATGCCCGGCTATGGCTATGCGGCGGTCGGTCGGGCCAAGGTCGCGCAGTGGACCAACCTGATCCACAACTACCTGCGCGGCCGGCCCAACCTGATGCGCGTCTACCTTTTGATCGACGCGCGTCATGGCCTCAAGGACGTCGACAACGCCGTGCTCGAGACGCTCGACAAGGCTGCGATGTCCTATCAGGTCGTGCTGACCAAGGGCGATGCGCTCAAGAAGTCCGACCAGCAGTTCATGTGCGAGGCGACCTATGACGAGATCAAGCGCCGCCCCGCGGCATTCCCCGAGGTGCTGCTGACCTCGAGCGAGACCGGGCTCGGCATTCCCGAACTGCGCGCGGCGGTCGGCCGGGTGCTGGCGGAGCGGGGCTGAAGCAGGCGATGACCGCAGCGCGAATCCACCTGACCCTGGCCGCCCTGATGGGACTGGCGGGCGTCGCCCTGCTTGCCGCCGGCGCGCATGTGACCGGCACGGCCAACGTCCTGACGGCGGGCCAGATGCTGCTGTTCCACGCCTCGGTGATCTTCGGCGGCACGACCGCGCGCAAGGGCGGCTACCTGGCGGATCTCGCCGCGCGCATCGCTCTGTCGCTGATCATCCTCGGCGCGGCCCTGTTCGCGGCCGATCTCGCCCGGCGCGGCTTTGCCAATGAGGCCCTGTTTCCGCGCGCGGCGCCCACCGGCGGCTTCCTGATGCTGGGCGGCTGGCTCGTGCTCGCGCTCTCGGCCCTGTTCGCGAAGCGCGCCTGAGGCCCGGCAGTCCGCTGCAACCATCGCGCCATGGCGAGCCGCGCTATTGGATGACGAAGACGCCGATATCCCGCGAGATGCCGCGCAGCCCGACGTTTTGCCGCTGCGGCTTCAACCCCAGTTCGGCGAGCAGATCACTGGCGCGCGGGTCGCCGAGCACGGCATCGGTCGTAAAGATCTCGTTCGAGGCGGCGAGATGCTGCACGCGGGACGCGATGTTCACCGTCTGCCCGAAATAATCCTGCCGTTCGTTGAGGCTGACCGCGATGCAGGGGCCTTCGTGGATCCCGATCTTGAGGATCATATCCTCCTTGCCCCGTTCCCGATTGAGGCCACGCATCGCGTCCCGCATGCGAATGGCTGCGGCGATGGCGCGCTCGGGCGCAGGAAACGACGCCATGACGGCGTCTCCGATCGTCTTGACCACGGCCCCGGTCTCGGAGGCTACGATCTCGCTCAAGGCCCTGAAATGCGCCCGCACCAGATCGAATGCGGCAAGGTCGCCGACGCGTTCATAGAGCTCCGTCGAGCCCCGCAGGTCGGTGAAGAGAAACGTCAGGCTGGCGATCTTGAAGCGCTGGTCGACGTCGAGCGTGTCGGTGCGGTGGATATCCCGGAAGGTCTGATTTGAAAGGATCCGCTTGGCGGTCAGGAACGGACGGCGCTTGCCGAGCACGTCGTGCAAGACATCGTTCGCGACGCAGACCGACGGCAAGGTGCGGACGTCGGTATGATTGTCCAATGCGATCCGCAGAGCTCCCGGGCGCATCACCAGCGTCTCGCTGTGGCGATACGATCGGTCGAACACAAGCGACAGCGTCTGGCGATCTTTCGTCGGCTCTCCCTTGACCTCGATGAACTGCGCGACGTGTGTCACCGGCTCGAACACGATGATGAAGGATTCCGCAATCTGGAGCGAGATGACGGCCTTGTCGCCGGCCGGCAGCTCCAGCGCCTCGACGATGAATTCGTCGATCATCGCCTCGTAATTCTCTTCCGGCAGATCGACGCCCGAGCCCCAGTAGATCTGGCGGAAGTATTCGGCGGGTGGCAGCTGGTGCGGGTAATGCGCCTCGATCCGCCTGACATTGGGACTGACCGTGAAGGTCACCTCGACCATTTCGTCGAGCGAAGGCTCGTAGCCGGCGGCGCAGAGCGCACAGGTGTAGACCTCGTCGCGTACATGCTTCAGCGAGGCCCCGGCATCGAGCACGCCGCCGCAGCCGGGGCAAAGAACGTTCCATGAGAATTCGAAGAGGCCGAGGCGAGAGGCGTGCAGGAAGCCGGCGATCGCCTGCTCCTCGTCCAGGCCTCGTTCGGCCGCGAATGCGAGCACATTGACTCGATTGAGCTTACGATCGGGAGCGGTCGCAATAAGGCTTTCGATCGCGTCCACGACCTCGGCCGATACCGATTGGCGCAGAACGTCGAGCACGGATCGGGCATCGTTCATCGTCCGATCTCCCCGTTTCCAGGATGCCGTCGGATGATAGGCTCGTGTTCCCTGCTTGGCTATCGCGGGGCCGCCAAGGTCGCGAGAGGCCTTCCGGCGCGCCCCTCAGTCCGCTAGAAGGCGCTCACGCGGTCGCTTGCCCGCGCCTTCGCGGAGCCTGCCCGATGATCACCCCCGCCCATCTGACGCCGTCGCAAGCCGCCGACCTGCTGGTCCAGGCGCTGCCGCATATGCAGCGCTATGATCAGGAGGTCATCGTGATCAAGTATGGCGGCAACGCCATGGGTGATGCTGCGACCGCTGAGGACTTTGCCGAGGACGTCGTGCTGCTTGAGCAGTCCGGCCTCAAGCCGGTGGTCTGCCATGGCGGCGGGCCGCAGATTGCCCGCATGCTCGGCAAGCTCGGCATCAAGTCCGAGTTCAAGCAGGGCCTGCGCGTGACCGATGCCGCGACCGTCGACGTCGTCGAGATGGTCCTGGCCGGCTCGGTCAACAAGGAGATCGTCGGCTACATCTCGCGCGAGGGCGGCAAGGCGATCGGGCTGTGCGGCAAGGACGGCAACATGGTCACCGCCCGCAAGGTGACCCGCACAATCGTCGACCCCGATTCCAGGATCGAGGAGGTGCTCGATCTCGGCTTCGTCGGCGAGCCCGATAAGGTCGATACGTCGGTGCTCGATGCGGTGCTCAAGGCCGAGCTGATCCCCGTCCTGGCGCCGGTCTGCGCCGCCGAGGACGGCCAGACCTACAATGTCAACGCCGATACCTTCGCCGGCGCGATCGCGGGTGCCCTCAACGCCAAGCGCCTGCTGCTGCTCACCGACGTTCCCGGCGTCCTGAACAAGGACAAGGAGCTCATTCCCGAGCTGACCGTCGAGGAGTGCCGCCGCCTGATCGCCGACGGTACGATCTCGGGCGGCATGATCCCGAAGATCGAGACCTGCATCTACGCTCTGGAAAAGGGCGTTGAGGCCGTTGTCATCCTCGATGGCAAGGTGCCGCATGCGGCGCTGATCGAGCTCTTCACCGATACGGGTTCCGGCACGATCATCCGGCGGTAACCGCGGGAGAGGCCCCGGTTCTGAAGTGATCGCAGATCGCGGAACACTTTGGCGGCTGCCGGATCCAAGTTCTGCTGCGCCCGGAACCATCGCCGCCGGAGCAGCAGGCCTTAACTCTTAGCAGAACTCTTGCATGTCAGAATCGGCTCGCCACATGAGTCGGTCCAATGAACAACCGTGTCACCATTTCCGCTGCGACTCCCCCGCTCCAGGCCCAGGCCTTCGCGCATGTCGACCACTGGGTCTTCGACCTCGACAACACGCTCTACTCGCATGAGAGCCAGATCTGGCCGCAGGTGAACCAGCGCATCACGCTGTTCCTCCAGGAGCTGTTCGGGCTCGACGGCCTCTCCTCCCACGCCCTGCGGAACTACTACTACCATCACTATGGAACGACCCTAAACGGGCTGATGTCCGAGCATGGCGTCGAGCCGGACGACTTCCTCGACTTCGCGCATGACATCGATCTCAGCCTGCTCGAGCCCGATCCGGCGCTGGGAGCCGCCATCGCCGCGCTGCCCGGGCGCAAGCTGATCCTGACGAATGGCTCGGTCGGCCATGCTCGCAATGTCGCTGGCAAGCTCGGCATTCTCGAGCATTTCGAGGATGTCTTCGATATCGTCGCGGCCGGCTTCACGCCGAAGCCCGAGCGCTCGACCTACGAGCTCTTTCTCGCCAAGCACGCGGTTGATCCAGGCCGCGCGGCGATGTTCGAGGATATCGAGAAGAACCTCATCGTACCGAGCGCGCTCGGCATGAAGACGGTGCTGATCATCCCCAAATCGCCCGATCCCTTCCGCGAGGCCTGGGAGCAGACGGCGGTCGAGGCGGGTCATGTCCATCATGTCACCTCGGATCTGACGGGCTTCCTGACGCCACTCGCGCGCAGCCCCGCGCGGCGCTGAAGGTCGCAATCGCCTTCGCTGCCTGGGCGGCGACGAGAAAATCGCCAAATCGATCCGTCGTGACGGATGATTGTTCTTCTTTACGAACACGACGCAGGATGATACGCCGACGGTTCGTTATATAGAACGGTTTGGAGTTTCCATCATGTCGGACGGCGCGGCCAGCTTTCACCCCGAAACGCGCCTGGTGCATGCCGGCACCCTGCGCTCCCAGTTCGGCGAGACCTCCGAAGCGCTCTTCCTGACCCAGGGCCATGTCTATGACAGCGCCGAGCAGGCCGAGGCGCGCTTCCTGAACAAGGATCCGGGCTTCCAGTACGCCCGCTTCTCCAACCCGACCGTCGCCATGCTGGAAGCCCGCATGGCCGCCTTCGAGGGTGCCGAGGCCTGCCGCGCCACGGCCACCGGCATGGCTGCGGTCACCGCGGCCATCATGGGGCAGGTCCGACAGGGCGACCATGTCGTGGCGGCGCAGGCCCTGTTCGGCTCCTGTCGCTATGTCGTCGAGGAGCATCTGCCGCGCTACGGCGTCGCCTCGACGCTGGTCGATGGCACCGACATCGAGGCCTGGCGCAAGGCCGTGACGCCGCAGACCAAGGTCTTCTTCCTCGAGAGCCCCTCCAACCCGACGCTGGAAGTCATCGATATCGCCGCCGTCGCCGCGCTGGCGAAGGAGGTCGGCGCGACACTAGTGGTAGACAACGTCTTCGCCACGCCGCTCTTCCAGCGCCCGCTCGAACTGGGCGCCGACTGCGTCGTCTATTCCGCGACCAAGCACATCGACGGACAGGGACGCTGTCTCGGCGGGCTGATCCTGGGTTCGCAGGACTTCATCGAGACGCATGTCCAGACCTTCCTGCGCCAGACCGGCCCCGCGATCTCCCCCTTCAACGCCTGGGTCATGCTGAAGGCCCTGGAGACGCTGCCGCTGCGGGTGCGCAAGCAGGCGGAGAACGCCGCAATCGTCGCCAACTGGCTGGAAGCCCAGCCGCAATTGCCGAAGGTCATCTTCCCCGGCTCGAAGAACCATCCTCAGGCCGACATCATCGCCCGCCAGATGAGCGGCCCCTCGACCCTCGTCGCCTTCGAGGTCGCCGGGGGCAAGGCAGGGGCCTTCCGCTTCCTCAACGGTCTCAAGCTGATCCGCATCTCCAACAATCTCGGCGATGCCAAGAGCCTGATCGTCCATCCCGCGACGACGACGCATCAGCGCTTCAGCCCGGAGATCCGGGCCAGCATGGGCATCGGTGAAGGGCTGATCCGGCTCTCCATCGGTCTCGAACACCCCGACGACCTCGTCGCCGATCTGCGGCAGGCGCTGGCAGGCGTTTGAGCACGACCGCCGCATAGCAGATTCTTCCGTCATGGTCGTGCTTTTCCAGACCATCCACGTCTTCGACGGTCGAGACCTGTGTTCAAGACCTGGATGGTCGCCACGAAGGCGAGCATGACGACGTGGCGTTCCGCGGCCGCGCAGCCATGGCCTTCGTGCGCCTCGCCTGCTAAAGCGGGGCCGGTTTTTCGCAAGGCAACAGAGGCCATCATGCGTTCGGGCGAAGTGAAGCGCCGTACCAACGAGACCGACATCGCGGTCTCCCTCGTTCTGGACGGCACCGGCAAAGCCGAGATCGCCTCGGGCGTCGGCTTCTTCGATCATATGCTCGACCTGTTCGCCCGCCATTCGCTGATCGACCTCAAGGTCGCCGTGAAAGGCGACACCCATATCGACGACCACCATTCGGTCGAGGACACCGGCATCGCGCTGGGCGAGGCGCTCCGGCAAGCGCTCGGCGACAAGAAGGGCATTCGCCGCTATGCCGACATCCATCTGCCGATGGACGAGACGCTGACGCGCGTCGCCGTCGACGTATCGGGCCGGCCATTTCTCGTTTTCCGCACGCGCTTCGAGGCGCAGAAGATCGGCTCTTTCGACACCGAACTGGTCCGGGAATTCTTCCAGGCCTTCGCGATGAATGCGGGCATCACGCTGCATGTCGAGACGCTCTATGGCGACAATGCCCACCATATCGCCGAGAGCTGCTTCAAGGGCCTGGCCCGCGCGCTGCGCCAGGCTCTCGAGGTCGATCCGCGCGAGGGCGGCCGCGTGCCCTCGACCAAGGGCGCGCTCTGAAAGGGCCCGGGCATGGCATTCTATACGGTGATGATCCCGCCGCCCGGCTCCGGCGGCCTGCGCGACGAGGTCGAGCAGGCTCGGCTGCTGCCCGAGACCTTCAGCTGGCCAGCGTTCTTCCTGAGCGGACTCTGGCTGCTCGGCAAGCGGCTGTGGCTGGCGACGCTGGTCTATGCCGTGATCTGGGCCGCGCTGTTCTATGCCGGCAGCCAGCTCGGCATGACCGGTGGGGCCATGCTGATCGCGCATTGGACGATGGCCCTGTTCCTCGGGCTGGAAGGGCAGAATCTCGTCGCCCGCAAGCTCGCGCGCCAGGGCTGGCGCCTGGCGGACGTCGTCGAGGCGCGTGATCTACCGGAGGCGGAACGGCGCTATTTCGAGCGCGCGCTGGCCGGGCCGGCCGCGCCGCCACACCTGCTGGCGCCTGCGCCTGTTCGTGCACAGCCGGCCGGGCCGATGCCGATCATCGGGCTCTTTCCCGAGGCGCGGGGCCGATGAGCCAATCCGTCGTCATCATCGACTACGGCTCGGGCAACCTGCATTCGGCGGCCAAGGCCTTCGAGCGTGCGGCGCTCGAATCCGGGATCGCCTCGACGATCCGCGTCACCAGCGACACCGCTGAGGTCCGTGCCGCCGATCGCATCGTTTTGCCCGGTGTCGGCGCCTTCGCCGATTGCCGCCGTGGCCTCGATGCCGTCCCCGGCATGGTCGAGGTGCTGGAAGAGGTCGTGCGGGCTAAGGGCCGACCCTTCCTCGGCATCTGCGTCGGCATGCAGCTCCTGGCCTCGCGTGGCCTCGAATACACCGTCACGCAGGGGCTCGGCTGGATTCCGGGTGATGTTTCCCTGATCGTGCCGCAGGCCGAGGGGCTCAAGATCCCGCATATGGGCTGGAATACACTGGCGAAGCAGAACGACCACGCCCTGCTCGACGGCATCGAGACCGGCCCGGACGGCCTGCACGCCTATTTCGTCCACTCCTATGCTCTGGCGGCGGCCAATCCCGCAGAGGTGCTGGCGGTCACCGACCATGGTGGTCCGGTCACGGCGATGGTCGGCCGCGACAACATTGCCGGCACCCAGTTCCACCCCGAGAAGAGCCAGAAGCTCGGGCTGAAGCTGATCGCCAATTTCCTGGGTTGGAAGCCGTGATCCTTTTTCCCGCGATCGATCTCAAGAACGGCCAATGCGTTCGCCTCAAGCAGGGCGACATGGATCAGGCGACGGTCTTCAACGACGATCCAGCCGCCCAGGCGGCCGCGTTCGAGCGCCAGGGCTTCCAGTGGCTGCATGTCGTCGATCTCGACGGCGCCTTTGCCGGCAAGCCGATGAATGCGGCGGCGGTCGAAGGTATCCTGAAGCAGGTCGCGTTCCCGGTGCAGCTCGGCGGCGGCATCCGCGACATGAAGACGGTCGAGGGCTGGCTCGCCAAGGGCATCCGCCGCGTCATCATCGGCACGGCCGCCGTGCGAGACCCCGGTTTCGTGCGCGAGGCCGCGAAGGCCTTCCCGGGCCAGGTCGCGGTCGGCATCGATGCGCGCGACGGTTTCGTCGCGGTCGAGGGCTGGGCCGAGACCTCGGCACTGGCGGCAGACGACCTTGGCCGGCGCTTCGAGGATGCCGGCGTGGCGGCGATCGTCTACACCGACATCGCCCGCGACGGCATGCTCCAGGGCATCAACTGGGACGGCACGATCGCCCTCGCCAACGCCCTGACGATCCCCGTCATCGCCTCAGGGGGGCTCGCCTCGATGGCCGATATCGACCGCCTGATGGCGCCCGATGCGGCGATCCTCGAAGGCGCGATCACCGGGCGCGCGCTCTATGACGGGCGCATCGACCCCGCGGCGGCACTGGCGCGCGTGGCACAGGCGGCCTGAGCCGGCCCACCTAGAGCATCGGCAGCGAATGGGGCTTCGGCCCGCGCGGGAAGGCTGAATCGATACGGGCGAGGTCGGCGGCCGTGAGCCGGAGGCCCAGCGCGCCGGCATTGTCCTCGACATGGGCCACGCGGCCCGCTTTCGGGATCGCAAAGACGCTGGCGCGACGGGTCAGGAAGGCGAGCGCGACCTGCCTGGCCGTGGCACCATGGGCAGAGGCGATTTCGGCCAGCACGCGTCCGCCCGCGCTGCTTGGCTCCGGGAAATCATCATGCCCGAAAGGGCTGTAGGCGGTGACCGCGACACCGTTGCGCTCGCACCAGGGAATGACGGCATGCTCGATCGCGCGTTCGCGCAGATGGTAAAGCACCTGGTTGCAGGCGATACGGCGGGGGCCAGCCACGGCCAAAGCCTCGTCGAGGTCGTCCTCGTCGAAATTGCTGACGCCCCAGGACAGGATCTTGCCCTCAGCCTTCAGTGTCTCGAAGGCGTCGAACGTCTCGGCTAGGCGGTGCGGTCCGCGCCAGTGCAGCAGATAGCAGTCGAGCCGGTCGGTCTTGAGATGGCGCAGCGAGCGCTCGCAGGCCGCCCGGGCGCCGGTCTTCGAGGCATTATGGGGCAGCACTTTCGAGACCAGGAAGACCTCGTCGCGCCGCCCGGCGATGGCCTCGCCGATGATCGCTTCGGAGCGCCCGTCGCCATACATCTCGGCGGTGTCGATATGGGAGAGTCCGAGCTCGAGCCCGCGCCGGAAGGCGGCGATCGCCTCCTTGCGGTCACCCTGCTCGATATACCAGCTCCCCTGTCCGATCGACGCGATCTGCGGGCCGCCTTGCCCGAAAGCATGCTTCATCGGATGGTCTCCTAGCGAACCTCGACATCGAAGCGCCCGGGGCGAATCTCGCCATCGCCATAGCGCACGCGCACCTCGAAGGCATCCGGGCCGCGATAGCCGGGGCGCGGCGTGTATTCGAAGGCAAGCGACGTTCCGACCTTGCCGTCGCAATGGACCTGCGGGCCGGGGCCATAGACGGCCTTGGCGTTGCGCGTCGCCATCCTCACCGTCCCGTGCTGCGGCGGCTGCGTCAGCATGGCGGTGGGGCGCTTGAGGGACCGGCAGCGCTCGTCCATCGTCATATAGGTCTGGCGCAGGAAGGTCGGCTCGCCGGCCGCGACACGGTCGACACCGTTGGCATCCGACTGCGCGCTGCCGCCCGCGGTGACGCAGCCGCCGAGCAGGGCGCCTAGCAGCGTGGCGGCGGTGATCGATCGTCCTGAAACAGGCATGGCCGTCCTCGAGGTCCGGGTGGTCTGGATCCCAGGCCGCGCCGTCACGCCGGTGGCGTGCCGTTCGCCGACAGCACCTCGCCGGCCAGATAGAGCGAGCCGCAGATCAGGATGCGCGGCGGCGTCGACCAGTCGCGCGCGGCGATCTCGCGCAGTGCCTGCTCGACCGAGCCGGACGCCTCGGCTGCGAGCCCGGCCGAACGGGCGAGTTCCGCCACCTCCTCGGCCGGTCGCGCGGCGATCTGGTTCTGGATCGGTACGGTGAAGAGCAGCTGCGCCAGCCCCTTGAAATGACCGAGGGTAGCCTTCGCGTCCTTCGTTGAAAGCAGGCCTGCGATCATCACCAGCGGCGCCGGGTTGCGATCGGCGAGATCCGCCATGGCCTGGGCCAGCACGCGGCCACCGTCCGGATTGTGGCCGCCGTCGAGCCAGAGTTCAGCCCGGGCGGGGACGAGATCGGCGAGCTTGCCGCGCGCCAGCCTTTGCAGCCGTGCCGGCCAATCGGCGTCGAGCATGCCCTGCTCGAAGGCGCGTGCCGGCAGGCCGCCATAGCCGGCGGCGCGCAGTGCCGCGATCGCGGTCCCGGCGTTGACATGCTGGTGGCGCCCGGAAAGGCGCGGCAGCGGCAGGTCGAGCAGCCCGTCACCGTCCTCGTAAACCAGCCGCCCACCAGCCTCGTGCACGGCGAAGTCCTGCGCGCCGATCAGGATCTTCGAGGCGCCGACCCTCTCGGCCGCGGCCTCCAGCACGGCTGTCGGCTCCGGCTCCTGCGGCGCGATGACGGCAGGGGCACCGCGCTTGAAGATGCCGGCCTTCTCGCCGGCGATCTTGGTGACCGTGTCGCCGAGATATTCGGAATGGTCGAGCGAGACCGGTGTCACCACCGTGCAGGCGGGGTGGGCGATGACATTGGTCGCATCGAAGCGTCCGCCGAGGCCGACCTCGAGCAGCACGACATCGGCCTTGTGCTCGGCGAAGAGCAGGAAGGCGACGACGGTGGTGATTTCGAAGAAGGTGATCTGGTCGCCTGCATTGGCGCGCTCGCAGCGTTCCAGCGCCTCGACAAGGACGGCCTCGTCGACGAAGCGTCCGCCGCCCGGCCTGCCTAGCCGGATGCGCTCATGGAAGCGCACCAGATGCGGCGAGGTGTAGACATGGACGCTGAGCCCGGCCGCCTCGAGGATCGCCCGCATGAAGGCGATGGTCGAGCCCTTGCCGTTGGTGCCGGCGACATGGATCACCGGCGGTAGGCGCTTCTGCGGATCGCCCAGCCGCTCTAGCAGGGTGAGGATGCGCCCGAGCGACAGGTCGATCAGCTTGGGATGCAGCGCCAGCAGGCGCGCCAGCACCGTGTCGGACGAAGCCATGATGTCCCCGCGCCGCCGCGTCAGGCCGCTTCGACGACGGGCCGCGGCGGCGTGGTGGGAGCAGGCGCCGCGTTCGGAACGGGTTGCTTCGTCAGCAGCCGGCCGAGGCGTGCCAGGGTCTCAGGCAGGTCGTGGCGGTGGACGACCATATCGACCATGCCGTGATCCTTGAGGTACTCGGCGCGCTGGAAACCGTCCGGAAGCTTCTCGCGGATCGTCTGCTCGATCACGCGCGGGCCGGCGAAGCCGATCAGCGCGCCGGGCTCGGCGATCTGGATGTCGCCCAGCATCGCATAGGAGGCCGTGACGCCGCCGGTCGTCGGGTTGGTCAGCACAACGATGTAGGGCAGGCCGGCAGCGCGAAGGCGGCGCACCGCGACGGTCGTGCGCGGCAGCTGCATCAGGGACAGGATGCCCTCCTGCATGCGTGCGCCGCCCGAGGCCGCGAACACGACATAGGGCGTCTTCTTCTCGAGCGCGGTCTCGGCGCCCTTGATGAAGGCCTCGCCGGCCGCCATGCCGAGCGAGCCGCCCATGAAGTGGAAATCCTGGACCGCGATCGTCAGCGCGAAGCCCTTGACCCGGCCATAGCCGACCTTGAAGGCGTCGATCGCGCCGGTCTTGGCGCGGGCGTCCTTCAGCCGGTCGACATAGCGCTTCTCGTCGCGGAACTTCAGCGGATCGATCGCGACCTCCGGCAGCGGCACGTCGAGCCACTTGCCTTCGTCGAAGGTCAGGCGCAGCCGGTCCTGTGCGGTGACGCGCATATGGTGGTCGGAGCCGGGAATGACGAAGCCGTTGGCCTCGACGTCCTTGTGGAAGACCATCTGCCCGGAATCGGGGCATTTGATCCAGAGATTCTCCGGGCTCTCGCGCTTGAACAGCGTCTTGATGCGCGGCCGGACGACTTCGGAAATCCAGTTCATGGATCGATCCTTACGATTCTGGCGCAAATGGCGGGCGAGGCTTCGCGCCTCAGGCCGCCGCCTTCGCGACCGAGCGGACGCCCGCGGCGAGTTCGGCGACCAGCGAGGTGACAGCCGAAACCGTCTTTTCCGTGGCCTTGCCCTCGGCATCGAGCGAGAGGCGGACCCGTTCGACCAAAGCTGAGCCGACGACGACGCCGTCCGCGCTCCCGGCGATCTGGATGGCGTCCTGCGCCGTCTTGACGCCGAAGCCGACCGCGACCGGGAGTTCGGTATGGCGCTTGATGCGCGCGACCGCGTCGCCGACCGCGCCATAATCGGCGATCGCGCCGCCGGTGACGCCGGTCACCGAAACGTAATAGACGAAGCCGGAGGTGTTCTGCAGCACCTTGGGCAGGCGCTTGTCGTCGGTCGTCGGGGTGGCCAGGCGAATGAAGCTGATCCCGGCCTTCAGTGCCGGCAGGCAGAGCTCGGCATCCTCTTCCGGCGGCAGGTCGACGACGATCAGACCGTCGATGCCGGCCTTGCGGGCATCGACCAGGAAGCGTTCGACGCCATAGACGTAGATCGGGTTGTAATAGCCCATCAGCACGATCGGCGTGTCGTTGCCGGCGGCCCGGAAGCTCTCGACCATTGCCAGCGTCTTCCTCAGCGTCTGGCCGGCCTTCAAGGCGCGCTGGCCCGCGAGCTGCACCGGTATGCCGTCGGCCATCGGATCCGTGAAAGGCACGCCGAGCTCGATGACATCGGCGCCGGCACCGGGCAGGGCGGCGAGGATCGCGGCAGAGCTGTCGAGATCGGGATCGCCCGCTGTGATGAAGGTCACGAGCGCGGCGCGGCCTTCGGCTGCGCAGGCCTGGAAGCGGGCCTGGATACGAGCCTGGCCGGTGGCTGTGATGGGATCGGTCATGACCTGAGCGGTTAGCATGGCCGGCGCGGGCTGGCGAGAGGCTTGCGCGCAGGGAACTTGCGTAGACTTCGAGGCTGCGCCACATCGGGCCGGCATGCGCGCATTCGACGCCCCGCTTCCGATCGACGCCGTCCTCGGCGATCTCGCTGCCGCCCTGCGGGCGAGCAGCAATGCCGTGCTCGTCGCCCCGCCCGGTGCCGGCAAGACCACGCGCGTGCCGCTTGCCCTGCTCGATGAACCCTGGACGAAGGGCGGCAAGCTGATCGTGCTCGAACCGCGGCGGCTGGCGGCGCGTGGCGCGGCGAACCGGATGGCACAGACGCTGGGCGAGCGCGTCGGCGAGACCGTCGGGCTGCGCGTCCGGCTTGGCTCGAAGATCGGCCCGAAGACGCGGATCGAGGTCGTCACCGAGGGCGTCTTCGCCCGGATGATCCTCGACGATCCCGCCTTGGAAGGCGTCGCGGCCGTCCTGTTCGACGAGTTCCACGAGCGCTCGCTCGATGCGGATTTCGGACTGGCCCTGGCGCTCGACGCGCAGTCCGGTCTGCGCGAGGAACTCCGTGTCCTCGTCATGTCCGCCACGCTCGACGGCGCCCGCGTCGCGCGCCTGCTCGGCGAGGCGCCGGTGATCGAGAGCCAGGGCCGGGCCTTTCCGGTCGAGACGCGCTATCTCGGCCGCGAGCCGTTGAAGCGCATCGAGGATCAGGTTGCGGATGCCGTGCTGCTGGCATTGAACGAGCAGCCGGGCTCGCAGCTCGTCTTCCTGCCTGGTCAAGGCGAGATCAGGCGCGTCGAGGAGCGCCTGCGCGAGCGCATTCGCGACGCGAGCGTCGAGATCGCCCCGCTCTATGGCGCGCTCGACCAGGCCGAGCAGGACCGTGCCGTGCTGCCGCCCCCTGCCGGTCGCCGCAAGGTCGTCCTCGCGACGTCCATCGCCGAAACCTCGCTGACGATCGAAGGCGTGCGGGTGGTTGTCGATTCAGGTCTCGCCCGCGTACCCGTCTACGAGCCGGACATCGGCGTCACCCGGCTGGAGACGCGCCGCGCCAGCCGTGCGGCCTGCGACCAGCGCCGCGGCCGCGCCGGGCGCACCGAGCCCGGCATCTGCTACCGCTTGTGGGAAGAAGCCGGCAACGGCGCGCTCGAAGCCTTCGCGCGCCCCGAGATCCTCTCCGCCGATCTCGCCCCGCTGCTGCTCGATTGCGCTGTCTGGGGTGTGTCGGACCCGACGAGCCTGGCCTTCCTCGACACGCCGCCCGCGCCCGCGCTCAAGGAAGCCCGCAGCCTTTTGGGAAGCATCGGCGCGCTTGCTGCCGATGGCCGGATCACGCCCGAGGGACGCGCGCTGCAGATCCTGCCATTGCCGCCCCGCCTCGCCCGCATGGTCGTGGCGGCGGCGCGCTTCCGACAGGCCGAGCCGGCGGCGCTGCTCGCCGCCCTGCTCGTCGAGCGTGGGCTCGGCGGCGACGCGCTCGATCTCTCCGAGCGGCTGGAGCGTTTCGGGCGCGAGCGCGGTGGCCGGGCAAGCGACATGCGCCGTCTGGCCGAGGGCTGGGCCAGGGCGGCGGAACGCGCCGCGCGACAATCCGCGGATTTGCAGGACCTGTCGCCTGGGCTGTTGCTGGCCTTCGCCTATCCCGATCGCGTCGCCAGGGCGCGCAATCCGGGCTCCGGGCAGTATCTGCTCGCCAATGGGCGCGGGGCCACGTTCGAGCCGACACAAAGGCTGGCGCGCGAGAGCCATGTCGTCGTCGCCGAAATGACCGGCGCGGCCCAGCAAGCGCGCATTCTGTCGGCCGCGGCGATCACCGAGGCTGAGATCGTCTGGCTCGCCGCTAATGGGCTCTCGCCCTTTACGATCGAGGAGCGCAGCGAGGCGAGTTTCGACCGCGCGGCGCGCGCGCTTCGCGTCCGGGCGGTCAGGCGCTATTGCGCGCTCAGCCTGTCGGAGCGACCTCTGCCGGCCGAGCCCTCTGCCGCCAACGCGGCGATTCTCGCACGGGGCATCGCGGGGCTGGGCGTCGGCCTGCTGCCCTGGACGAAGGCGCAACGGCAATTGCGCGAGCGTGTCGATTTCCTGCGGCGCGCCGAACCCGAGCAAGGTTGGCCGGACCTCTCCGATGAGGGGCTGGCGGCCGAGGCCGCAATCTGGCTCGCGCCACACATCACCGGTCGCGCCTCGCTCGGCGCGATCGAGCCGGGCGATCTCGATGCCGCGCTCGCGGACCTGCTGCCCTGGGAGATGAAGCGCCGGCTCGACAGCGAGGCGCCGACGCATTTCACAGCTCCGACCGGCTCCAGCCTTGCCGTCGACTATGCCGCCGAGGCGGGGCCGACGATTTCCGTCAGGGTGCAGGAGCTCTTCGGTCTGTCGAAGCACCCGGCGCTCGCCGGCGGACGCGTGCCGCTGGTGCTCGAGCTCCTGTCGCCGGGCCACAAGCCCGTCCAGATCACCCGCGACCTGCCGGGCTTCTGGCGCGGCTCATGGGCGGCGGTGAAGTCCGAGATGAAGGGGCGCTACCCGCGCCACCCCTGGCCGGACGACCCGGCCGCTGCGCCGCCGACGACGCGGGCGAAGCCGCGCGGGACGTGACCGGGGGCTCAATTCCCCATCCGGTCGCGCCATTGCCGCTCGCCGGCGAGGCAGGTCGCGTTATTGCCGCCGCTCGCCTGCGCCTTCTGGATCAGCGCGTCGCCGTGGCGTGGCATCTCGGCGATCTCACGGATGAGTTTGGTGCGGGTCGCGTCGACAAACTGATGACGTTCGCGGATCGGGATCACGAACGCCCCAAGCCCGGTGACGACGCAATCCTTGTAGTAGACGTCGAGGTTGTCGATGTCGAAATAGCTCGCCTGCTTCAGCATCACCGGCAGGCCGTTGATGTTGATGCCCTTCGCCCCGGCCTCGTCACGCGCCACGGTGACGGCGCGTCCGTCATTGTTGGCACCGTCGCCGGAGATGTCGATCACCTTGCGCATCGGCGTGACATTGGCCTGGTCCAGCAACTGCACGCCGAGATCGATCGCTGCCGAGATCGAGGTGCGGCGGCCGCGCCGCGTCTGCGCCTCGCCGAGCTCCTCCGCGAAGGCGATCGCCGATTGCGGCGTGTCGATGATCGTCCAGGGCTTGACGATGTGCTGGAAATTGCCGCCCGCCCACTCGAAATAGGTCACGGCGATCTTGCCGATGGCGCCTTTTGCGATGGCGTCGTGCAGCGGCTTCGAGCGGAACGCCTCGATATAGCCGTTGCGCTGCAGCGCGAGTTCGTCGAGGTCCATCGAGAAGGACACGTCGACCGCGAGCACGAGCGCGACATCGACCTCCTCGGGCGGGCCGGCCGCCTGCTGGGCGTTCGGGGCGGCGCCGGTCCACAGACCCGCTGCCGCCAGACTCAAGAGACCGTACAGCCAACGCCGCATCGCCACCTCCGTCATCATGTCGCAACGGAAGTGTGCGCCCGCTTTCGATTCGTTCCAAGTGCGAAAGCTGGGCAGCGGCGCCGATTATCGCGCCGCGCGGCGCATTTCCACGATATCGATGGCTGCCGCCGCCGCCTCCTCGACGGTCAGCGCGGATGTGTCGAGGATCACGGCATCCTCTGCGGCCTTGAGAGGAGCGTCGCTGCGGCCGGAATCGCGCGCGTCGCGCCGGCGGATATCGGCCAGGATGCCTTCGAAAGTGGCAATCTCGCCGCGCCCGGCCAGTTCCTTGTGGCGCCGGGCGGCGCGCACCTCTGGCGTCGCGGTGACGAAGAGCTTGGCCGGCGCCTGCGGGCAGATCACCGTGCCGATGTCGCGCCCGTCGAGGACGGCGCCGCCGGGCTGCGCCGCAAACCGCCGCTGGCGCTCGATCAGCCCGCTGCGCACCGCCGGCATGGCCGCGACGACGGAAGCCGCCTCGCCGATCTCGCGGCCGCGCAGGCTGTCTTCGGTGAAGGCATCGTCCTTGAAGGTCGAGACCAGCCCGGCCGCCGCCTCTGCATCGCGGATGTCGTGACCGGCGTCGAGCATGGCCCGCGCGACCATGCGGTAGAGCAGGCCGGTGTCGAGATAGGGCAGCCGGTAATGCGCCGAGAGCCGGCGCGCCAGCGTGCCCTTGCCCGATGCCGCCGGGCCGTCGACCGCGATCACGAGCCCTGCCGGTGCCTGTTCGCGGCTCATCCGATCTCGACTCCGGAAATCTCGGCTCCAAGCCCGTTCATCAGGGAAATGAAGCTCGGGAAGCTCGTCGCGATCATCGCGCCGTCATCGACCTGCATCGGCCTCTGCGTCGCCAGACCCATAACGAGGAAACTCATCGCGATGCGATGGTCGAGATGGGTGGCAACCGTGCCGCCGCCGGTGACCGCGCCGCCCGAACCTTCGACGACGAGATCGTCGCCCTCGATCGCGCAGGTGACGCCGGCCGCCTTCAGCCCGGCCTCGACCGCCGCGAGCCGGTCGGATTCCTTGACCCGCAGCTCCTGCAGGCCCCGCATGCGCGTGGTTCCGGTCGCGAATGAGGCCGCGACCGCCAGTACGGGATATTCGTCGATCATCGACGGTGCCCGCTCGGGCGGCACGACGACGCCCTTCAGCGCCGAGGCCCGGACGCGCAGCGTCGCCACCGCCTCGCCGCCCTCGTTCGCCTCGCTCTCGACGGTGATGTCGGCGCCCATCTCACGCAGCGTCGTCAACAGACCGCTGCGCAGCGGGTTGGTCATCACGCTCTCGATCAGGATGTCGGAGCCCGGCACGATCAGCCCGGCGACCAGCGGAAAGGCAGCTGAGGACGGGTCGGCCGGGACCACGATCGGCCTCGCCTGCAATTCGGGCTGGCCCTTCAGCACGATCCGTCGGCCATGCTCGCCCTCGGGCGTCACGACGACATCGGCGCCGAAATGCGTCAGCATCTTCTCGGTGTGGTCGCGCGTCGCTTCCGTCTCGATCACGGTGGTCTCGCCGGGGGCGGCGAGGCCGGCCAGCAGCACCGCCGACTTGATCTGTGCCGAGGCGACCGGCGTGCGATAGGTGATCGGCAGCGCCTCCTTCGGCCCGCGCAGGGTCAAGGGCACGCGCCCGCCCGCTTCCTGCGAGACGATGACGGTGCCCATCTGCTCGAGCGGATCGAGAATGCGCCGCATCGGCCGCTTGCGCAGCGAGGCGTCGCCGTCGAAGGTCGTCGTGATCGGGTGGGAACCGCAGACGCCCATCATCAGGCGCGAGCCCGTGCCGGCATTGCCGAAATCGAGCAGGCCGGCCGGTTCGCGCAAGCCGCCGACGCCGACGCCCCGCACGCGCCAGGCGCCCGGGCCGTCATGGTGGACGATCGCGCCCAGCGCACGTGCCGCGTCGGCGGTGCGCATCACGTCCTCGCCCTCCAGCAGGCCCGTGACCACGGTTTCGCCGATGGCGAGCAGGCCGAAGATCATCGCCCGGTGCGAGATCGACTTGTCGCCGGGGACGCGGACGCTGCCGCGCAGCGGGCCCGAGCGGCGTGCGGTGACGGGGACGGGGGTAAGCGCGTGGGACACGGTTCTTCTGCCGGCTGATCGATCAGGGAGGTCGTGCCCTAGCACGCCCGTCTGGCACGCGTCACGTCCGGCCTGGCTCGCGCAAGCGTGAGAGCAGTTGCGCCAGGATTCCCTCTTGACCTCCGCGATCGGGAGCGCCGACATGAAATCAGCATTTGACAGGGCCGGCTGCCCCGACTAACGGACGCGCCTGCTTTTCAAAACATGAATGATTGAAGGTCCGACGCAGTGGCGAAACCGGAACTTGGAACGAAACGCGTTTGCCCGACCACGGGCCGCAAATTCTACGACCTGAACAAGGACCCGATTGTCTCCCCCTATACGGGACAGTCGTTCGCGCGCTCGATGTTCGAGCCGCAGGCCAAGGTTGCTGCCGCAGCCGCGGCCAAGCCCGACGAGGACGAGGATGAGACCGAGGCCGCCGACGGCGCTGTCGAACTCGTCTCGCTCGACGAGGCCGATGCCGAGGCGTCCGAGAAGGATGTCGTCGTCACCAGCGAGGACGACATCGAGGTCGAGGACGACGGCACGCCCGACGACGACACCTTCCTGGAAGAGGACGAGGAAGGCGACGACGACGTTTCCGACCTGATCGATGGCGACATCGAGGGCGACGAAGACGTTTGAACGCCTTCGGCAGGGGCCGCGAAAAAGAATGACGATCAAGCGACAATAGGTGCTTGAGTCTTCCGCCGCTCCCGCCTATAGAGCGCTTCGCCGCTGACGCGGTGACCGGGTTCCGGGCCTTTCCTCACCGAAATGGTGAGCGGCGCGGATCCCAGATTATCCCGGCCGACCCCCATGTCGGCTGGTTGAGAGTGGGGCCATAGCTCAGTTGGGAGAGCGCTTGAATGGCATTCAAGAGGTCGGCGGTTCGATTCCGCCTGGCTCCACCATCTCCTCCCGCCAAATGACTACGGTTTCGCGGGAATAGCCGGAACAGTCCGGCCTACCCCAAAATTTGCCCCCAGCCCTCTCTCCCCTCGGGCGAGACTACGGGGCTTCAAGCAGGCATCGGGCAAGCCGAGAGCTTCGCCTGGGCAGCGCCATCCGCATGAGTCGAGTCTGCCGGTGGACCAAGCGCAGCGGCTGATTCGGGCAGCATCTGTGCTGCCGTCATCCTTCAAGGCCACACTCAGACGATAGAGCGCAACGATCAGCAACCCGCCCGAGGGCGCTGCGACGACCTCGCTCTTCGGGCGTTCGACCAAGGTGGAGACGGCGCGACGAATCGACGACCGGTCGTCGTCGCAGAACCCGTTGTCGTCGGGCTCACACTCATTCTCGCATTGCGCGCCTTCGTCCAGGCACGCATCCTCCAGATCGGTGCCAGGACGAAGGCGTTCCGGCGAGGTTAGGCTCCAGGTCGCAATCTCCGTCGATCGCATCCACGACCCTGATCAGCGAAGCAACGGCGGCATCCAAGTGCTTGCAGGGTGGCGGCAGGCCAGCCGAGTGCGGCAGCCACTGAGCTCAATCTCAAACGGACACTGAGCCCGCCGAGGCGCCTTGTCGTCAGCGAAGGATGTTCGGGGGCAGCGGCGGTTCCGCATTGAGCAGCAAGATCGTCACCCGTCGGTTCGGCGAGAGGTAGGGATTGTCGGGGAAGACCGGCTCGGTGTCGCCGCGTCCCACCACGGAGTCGAAGTGGTCGCTGGGGAGTCCCGCACCGGACAGAATCTCGCGTACGGCGAGCGCGCGGCCGGTGGTGAGGCCCCAGGGTTCGACGGCCCGCACCGAGCCCGGGCGCGCGGCGGCCGTGTGGCCGGTGACAGACAGGCGGTTGGGCAGCCGGCGCAGGGTGGGCGCGATCGCCTCCAGCACGAGACGGGTGTGCTGGTAGGGCTGGACCGAGCCCTCCGGGAACATGGAGCGGCCGTCCTCGTCCACGAGGGAAACGGTCACCCCCTCCTTCGTTTGCTCGATCACGATGTTACGCGACAGCTCGGTAATTTCGGGCAGCTTCTGGAGCGCCTGCCGGAGGCTGGCTATGGCGCTGTGGTTGGCCTGCACGTTGGCGGCCGGGCGGTTGACCTCGCGGTCGCTGGCACGGCCCGAGCCGGTCGGGCGCGCTCCGTCCTCCTGCTTGGCGGAGCCTATCGCCGCGTCGCGGGGCACTGACGATTTGTTGCCTGACTTGTCCAGGGCGGTGCCCATCAGGATGCCGCCAGCGCCGCTGGTGCTGGCACTCAGGGCCGTCGGCGCGAAGTATTCAGCCAGGCCGTTCTTCTGCTCCTGCGTCGTCATGCTGATCAGCCACATCAGCAGAAAGAACGCCATCATGGCGGTCACGAAGTCCGCATACGCGATCTTCCAGGCCCCGCCGTGGTGCGCATGACCGGCCTTCTTGACCTTCTTGATGATGATCGGCTGGGCGGGCTTGTCCATCGAGTCCCCACTGGAGATTGGGTCAGACGTTGGCGGGCAGAGCCGCGGTCGCCGCTTCCACTTCGCTGAAGGTCGGGCGGACGTCGCTCATCAGAGCCTTGCGGGCAAATTCGACCGACATCACCGGCGGCTGGCCGCTGATATGGGCGAGGAGCCCCGCCTTGAGTGAAAGGAAGTACTTGGATTCCGCCTCGAAGGTGCTCTTGAGCGACGCTGCCATGGGCGCGAAGAAGCCGTAGGCGACAAAGACGCCGAAGAAGGTGCCCACGAGCGCGCCGCCGATCAGATGTCCCAGCACCTCCGGCGGCTCTTTGATCGCCCCCATCGTCTTGATCACGCCGAGCACGGCGGCGACGATGCCGAGCGCCGGCGTTCCGTCGGCGATCGACTGCATGGCCGAAACGAGACGCTCCTGCTCCTGGTGGTGCGTCTCCAGTTCCTCGTCCATCAGAGCGTCAATCTCGTGGACGTTGTTGGCGCCCAGCGACAACATGCGCATGTAGTCGCAGACGAACTCGACCGCATGATGGTTCGCTGCAAAAGTCGGGAAGGCGTTGAACAGCGTCGATTCGCTCGGATTTTCAATGTGCTGCTCGATAGCGAGCATGCCCTTCTGCTTCACGAGCTTGTACAAGGAATACTGCATCCCCAGCAGTTCGACATAGCATTCCTGCGTGTACTTGGGGCCCTTCATGATCGTGCCCAGCATGCTGGGCACGGCCTTGAGCACCGGCGCGGGGTTGCCGATGACGAAGGCACCGATGGCTGCACCGAGGATGATCACGAACTCGAACGGCTGCCAAAGGACGAGGAGGTGGCCACCCATGGCCGCGTAGCCGCCGAAGACGCAGCCGAAGACGATGATTGTGCCGACGATCAGCCGCATGGATCTGCCACTCTGTGCCGCAGCAGGTGCAGCCCGCGCGAAGCATTACTAGTCCAACGAAATGACCGATCGAGGTTAACGGCGGGTTTAGAGCCACGGTCCGGCAGGTCCGTAAGCATCGTCCTCCGGCCACGGCGTCGAGGCTTGGGGCGGCGGACTAGGAGATCGGCGTGCAACGCATCTCCGCCGATCCCGGTGATCCGCGTCCAATGGGGAAGCGTTTCATGGGGTCATCGACGCTGCGCCGCCTTCCTGTCCCGCGGCGAGGGGGCACGGGCTGGCCTTCCGACCAGCGATATGTCGATAAGGCATTGATTTGATTATCTTCAGTTCTTGCGTTCAAGCATGATGCCGCCGAACCATAGAGGCACACATGCATTCCAACCGAGGCAAGCGAACTGCGATGCTGATGCGCGCCGCGCTCGCGTGGCAGGTGACCATTCGTGGTTTTCTGCCGACGGCCGCTCGGCCGCGGCATGCGAATGGCGTGGTCGGGGCTCAGGGTTTCGAGCGTGCCGCGTCCGAATCAGCGGAGCACGACGACCTTGGTTCCGATCCTGACGCGGTCGTAGAGATCGACGACGTCGCGATTGGTCATCCTGATGCAGCCCGACGATACAGCGGCGCCGATCGTGTTCGGCTCGTTCGAGCCATGGATGCGGTAGAGGCTCGATCCGAGATAGAGCGCGCGCGCCCCAAGAGGGTTGTCGATGCCGCCGGCCATGTGGCGCGGCAGGTCGGGGCGGCGCTTGAGCATGGCCGCCGGCGGTCGCCAATCCGGCCATTCGCGTTTCATCGTGACGTTCTTGGTGCCCGACCAGCTGAAGCCCTGCCGTCCGACGCCGACGCCGTAGCGCAGCGCTCGCCCATTGCCGAGGACGTAGTAGAGCCGCCGCTGGCTGGTCGAGATCACGACCGTGCCCGCAGCCTGTTGTCCGCTCCACGGCACCACCTGGCGCGGGATCGGCTGTTCGCTGAAGATATTGAGGAAATCCGCGAGTCCGCGGCTGATCGTATTGTCGTAGGCACGTGCGGGTGCCGAGAGAACGAAAAGCGTGACGATGAAAACGATGGTGCGCAGCATGATTGGCCCTACGGCGCCCCCCGCCCGAATTTAACGGGAGAACGGCAAGGCGGGTCAAGGCAGGCTCCGCGATATGGGAGCGTATCGCCGCCCCGGTAGCCTTTGGGAGGTGTGAAGACCGAGGCGGCGAAGGCTGAGCCGCAAGGCTCGCGACCCGATCATCTGTCGCTTCCGGCCGGCGTCCGGTTCACGGGCCTGCGCAAATAATGCGAGGACCGCGGCTCAGGCGGCCTGCTCGAGGCCGACCTCAAATGGCGTCAACGCGACCGTGCCGGCGCGGACCGACACCAGCGTGTTGCAGGGCAGCGCCTGCCAGCAGTCGCGCGCGGCGTCGACCGGCTCCGAGGCGACGACGACGCTGTCGCTGCGCTGGCAGAGATAGAGGCTCGGCGGGCGCGCATCGGAGGACCAGCGCACGGCATGGATCGTGTCGCCATCGGCGAGGGCCGCGGCGCAGCGCAGGGGCTCGCTCGTGCCGACATGCCGCATCAGATCGAGCGCGTCGCCCAGCGCGGCGGCCAGGGCCGCACCGGGCGCCAGCCCTCCCTCGATGCGCGAGAGGGTGAGCAGGAACAGCGCTTCCGAATCGGTCGTGCCGACCCGGGCGGAATAGAGCGAATCGGGGATCAGCGCCTCGAGCCGGCGCCGGATCAAGCCGTAGCCCCCGATCTGGCCGTTATGCATGAAGAGATGCCGGCCATGAGCGAAGGGGTGGCAGTTGGCCCGCGTCGTCGCCGTGCCTGTCGCCGCCCGGACATGGGCGAAGAACAGATGCGAGCGGACCTGCCGGGCGATCGAGAGCAGGTTCTCGTCCGACCAGGCCGGCCTGACCTCGCGATACTGGCCGGGCTCCTGCCGGTCGCCATACCAGCCGACGCCGAAGCCGTCGCCATTCGTGCCCGTTTTGGCCTCGGCCGCGTGCAGCGACTGATGGATCAGCGAATGGCACGGTGCGGCGACGAGGTCCTCGAGGAAGACCGGCACGCCGGAATAGGCCAGGAAACGGCACATGGGGCTGTCCGAATCAGCGCGGCGGATCACCGCGCGGAGAAGATTATTCTCGCGGAATGAACAGCGGCACAATGGCGGAAAGCGGGCGGGCGCTCCGGTTGCGGGGGGCATGGCCATCGTATAACCGTGCCCGGCAGCGGATCACGACAACCACGCGAAGAGTGGGGCGGGGAATGGCCTTGAAAACCGGACTGACGCGGGCTGCCGCGATCGTGACCCTCTGCCTGACATCCAGTGCCGCCTTCGCTGCCGGCGACATCGGCGGGGGCTCGATGGGCGGCCTCTGGGCGCTGCCCTTCGCCGGCATGCTGCTCTCGATCGCGCTGGGGCCGATCCTGTTCCCGCATTTCTGGGAGCTGAACTACGGCAAGTTCGCGGCCTTCTGGGCGGCGCTGGTGCTCGTGCCGCTCGTCCTGTTCCGCGGCTTCGAGCCGGCATTGGGCGCGCTCGCACATACGGCGCTGCTCGAATACATCCCTTTCATCATTCTGCTTTTTGCGCTGTTCACGATCGCCGGCGGCATCCTGATCATGGGAAACCTGCACGGGACCCCCGCGACGAACACGGCCCTGCTGGCGATCGGCACGCTGATGGCGAGCTTCGTCGGCACCACCGGCGCCTCGATCATCATGATCCGCCCGGTGCTGCGCGCCAACGACAACAGGCGCCACAACGTCCATGTCGTCGTGTTCTTCATCTTCCTGGTCTCGAATATCGGCGGCTCGCTGACGCCACTCGGCGACCCGCCGCTCTTCCTCGGCTTCCTGCGCGGGGTGAACTTCTTCTGGACGACGACGCATCTGCTGCCGGAGACAGCGCTGGCCGTCGCGATCCTGCTCGCGCTCTTCTTCGCCCTCGACAGCTGGTTCTACCGCAAGGAAGACGGCATGCCGGCCCTGAAGGACCCGACGCCCGACCGCGACATCAAGCTCTACGGCAAGGTCAACTTCCTCCTGCTCGGCGGCGTCATCGCGGCGATCCTGATGTCGGCCAGCTGGAAGCCCGGCGTCGCGGTCACCATCGCGGGCGTCCATGTCGAACTGCAGAACATCGTGCGCGACGGAATCCTGCTGGCGCTGGCCGCGCTCTCGCTGATGCTGACGCCCAATCCGGTCAGGGCCGGCAACGAGTTCAGCTGGGGCCCGATCAAGGAGGTCGCCAAGCTCTTCGCCGGCATCTTCATCTGCATCATTCCCGTGCTGGCGATGCTGCAGGCGGGCCGGGACGGCGCCTTCTCGGGGCTGGTCTCGCTCGTCACCAATCCCGACGGTAGCCACAACACGGTCGCCTATTTCTGGCTGACCGGCGCCCTGTCCTCGTTCCTCGACAATGCGCCGACCTATCTCGTCTTTTTCGAGCTGGCCGGCGGCGATCCGCAGAAGCTGATGACGACGGGCGCGCTGACGCTGGCGGCGATCTCGGCGGGCGCCGTCTTCATGGGCGCCAACACCTATATCGGCAATGCGCCGAACTTCATGGTCTACGCCATCGCCAAGGACCGCAAGGTCCGGATGCCGAGCTTCTTCGGCTACATGCTCTGGTCGGGGGCGATCCTGATCCCGATCTTCCTGCTGCAGACGGTGATCTTCTTTCGGTAGCCGGAGCGGCGCAGGCGCCGCTCCGCTCAGCTCGCGACCTTCAGCCCCTTGCGGGCCTCGGCCGCGCCGGCATCGCGGCGGCCCTTGGCCGCTTCCATGTCGAGGCTGACCATGAAGTCCGAGATGCGCGGAGCGATCTCGGAGCGGAAGCGCGAGCCGTTGAAGACGCCGTAATGGCCGACGCCCTTCTGGAGGTAGTGCACGCGCTTCTCGGCGGGGATGTTGGGGCAGAGGTCGTGGGCGGCCTGCGTCTGCCCGACGCCGGAGATGTCGTCCTTCTCGCCTTCGACGGTCATCAGCGCGACGCGGCGGATGGCTGTGCAATCAACCGGCTTGTCGCGATGCATCATCGTGCCCTTTGGCAGCGCGTGCTCGACGAAGACGGTCTCGACCGTCTGGAGATAGAACTCCGCGGTCAGGTCCATCACCGCCAGGTACTCGTCGTAGAAGTCGCGGTGCTTCTCGGCGGAATCGCCGTCGCCGGCGATCAGGTGCTGATACATCTCGTAATGCGCGCTGACATGGCGGTCGATGTTCATCGCCATGAAGCCGGAGAGCTGCATGAAGCCGGGGTAGACGTCGCGGAAGGTGCCCGGATGCGGGAAGGGGACCTTGGTGATGCAGTTGCGCCGGAACCAATCCGTACCGCGCTCCATGGCGAGGCAGTTCACCGCGGTCGGCGAGCGTCGGGTGTCGATCGGCCCGCCCATCAGCGTCATCGAGCGTGGCGCGCAGACGTCACCCTCGGCCTCCATGCGGGCGGCGGCGGCGAGAACCGGCACCGAAGGCTGGCAGACAGCCATCACATGGGTCTCGGGGCCGAGCATCTGCAGCATCGCGATGACGTAGTCGATATAGTCGTCGAGGTCGAAGCGGCCGGCCACGAGCGGCACCAGGCGGGCATCGGTCCAGTCGGTGATGTAGACCTCGTGCCCGGGCAGGAAGGCCTCCACGGTGCCGCGCAGCAGCGTGGCGTAGTGGCCCGACATCGGCGCGACCAGCAGGACCTTGGGCTGCGGCTTGCGGCGGCCGGAGATCTTGCGGTCGAAATAGACCAGCCGGCAGAACGGACGTTCCCAGACGACGCGCTCCTCGACGGCGGTCTTGACGCCGTTGATCGTCGTCTCGGACAGGCCGAAGGCGGGCTTGCCGTAGCGCCGCGTGGTGCGCTCGAACAGCTCGCAGGAGGCAGCGATGCTACGGCCCATCGGCGTGTAGGTCAGCGGATTCGCCGGGTTCCTGAAGGCCAGATGCATGGCATCCGACATGCCCCTGGCGGGGCTGAGCATCATGTGAACCGCTTCATAGGCATGATAGGCAAACGACATGGCGGCCCCGTACATGCGATGTTGATCCTTCCGGCGCTGCAACATTCGTTGATGCGCCGCAACAACAACACACCCTATGCCTAAATTGTTCTCATTCAATCCCGCAAAAGGCTAAGAAATCACTCCAATGCCGGTTTGCCACAGAAGATTGCACAGGGAATGCCTCGCATGATGCCTGCGGCGCCAACGAGACGGGGCCGAACATGAGCTTCGCGGATGTCGCGACGCCCGCGCTGGGCCGCGCGAATCGCCACCTGCGACTCGATACGCTCGTGCGGCTGCGCTGGCTTGCCATCGCCGGCCAGAGCCTGGCCGTCGCAGGCGTGCATTTCGGGCTCGGCTTCCCTTTGCCCTTCGGCTGGTGCTTCGCCGCGATCGCCGTCTCGTCCTGGCTGAACATCGCGTTGCGCATCCGCTTTCCGCTGAGCCATCGGCTTCAGGCGGGTGCGGCGACGGCCCTGCTCGCCTTCGACATCGTCCAGCTCGCGGCGCTGCTCTTCCTGACGGGCGGTTTGCAGAATCCGTTCTCGATCCTGTTCCTGGCCCCGGTGATGATCTCGGCAACGGCGCTGCCGCCGCAGCGTACATTCGTGCTCGGCGTGCTGGCGATCGTGTTGGCGACGGTGCTCAACTTCGTTCACCTGCCGCTGCCCTGGGCCGGGCCGGAGCGTCCGGTGCTGCCGTTCTACTACCAGCTCGGAAGCTGGGCCGCGCTCGTTCTCGGCCTGGGCTTCACCGGCATCTATGCTTGGCGGGTCGCCAAGGAAGCGCGCGACCTCTCCGATGCGCTCGCCGCCACCGAACTCGTCCTCGCGCGCGAGCAGCATCTCTCGCAACTCGACGGTCTGGCCGCCGCCGCGGCCCATGAACTCGGCACGCCGCTGGCCACGATCGCGCTCGTCGCCCGCGAATTGTCGCGACTTGCTCCGGCCGAGGGCGAGATGGCCGAGGACATCGCGCTGCTGCGTGAGCAGGTCGAGCGCTGCCGCGGCATCCTCGGCAAGCTCGCCTCGCTGCAGGATGACGATGCCGGGCCGCTCGACCAGCTGTCCCTGCGCCTGCTGATCGAGGAGGCCGCCGGGCCGCAGCGCCCCTTCGGCGTGCCCTTCGAGATCGTGATGAGTGGCGAGAAGCCCGAGCCGGTGTGCCGGCGCAATCCGGGCATGATCTACGGCCTTGGCAACATCGTCGACAACGCCGTGGATTTCGCGCGGTCGACGGTGACGATCACGGCGGAATGGAATGCGAGCCTCGTCACGCTCACCATCGCCGATGACGGTCCGGGCTTCCCGCCCGACGTGCTGCTGCGGGCGGGCGATCCCTATCTCACCCATGGTGCGGGCGAGAGCCGCGCCGGCGGCGGGCTCGGGCTCGGGCTCTTCATCGCCAAGACCCTGATCGAGCGCGGCGGCGCGGTGATGGAGTTCGCCAACCTGCCGGCGCCGGGAAGCGGCGCTTCGGTGCGGATGACCTGGCCACGCGAGGTGTTCGAGGCCGACCTGCCTGCCGCCGGGTCTACAAACGCGGAGCCGTCGATCCCACATGGTGTGGGCCGATGAGCCGGCGTAAGGGGTGCGTCGCGGTGGGAGCCGCGCTAAAGTGCCGATCGGGCTGGGCCCGCGGCAGGAGAGGATGATGCAGGAGACGCTGAGCGAAACCGTGGCGGATTTGGCCGCCCCGGACATGACGCTGCTGCTGGTGGACGACGACAAGCCGTTCCTGACCCGGCTGGCCCGCGCCATGGAGGGCCGCGGCTATTCCGTGCGCACCGCCGAGAGCGTCAGCGCCGGGATCGCGGCGGTCGAGGAGGAGGCACCAGCCTTTGCCGTGATCGATTTGCGTCTCGGGGATGGCAATGGCCTTGACGTCATCGCCCGTCTCAAGGAGCGCCGCCCCGATGCCCGAGGCATCGTGCTCACCGGTTATGGCAACATCGCCACCGCCGTCAGCGCGGTGAAGCTCGGTGCCTTCGATTTCCTGGCGAAGCCGGCCGACGCCGACGAGATCCATGCCGCGCTGGCCGCCACCCGCGATTCCCGGCCGCAGCCGCCCGAGAACCCGATGTCGGCTGACCGGGTGCGCTGGGAGCATATCCAGCGCGTCTACGAGCTCTGCAACCGCAATGTATCCGAGACGGCACGCCGGCTCGGGATGCACAGGCGCACGCTTCAGCGCATCCTGGCGAAGCGCGCGCCGCGCTGATCAGACCGGCGGCGGATTGATCTGGCGGAAGCCGCCCTCGCCCCAATACGGATAATGCGGGTAGGCCGGGGTCGTGGCGCTGGCGGCATCGAGCCTCGCGATCTGCTCGGCCGTCAGGCTCCAGCCGACCGCGCCGAGATTCTGGCGAAGCTGCTCCTCGTTGCGCGCACCGATGATGACGCTCGACACGGTCGGGCGCGCCAGCAGCCAGTTCAGGGCGATCTGCGGCACGCTTTTGTCGGTCTCCGCCGCGAGCGCGTCGAGCACGTCGACGATTGCGTAGAGCCGTTCGTCATCGACGGGCGGGCCGAAGGCGGCGCTGTCATGCAGGCGGCTCTTTTCGGGCAGGGCGACGCCGCGCCTGATCTTGCCGGTCAGGCGGCCCCAGCCGAGCGGGCTCCAGACCATCGCGCCGACCTTCTGGTCGAGGCCGAGTGGCATCAGCTCCCATTCGTAGTCGCGGCCGACCAGGGAGTAATAGACCTGATGCGCGACATAGCGCGGCCAGCCATGGCGCTCGGATGTGGCCAGCGATTTCATCATCTGCCAGCCGGAGAAGTTCGAGGCGCCGACATACAGAAGCTTGCCGGCGCCCACGAGGTCGTCCAGCGCCTTCAGGACCTCCTCGACCGGCGTGCCCGCGTCGAAGGCATGGAGCTGGAGCAGGTCGATGCGATCCGTGCGCAGGCGCTTCAGCGCAGCCTCGACCCCCTCGATCAGCCGTCGCCGCGACGTGCCAGCCTGGAGCGGGCCCTCGCCGATCGGCAGGCCGAGCTTGGTCGAGATCAGCGCCGCATTGCGCCTCCCCTCCAGCGCCTCGCCGAGGATCGCCTCGGAGGCTCCTTCGGAATAGACATCGGCCGTGTCGAACAAGGTGAGGCCGGCTTCGAGGCAGATGTCGATCAGACGCTTCGCCTGCGCGACATCCGTGTCGCCCCAGGCGCCGAAGAGCGGGCCCTTGCCGCCGAATGTGCCGCATCCGAAGCTGAGCGCGGGCACCTTGAGGCCGGACGCACCGAGTTGCCGATAATCCATGTGGTTCTCCTGTAGAGTGAATTGAAAGGGGTCAGGCGGCCAGCACGCGCGTGGCGCGCCGGTCGAGCGTGAGAGCGATCCAGGCGAGCGCGAGCGCTGCCAGCGGCACCAGGGCTGCGACCGGGGCGACGCCGGCGAGACCCGGTCCATGCGAGATCACGACGCCGCCGAGCCAGGCGCCGAAGGCGTTGCCGAGGTTGAAGGCGGCGATGTTGAGGCTCGAGGCCAGGCCCTGGCCGGCACCGCCGGCCTGCTGGAGCACCCACATCTGAAGCGGCGCGACGGTGGCGAAGGCGGCGGCACCGAGCACGAAGGCGCCCACGATCGCGCCGATCTTGTCATGGAACGCGAAGGTCGCTGCGAGCAGGGCGAGCGTCAGGAACATCAGCGTTCCGACGAGCGCGGGCGACAGGCTGCGGTCGGCCAGGCGTCCGCCGAGCAGATTGCCGACGACGAGGCCGGCGCCGAACACCAGGAGGATCGGCGAGACCGCCGCCTCGCTGAAGCCCGCGAGCTCGACCAGCAGCGGCTGGATATAGGTGAAGACGGCGAAGATGCCACCGAAGCCCAACACGGTCATGGCGAGCCCGAGCAGCACCTGCGGCCGGGCCAGGACCTCGAACTCTTCCGAAAGCGGACCGGACGCGACGCGCTCGCGGGCCGCCGGCACGAAGATCGTCAGGATGGCGAGCGCCAGCAGGCCGATTCCCGCCACGGCCCAGAAGGTCGAACGCCAGCCATAGGCGAGGCCGAGCCAGGAGCCGAAGGGAACGCCGAGCAGGGTCGCGAGTGTCAGCCCGGTGAACATCAGGGCAATGGCGGAGGCCTTGCGTTCCGGCTCGACGAGGCCGGTCGCGACCATGGCGCCGACGCCGAAGAAGGTGCCATGCGCCAGCGCCGTGACGATGCGCGCCGCCATCAGCCACGCAAAGCTCGGCGCAAGCGCAGCGGCAAGGTTGCCGAGCGTGAAGATTGCCATCAGCACGAGCAGGGTCGTCTTGCGCGGCAGGGAACGCGTCGCGATGGTCAGGATCGGCGCGCCGACGAAGACGCCGAGCGCATAGCCCGACATCAGCAGCCCGGCGACGGGAATACTGACGCCGAGATCGGCGGAGACCTGCAGCAGCAGTCCCATGATGACGAATTCAGTGACGCCGATGCCGAAGGCACCGACGGTGAGGGCATAAAGAGCGATGGGCATGACCGGCTCCGGGGAATGAACGAGCCGGCAAGATGGCGCATGCCGCGCCTATGAATTAGATTGCCGCCAGGACCTGCAATTGTGAAGTGAAGTCATCATGCCTCGGCCCGAGATCAACCGTTCCGGCGAGATGGAGGTCTTCGTCCGCGTCGTCGAGCTTGGCGGCTTCTCGTCGGCGGCTCGAGACTTGCGGATGACGCCATCCGCGATCAGCAAGCTCGTGGCCCGGCTCGAGTCGAGGCTTGGCGTCCGGCTGATGGTCCGATCGACTCGCAAGCTCCAACTCACCGAAGAGGGCGCCACCTTCCACCAGCATGCACTGCGGGTGCTGAACGATCTCGACGAAGCCGAGCGCTCCGTCGCGGTCTGCCAGACTCCACGCGGGCGGCTGCGGGTCAATTCGAACGTGCCGTTCGGGCGGCTCTACCTGCTGCCGCTGGCACCTCGTTTCATGGCGGGCCATCCGCAGGTGCAACTCGACATCACCATTACTGACGAGGTCATCGACCTAATGGACGAGCGCGCCGAGATCGCGATCCGCGTCGGGCCGATGCGGCCCTCGCAGCTGATCGCCCGCAAGCTCGGCGAGGCAGGGATGGCGATCGTCGCTGCGCCGGAGTATCTCGCACGCAAGCCGGCGCTCGAGCACTGGAACGACCTCGCGCGGCACGACCTGATCACCTTCAACTTCGCCCGCCATTGCGACGAGTGGCCGTTCCGGGCCGATGGCCGTCGCTTCTCGGTGCCGGCGCATGGCCGGGTCGCGGTCGGCGACGGCGAGAGCGCCCGTCAGCTCGCCCTCGCCGGGCAGGGGCTGGCGCGGCTTTCTCTCTTCCATGTCGGCCACGACATCGCGGCCGGGCGGCTCGTGCCCGTGCTGCAGGACTTCAACCCCGGCGATGTCGAGGAGGTCCATGCGGTCTATGTCGGCCATGGCGGCAAGCTGCCAGCCAGGGTCCGCGCCTTCATCGACTTCCTCGTCGAGACCGTCGATCTGACGGCCCCGCCGGGCGCCAACGAAGCCGAACCGCGGATGGTTCCCGCATTGGAGGGTGCGGTATCGGCCTAGACTCCGGGATCCTCGATCAGCGCCAGCCGGCCGGCGGCGAGCTTGGCGAAGGCGATCGTCAGCGCCTTGCGCCGCGCCGGCGCCAGCGGGTGCCGCGGCGCTTCCCGGATCAGCGCGCCGCCATAGGCGTCGGCGACGATCAGGCCGACATCCTCGGGCAGGATCTCCTGGGGAAATTCGGGCGCGACAGCGAAGAGGAAGCCATCGCAGTAGTCGCGGTAATCCGGCCATTTGCCGTCGACGCGATAATCCTCGATCCCGGACTTGACCTCGACCACCAGCAATTCCCCGGACGGGGCGAGCGCGACGATGTCGCCGCGCCGGCCATTGGCGAAGGTCATCTCCTTGACGATCGCATAGCCGCGCTCGCGCAGATGCCGGCCGGCCCCTCGGCAGACGGAGCGGGTGATGTCGGGCCGCGTCGGCGGCGGGTTGAGGACGGAATCCGGAAGCCGCATCCACTCATGTTCCCTCTTTGTGCTGGTCAAGGCAAGGGTGGAGCGCGGCAGGCGCCGGAAAACGGCTCCCGCTTTCGGAGTTCATGCTCTAGGGAAGGCGCGATGCTGCAGTGGTGACCTCACTTTGGAACGTCTTGCTACGCCTGTCCTGATCCTGCTCGTTGCGGCTGCCGTCTCGGCAGGGCTCTGCGTGCTGCTGCGGCCGTTGCTGGTGCGCTATGCGCTGGCGCGCCCCAATGCCCGCTCGAGCCATCGCGTGCCGACGCCGCAGGGTGGCGGCATTGCTGTGCTGGCGGGTGCGTTCCTGGCGCTGGGGCTGGCATTGCAGGTCGCGCCGCCGTCCATCGGCACATCCGGCCTCGCCTTCGTCGTCGTGGCCGCCCTCGCGCTTGCCATGGTGGGCGCCTGGGACGACATCCGGCCGCTCTCGGCTGGGTTGCGGCTCGGCCTCCAGGCGCTCTGCGTCGCGGTCGTCATCGTTTACGCCGCGCCAGACGCGCGGCTGTTTCCGGATCAGATGCCGCTCGCCGTCGAGCGCTGCCTCGCTCTGCTCGCCGGGATCTGGTTCGTCAACCTGACGAACTTCATGGATGGCATCGACTGGATCACGGTCGCGGGCGTCGTGCCGCTCGCCGGCGCCTTGGCGCTCGCCGGCGTCTTCGGGCTGATCGACCCGGCGACAGGCTGGCTGGCGGCGGCGCTGTGCGGCGGGTTGATCGGGTTCGCACCGTTCAACAAGCCGGTCGCGCGGCTCTTCCTCGGCGATGTCGGCTCCTTGCCGATCGGGCTCCTCACCGCCTATCTGCTGTACCGGCTCGCGGGCATGGGTGCGCTCGTGGCGGCGTTGATCCTGCCGCTCTACCATGTCGCCGATGCCACGATCACGCTGCTGCGCCGGCTGGCGCGCCGCGAGAAGGTCTGGGAAGCCCACCGCTCGCATTTCTACCAGCAGGCGACGACGAACGGTTACAGCGCCCTCGCCGTCGTCACACAGGTCGCGCTGCTCAATCTTGCGCTGGTCGTGCTGGCGGCCGTTAGCGTGCTTCTGCCGGTTCCGACCGCGCAGGGAGGCTGCCTTGCCGCGGCGATTGTCCTGACCGGGCTGCTGTTGCGCCGTTTCTCGCGACCGGCCGCGCGCCGATGAACGGCGAAAGGGTCCTCGTGACGGGCGCCGGCGGGTTCATCGGGCCCCATGTCGTCGCCGCCCTGAAGGCGGCTGGCTACCGTATTCGTGTCGCGCAACGCAGCGCTGCTCCGGTGCCCGCAGGTGCCGAGGCTGTCGTGACCGGGGACCTCGCCACTCTGGTCGATTGGAGCGCTGCGCTCGAGGGCGTCCAGCATGTCGTCCACCTCGCCGGGCTGGCTCACGCCGGCCCCGGCCTCGACGAAGATCTCTATCGCCGGATCAACACGCGGGCGACGCTGGATCTGGCTGAGGCGGCCCGTCGCGCCGGCGTGTCGCGCTTTGTCTGCATCTCCTCGATCAAGGCGCAGTCCGGCGCCTTCGACGGGCCGCCCTTGCGCGAGGACGATGCCCCCGCCCCCGACGACGCCTATGGCCGCTCGAAGCTGGCCGCGGAGCAGGGGCTGGCTCGACTCGATTTCGACTGGGTCGCGCTGCGACCGGTGCTGGTCTACGGGCCGGGTGTGAAGGCCAACATGGCAGCGCTGCTGAAGCTCGCGCGACTGCCGGTACCGCTGCCGCTGGGCGCGCTGATCGCGCCCCGCTCGCTGCTGGCGGTCGAGAATCTCGCCGATGCGGTGCAATTCGCGCTGACGCCCGCCTGTCCGGCCCGACGGGTCTTCACCGTCGCCGATCCGGAACCGATCAGCGTCGCGGCGATCCTGACGGCGTTGCGGGCAGGCATGGGGCGCGGCCCGGGGCTTGTCGCCGTGCCACTCGGCCTGTTGCGGCTGGCGGCGCGTCTCGTCGGGCATGAGGACGCCTTCGTCAAGCTGAGCGGCAGCCTCGTGGCATTGCCCGAGGGGCTGCTCAGGGCAGGTTGGCGGCCGCCGCTGACGACGCGGACGGCTCTTGAGCGCCTGGCGGCGTCTTCTGGCGCTGGCTGAAATCCGGGATCGCCTCGTCCAGCACGGCATCGGCGGCGGCGCGATCATCGGCCTTCAGCGCAGCCTCCAGCCGTGAGAGCCAGGCCTGCAGGCGGGCGCGCTGGGCGAAGACCGGCTTGGCGGCCATGACGCCGTCGAGGCCGGTTTCGGCCATCGGCTCGTCGCGGGCGAACAGGATCTCGTTGAGGCGCTCGCCCGGCCTGACGCCCGAGACCGCGATCTCGATGTCCTCGCCCGGCTCGAAACCCGCCAGCCGGATCATCCGCTCGGCCAGATCCATGATCCTGACCGGCTGGCCCATCTTGAGGACGTAAACGGCGGCGCGCTCGGCTTCGGGCCCATCCGGGCGGGCATGCGAGGCCGCCGTCAGCACGAGGTCGCAGGCTTCCCGAATGGTCATGAAGTAGCGGATCATGTCCGGGCTGGTCACGGTCAGCGGCCCGCCGCGCGCAATCTGCGCCTTGAACTTCGGCACCACCGATCCGACCGAGCCCAGCACGTTGCCGAAGCGCACGGCGACCAGCCGCATGCCGGCTGCGGCGGCGACGAATTCGGCATCGCGCGACTGCGCGTACATCTCGGCGAAGCGCTTGGTCGCGCCCAGCATCGAGACCGGCTCGATCGCCTTGTCGGTCGAGATCAGCACGAAGATCTTGGCGTTGGCAGCGATTGCGGCATCGGTCACGTTGACCGAGCCGAAGATGTTGGTCTTGACACCTTCGCTCCAGTCCGCCTCGAGATAGGGCACATGCTTGAGCGCCGCGGCATGGATGACGATGTCCGGTGCAAAGGCGGTGAACAGCGGCGTGATCCGCGCCCGGTCGCGCACATCCGCCAGCGCGCCGGAAACGACCGTGTCGTGGCCGTGCGCGATGAGCTGCTCCGTCACCTGGAACAGGGCGGGCTCGGAACTCTCGACAATCAGGAGTTCGGCCGCGCCGAAGGCGGCACAGCGCAGGCAGATCTCCGATCCGATCGAACCGCCGCCGCCGGTGACGATCACCCGCTTGCCCTTCAGGAAGGTGCCGAGGCGGTCGCGGTCGATCCGGACAGTGGAGCGCACCAGCAGGTCCTCGATCTCCAGCGGCGCGAGCTCGGTGTCGCGGACGCCTTCCCCGAGCGTTTCGATGCGCAGGATCGGCAGGGAGAGCTTGCGCGTGCGGGCGAGCCACCGGTCGGGCTGGGCCTCAGGCAGCAGCGCGCTCGGTGTCGCTACGATGCGGCGAAAGCCCTCGCCGCGATCCGCCGCGTCATTGGCGATCTGCTCGATCTCCGAGAGCAGGCCGAGCACCGGCACGCCCCGGATCGACTGGCCGAGATCATCGGCGCGCGGCGACAGGATGCCGGTGGGCCGCAGCCGACGCATGGTGCCGGACTCCATGGCGCGAATCACCATCTCGACCTCAAGGCCGCGCCCCAGCAGCAGGGCGGGCAGCGCCGCCTCCCGTGCCGCGTGGCGACGGGAGCGGGCGAACTTGAAATAGCGATAGGCGAGGCGGGGGCCGCCCAGCAGCGCAACCTGCACGAGCCAGTAGAGCGCGATGGTGATCTTGCCGAAATAGAAGGCGCCGTAGAAATTCGGCGCCACCAGCACATAATCCACGACAAGCAGCGTCAGCGTCAGGAGCGAGACGGCTTTGACGATGTTCGACAGGTCCGGCAGCGAGGCAAAGCGCCATTTCGAGCGGTAGAGCGAGAAGTACCAGTAGACCAGCCCGGCATAGGCTACGAAGAACGGCAGGAAGCGGGGCAGGTAACGCAGATGCTCGTCGAGCTGCCCGCCCTCGAACCGCACGACGAAGACAAGACAGATCGCAAGCGCCGTGACCACGAGATCGTGGAGGACGACGGCGAGCTTCTTGACGTTCTGCTTGGGGAGAATGGCCATGACAGGCGCGGTATCCTGCTCCCTCGGCGGCTTGTCAACGCGGCCGGCGGAGCGGGCCCACTTGCTCCCGGTCAGCTGCCGGGCTTCGGCCGCTCCAGCGCGACCATGATGAACTCGATCATCGCCTCGGCGGAGGGGCCGGGAATCCGTTCGCATTGAGCCATCAGCAGCGGGTGCTGGAAGCGGATCATCGCGGTGCGGATGCATCGCGTGGCGGCGATCGGGTCGACGTCGCGGAACTCGCCATTGGCGATGCCCTCGGCCACGACACCGCCGAGCAGGGCGTCGAGGCGCTCGATATGGCCGAGGATCGCGTCCCAGCTCTCCTCCATCGCGGCACAGACCATCTCCTGCATGCGCTGCTGGTCGGCGAAGCGGGCCTGATTGATCCGGTGGGAGGTCAGCAGCATTTCGCGCAGCCGGCTTCCGGCCGAGCGCGGTTCCGCGATGATGAGCGACAGCTTTTCCTCGAGCTCGCCCTTGAACCGGGCGAGAACCGCCTCGTTGATCGACTTCTTGGAATCGAAGAAGCGATAGACATTCGCCGGGCTCATGCGCAGCGCCTTGGCGATGTCGGCGACAGTCGTCTTCTGGTAGCCGATGTCGCGGAAGAAGCGCTCGGCGGTATCGACGATACTTTGCCTCGTGTCGCGCTCGGGAAGACTCACGGCTTCTGCCTGTTTCGTTGGGCCTGTAGCTGTCGGCGGGAATTGATCGCTATGACGAATTTCGTCATTCGTCAACATCATGGCGAATAAGGCGTTTCGTCACGGTGCCCTGACATTTCCCGACATGCATTGATCTGGATCAGCTCGACGCTACGCCTAGAGCTCGTTCAACGCTGGCATGGCGGCCCTGTTCCGCTGCCAGCGGTAGGTCAGCCATGTGCCGGGCGCTTGCTTGCGATGGCCAGGATCGCGTCGATGTCGAGATGGGCATGCAGATGCGCGGCGAGCCGATCCAGCGTCGCCTCCACCTCGTCCTCATAGGACAGGCTCGAAACCAGAAGACTCCCCGCGACAGCACCGAGGCAGGCAGCCCGCACGGCATCGGCCGAGAAGACACCGTGCAGATAGCTGCCGAGGACGCGGCCGTCGGAGCTCGCGGCGCCCTCCGCCCGGTCGCTGACCCTGAATGGCGCGCGCGCCGTATCGGCGCCCTCGGTTCGGCCGAGATGGATCTCGTAGGCGCGGCCCGTCGCGGCGCTCTGCGCATGGACGAAATCGACTTCGCGGACCGTCTTGGTTCCCTCGAGCACGGTCTCGACGTCGAGGAGCCCGAGGCCGGGCGCCTCGCCGGCCGGGCCTTCCAGCCCGAGCGGATCGCGCACCACACGACCGAGGATCTGATACCCGCCGCAGAGTCCGAGGATATGGCCGCCACGCCGGCGATGGGCGAGGATGTCGATGTCCCAGCCTTGTGCGCGCAAGGCGGCGAGATCGCGCAGGGTCGTCTTCGAGCCGGCCAGGATGATGAGATCGGCATCACCCGGCAGCGGCTGCCCCGGCCTCACCATCGCGAGGTCAACCTCGTCTTCCAGCTTTAGCGGATCGAGATCGTCGAAATTGGCGATGCCGGGCAGGACCGGAACCGCGATCTTCAGGCGCGCGCCGGGCTTCCGGCCCGAGCGGATGTCGAGTCCGTCTTCGGCCGGGAGGCGCATGGCATCGGCGAACCAGGGCACGACGCCGAGGCAGGGCCAGCCGGTCGCCTGGCGGATGGTCTCGACTCCGTCGCGGAACAGCGCGACCTCGCCCCGGAAGCGATTGACGGCGAAGGCGCGGATCATGGCGCGGTCGGCCTCGTCGAGCACGGCGTGGCTGCCGACGAGGCTGGCGATGACGCCGCCCCGGTCGATGTCGCCGACCAGGATCGCCGGAACGCCGGCGGCGCGGGCGAAGCCGAGATTGGCGATGTCGCGGGCCCGCAGATTGGTCTCGGCCGGCGAGCCCGCACCTTCGACCAACACGAGATCGGCATCGGCCGCGAGCCGCTCGAAGCTTTCCAGAACCTTGGGCAGGAAGTCGCCGCGCCTCGCGAAATCGCCCGAGGCGAGATGCCCGGCGACCCGGCCCTGCAGGATGATCTGGCTGCCGGATTCGCTTTCGGGCTTCAGCAACACCGGGTTCATGTCGACATGCGGTGCGACGCGGGCGGCGCGCGCCTGCAGCGCCTGTGCCCGGCCGATCTCGCCGGCGGCCGTGGCCGCGGCGTTGTTAGACATGTTCTGAGGCTTGAACGGTCTGACCTTCAGCCCGCGATCGGCGAAGAGCCGGCACAGCCCCGCGACGATCAGCGACTTGCCGACATTGGAGCCGGTGCCGAGGATCATGACGGCGGGGGTGCGGGATGAGGCCATGCGCCTGCTTATGCGCGCGTCATGCCGCGAGCAACCAGGCAACGCGCCGGATCGGCGACCGCAGGGGGATCAAAAAGGGGAGGGTCACCGGTTCACGCCAAATCCCGCTACGCCAAAGGGGCGAAGTCGCAGCAGGCGCCCGTCGTGAACCGGCCGACTCACTAAATACTGATCAGTGATGAATGTCAATAATCATCAGTTCGTATTTGACCGGTCGTTTCAAGCGCAGGCGGCAAATGCCGATCGCGTGCGTCCAGCGGCTTGCCATGCTAAACGCGCCGCCTGTTTTCGTGCCGCAGGCGACCGACTTCGATGAACCCGATCTTCTCTGCCCTTTCGACCAGCGTCTTCGAAGTGATGTCCCAGCTCGCGCGCGAGACCGGCGCCGTCAATCTGGGGCAGGGTTTCCCTGATGATCCCGGGCCGCTCGACGTCCGCCAGAAGGCCGCGGATGCGGTCGTGAATGGCTGGAACCAGTATCCCCCGATGATGGGCCTTCCCGAGCTTCGCCAGGCCACGGCGACGCATTACAAGCGCTGGCAGGGCCTGGACCTCGATCCCGACAGCGAGATCATGGTGACCTCGGGCGCGACCGAGGCGATCGCGGGCGCGCTCATGGCGCTGGTTTCGCCCGGCGACGAGGTCGTGCTGTTCGAGCCGATGTACGACGCCTATGTCCCGCTCGTGCGCCGCGCCGGCGGCATCCCGAAATTCGTGACGCTGACGCCGCCGCATTTCGGGCTGACCGAGGCCGCCCTGGCGCAGGCTTTTTCGCCGAAGACCCGGGTGGTGCTGTTCAACAACCCGCTCAACCCGACCGCGACGATCTTCAGCCAGGCTGATCTCGACCTCCTCGCCGATTTCTGTGTCCGCCACGACGCCGTGGCGATCTGCGACGAGGTCTGGGAGCATGTCGTCTTCGACGGGCACCGCCATGTCCCGGTGCTGGGGCGCCCCGACATGCGCGAGCGTACCGTCAAGATTTCCTCGGCCGGCAAGATCTTTTCGCTGACCGGCTGGAAGGTCGGGCTGGTGATGGCTGCGCCGCCGCTGATGAAGGTGCTGGCCAAGGCGCACCAGTATATCACTTTCACCACCCCTCCGAACCTGCAGGCGGCGGTCGCCTACGGGCTGGGCAAGGACGACAGCTATTTCGAGGGGATGCGGGCGGATTTCCAGCGTTCGCGCGACCGCTTCACCGATGGGCTCACCGGCCTCGGCTTCAGCGTGCTGCCGAGCGTCGGGACCTATTTCCTCAATGTCGACATCGCCCCGCTTGGCGAGAGCGATGACGTCGATTTCTGCAAGCGGCTTGTGATGGAAAGCGGGGTCGCGGCCATCCCTGTCAGTGCCTTCTACGCCGAGGGCGCGGTCAGGAACGTGGTCCGCTTCTGCTTCGCCAAGCGCGACGTGACGCTCGATGCGGCGCTGGAGCGCCTGGCGAGCCGTCGCCCGCGCTGAACGGTCAGCGCGCCGGCGAGCCGCCGATCAGTTGGGTCGCCACCGCACCGGCGGCGACGAGCCGCTCCTGCAGGTCGGCCGCGGTAGCGCCGCCATCGGGTGACTGGCGAGCGATCTCCATCGCCGACATCAACTGGGCCAGGGCCCGCTGCGCGAGCTCCCTGTCCCGTGTGCGCCGCGCGAGCTGAAGCATCGTCTCGGCCTGGTTGGCGAGCGTCCGCGCCCGCAGCAGGGGCGCCCTCTCGGCGCGGCGCTCCTCCAACGCGGCGTCGAAATGGGCGATCGCCTCCTCGAGCACGACGGGTTCGCTGTAGCGCTCGCCCATGCTCGCCAGCACGCTGCCCATCTGGTCCTGAAGCTCGGCCCAGCGCAGCGGTTGGCGGGCACGGTCGGTGGCCTGGGCAACCCGGTTGATGCCGTTGAAGGCGCGTTCCAGCAGGGACAGATCGCTGCGGTGCCGGCCAAGGGTGGCCCGGGCGCGGGAAATCATGTGCTCGGCCTGGAGCCACCGCGATTCGTCGTCGCGGCGATCCCAGACCGCGAGGACCTTCGCATGGGCGGCGATCGCTTCCTCGAGCAGCTCGTCGTCCTTCTGGGCGACACCGAGCGTCACGGCGAGGCGGCCGAAGCGCAGCGTCAGCGTTCGCCACAGCGCCGGCGCCTCTTCGCTGCGCAAATCCTCCAGGCCATCCCGGCAATGGGCGAGGGCCGTCCCGAGCAGTGCGGTCTCGCCACTGAGGTCGGCAAGGCCTTCGAGCGTCGCGGCCAGCGTCTCCTGGGCTGCTGCGAAGGCGACGGTGTCCTCCAGGCTGTCGAGCCCCTGGATCAGGCGGCGCAGCGCGGCCACAGCGGTGTCATAGCCCTCGCGCCCGCCGAAATCCTCGCTGACACGCGCCAGCGCCTTCGCCTGCTCGAGGGCAGCCGCGCGACTGCGATCGATATCGGCGAGGCCGATCAGGGCGGATGCCTCGCCATAGCGGGCGGCGGACTCGTGATAGGCGTCCGGCGTCGTACGCAGGAAGCTGAGCGCGGCCCGGTCGGCACGATTCTCGCCGATCAGCAGCCGCCGCTCGAGCGGCAGGGCGGCGAGGTCGGTGGATCCGCCGATCGCGTGCAGCTCGGCCTGGGCGAGGGCCTTGTCGCCGTCGGCAAGACGGCCCTCTGCGAGCGCGACAGCTGCCGTGCCGCGAAGTCCGCGGATCGTCGCATCGTCGAATGGCATCGCAAGACGCCGGGTCAGGACGAGGAGATCCGCCGATTTGCGGTCGAGCAAGGCCTCGTCTGGCTCGGCCGAGCCGGAACGGCGCAGCCAATCGGCGATCATGGCCGCCAGAGCGACGGGCGGCAGGCCGTGGCGCCCTGCGACACGCGCGACGAGAGTCGCGATATCATTCGGCTTGTTCACGAGATGACCGTTTCCCTGCCCCGCCGGGTCGACAATTCGTATGCGTAGGCCGGATGAAAATCACCTGGCCGGGCGATCCACCCGGCCCGGTAAGATTTGCAGTGTGTCACGCCCGCGCGACACACTGCGCGCCGCTCACTTGGCGGCGATGACCGCGATCTCGACCGTGAACTGCGGAGCGGCGAGCTTGGCCTCGACCGTGGCGCGGCCCGGCGTCTGGCCGGCGACGATCCACTTGTCCCAGACGCCGTTCATCTCGGCGAAGGTCGACATGTCGGACAGCCAGATGTTGACCATCAGCAGCTTGGATTTGTCGGTGCCGGCCTCGGCCAGCAGGCCGTCGATGATGCCGAGGATGTCGGCCGTCTGCTCGGCGACGCTCTTGCCCGCGGCCTTGTCGGCGACCTGACCGGCCAGGTAGACGGTGTCGCCGTGAACCACGGCCTTGGACATGCGCGGACCCACTCCGATGCGCTGAATGCTCATGATCAAATCTCCAAAAAAGGGGCGCTAGCTGGTAGCCCGTGCCGCAGCCATTCGCAAACGCAAAGACGGTGGGTCAGGCCATCGCCGTCCAGCCGGCCCAGAGCGCCGCGTAACGTGCGGCCTTGCCGATGAACACCAGCACAATGAAGCGTCCGAGCGGATAGTTCAGCGTGCCGGCGACGAAGGTGAGCGGATCGCCTGCGATCGGCAGCCAGGCGAAGAGCAGGGATGGCCAGCCGAAACGGGCGAACCAGCCCTGCGCCTGGTCGAGACGCTGCGGATCGGGCCGCAGGCGCTGCGGCAACCTCTCGACGCCATGCTGCGCGATCAGCCGCCCCACCCACCAGTTCACCGCCGACCCCGCCGTATTGGCGAGGCTCGCGACCAGGAACAGCAGCAGCGGATCGACCGTGCGCGCGGCCAGCAATCCGACGAAGACGGCCTCGGACTGGGCCGGCAGCAGCGTCGCCGCGACGAAGGCTGCGCCCGCCATGCCGGCGAGCGACCAGAACGCCTCCATCAGGACACGGGGCTGAGCGGCGCGAGCCGGTGTGCCGGCGCCATGCCGTCAGAGCCGGCGCAGCGCGACCTGCTGGATGCGATGGCTCGCGCCCTTGGTCAGGATCAGGCTGGCGCGCTGGCGCGTTGGCAGGATGTTCTCTTGCAGGTTCGGGAGGTTGATGCCGGTCCAGAGGCTCTGCGCGATCGAGAGCGCCTCCTCCTCGCCGATCTCGGCATATTTCCGGAAGAAGGATCGCGGATCGCGGAAGGCCGTCTGGCGCAACGTCATGAAACGGTTGACGTACCAGCGATGCAGGTCGTTCTCGTCGGCATCGAGATAGACCGAGAAGTCGAAATAGTCCGAGACGAAGGGGATAACCGTTCCGTCCTTGGGCATGCGACTCGGCTGGAGCACGTTCAGCCCTTCGAGGATCAGGATGTCCGGCCGTTCGACCGTCACGGTCTCGCCCGGCACCACGTCGTAGACGAGGTGGGAGTAGACCGGTGCCGTCACCTGCGGCTTGCCCGCCTTGACGTCGGAGAGGAAGCGCAGGATCGCCGCGCCGTCATAGCTCTCGGGAAAGCCCTTGCGCTGCATCAGCCCGCGGCGCTCGAGCTCCGCATTGGGCAGGAGGAAGCCGTCGGTGGTGACGAGCTCGACCTTGGGCGTGTTCGGCCAGCGCGAGAGCAGTGCCTGCAGGACGCGCGCCGTGGTCGACTTGCCCACCGCAACGGAGCCCGCGACGCCGATGATGTAGGGTACCTTGACCTCGGCCTCGGCCAGCAGGAAGCGCTGCGTCGCCTTGAACAGCCCTTGCGTCGCCGCGACATAGAGCGAGAGCAGGCGCGACAGCGGCAGGTAGATCGCCACGATCTCGTCGAGCGAGATCGGGTCGTTGATCGATTGCAGCCTGGTCAGGTCGTCGACCGACAGCGTCAGCGGCGTATCGGCGCGCAGATGCGCCCACTCGTCGCGCGAGAACGTGCGATAGGGTGAGCCGAGCTCGGGGTGATGTGGGGCGGGGATGACACGCTTGTCCATGAAGCGACCCGCATTCCAGGCTTCGAGGTTCAACGCAGGACTAGCCTCGATCTCAAGTGGGCCGTGCGGCCTTCTCCGCCAGACCGGAGCGCACGGTGCGAGCCTCAAGCTGGCTCAAGACGTCCTGCAATGCAACATTTCGCGCCTTAAGTACAACCAAGAGATGATAGAGCACGTCCGCACTCTCGGCGATCAACTCGTCGCGATCGCCCTTTACTGCGGCAATCACGGCCTCGACCGCCTCCTCGCCGAACTTCTTGGCGCAGCGCTCGGGCCCGGCGGCGAGAAGCTTCGCCGTCCAGGATTCATCGGGCGAGGCGGCGGCGCGCTCGGCGATGCGCGCTTCGAGATCGGACAGGGTGAAGGTGGTCATATCGGTCAATCCAGCCGCATCGCGAGACCGGCCTGCGCCATATGCGCCTTGGCCTGCCCGATCGTGTAGGTCCCGAAATGGAAGATCGAGGCGGCGAGCACGGCCGAGGCGTGGCCCTGCTTCACGCCATTGACCAGATCGTCGAGATCGCCGACGCCGCCTGACGCGATCACGGGCACCGTGACGGCATCCGCGATCGCCGCCGTCAGGCCGAGATCGTAGCCGACCTTGGTGCCGTCGCGGTCCATCGAGGTGACGAGGAGTTCGCCGGCGCCCAGCGAGACGACCTCGCGCGCGAAGGCGACGGCCTCGAGCCCGGTGGCGTTGCGGCCGCCATGGGTGAAGATCTCCCAGCGCCCGGGCGTCACCTGCTTCGCGTCGATGGCGACGACGATGCACTGGTCGCCGAACTTCTCGGCGGCTTCCTTGACAAACTGCCGGTTGGTCACTGCGGCGGTGTTGATCGAGACCTTGTCGGCTCCCGCCAGCAGCAACGCCCGGATGTCCTCGACCTTGCGCACGCCGCCACCGACCGTCAGCGGCATGAAGCAGGCCTCGGCCGTGCGGGTGACGACGTCGAGCAGGATGCCGCGATCTTCGTGGCTCGCCGTGATGTCGAGGAAGCAGAGTTCGTCGGCGCCCGCGGCGTCATAGGCCTTGGCCGCCTCGACCGGATCGCCGGCATCGACGAGGTCGAGGAACTTGACGCCCTTGACGACGCGGCCGTCCTTGACGTCGAGGCAGGGGATGATGCGGGTCTTCAGGGTCATGGCGAGGGATCGATCGGGTTTGTCGGGCGGAAGGCGCGGCCACTCTTAGAGCATTGCCGGCAAAAGCGGAATGTGTGGCCGCCGCCGTTGCCGGAAGGCGCATTCCTTGCTTTGCTGCCGGCTCTCCCGTCAGAACCCGAGGCCGCCATGTCGATCCTCTCCCCTCTCCGCGCCACCAAGTCCCTGCTGCTGCGCGCCGGCGCGACCATGCTTTTCGCGGGTCTTTCCCACGCCGTTCTGGCGCAGGCGCCGCAGAGCGCGCTCGATGCCATTCCAGCCCGCGGCGCCCTGCAGGTCTGCACGACCGGCGACTACAAGCCCTTCACCCTGGCGAAGGACGGCAGCTATGAGGGCATCGACATCGAGCTGGCGAAGTCGCTCGCCAAGGCGCTCGGCGTCGAGGCGAAATTCGTCCAGACCAAATGGTCCGACCTCCTGACCGATATGGGTTCAGGCAAATGCGACGTCGCCATGGGCGGCATCTCCGTGACGCTCGATCGCCAGAAGAAGGTGTTCTTCTCCGCGCCCTACCTGGTCAACGGCAAGGCGCCGATCGTGCGCTGTGCCGACAAGTCGAAGTTCCAGACGGTGGCCGACATCGACAAGCCGGAGACCCGTGTCGTGGTCAATCCCGGCGGAACCAACGAGCGCTTCGTCCGGGCCAACTTCAAGAAGGCCGACATCCGCGTCTATCCCGACAACGTGACGATCTTCGACGAGATCCTGGCCGGCCGTGCCGACCTGATGATCTCGGAATCGATCGAGACCAAGGTCCAGGAAAAGGCCAGGCCCGGCCTTTGCGCCGTCAATCCCGACGAGCCGCTGCAATATGGCGAGATGGGTTACATGCTCCCGCGCGGCGACGCGACCTTCAAGGCCTTCGTCGACCAGTGGCTGCACCTCGCCAAGGCGAGCGGCGAGTTTGCCGGGATCTACAACCAGTTCGTGAAGTGAGGCGCGGCTGAAGGGGGGCGGTGGGTTCAGTAGCCCGCCGCCCGCCGCAGCAGGTCGATCCCGACGATCGTCAGGATCGCCTTGATCGCGACCTGGAACCAGCGCTCGGGCAGTTTTTCCAGCAATTTCGTTCCCAGCATCGTCCCGGCGAATCCCGAGATGATCATCGCGACGATCAGCGGCAGCCAGTCGGCGAAGGCGAAGCCGAGTGCGCCGAAGGCGATGACCTTGAGCAGGTGCTGGATCGTCGTGCAGGCGGCATGCGTTGCGATGAGCTGGCGCTTCTCGAGCTTGAGCGGCAGCAGGAGAGCCTGGACGAAGGGGCCAGTGGCGCCGACGAACATGGTGATGATCGTCGAAAGGCCGCCGCCGATGACGAGGCCACTCGAGGCAAGACCGGGAATGCGCGGCTTCGGCAGCCAGGTCATCGCCAGGATGAAAGCCCCGAGCAGGCCGAGCAAGACGCGCTCCGGCAGTTCCACCACGAGGAAGGCCCCGATCAGCACGCCGACGACGGAACCTGCCGTGAAGCGTGCGACCAGCGGCCAGATGGCGTGGGCTCGCTGAACGAAGGTCCGCCCGATGTTGGAGCCGAGCTGTACGAGCCCGTGCACGGCGATGATGACCGAGGGCGGCACAGTGCCGGCGAGCGCACCGAGCATGGCCATCCCGCCACCGATGCCGAATGCGGCTGTGAAGGCCGAGGTCAGGAAGCTGAAGGCGATCAGCAGCACGGCGATGGTCGGCGCGACGCCGGCCGGCAGGAGAGTATCGAGCATGTCTGCGGAGCCGCGCTGCTAGGGAGGAGGAGCTTCGTTCCGCTGCTACACCGTGCGAGGCGGTCGGCAAAGCCTGGCCACGCAGGGCCGCCATGGGCGCACTGCGACCGGGCAGGTCGATGTCCTTCCCCTGCGCGGAAACCACATTTCGCCTTGGCGCTTTACAAGGGCTCGCGGGAGGCGTTTCCTGAAGGGAATGGCGGCGGCTCCGGGCCTGACAACGCCACATCGTTCAACAGTAGCGTCTTTGCGGAGTGGTGTGATGCGTCGCATGTTCGGCCTGCTGGCCGCCCTTGTCCTGTCGCTCGCCGGTGTGGCCTCGGCTCAGGCCGGCGTCGATGTCCGGGTCAACATCGCCGCCCAGCGCATCCAGGTCACCACGACCGACGGCGAGGTCTATAACTGGGCGATCTCGTCCGGCCGCAAGGGTTTTCGCTCTCCCAATGGCGTCTATCGCCCGACCCGGCTGGAGAAGAGCTGGTATTCGCGGAAATATGGCGGAGCGATGCCTCATGCCGTGTTCTTCCGCGGCGGCTATGCCATCCACGGCACGACCGCCGTCGGCGCGCTCGGGCGCCCGGCATCGCATGGCTGCATCCGCCTGCACCCAGCCCATGCCGCCAAGCTGTTCGCGCTGGTCAAGAAGCACGGCGCCGGCCAGACCCGGATCGCATTGAACGGTGCGGTGCCAGACAATGTCTCGCAATTCGCCAAGGCGTCTGGCGGCACCAAGGTCACGGTCGCCAAGGCCAAGACCAAGCCGACCGCGACGCTCGCGCAGCAGCGCAAGGCCCCTAGCTGGGATGCCGCCCGCGAGCAGATCCTGCTCCGTCCGGCCCTGCCGGCCGGTGCCTATGGCTACCAGCCCTACAACCTGCAGCGCTATTATGAGCCCGGTCCGCGCTGGCGCTGAGCCGGCTGCCGTCATGCCCGGGCTAAACCGCCTCCGGCGCGATCCGCAGCCAGCCTGACAGCGTCTCGCCCGGCTGCAGTCGCTTCAGCGGCGCGGCCTCCCGCGCGGCCTTCTCGCTGGGCGAGCCGATGGCGTGGCTCTGTGGCTCGACGCAAAGGAAATCGGCCCCTGCGGGCGCCCAGACGACCGGACAGCGCAGCTCTTCGCTGGCGCTCAGCGTGATCGCGAGCCCGGCTGAGGGCGTCTCGATCCGGGCCGTTCCATCCCAGCCGAGAAAGCTCCAGGCCGTCTCACCTCCGGTGGCGAAGACCGGCTGACTCGCATAGGGCCCGCCTCCGGCGAGCGGCTCGGATCCCGTTGCACGGTAGCCTTTTCCCAGGACGAGTGCGCCGCTGGCGGTCATACCGAGCCGCGTATCGGCGGCACAGGGAAACCAGGGATGATGGCCGATGCCGTAGGGTAGGGCCTGGTCCGCCTCGTTGATAATCGCAAGCTTCACGGTCATACCGGCCTCATCGAGCCGGATATCCTGGGTGATCCGGTAGCGATAGGGGTCCGGACCGGCGTTGCGGCGATGTTCCAGCAGAGTATGGCTTGCGGTTTGACCGAGTATGTCCCAGGCGGATTGCCAGCCGAAACCGTGGATGTTTCCGCTACCGTTCGGATTGTTGTCCGGCACCACGAAGCGCGTCATGCCGTCATCGACGATGCCGTCGAAGGCGCGGTTGGCGAAGGGCGCCATCGCCCAGCTGCCCATCTTGTTTGGCGCGGCCGTCGAGGGCACGGCGCCATCCGGCGAATGCAGCAGCTTGTGCAGGCGCCCATCCGGCCCCTGCCATTCCAGCGCGGCAATGATGCCGCCGGCTTCCGGATGGATGCGGGCGCGCAGGTTTCTCGCCTGGAGTTCGAGCATGAGCCTTGGTTCCTTCACGTGATCAGCGGCCGCAGCATCGCCTGCATCCCGAGCAGGCGCGGCAGGAAACGTTCGGCCATCTCCCGGGCTGAGCTGCGCTGGACCTGGCCTGAGATGTTGAATGCCGCGATGACCTCGCCGCGCGCATTGAACAATGGCACGGCCAGCGAGATCAGACCGAGTTCGAGCTCCTGGTCGACGACGCAATGACCTTGGTCGCGAATCTCGGCAAGAATCTCGGCCAGCCGAGCCGGATCGGTGATCGTGTGCGGCGTCAGGGCCCGTGGCTGGCCGGCGAGGATGCGCTTCTGCGCGTCGGCGGGATCGCGAAAGGCCAGCAGTACGCGGCCCATCGAGGTGCAGAAGGCCGGCAGGCGCGTGCCGACGGAGAGGCCGACCGACATGATCCGCCTTTGCGCCGATCGCGCGATGTAGACGATCTCATGCCCATCGAGCAGCGAGGCCGAGGAGGATTCGTGCGTTTCCTCGGAGAGCCGTTCGAGGAAGGGCTGCACCAGCTGGGGCAGGGCCGTCGAAGCGAGCCAGGCATGGCCGAGCCGCAGCACGCGGGGCGTCAGCCGGAAGAATTTCCCGTCGAACTCGGCATAGCCGATCCGGGTCAGCGTCAGCAGGCAGCGCCGGGCGGCGGCGCGGGAGAGGTCCGTCGCGCGGGCGACGTCGGCGATGGTCAGCTTGTCATGAGCGGCGTCGAAGCACTCGATCACCGCCAGCCCCTTCTCGAGGGCGGCCATATGGTCGCGGTCGGGGACCTCTCCTGCCATCCTTGACCGCCCGTCCCCTACTGCATAGAGTGCGATTATCGAAATAATGTGCGATAAACGCACATCTTGAGGGAATGTCAAGGTGGCCCGATCCGTGTCCCTGTCCGGAGGGAACATCGATGATATCGACCCGCGCGACACCAATACGTCGCCCCAGCGGCTATCGGTCTTGAGCAATTTGTCCTGGATCAAGGACATCATGCGAAGGAACGCGTCGGATCGTCGTCCAGCTTGCGGCCCGGCCGGCACGATGGCCTCATGACGGCAGGCTCGACCGAGATGACGACCATTGCGACGGCGCAGAAGTTCGCCATCCTGCGCGCCTCCCACAACCGCACCAGGCAAGCCCACGGAGTTGCGGCATGAGTCTGATCTACCCGCGCGACAGCCTGAAGTCGCACCCGCTCAACGCGTCGCCCGATTATGGCTCGACGGTGAAGCGAGCGCCATCCAAGCCCTTGATCCTGCTGCCGCATACGCTGTCGGAGACGAGCGGCCCGGTCTTCGGGCACGCCGCCGTGGCGGCGGGCGATTCCGACCTGACGCGCCAGCATCAGGGCGAGCCGCTGGGCGAACGCATCATCGTCACAGGGCGCGTCCTCGACGAGGACGGCCGGCCGGTGCCGCATACGCTGATCGAGATCTGGCAGGCCAATGCGGGCGGCCGCTATGTCCATGTCCGCGACCAGCATCCGGCCCCCCTCGATCCGAACTTCACCGGGGCTGGCCGGGCGCTGACGGATGCTGAGGGCCGCTATCGTTTCGTCACGATCAAGCCCGGCGCCTATCCCTGGCGCAACCACCACAATGCCTGGCGCCCGGCCCATATCCATTTTTCGCTGTTCGGGCCGAGCTTCCTGTCGCGCGTGATCACGCAGATGTACTTCCCGGGTGATCCGCTGTTCAAATACGATCCGATCTTCCAATCGATCACCGATGCGCATGTGCGCGAGCGCCTGATCTCGCGCTTCGACCTCGCGACGACCGAGCCGGAATGGGCGCTCGGCTACCAGTTCGACATCGTCCTGCGCGGCCGCAACGCGACGCCGGTGGAGGAGCCGCATGAGCACTGAACCCAAGCCCGCTCTCGGCATCACGCCCTCGCAGACCATCGGCCCCTTCTTCGCCTATGCACTGACGCCGCGAGCCTATGGCGGCTCCGAACTCGCGACCGAACAGGTCGCCACCGATGGCGTCGCTGGTGAGCGAATCCGCGTCGAGGGCACAGTCTATGACGGCGATGGCGCGGTCGTCAGCGACGCCATGATCGAGATCTGGCAGGCCGATGCGCAGGGGCGCTTCAACGCCTCGGGCAATGCCGGCTTCACCGGCTTCGGCCGCGCCGAGACGACAGCCGAGGGCGGCTTTCATTTCGACACGATCATGCCGGGTGCGCTGGCGGGGCCGGATGGCCGTACGCAGGCGCCGCATTTGTCGGTGTCGATCTTCGCGCGCGGTCTCCTGGTCAGGCTGGCGACGCGCATCTATTTCGAGGGCGAAGCCGGCAACGCGGGCGACCCGGTGCTGGCACTCGTCCCGGCCGAACGGCGCCGCACGCTGATCGCCAAGCGCAACGGTCAGGGCGTCTTCCGCTTCGACATTCGCCTGCAGGGCGAAGACGAGACGGTCTTCTTCGAAGCGTAGGGAGCGAAATCCGTCATGCCTGGGCTTGACCCGGGCATCGACCGCGGATGAGTCTCGCCGCCCCGCTTCGCACCCCCCGGGGGGACGAAGCACCCAGCCGGAGCGCCGCCTATGCCCAGACCTCTGATCGCGCTCGACTGGGGCACGACGCGCGCCCGCGCCTTCCTGATCTCCGAAGCGGGCGAGGTGCTGGAACGCCGCAGTGCCGATCAGGGCATCCAGTCGGTCCCGCCCGGAGGCTTTCCGGCCGCGTTCGAGGCGATTGCCGGCGACCTGCGCAAGGTGGCGCCCGACGCAGCGATCGTGCTCGCCGGCATGGTCGGTAGCCGCAATGGCTGGATCGAGGCGCACTATGTTGCCTGCCCGGCCTCGCCCGACCAGATCGCCGCCGCGGGCATGCAGGTCACCCTGGCCGACGGGTCGCCGGCGACCATCCTGCCCGGCCTGTCCTGCGACGAGGGCGCCTTCGACGTCATGCGAGGTGAGGAGACGCTGATCGTCGGCCTGGGGCTTGGCGACGGCATCGCCTGCCTGCCCGGCACCCATTCGAAATGGGCGCGGGTCGAAGGCGGCCGGATCGTCCGCTTTGCCAGCTTCATGACCGGTGAGATCTACGGATTGCTGCGGCAGCACTCGATCCTCTCCCGGCTCGCGGAGGAGCCGAGCGACGAGGACGCCGCTCGTGGCACGGCCGACGGACTTGCTGCCGCTGCTCGCCAGGGCGGGCTGCTCAACACCGCCTTCGCGTCCCGCTCCGAGGTGCTGGCTGGACGGATGCCGGGCGGTGCCGTCGGGCCCTATCTCTCTGCCTTGCTGGTTGGTCATGAGGTCGCCGGCGCACAGGCGCTGCTCGGACGGAGCGATACGGTCCATCTCGTCGCTGACGGTGTGCTGGCGCAAAGCTACGGCGCGGCGCTGGCCTCGGCCGGAATCGCGGCCAGCGTGACGACGCCGGAAGCGGCCTTCGTCGCCGGTGTTCGCCGTCTTGCGGAGCACGTCGCCGCATGATCGTCGTCTTCGGCTCGCTCAATGTCGATCTGGTTACGCCGGTCGAGCGCCTGCCCGGAGCGGGCGAAACCGTGATCGGGCCGGCCTACGCGCTTCACCCCGGCGGCAAGGGCGCGAACCAGGCGCTCGCGGCGCGCCGCGCCGGGGCGGAGGTCGCCTTGGTCGGCGCGGTCGGCCGCGATGCCTTCGCCGACATAGCCTTGTCGCTGCTTGCGGCTGACGGTGTCGAGCTTTCCCATGTCGCGCGTGCCGAGGCGCCAACCGGAGCGGCATTCATTGCGGTCGATGCAGAAGGCGCCAATCAGATCGTCGTCGCGGCGGGCGCCAACGCGCTGGCGCGGGCGGAGGTATTGTCTGCGATGACGCTCGGCGAAGGCGACATTCTACTGTTGCAGCGCGAGGTTCCGGAAGCCGAATGCCTCGCTGCGGCGGAGAGGATGAAGCGTGCTGGCGGCCGCGTCGTCCTTAACCTCGCCCCGGCGGGGCCGCCGGCGGAGGCGCTCCTGGGCTGTCTCGACGTGCTGGTCGTCAACGAGCATGAGGCCCTGGTGCTGGCGCAATCTCTCGGCTGGCCGGAGCGCGAGCCCGACGACATCGCCAGGCGCTGCGACGCCGAGCGCGGCATCGCCTGCATCGTCACGCTGGGGGCGGAAGGGGCTGTCGGCTGGCATGGCGGGGTCCGTCGACGGCTGGCGGCCCCCGCTGTGGCCGTCGTCGATACGGTCGCGGCCGGAGACAGCTTCACCGGCGCCTTCGCGGCTGCGCTGTCGGCCGGTTACGGCTTCTCCGGCGCGCTCCAGCGCGGTCTCGCGGCCGGCACGCTCGCCTGCATGGTGGCCGGCGCACAGCCGAGCGTGCCGCGCCGCGAGGCGATCGAGGCTCTGGTCGGCGAGTCCTTCATCTAGCCTCCGGCTGGTTGCCCAGATCCACCGCGGCATCCCGGCTATGCCGCATTCATCGGTGGCGGCAAGCAGGCGTTAAGCCTGTTCATGTCGGGCAGGCCGCGGGGTGCGGGAAACCGCCCAATCCAACCAGCGCTCTTCACCCTTCCGCAGGGACTGGGCCAGCATCCTTGCCGCAACGTCAATGATGGAGATGTGGTCGCGATGGCCCAAAGGCCGATCATCTGGGCGCTCGGTATCGCGGCGGTCGCGTCGTTGGGCGCGCTCGGCTTTGGCCCGCAGCTCGCTCGCCTCGTCGGTATGGAGGACGCGCCGAGCGCGGCGTCGGTCACCGCCGGGGGGCGTCCCGCTCCGGCCCGCGCCGAGGTGAAGCCCGCCGAAGTGCGGCCGAGCGAGCCACCCACACTGACCGTTGCCGCAGATTATCGCGGCCACTACGTCGTTCATCCCTCGATCGACAATTACCGGATCAAGATGATGGTCGACACGGGGGCCAGCCTCGTCGCACTGACGGCGAAGGACGCCCGGGCACTCGGCATCCAACTCTCATCGGCCGACTACAAGATGTCGCTGAGCACTGCCAACGGCACGGTCAGGGGCGCGCGCGTCAATCTGCGCGAGGTCCGACTCGGCTCGATCCTCGTTCGCAATGTCGATGCCGTGGTCCTGCCCGAGGGCGCGCTCTCCATGAGCCTGCTCGGCACCTCCTTCCTCGGCAAGCTGAGGGGCTACGAGGTCCAGACCGGACGCATGATCCTGCGCGGTTGAGTCAATCTCCGTAGCCGGCTATTTAAGGAAGGGAGATGCGCCGACAGATGCGCTTCTCGCCGGCCGGCGCCCCTGCAACACGATCGTCCGAGCCGACAGGACAGGCCGGCTAGGGCCGGTCTCAGCTGAATCCCGGGCACATCGACACGCCGGAGCGCTCGACCTGCTCGATGCTGGCTGAGCCGCCGGCCTTGCCGAGGCGCGGGCGCATATAGATCGGGTCGCCTCCGATCGTGATCGCTCCGCCCGTGATGATCCAGCCGACGACGGGCGTGAAATCGTAGCTCGCCTGCGCCATCACGACGGAGGTGTTGGGCAGGCGCAGATCCGTCGGCAGGTTGACGGTCGTCCCCCGGGCGAGCTTCGTCGAATTGCGCTCGTCGCTCCAGCAGACCTTCGCGACGCCGGCACTGTCGATGACGATGTTGTGGATCGACATCTTCGGCGCCACCGAGGTGTAGGGCATCATGACGGTCTGTGCGGCATCGAAGATGTTGCTCATCTCCGTGTTGGGGATCGTGGCGACCTGCGACGACAGGTCAACCAGCGACCGGGTCAGCTGCGTGACCTTGCGGTCGATCATGATGGCCTGGCCGGTTTCGACGATGCCGAAATAGATCGCCAGCATGATCGGCAGGATCATCGCGAATTCCAGGGCCGCGACGCCGCGCCGGTTGCGGCGGAGCCCGCGGACCAGGCGTCGCAGAGCGGCTCGGTTGCGCTTGAGCGAAAAGGCGCGCGTCATCTCGAACCTCATGTCGCGGGTGCTGCGGGCGCGTTGAACGGTTCGGCTCGGAAGGCCGTCGTGGCGACGATCCCGCGCCGGCCGGAGCCGATATTGACGAGGCTCGAGCTCCAGGTCGTGAAGAACAGCGGGTACTCGAGAACGGCACGCACGACGACGATCTGCTGTGGCTGGGACTGGTTGAAGCCGAAGCCGGTCGTGTTCAGTCCGCCCGCGCTGATCGGGTTGCTCCCGTCGATGCCGGTCTTCGCATTGGCGAAGGAGTTGTAGGTCCGCACGTCGATGACAAGCTTGGAGCAGTCGACAAGTGCCGACGACGCGGCACAGACGTCATTGCGGAAAGCCACGGTATTGGCTGCGGAAGTGCCGGTATAGCGGGTATGGGACTCGCCGGTCAGCAGCCGGCGCGAGGTCTGTGACACCGCCTCTTCGAGAGTTTGGCTCGTCCAGAACATCATGGCCGTCTCGAGGATGGCGGCCAGCACGAGCAGGAAAGGAAACGCGATGAAGGCGAATTCGACGGCGGTCGCGCCGTCCTGCGAACGCCGGAAGCGCGACAGCAGGCGCGTGCGCCGGCGGCTGACAGGCGCCGGAGCCGCAACCATCCTTGTGTCGGTGTCGATCGGGGAAGGGGTCATGCCGCTTGGCGTCCGGTTGTCGCTTCGAAGATCCATGCCGCTGGGTGGCCGTGCCGGCCCTGTTCGGGCAGTCGTCGGGCGCGGTGCAGGCTCCAGTAACGGCACCAGTCATAGCGGCAAAGAATTTCCGATCCGTTAGGCGCCCATTCGGTCAGCTCGAACGGCGATTAGGCAATGGTTTACCTTGCTACGGATGTGGATCGGCATCGGCAAACGCGCTCGCAGCCATGGCCGCGAGCATCAACCTGTGGCCAGGCGTCGGGAACCGGGAGAGAATGGAGCCCTCGTCCTCGGGGGCGCGGAGGCGTCTCGAAGGGCGCTCCGGTTGGTCGCGCGCTTCCGCTCCCATGCTTCGAGACGTCATTCCTGGCGGAACGGCTCCTCAGGCTGAGGACTCTTGAAGCTTCGAAGCGGATTCAGCGCTTGGTGGCGCCCAATGCGTTGCTGCTGCGGGTCGATGCCTGCGAGCCGACTTCGCCGAAGTACCTCTGGGCGTCGCCGAGCTGCGCCGAGGGCTGGCAGACGGGGGTGCAGGAATAGCTTTCCCGGTCGAGGCCGCGCTGAACCGTCAGGACGGAATCGGAATCCGCGCCCACGCGCACGAGGGATTCCGCCAACAGAGCACCGCTTGCGTCGAGTGCGATCAGGTTGGTGACGCCGAAGCTCTTGCCGGTGACGATCATGACGCCATTCTTCTGGACGGCGACGTCAGCGATGGCGGGGTTTCCGACAATGACGGTCTGCGCCTTTTCCGGCAGCCGGATGACCTTGGCATGATCGACCATCACGGCCACGCTTTCGATCTTGCTCGCCTGTGGAGCCGCGCCGGCAGGCAAGAGGCCGGCCGCCAGAATCAATCCGCTCGCCGCCATGCCCAGCGCCGATTTCGCCCAGGATGAGCGTCGGCGAGCCTGCCCTGCAGCAACCGGGAGAGTGGACATGGCGATGCCTCAAGATTTCCGACATCTGCAGGAAAGCGCAAAATGATGAATCAAACGCTAATTCCGTCGGGGCGATTGATTTGGCTCGCGTTGGCCGCCGATGACGCAGAGAGAGATATCCGGCGCGGCGCGCTTGCCGGTACGAATTCGTAGGTGGGGTTGCGAGCGTTTAGTCAAAATTGACAGTATTTATATTGTATACGACTTAAGTAATGCTTCAGATGGTGAGGCAAGTATTGAAGTATGCGGCATAAAGTCGACGTTAACCATCGATACGATGTTTGAATGAAGGGTCGAATTCTTCAATCGGCTTAACCGATCGGCAAGGGGAGCGCGGTAATGTGCATTTGTCGCTGACCGAAGCCACTTCAGAGCGAAGGCAGCCGTCAAACCGTGGTTCAAAAGGAGTTCGACATGACCAACGTTTTCGCTCGCTTCGTCAAGGATGAGTCCGGCGCCACTGCCATCGAGTACGGCCTGATCGCTGCCCTGATCGCCGTGGTCTGCATCACCGTCTGGACCAACATCGGCACCAGCCTCTCGGCGAAGTTCCAGGAAATCAACACCGGCCTGACGAAGTAAGGCTGGTCGGGGGCTCTACTGAGTTCCGCCACGAAACGCCCCGGCTCGTCCGGGGCGTTTTGATTCGGGTGATGCTGCGACGCGCGCCACCTTGTCCTTTGCGGTAAGGGTTTGGTGAGGCACCTGCGCCAGGATTGCCGGACAGCCCGCTTACCCCCGTAGGCAAATTGTTGCGAAGGCAAGTCCATGTCGCTCCCGCTCATTGCCCTGCTCTTCGTCTTCCCGGCCGCCATGGCCTATGCGGCTGCGAGCGACCTCGTGTCGATGACGATCTCCAACCGGCTCTGCCTCGTCCTGATGGCGGCATTTGCGGTCTGTGCGGCCGCGCTTGGTCTCGGCTGGAGCCAGATCGGCTGGCATCTGGCCGCCGGAGGGTTGGTGCTCGCCGTCTGTTTCGGCATGTTCGCGGCCGGCTGGATCGGCGGTGGCGACGCCAAACTGGCGGCCGTGACGGCGCTTTGGTTCGGCTTCGACCATTTGATGCCCTATCTCACCATTGCCGCGATGGCGGGTGGCGTGTTGACACTCGCCCTGCTCAAGCTCCGTTCGGGCCCGCTGCCGGCCGTCGCCAGCGACTGGTCCTGGGCGCGCCGGCTGCACTCGCCCAAGGAGGGCGTGCCCTATGGCATTGCGCTGGCCTTCGCCGCGCTGCTCGTCCTGCCCGAGACGACGCTCTGGCGCGCCGCCATGGGCCTCTGAGCGCGATGCCCGCCGGGCTCACATTGCCGGCACCGCCGCGGATACGAAAAAAAGATACGTCTGATTAACCATAAGTTGACGATTCCGGCCGCACGATCCTCGCCGAGAGCCAACTGGGCTTGGCCGAGGGTCAGTCGCAATGAGTCCCGCCCGCATCATCATTCTCCTGGTCGCGCTCGTCGCCGGTGTCGGCGCGGCCATGCTGATCAGAAAGCCCTCGCAGGGACCGGCTCCGGTCGCGCGGGTCGAAGCGGCACCGACCGTGCCGGTTCTGGTCGCTGCAGCCGACATCCCCGTCGGCAATGTCGTGGCCGCCGCTGACCTGCGCTGGCTCGAATGGCCGCTCGCCAGTGTGCCGGCCGGCGTGGTGCGCAAGGACGAGGCGCCCGAGGCCGAACATGAACTCACGGGCCAGGTCGTCCGCTACGGCATGCTCGCCTCCGAGCCGATCCGCCGCGAAAAGCTGATCAAGACCGACGGCACCGGCTTCCTCTCGGCGGTTCTGCCGTCCGGCATGCGCGCCGTCGCGATCTCGACCGACAGCCGCGGCGCCAACACGGCCGGCGGCTTCATCCTGCCCAATGACCGCGTCGACGTGATCGTGACGATGAAGGGCCCAGCGGCCGAAGGCGACGGCGAGGCGTTTCTGAGCGAGACGATCCTGCGGAACCTGCGCGTGCTGGCGATCGGCCAGAACGTCCAGGAGCGCAACGGCGAGAAGGTCGTGATCGGTGAGACCGCGACGCTCGAAGTCGACCCTGGTCAGGCCGAGACGCTGTTCCGGTCCCAGAAGATGGGCACCCTGTCGCTCGCGCTGCGCAGCCTGAAGGATGCGGGGCAGATCGCCGCGCCGGGCGTCGCGACCGAAGGCGCCCTGACGATCGTCAAATACGGCGTCACCATGAGGAGTGCGAACCAGTGAGCCGGGACCGTATCACCCTCTCCGTCGTCCTGGCCGTGGCCCTGACAATGTCCGGCCCGGCGCTGGCTCAGACCAGCGCTCCGGCGCCGGTCCTGAATGTCGGTACGAGCGAGCACGCCATCGCCCGAAAGCTCGACCTGTCGATCGGGCGCTCGATGATCGTTGAGCTGCCGCGCGACGCCAAGGAGGTCTTCGTCGCCAACCCGAAGGTCGCCAACGCAGTCGTCCGCTCGGCCCGCAAGCTCTTCATCATCGGCATCGCCGACGGTTCGACCTCGATGTTCGTCATCGATGCCGAGGGACGCCAGATCACCGCGCTCGAGATCGAGGTCGGGCGCGACCTGAACGTGCTGCGCCAGACATTGCGCACCGCGATCCCCAAGGCCCAGATCGAGGTCAAGCCGGCCGGAAACTCGATCCTGCTCGTCGGCAACGTCGCCAACGCTTCAGAGGCGACGCAGGCCGTCGACATCGCCAACGCCTTTGTCGGCATCAGCGGTGGTCTGTTCACCTCGAACAAGGGCGCGGTCATCAACTCGCTCTCGATCCGCGGCCGCGACCAGGTCATGGTCAAGGTCGTGGTCTCCGAGGTCTCGCGCAAGGCGATCAAGCAACTCGGCATCAATTCGACCGGCGAGTGGAAGCTCGGCAATTTCTCGGTCATGCCGACCATCGACAACCCGCTTCCGCTGCAGCCGCAGGCGCTGTCGGCGACCGCGATCACCGCCGGCCTCGGCAACTCCACCAACTTCACCCTGCGCGCCCTGGAGCGTGCGGGCCTCTCGCGCGTCCTCGCCGAGCCGACCGTCACCGCGATCTCGGGCGAAAGCGCCAAGTTCACCGCCGGCGGCGAAGTGCCGGTCCCGAGCGGCTACTCCTGCGACGGCACCGGCCTCTGCACCCTCGGCATCCAGTACCGTCCGATCGGCGTGGCGCTGAATTTCACGCCGATCGTTCTGTCCGACAACAAGATCAGCATGCGCATCGCCACCGAGGTGACGGAGCTCGACTTCGAGAACCAGCTGCGCCTCAGCGATACCCGCAACAGCAGCCAGCAGGTCGTCAACGCACCGGCCTTCCGCGTCCGCAAGTCGGACACGACGGTCGAGCTGCCCTCGGGCGGCACGCTGGCGACGGCCGGCCTGATCCAGCGCGTCTCGAAGTCGTCGCTCAACGGCTTCCCGGGCCTGATGAACCTGCCGATCATCGGCGTGCTCTTCCGCTCGCGCGACTATCAGCGCGAGGAGACCGAACTGATGATCACCGCGACGCCCTACATCGCCAAGCCGATGGAGCCGAACCAGGTCCAGCGGCCGGATGACGGCTTCGTCGACGCCCATGACGCGCAGGCTGTCCTGCTCGGGCGTCTGAACAAGATCTACGGAACCAGCGGCGGGCCGGTGCCGCAGGCCTACAAGGGCCGCGTCGGCTTCATCGCCGACTGACGGCCCCAGCTGCACGCGCAAGGGATGGCGAGACCATGATGGCTCGATCGAAGCAGAAGACCCGGTTCCGGCCCGCGGGCCTCGGCATCGCGCTGATTGCGGCGACGCTGCTCGGCGCCTGCGCGCGAAAGGACCTCGCCAACTCGGGGGTTCCGGTCGACGTGCGGGAGCGCCACCCGATCGTGCTGCGCGACGCGCCACGATCGCTCGACGTCTTCGTGGGGCGCTCGGGTGGCGGTCTCGACGCCCGCCAGTCGGAGGATGTCGCGGACTTCGCCAGGGAGTATCGCCGCTCCGGCAAGGGTGGCCTCGTCGCCCAGGTGCCGACCGGGGCGCGGCGCGAGATGGCCGCGCACGACACGCTAAACGGCATCCGTTCGGCGCTGGCGCGCGCCGGGGTCTCCGGCCATGCGCTGTCGGTCAGGACCTATCCCGTCCAGGACGAGAACCTCGCCTCGCCGATTCGTCTGACCTTCGCCTCGCTCCAGGCCGGCCTGCCGCATGATTGCGGGCAGTGGCCCGCCGATACCGGCGTGTCCAGCCTGAAGGACGACATGCGCAACGAGCCCTACTGGAATTTCGGTTGCTCCAGTCAGGCGACGCTGGCAGCCCAGGTCGCCGATCCGATCGATCTCGTGCGTTCGCGCAGCGAGGGCAGGCCCGACATCGCCAAGCGCATGGGCGCCATCAGCAAGATCCGCGACGGCAAGGACCCGTCGACCCAGTACCGGCAGGAAACGCCGCAGATCAATTCGTCCGTCGGAGGCCGCTGATGAGCGAGCAGGACTTCGAGACGCGCTCGGGCGATGCGGTGACCGAGGAGGTCATCGCGCCGCTTCCGCGCATTACCCTGCAGGCCTTCTGCGAAACGCCGGCCGTCGCGGCGACCATGCAGGCCGCCATCGCCGACCGGCGCATGGAGAAGGCGCATGCGCGCATCCAGATGGGCGGCCCGGCCGCGGCCGTCGAGGCTTTCCGCGCCGCGCCGACCCCCAACATCATCGTTCTGGAGACCGTCTCCGATCCGGCCAGCCTGATCGGCCATCTCGATGCGCTGTCAGAGAGCTGCGATCCAGGCACCAAGGTCGTCGTCATCGGCCATGTCAACGACGTCCAGCTCTACCGCGACCTGATCCGGCGCGGCGTCAGCGAATATCTGATCGCGCCGCTCGGCACGCTCGACGTGCTGCGCACGCTGTCCGAGCTCTATGTCTCGCCAGGCGCCCGCAATCTCGGCCGCATCATCGCGGTGATGGGCGCCAAGGGCGGCGTCGGTTCATCGACCGTGTCGCACAACGTCGCCTGGGCGATCGCCCGCAACCTCGACGCCTCCACCGTGATCGTCGATCTCGACATCGCCTATGGCACGGCCGGCCTCGACTTCAACCAGGACCCGCCGCAGGGGATCGCAGAAGCCGTCTTCGCACCCGAGCGTCTCGATGCGAATCTGCTGGACCGTCTGCTCTCCCGCTGCAGCGACAATCTCGCGCTGCTGGCGGCTCCCGCCATGCTCGACCGCACGCTCGACCTTCCGGAGGATGCCTTCGACCAGCTCTTCGACCTGCTGCGCGCCACCGTGCCCTGCGTCGTTCTCGACGTGCCGCATGTCTGGAGCGGCTGGGTCCGGCGCGCCCTGATCAATGCCGACGAGGTCGTCGTGGTCGCGGGCCCGGAACTCGCCTCGCTCAGGAACGCCAAGAACCTGATCGACCTCGCCCGGGCGAACCGGCCCAACGATTCCGGAGCGAGGCTGGTCCTGAACCAGGTCGGCATGCCCAAGCGGCCGGAAATCGACGCAGCCGAGTTCTCCAAGGCGCTCGGCGTCGAGGTGCTGACCTCGATTCCGTTCGATGCGCAGCTCTTCGGCACCGCCGCGAACAACGGACAGATGATCGCGGAGGTGCAGGCCAGCGGCAAGATCGCCGAAGCCTTCGTGCATATCGCGAGCAGTTTGACCGGCCGTGGCGAGGCCAAGCGCAGCAAGCGCAGCCTGTTCGAGCCGCTCGTCGCCAAGCTGCGCCGAAAGGCCTGATCGATGTCGTGTCTGCGGACCAGCGTCGGGCCACGGGACTACGCCGCCGCGCCATTGCGCTCGGAAGAGGGTTGAGATGTTCGGAAAGCGATCCCCTGGCGCAGCCGCCGCACCGGCCCTGGCTCTGAAGACTCCGGCCCCGGCCGCTGTGTCGGCCCGTCCGCCGGAGCCGGTGCTCGCGGCCGATACCCGTCGCGCGCCACCGCCCGTCGTTCCCGAGCAGCAGCGCTCGGAAGAATACTATCAGATGAAGAGCATGATCTTCGGTGCTCTCATCGAGGCGATCGACCTGTCGCAGCTCGCCAAGCTCGACGGCGAATCGGCACGCGAGGAAATCCGCGACATCATCAACGAGATCATCTCGCTGAAGAACGTCGTGCTCTCCATCGCCGAGCAGGAGGAGCTGCTCGACGATATCTGTAACGATGTGCTCGGCTATGGTCCGCTCGAGCCATTGCTCGCCCGCGACGACATCGCCGACATCATGGTCAATGGCGCGACCCGGACCTTCATCGAAACCGGCGGCAAGATCACGCTGACGAACATCCGCTTCCGCGACAACGCGCAGCTGATGAACATCTGCCAGCGCATCGTCAGCCAGGTCGGCCGCCGTGTCGACGAGAGTTCGCCGATCTGCGACGCGCGTCTCGCCGACGGCTCTCGCGTCAACGTCATCGCACCGCCGCTGGCGATCGACGGCCCCGCGCTGACCATCCGCAAGTTCAAGAAGGACAAGCTGACGCTGGACCAGCTCGTCAAGTTCGGCGCAATCTCGCCGCCGGGCGCCGAGATCCTGAAGATCATCGGCCGGGTCCGCTGCAACATCGTCATTTCGGGCGGTACCGGCTCCGGCAAGACCACCCTGCTGAACTGCCTGACCAACTACATAGACCTCGACGAGCGCGTCATCACCTGCGAGGACGCGGCCGAGCTTCAGCTCCAGCAGCCGCATGTCGTGCGCCTCGAAACCCGCCCGCCCAATCTCGAGGGCACCGGCGCGGTCACCATGCGCGATCTGGTGAAGAACTGCCTGCGCATGCGTCCAGAGCGGATCATCGTGGGCGAGGTGCGCGGACCCGAAGCCTTCGACCTGCTGCAGGCGATGAATACGGGCCATGACGGCTCGATGGGCACGCTCCATGCCAACACTCCGCGCGAGTGCCTCAGCCGTATCGAATCGATGATCACGATGGGCGGCTTCTCGCTGCCCTCGAAGACATTGCGCGAGATGATCTGTTCCTCGATCGACGTGATCATCCAGGCGCAGCGCCTGCGCGACGGTTCGCGCCGCATCACGCACATCACCGAGGTGATGGGCATGGAAGGCGACGTCATCATCACCCAGGACATCGTCAACTACGACATTCTGGGCGAGGACGCCCATGGCAAGTTGATCGGCCGCCACCGCGCGACCGGCATCGGCCGGCCGCGCTTCTGGGAGCGCGCGCGCTACTTCGGCGAGGAGCAGCGCCTCGCCGCGGCCATCGACGAACTCGAGCAAGGCGAAGCCCATGCGGCCTGATGACATCGGCGGGCTGGGGCTACGGCCATGGATCTGAGCTTCATCGCCGTTGTCGTTCTGGCGACGCTGGCTGCGGGCGGCGTCGCCTATGCGCTGTTCTATCCGATGCTCAGCGGCCAGGCACGTGCCGAGAAGCGCCGCAAGGAATTCGCAGCTCCGGTCGCCGCCCGCGCTCTCGACCGCGAGGCGCAGGCGCGGGCCAAGCGCGGCCAGATCGCCCAGAGCCTGAAGGAGATCGAGAACCGCGAGAACGCGCGCAACAAGCTGACGCTGGAGCAGCGCATCTCGCAGGCCGGCCTGAACTGGGACCGCAAGAAGTTCTACATGGTCAGCGCGGCCATGGCCGTCGGTACGGCTGTCGTCCTCTTCGCACTGAGCGGCAACGCCCTGGTCGGCCTGGCGGGCCTGTTCATCGGCGCTCTCGGCATGCCGCTCTGGTTCCTGCAGCATTCCCGGAATCGGCGGCTCAAGAAGTTCGCCAACGAGTTTCCCAATGCGCTCGACGTCATCACCCGAGGCATCAAGGCCGGTCTGCCCCTGAACGACTGCATTCGCATCGTCGCGACCGAGGCGGCCGAGCCGGTGAGGACCGAGTTCCGCCTGATCATCGAAAGCCAGACGCTCGGACTGCCGCTCCCCGATGCGGTCGCCAAGCTCTACGAGCGCATGCCCTGCGCGGAAGCGAACTTCTTCGGCATCGTCCTGGCGATCCAGCAGAAGACGGGCGGCAATCTTTCGGAGACGCTCGGCAATCTCTCGCGGGTCATTCGCGATCGCCGCAAGATGCGCGACAAGATCCAGGCCGTCTCGATGGAAGCCAAGGCCTCGGCCGGCATCATCGCCTGCCTGCCGCCGAGCGTGGCGGCCATGGTCTACCTGACCAGCCCTCGCTACATCGAACTGTTGTGGATCACCCAGTCGGGCAAGCTCGCGCTGATCGGTTGCGCCGTCTGGATGCTCATCGGCGTGCTGGTCATGCGCAAGATGATCAACTTCAACATCTGAGGCGGCATCGATGATTGCCCTGATCGCCGAAAAAGCCGTCGACAGTCAGTTCCTGCTGGCGCTGTTCGTTGCGATTGCCGCCGCGGCGACGGTGCTGACGATCGCGATCCCGCTGACGGAAGGCTCGAGCCTCCAGAAGCGCATGAAGAGCGTCGCCACCGAGCGCGAGAAGATCCGCGCCCGCGAGCGCGACCGCTTGAACCGCCAGAACGACCGTGTCTCGCTGCGCCAGGAACCGAAGGAGTTCATGCGGCGCATCGTCCACCAGTTCAAGCTGGGCGACTGGCTCGGCACCGAGACCGCCAAGAAGCAGCTCACCATGGCCGGCTATCGCGGGCAGCAGGCGGAAATCGCCTTCCTGTTCTTCCGCCTGGTGATGCCGATTGGCCTGTTCCTGTTCACCCTGTTCTACGTCTTCGTCATCAACGATTTCGGCAAGTCGGCCTTGATCCGGTTCGCGATGGCGATCGGCGGCGCCTATGTCGGCATCAAGGCGCCCGAGCTCTTCCTCTCCAACCAGATCACCAAGCGTCAGGCTTCGATGAAGCTGGCCTTTCCCGATGCCCTCGACCTGCTGCTGATCTGCGTCGAATCCGGCATGTCGATCGAACATGCCTTTCGCAAGGTCTCGACCGAGATCGGTGGCCAGTCCGTGCCGCTGGCCGAGGAGTTCGCGCTCTGCACGGCCGAGCTGTCCTACCTCACTGAACGCCGCCAGGCCTATGAGAACCTGAGCGCCCGCACCGGGCTCGAGGGCGTCAAATCGGTCTCGACCGCATTGATCCAGGCCGAGCGCTACGGCACGCCGGTCGGCACCGCGCTGCGCACGCTCGCGCAGGAAAGCCGCGACCAGCGCATGCTGGAAGCGGAGAAGAAGGCCGCAGCCCTGCCGCCCAAGCTGACGGTGCCGATGATCCTGTTCTTCCTGCCGGTGCTGTTCGTGGTCATCATGATGCCGGCGGTGATCCAGGTCATGAAACTGCAGTAGGTGTTGCCGGATCTCACTCCCGATGAGATGGCATGTGTTCCGGCAGGTCTCAGTCCGCCGTGCTCATAGGTCGACCCACCCGGGCTGGATGGCAGTTCAGTTTCCCTGATCCCGATAGAGATCTGGAACGTGGAGTTCCGGGGGGACAGCCTGGCGGGAATAGTCGGGATGGCGCACGCGTTCCGGCAGGGTGATCTCGGGCTTCGGTACGCTCTCATAGGGAATCTGGGCGAGCAGATGCGCGATGCAATTGAGCCGCGCCTTCTTCTTGTCGACGGCCTGTACCACCCACCACGGAGCATGGTCGGTATGGGTGCGGTCGAACATTTCTTCCTTTGCACGGGTGTAGTCTTCCCAGTGCACCCGGCTCTCCATGTCCATGGGTGAGAGCTTCCACTGCTTCAGCGGATCCGCGATACGCATCTGGAACCGAAATTCCTGCTCCTCGTCTGTGATCGAGAACCAGTACTTGATCAGGATGATGCCCGAGCGGACGAGCATGTGCTCGAAATCCGGGACCGAGCGGAAGAACTCCTCGAGTTCATCCCTTGTGCAGAATCCCATGACCCGCTCGACGCCGGCGCGATTATACCAACTCCGGTCGAACAGGACCATTTCGCCGGCCGTGGGCAAGTGCGGAACGTAGCGCTGGAAGTACCACTGGTGCTTCTCGCGCTCGGTCGGAGCGGGCAGTGCGACGACCCGGCAGATGCGCGGATTGAGACGCTGCGTGACGCGCTTGATCGCGCCTCCCTTGCCTGCCGAATCTCGACCCTCGAAGAGCACGACGACCTTGAGCTTCTTGTACTGAATCCAGTCCTGCAGCCGCACGAGCTCGTGCTGGAGACGGAACAGCTCGCGGAAATAGAGCTTGCGATCGAGTGCAGAGCCAACCGGGCCGATGCCCCTGGCGACCAGCTCGTCGAGCCGGTCTTCCTCGAGTTGCATCTCCAGCTCTTCGTCAAAGCTGTCGGCGAGTTCTGCTTTGAGGCGATCCAGGTCGGTGATCATGTGCTTGGAACCCTTGAGTAGAAGCGCGCCTCGGGCGTCTAGCGACAGTGCGGATCTGCCCGACATTCCCGGTGGCTCTCCCACCGATCGGCAGCTTCCGGCAGCGCTCGCAGCGCGACAGTCTCGCGAGAGGCTATGGACGCGGAGGTAAGCTCGTCGACTCTGCACATGGCGCTTTCATGGTCGTCGTCGGCATGGAGACGAGAACTTTGGCGCAGCGTCATCGGCATCTCCGCGGATGGAGGCCTTCTAGCCTTTGTTCTATGTCAGTTTCGCGAAGCCAGGCACGAGGCCGGTTCGAAGGCTCTGTAGCGCCTCGCGGTCTGAAGTTCGCGGCCCAACCCATTCCGGAAGGCCCTGGCCGCAGTTGTCGCTTGAGGCATGCCGGCTGCGCTCGCCCACATACCGATCGAGCCGCATGGTGAAGCCCTTAGGCCCGGCAGCGAATACCGCTGTCGACCGGTGACGAGCTTCGAGGCGATCTGCGCTCCAGTCGAGGCCGACATCGCCGTCTGACTAATGCTGCCCTCGGCAGTTCCCGGAACGCTGGATGTGCTGAATGCATCGGCCAACCTTCCTCTGCTGGCCGACTTCCTCATCAATCTCTGACTCCCCCGCGACGGCGCGACCAATGTCGCGGTGGAGCTGGCCCGCCACATCAGGAAACTGCACGACAAATCGTAGAACGCTCAGGCGAGCCGGAATGCCCGGCCAACTTGTCGCCAAGTCGTCGTCCTGGAGCGCTGATGCGCTGTCCAGCGGGTCGCTGGACTCACCGCTCTTGCAGTTTCGGGTTGAGGGCATCGCTAAGCCCTTCGCCGACGAGGTTGATGCACAGCACCGTGACCAGGATGGCGATCCCCGGGATGGCTGACATCCACCATGCCGTACGCAACAGCGTTCGACCGACACCGATCATATAGCCCCAGGAGACGACATTCGGATCGGCCAGCCCGAGAAAGGAAAGCCCCGATTCGGTGAGAATGGCGGTGGCGACCAGGAGCGACGAGACCACGATCACCGGCGGCAGCGCATTGGGCAGGATCTGACGCACGGCGATGCGCCAGTCGGACATGCCCATCGCTCGGCAGGCCTGGACATACTCGCGGTCGCGATGCGCCATGAACTCGGCCCGTGCCAGGCGGGCGACCGGCGGCCAGGAGACGATGGCGATCGCGCTCATCACGCTGACCAGCGACGGGCGGAAGATCGCGATGATGACGACGGCGAGGACGAAGGACGGGATCGTCAGGAAGAAGTCCGTCAGCCGCATCAGCACGGCATCGACCGTCTTGCCCCAATAGCCCGCCGCCGCGCCAACCGCGACGCCGATGACGGTCGCGCAGACGCTTGCCGCCACCCCGATCAGCAGCGACACGCGCGCGCCGTGGAGGAGGCCGGCCAGCATGTCGCGCCCGGTCACGTCGGTGCCGAGGGGAAAGCGCGCCGAGGGCGCCTGGGCAGGCCTGCCGATCATGTCGAAGGGATCGACCGTGTAGATCATCGGCCCGAAGAGGGCCGCGAGCACGATCGCCGCGAGCACGACGAGACCGAGCACGGCGCCGCGATTGCGGCGATAGCGCCGCCAGAGATGCAGAATGCCCTTCATCGCGCGAGAATCCTCGGATCGAGCAGGCTGTAGACGAGGTCGACCAGCAGATTGCAGACGACCACGAGGATCGACGAGATGAACAGGATGCCCAGCAGCAGATTGAGGTCGCGCTGGAGCAGGCCGTCGAACAGCAGGCGGCCGAGTCCCGGCCAGCCGAAGACGGTTTCGACCAGGATCGAGCCGCCAAGCATGTGTCCGATCTGCACGCCGCCGAGCGTGACGACGGGCAGGAGTGCGTTGCGGGCCGCATGCTTCATGCTGATCCGGCCCTCCGACACGCCCTTGGCACGGGCCGTCGTAATGAAATCCGAGGAGTAGACCTCGAGCATCGAGGCCCGCATCAGCCTGGCATAGACCGCCGCATAGAACAGCCCGAGCGTCAGTGCCGGAAGGACGAGATGTCGGCCGATATCGAGCGCCCGCTCGAACGGGCCCATCTGCGCGCCGATCGTCATCATGCCGCCCGACGGCAGGACGCCGAGCGTCACCGAGAACAGCACGATCAGCATCAGGCCGAGCCAGAACTGCGGGGTCGCGTAGCAGAGAAGTGCCAGGACCGAGACGCAGGTATCGACCCATTTGCGGTGGCGCATTGCGGCGACCACGCCGCAGAGCACGCCGACGACGATGGCGATGCCGATCGAGGTAAGCATCAGCAGCAGGGTGGCCGGCATGCGCTCGCTGATCAGTTCGAGAACCGGCCGCTGCTGGACGTTGGAGATGCCGAGGTCGAAGCTGACGAGCTTGCCGAGATAGACGAAAAACTGCTGATAGATCGGCAGGTCGATGCCAAAGGAGCGTCGCAGCTCCTCGACGAACTCCTTCGAGGCGCCGCCGGACTGGGCGGCGATGATCTCTGCTGCATCACCTGGAGCGAGATGCAGCAGAGCAAAGTTCAGCACCGCGATGCCGAGGACGCTGGGTATGACCTGGAGTAGACGAACGGCCACATAGCCAATTGACATGGACGTTAGCTCTGCTGCTGGAGCGACCGGGCATGGACGAAGTGCGGCTTCACGACGGACTTGCTCAGTCCTTGCTCACGGCGTCCCAGGGCGAGTACATCGAGATGCCGTTGGTGATCAGGCCCTTCACCTTCCGGTTCCAGATGTGGGTGTAGGACATTTCCATCAGGAAGATCACGGGCATCTCGTCGTGCAGGATCTGCTGCAGCTCATCGAACTGCTTCTGACGCGCGACCGGATCGATCTCCCGGGCAGCCAGCCTGAAGAGCTCGTCAACGCGTGCGTTCTTGTAGCCCATCGAATTGGTGAAGGTTGCGCCCTTCCTGATGAAGTCCGAGTGGAAGGTGCGCTCCACACCGATCGAGGGATCGGAGTAATTGTGCGAGAAGGTGCTGGTGAGATTGAAGCTCCAGTCGGTATAGACCGCCTTCAGCCAGCCGCCGAGATCAGCGCTCTGGGTCTCGACCGAAATGCCGACCTTGCCGAGCTCCTGACGGACATATTCGGCGAGACGCTGCCAGTTCTCGCCATAGGGCAGGAAGTTCTGGGTGATCTTGAAGCGCACGCCGTTGGCGCCGCGGGGATAGCCGGCTTCATCGAGCAGCTGGTTGGCCTTGCGGGGATTGTACTCGTAGGGCTTCAGAGCCTTATTGAAGGCGGCGTTGCCGCTGACGACGGGGCCGCGGGCGGGTTTGCCCTGGCCGTACCAGATCACGTCGACAATGCGCTCGCGATCGAGCGCGAGGCTCAGCGCCTGCCTGACCTTGAGGTCAGCGAGCGGCTTGTCGCGCATGTTGACCTCGAGCCACATGTTCGGGCCGAGCGCTTCGGCGCCGGCCTGAGAGGCCTCCAGCGACGGCATGTTCTCCAGCCGCTGGGCCTCGGCCTCGGGCAGGCTGCTCATCGGCGCTAGATCGACCTCGCCCGTTTCGAGCGCGATCGCGCGCGAAGCGCCGTCGGGCATCATGCGCTGAACGATCTGGTCGAGGCAGGGGAACCCCTTGCGCCAATAGGTCGGATTGCGCTCGAGCGTGATGTGGCTGCCCTTGCGCCATTCCTTGAAGCGAAACGGGCCGGTTCCGACGGGGTTCTGCATGATCGGCGCCGCGCGCACGGCGGCCACCGTGCTCACATCGATGCCGTCAAAGCCGTGCTTGGGCATCATCGGCGCCTCGCCGGCCTGGAACACGTTCATGAAGAACGGGACCGGCGCCTTAAGCCTGAACACGACCGTCAAAGGATCGGGCGTCTCGACAGCAGCGACATCGCCGAAATAGGTCTTGCCGCGCGAGTGATAGGGCCGAATGATGCTCTCGACGCTGAACTTGACGTCCTCGGCCGTGAACGGCTTGCCATCATGCCAGGTCACGCCGGGGCGGAGCTTGAAGGTGTAGGTCTTCCTGTCGTCCGAGATCGTCCAGGACTCGGCGAGCCCCGGCTTCGGCGCCAGTCCCGGCCCCTCATAGTTGAGCAGGCTCTCGTACATCTTGGTGGAGATCAGCGCGACCGGCACCGCCGAGGTCGCAATCGTCGACAGCGACGTCGGTTCGAGCGAGTACACATAGGTCAGGGTGCCGCCCGTCTTGGGACAGCTCTGAGCCAGTGCGGAGGCGCCGCTCAGAGCCAGCGCGAACGGGACGGCCGCAAGAACCGCCGGAAGCTTCATACGCATGTCAGGACACCCCCTTTTATGGTTGGACGCTCCATGCTCGGAGCGCTTCCTACTCCGCGCCGCACCACTCCGCGATGAACTCGATCAGGTGCTCGATCGCCGACAGAAAGTCGCCGATCGGAATGTGCTCGTCCGGCTTGTGCGCTTGAGCGATGGTTCCCGGCCCGAAAATGATGCTCGGAATGCCAGCCTGGTTCACCAGATGGCGCATGTCGCAACAGAAGTGGCCGGGATAGGCCGAACCGTCGCCGCCGCGGCGTGCGAGCACGCCGCCCATGACCTGCGCAATGGCGAGACCGGCGGGCTGATCGGTCGAGTCATCATGGTGCAGGAACTCGAGCCGCGCCGGATGGCGACGCAGGCGCTCGTCGCTGTCATTGGCGCGGGCCACGGCCTCGCGAAAACCGTCCATGATGTCGGTGACGGCGCCTAGCGACGGAGCGAAGTAGGCGCCGCCCTTGATCACGACCGCGCCGGCCGTGACGGTCTCGTAATGGCCGCCGGAAATCTTGCCCATGGTCAGCGAGAAGGGTGGCTTTGCTCCGGTGGGTGTCCCGGAATTGTACCGATCCTCGAGGTCGAGCAGCGCCTCGATCACCGGAGGCAGCATGTCGACGGCGCCGAGCCCTTCGAGTTCGCCGCCGTTCCAGCGCGCGCCCGGCGAACGCTGCACGCCGTTGAGCGTAACCTGCCAGTAGAGCCCGCCCGGATGGCTGTAGGCGATGGTGTTGGATGTCGGCTCCAGCACGATGGCGGCATCGGCTGCCGCTCCGCGGGTGACGAGGTCGAGCGTGCCATTGCCGGCATGCTCCTCATTGACGACGCACTGCAGGGTCACGTCGCCGCGCAACCTGACGCCGGCCTCGCGTAGATAGGTAACCGCCAGAAAGGCGGCCATGAGGCCGCCCTTCATGTCGGAGGTGCCGCGGCCATACATCATGCCGTCGACGATCTCAGCCCCGAAGGGGTCGCGGGTCCATTGCGCCAGCGGCTCGACCGTCACCGTGTCGATATGTGCGTTGAGGATCAGCGAGCGCCCGCCCCCCGTGCCCTTCCAGTAGCCCACGACATTGGGGCGGCCGTCATAGTTCAGCACCGGTTGGAGCCCGCTGTCGCGCAACGCCGCATAGGTCGGCAGGCCCGCATAGGGCAGGATCAGGTCGTGCTCCCAATGCGTCGGATACTGCGCCACATCCGGGAACGCCTTGAACATCGCCTCGACATCGGGCTCGACCTGGCTGACCTCTGCCCCTGTGCTCGTGAGCAGCTCGGCCATGCGCGACTGCGCAGGGCCTTCCTCACCGGTCAGGCTGCGGATGCGAACGATTTCGGCAAGCGCCGCGACGCTGCGTTGTTCCTGGCTCTTCGCCAGTTCAAGGGCGGCCTTCTTAGATGCCGCTTGTGAGCTGTCCACGATTGTCGCCTCGCGCTGATCCACGATCAGAGAGGTTGCAGCCGTTGACCTATTAGGCAAATTAGAAATTTTATATGGACCGACAACGGTTCTTATAGTTTTGCATGGTTCTCAGGCATGATCTACGCGCAAATTCGAGCCTTCGACGCGGTTGCCAGGGAAGGTAGCTTTTCCCGCGCGGCGCTGGTCCTCGGGCTTACCCAACCTGCCGTGACAATTCAGGTGAAGGCACTGGAAGATCGGCACGGCCTCAAGCTCCTGCATCGCGAAGGACGCCGCGTTCGGCTGACTGAGGCTGGAAGGCGCCTCTATACGCTGTCGAGGCAGCTTGCGAGCCTCGATGAACTCATCGAGGAGACGTTGTCTTCATCGCAGGAATTGCAGGGCGGCAGCCTCCGCCTCGCCGTCGACGGGCCGCATATCGTGATGGGTCTTTTTGCCCGCTTCATGAGTCTGTATCCACGCGTGCGCCTGTCAGTGTCGACTGGAAACAGCCGCATTGTGCGGCAGGCGCTGCTCGACAGGCATGCCGACATCGGCATCCTGCCCGGGATCGCAGGCCATCCGCAGGTCGATGCGATGCCGCTCTGGCACCATCGCGGCGTGCTGATCGTCGCCAATACCCACCCATGGGCCAAGCGCACGTCGATTTCCCTGGCCGAGCTGAACGGCGAGCCGATGATCGGGCGCGAGGACGGCTCGATGACGCAGGCGCTGGTCGACAATGCTTTCGCTCGCCAAGGCGCCGCGCCGCGCTATGTCCTTGAACTTGGCAGCCGCGAGGCGATCTGCGAGGCCGTGGCGGCTGGCCTCGGCCATGGCATCATCTGGGAACTGGAGGCCTTTGGTTCAGAGCGCTTCACCACGCTGCAGATCGAAGGCGACGTCCTGATGAGCACCGACTATGTCGCCTGCCTCAAGAGCGAGCGCATGCGCTCCGTCGTCAAGGCCTTCTTCGATGTCACCGCCACGCTGCCCGCAGACCGCAGCGACATTCGTGCGCTGCGATCGACGCAAGCTACGCGCTAAGCACGACGGACCACGTTGCCAGTCCCACGCCGCCAATCCCACCCGCCCGCTGTCGGGTGGCGCGTCGATGTCGGCAACTGGCGCGACTCGCCTGTCGCGAAGTGCGTCGCGAGGACGTTTCAAAAGCAGCGCTTTCTTACGCCACGGCGGCCTGTATCGGAGCTTTGGCGGGGATCGGCCTGAAGGTCGCAAGGATCAGCGTCGCTGCCAGGCCCAGTCCCCAGGACGCGACATACATCGGCGCATAGCTGCCGAAATTGTCGTAGATCAGCCCGCCGAGCACGGGCCCGGTCGACATGCCGAGGCTTCCGGCCATCGCGGTTCCGCCGATGATGGTGCCCATCATCCTCAGCGGGAAATTCTCGCGGATGATCAGCGCATAGAGCGGCATCGTCCCGGCATAGATGAAGCCGACCAGGACAGCCACGGCATAGAACCCTCCGAGCTGTCCGACGAAGGCATAGGCCAGAACAGCGAAGGCCTGTGCGAGAAGGCCGGCGACGAGGATGCGCTGTGCGCCGAACCGGTCGCCAGCAAGGCCGAAGCCGATGCGTCCGAACATGCCGGCGAGCCCTTCCACGCTGTAGATCGAGACGGCTGCGACCATCGGGATGCCGCAGGTCACGGCATAGGTCACGGTGTGGAAGATCGGCCCGGAATGCGTCGCGCAGCAGAAGAAGTTCGCGAGCATCAGGGTGACGAATTGCGGCGAGCGCAGCGCCTCGGCCACCGTCATGCCAAGCGCGGTGGCATCCGTTGCCGCTTGGGCCGCTCCAGCCTCCAGGACCGGCGGCCGACGCACCAGCAGTGCCGCCGGGATCATCAGTGCAGCTGCGATGCCGGCGATGATCAGCATGGCGCTGCGCCAGCCGTGATCGGTCACCAGCCAGGCCGCGAGCGGAGCCATGGTCATCGGGGCCATGCCCATGCCGGCCGAGACGAGTGACACCGCCAGCCCGCGCTGTGTCTCGAACCAGCCGGTGACACAGGCCATCATCGGCGCGAACACCGCAGCCGTCGCCGCCCCGACCAGCAGGCCGAACAGGAGCTGGAATTCGACGAGCGAACTCGCCCTGCTGGCGAGGGTGAGGCTGACCGCCAGCGTGACCGCTCCGGTCAGCACGACGGGGCGCGGCCCGAACCGGTCGGAAAGACCACCCCAGACCATGCTGGCGGCCGCCATGGCGAGGAAGCCGATCGTCATCGCCGTCGATATGCCGGTGACCGACCAGCCCGTGTCCTGCGCCATCGGCCGCAGGAAGACCGGCAGCGAGAACATGGCGCCGACCGCGACGCAGCCGAGCAGGCCGCCGGCGGCAACGATCACCCAGCGATAAGGACTCTCCATGCCGATCTCCCGATGGCGCATGACGGCTCGGTTCCCGCTGGAGGCGTCAGCCCTGCGGCTTCCAATCGCCCGACGGAATGGTGTTGATCATCCAGGGGATGCCGAACTTGTCGATCAGCGAACCAAAGCCCGGCGACCAGAAGGTCTCGCCGAAGGGCATGACCGCCTTGCCGCCTGCGGAGAGTTGCTCGAACCAGCGCTGCGACTGTGACTTGTCCGTGCTGTGCAGGGTGACGTCGAAGCCGTTCTTGGGCTTCTCGATATTGGGCGCCCAGGCGGCATCCATATCCGCCCCCATCAGGGCCTGGTCACCGACCTCCAGCCAACAATGCATCAGCCAGCTCTTGTACTTCTCGTCGGTGATCGGCATGCCGGGAGGGGCGTCGCCGTAGGGGAACGCTGCCGTGATCTTGCCGCCGAGCACCTTCGCATAGAACTCGAAAGCCTCGCGGCATTGCCCCTGGAAGCTCAGGCTGGTCACGATCTTCATGGTCTTCTCCCTCTCCCGCGAAGCGCCGCTGTGGATCGAGTACGGCATCCATTGACGCTTTCCGAATTTAGTTGATATCAACGTATATCGATCGATGATGTCAACCCGTGTCATGAACGCGCAAGCCGACCTCACTTTCCAAACGACGCTTCTGGTGCGCGATGCATGCCTGTGCCTTCATGCGCAGCGCGCAGCCCGCGCGCTCGCACGACGCTTTGATCTCGCGCTGAAGCCCGTCGGCATCAGCAGCGGCCAGTTCTCGCTCCTGATGTCGCTGAATCGACCCAAGCCCCCGAGCCTCGGCAGCGTCGCCAGCTTGCTGGCGATGGACAGAACGACGTTGACTGCGAACCTCAAGCCGCTGGAGCGTCGCGGACTCGTCGAGACCTGCCCTGACGGAGCGGACCGCCGCGTTCGCCTCCTGTCTCTGACACCCGCCGGCAAGTCCGTGTTGGCGGGGGCGCTGCCGATCTGGCAGCAGTTGCATGCGGCCATCGAAGCGGAGCTGGCGGACCCGAGCCGCCTGCGGTCCGATCTGATCCTGCTATCCCGATGAGCAAATGCTCGGTGACTGGCATTGAGCGCATGCCGGCAATTGGCGCTGTCACGCAGTGCCAGTGATACGACCGACGGCGCGAGGGCGAGCGATGGCCCAATCGGTGAAGGCCGTGATCACTCTCCGCATGTAACCGACCTACGGGGCGATCCGAGATCTCGGTTGCGAGGCGCGTGCAAGCGGTTCGTTTCGTTCGCACGCGCCTGTGCGCTCCAGTTCAGTTCTTCTTGGGCGGCGTCGCCGGCCAGGATTTGATCAGAGTGTCGTAATCGATCGTCTCGCCCTTCGGCTTCTCATTGGCGAGCTTCGGCTGCGGCGCGACGTTGCCGTCCGCCTTGGACTTGGCGAACCAGGCGTCGGCCGACGTCTTCGGGTTCAGCTTCGGGCCGCAATCGCCCTGGACGCCGGAGCGCTCGAGCCGTTCAAGGACCGAGTCCTGCGCCGCCGCAAGGGAATCCATGGCTGCCTGCGCGGTCTTGGCACCCGAGGAGGCGTCGCCGATGTTCTGCCACCAGAGCTGGGCAAGGCGCGGATAGTCGGGCACGTTGTTGCCGGTCGGCGTCCACTGCACGCGTGCCGGCGAGCGGTAGAACTCGATGAGGCCGCCGAGCTTTGGCGCCCGCTCGGTGAAGCTCTTGTCCCAGATGTCGCTCTCGCGGATGAAGGTGAGCCCGACATGGCTCTTCTTTAGGCTGACCGATTTGGAGACGATGAACTGGAGGTAGAGCCAGGCCGCCTTGCGCTTCTCCAGCGGGGTCGATTCAAGCAGGGTCAGCGAGCCGGCATCCTGATAGCCGAGCTTCATGCCCTCCTTCCAGTAGGAGCCCTTGGGCGAGGGCGCCATGCGCCATTTCGGTGTGCCGTCGGCATTCACAACCGGCAGACCGGGCTTGACCATGTCGGCGGTGAAGGCGGTGTACCAGAACATCTGCTGGGCGATGGCGCCCTGCGCCGGCACCGGGCCGGACTCCGAGAAGGTCATGCCTCGCGCTTGCGGCGGCGCGTACTTGTTGAGCCAGTCGACATATTTCTGGACGGCGTAGACGGAGGCCGGGCCGTTCGTGTCGCCGCCGCGATCGACCGAGGAGCCGACCGGCCGGCAGCCCTCCATGCGGATGCCCCATTCGTCGACGGGCTTGCCGTTCGGGATGCCCTTGTCGCCATTGCCGGCCATCGAGAGCCATGCGTCGGTGAAGCGCCAGCCGAGCGAGGGATCCTTCTTGCCGTAGTCCATATGGCCATAGACCCGGACGCCGTCGACTTCCTTGACATCGTTCGAGAAGAACTCGGCGATGTCCTCATAGGCTGACCAGTTGACCGGCACGCCGAGCTCATAGCCATACTTGGCCTTGAACTTCTCCTTGAGGTCCGGACGCGTGAACCAGTCGTAGCGGAACCAGTAGAGGTTCGCGAATTGCTGGTCGGGCAGCTGGTAGAGCTTGCCGTCCGGCGCCGTTCCGAAGGACTTGCCGATGAAGTCGTCGACGTCGAGCATCGGATTGGTGACATCCTTGCCCGGCCCCGCCATCCAGTCGGTCAGGTTGGTGGTCTGCTTGTAGCGGAAATGGGTGCCGATCAGGTCGGAGTCGTTGATCCAACCGTCATAGACGTTCCGGCCGGACTGCATCTGCGTCTGCAGCTTCTCGACCACGTCACCCTCCTGGATGAGGTCGTGCTTCAGCTTGATGCCGGTGATCTCGCTGAAGGCCCGGGCCAGCGTCCGGGCTTCGTATTCATGGGTGGTGATCGTCTCGGAGACGATATTGATCTCCATGCCGGCGAAGGGCTTCGCGGCATTGACGAACCACTCCATCTCCTTGATCTGCTCATCCTTGGTCAGCGTGGAAGGCTGGAGTTCGCTGTCGACCCAGCGTCGCGCCGCATCCATGTCGGCGAGGGCAGGGACGGCGCCGAGCAAGAAGCTGAGCGCGGTAGCGGCTAGCAGTTGCTTTCTCATCGTTTCCTCCACTGGATGATTTTTTGCGAGCCCTGTCGGCTCCTTGTCGTGCAGGCAGTGATCCTCCTGGGCAGCCTCCGTGGTTGGTTAGACGAAGCGGAAAACCAGAGCGGCGAAGAGCAGCGAAAGGCCGGTCGCCCACCAGAGATCGGCCGCGGCGAGGCCGAGCCAGGCGAGGTGGATGAAGGCCGATCCGAGCAGGCTGAGGAACAGCCGGTCGCCGCGTGTCGTCGGGATGCCGAGCACGCCGACGCGTTCGACCTCGGGCCGCCAGATCGCCAGCGCCGTCATCACGCCGAGCAGCGCGAAGAGACAGGCGAAGAACAGGCCGGTCTGCGGCGTCCACGCCATCCATGCGAGATCGGGCATCAGACCCTCCCGAGGGCAAAGCCCTTGGCGATGTAGTTTCGCACGAACCAGATCACGAGCGCTCCCGGGACCAGCGTCAGCACGCCGGCAGCCGCGAGCAGCCCCCAGTCCATGCCTGCCGCCGAGACCGTGCGCGTCATCGTCGCGGCGATCGGCTTGGCGTTGACCGTGGTCAGGGTGCGCGCCAGCAGCAGTTCGACCCATGAGAACATGAAGCAGAAGAAGGCGGTGACGCCGATGCCGTTGGCGATGATCGGAGTGAAGATCCTGACGAAGAAGCGCGGAAAGGAATAGCCGTCGAGATAGGCGGTTTCGTCGATCTCGCGCGGTACGCCGGACATGAATCCTTCGAGGATCCAGACCGCGAGCGGCACATTGAACAGGCAATGGGCGAGCGCCACCGCAAGTGGCGTGTCGAACAGTCCGATCGCCGAGTAGAGGTTGAAGAAGGGCAGCGCGAAGATCGCCGGCGGCGCCATCCGGTTCGAGAGCAGCCAGAAGAACAGGTGTTTGTCGCCGAGGAAGCGGTAGCGCGAGAAGGCGTAGGCCGCCGGCAGCGCCAGCGTGATCGAGATCACCGTGTTCATGACCACATAGGTCAACGAGTTGATGTAGCCGGAGTACCAGGACGGATCGGTGAAGATCGTCCGGTAATTCTCGAATGTGATCTGCCGTGGCCAGAGTGTCATGCCGGAATTGATCTCGGCGTTGGTCTTGAGGCTCATGACGACGAGCCAATAGATCGGCAGCATCAGGAAGATCAGGTAGAGGCCGAGCGTCAGCGCGCCGCCATTGAAGCGGAAGGCGGAGCGAGCCTTCGTCGTCGCCTGGGCGGCGGAAAGCGTCGTGGCGGAGCTGAGGCTGTCCGTCGTCATCGGCCGCCCTCACGCATCCGTCGGCGGGCGCCGACGCTCGACATCGAGATTGGTCATCACCGTGTAGAAGACCCAGCACACGGCGAGGATGATCAGATTGTAGACGATCGACATCGCGGCGGCCTTGCCGAGGTCGAACTGGCCGAGAGCCAGTTTCACCAGTTCGATCGAGAGGAAGGTCGTCGAATTGCCCGGCCCGCCGCCGGTGACGACGAAGGGCTCGGTGTAGATCATGAACGAGTCCATGAAGCGCAACAGCACGGCAATGATCAGTACGCGCCGCATCTTCGGCAGCTGGATGAAGCGGAACACCGCCCAGCGGCTGGCGCCATCGATGCGGGCCGCCTGGTAGTAGGCGTCCGGGATCGATTTCAGGCCGGCATAGCAGAGCAGCGCGACCAGCGAGGTCCAGTGCCAGACATCCATCACGATGATGGTGATCCAGGCCGCCAGCGGATCGGCCACATAATTGTAGTCGATGCCGAGCCGGTTGACCGTGTAGCCGAGCAATCCGATATCGCTGCGCGCGAAGACCTGCCAGATCGTTCCGACCACGTTCCAGGGCACGAGCAGCGGCATCGCCATCAGCACCAGCGTGGCTGCGACCTTCCAGCCTTCGCGCGGCATGGCGAGCGCGACCGCGATGCCGAGCGGCACCTCGATCGCGAGGATGATCGCGGAGAACAGGAGGTTGCGCCAAAGGGAGTCGCGCACGCGGCCGCCGAGATCGGTCGTCGGGTCGAGCAGCTCCCTGAACCATCCCGTCCCGTTCCAGAAGAACTGGTTGTTGCCGAAGGTGTCCTGCACCGAATAGTTGACCACCGTCATCAGCGGGATCACAGCCGAAAAGGCGACGATCGCGAGCACCGGCAGGACGAGGAACCAGCCGCGGTTGTCATAGGGCTTGTCCATCAGGCCCTCCCCTCCAGCCGCTCGCCATCTGCATAGACATGGATGTGATCGGGTTGCAGGACGAGGCCCGCCGTCTCGCCGATGTCGCCGAGCTCGCCCGGCACGCTGGCAGCGATGGCGTGTTCCTGCAGGCGTAGCCGCGCCAGCCGGGAGCGGCCGAGATCTTCGATGCGCTCGACCGTGACGGGTACCCCTTCGCCGGGCCGGACGAGTGTCGCGAATTCCGGCCTGACCCCGATCTCGATCCGCTTGCCAGGCGGAATGTCGTAGCTCCGCCGCAGCCCGATCGTCGCCCCGGCGATATGGGCCTGGCTGCCCGCGACGGAGGCCGGGATCACGTTCATGCCTGGCGAGCCGATGAAATAGCCGACGAAGGTGTGGGCCGGCTTCTCGAAAAGCTCGTCCGGTCGGCCCACCTGGACGACCCTGCCGTCATGCATCACAACGACCGTGTCGGCGAAGGTCAGCGCCTCGGTCTGGTCGTGCGTCACATAGATCATGGTGACGTCGAGCGCCTTGTGCAGCGCCTTGAGCTTGGAGCGCAGCTCCCATTTCAGCTGCGGGTCGATGACGGTCAGAGGCTCGTCGAAGAGGATGGCTGCAACATCCGGACGCACCAGGCCGCGCCCGAGCGAGATCTTTTGCTTGGCGTCGGCCGTGAGGCCGCGGGCCTTGCGCCGGAGCTCTCCGGTCAGGTCCAGAAGCGTCGCGATCTCGCGCACGCGGTCATCGACGGCTCTCGGCACCAAGCCACGATTGCGCAGCGGGAAGGCCAGATTCTCGTAGACGGACATCGTGTCGTAGACGACGGGAAACTGGAAAACCTGCGCGATGTTGCGCTTCTCGGTCGGCAGATGCGCAACGTCGCGGCCATCGAACAGCACGCGGCCTTGCGACGGGATCAGCAGGCCCGAGATGATGTTGAGCAGGGTGGTCTTGCCGCAGCCTGAGGGGCCGAGCAGGGCATAGGCTCCCCCCTGGCGCCAGGTCAGGTTCATCGGCTTCAGAGCGAAATCGGCGGGTGCCGAGGCGCCCGGCCTGTAGGAATGCGCGAGATCGGAAAGCTCGATGCGCGCCATGGGGCGTCTCCTCAAGCAGCCGAACGGAAGGCCGGGGCAAGAGCAAGTTTCCCGGCGGAATCAAAGACGAAGACCGCCGACGGGTCGATATAGGCGGAGATGGCGGTGCCCGGCTCCAGCCTGTGCACGCCCGGTGCAAGCGCCACCCAGCGCCCGCCGGAGCATTCCAGATGGACGAAACTCTCGGAGCCTGCGATCTCGGACACGATGACCTTTCCGTCGAAATGCAGGCTGGAGCTGGCGGGGCCTCGCAATTCGAGCTGATGGGCCCGGAAGCCCAGCTGGTAGCTTCCATCCGCCAGTCCGTTCAGCGCTCCCGTCGCAGGGGCTTTCGAGCCGTCGGGCAGCAAGATTTCCGCGCCGGTTTTCGTGACAGGCAGGAGGTTGAGCGGAGGATCGGAGAAAATGCGCGCCGTGATGAGATCCTGGGGGCGCCGGTAAACCTCCGCGCTCGGCCCGTATTGCGTCACGTGGCCTTGCCACAACGTCGCGGTATGCTCGCCGAGCAACAGCGCTTCCTGCGGTTCCGTGGTCGCGTAGACGACCGTCGCATTCGACATGCGCACGATCCGCGGCAACTCCTCCCGCAGCTCTTCGCGCAGCTTGTAGTCGAGGTTGGCAAGCGGCTCGTCGAGCAGGACGAGATCGGCGCCCTTGATCAGCGCGCGCGCCATGGCGGTGCGCTGCTGCTGCCCGCCGGAAAGGTTGAGCGGCATCCGTTCGAGGAAGGGCTCCAGCTGCATCAGCCGCGCCATCGCGCGCACCTTGCTCTCGATCTCCGGCGCCGGCAGACCCTTGACCCTGAGCGGCGAGGCAATGTTCTCGAAGACGCTGAGGTTCGGGTAGTTGATGAACTGCTGGTAGACCATCGCGACCGAGCGCTCGCGCACGGGCAGGCCGGTGACGTCCCGCTCCCGGCCGTTCTCCTCGACCAGGATCCGCCCTGCGGTCGGCCTGTCGAGTCCGGCCATCAGTCGCATGAGTGAGGTCTTGCCGGCGAGCGTCGCGCCGAGCAACACGGTCATCGTTCCTGGCGGGAGCCGCAGCGTGGTCTCGTGAATATGCGTGAGCGCTCCGACGTCGCGACGCACCTTGTCGAGAACAAGACCCATGCGAGCCTCCTTCACGCCCTCTGGGCGGGCGGAGTGTGACCGATCTCACGCGCAGCGTCGAGCGCTTCTCGCCATGCGTCGAGCGCCAGGCCGCATCGAGCAGCCGCGCCGTGGGCATGCCGCGCATCGCGATCCCCCGGTACCCAGGGGCAATGTCACTTGACCTCGTGCCACCGGCTGTAGGTGCGGGTGAGGCGTGAAGATCGGTCAAAACGCCATCGGCCTGCCCCACAAGGGCAGTTGGCCACATGTCCGGCACGCGCCTGTCGTGGCTGGCGGACCGACCGCGGCGGGAGGTGAACCAGTGCGTGCACGACCCCTCGCATTTGCCTCTGCGAAACGACTATCAGGCATATCTGATGGTCGGTGATCCGGAGGCTCGTGTGGAAACGTCGCTCTATCTTCCCGTCAAGGCATTCCTCGAAGGCTTGGGCTACACCGTCAAGGGAGAGGTCGGGCATTGCGATCTTGTTGGACTTCGAGACGATGATCCGACTGTGGTCGTAATCGGCGAACTGAAAATGACCTTCAATCTCGAGCTCATCCTCCAGGGGGTGGATCGGATGAGCGTCGGCGACGAGATATGGCTGGCGGCCAAGCTTTCTGCGCGAGGCAAGGGCCGGGAGAGCGATCCGAGATATCGCAATCTCTGTCGGCGGCTGGGTTTTGGATTGCTGGGCGTCGACATCGCAGGCCGTGTCGAAGTCCTGATTTCGCCGGCGGCGCCGCTACCGCGCAAGGATCCGCGCCGGCGGTCGCGGCTGGTGGACGAGCACAAGCGGCGACGGGGCGATCCTTCCGCCGGCGGAGGTACCCGCAAACCCGTCATGACCGCATATCGCCAACAAGCGCTCGCCTGCGCGGCGGCGATGACTTCGGCACCGCAGCGGCCGCGCGACCTCAAGCAACTGTACCCGGATGCGCAGAAGATCCTGCACCGAAACGTTTATGGCTGGTTCGAACGCTCCGGACGGGGCGTCTACGCCCTCACCGAGGCCGGTCGCCTCGCGGCGGCAGGGTGGTGCGCCGAGTTGGCCGCCAGTCCGGGCAGTCACTGACCGTCGCGGCAGAGAAACAGAACTGGAGCGCCGCGCCAATGTCGGCTTTCGGGCCTTGTCGGCGTCCGTCGTCGGGCGATCAGGCGGGAACGTAGGTCAACCTGATCACGTCTTCGCCAAGCAGATCGTTTCCCACCAGCCGGAGTGGCGGCCGAGGGCCCGCGAAGAACGGCGTGCCGCGACCCAGCACGACGGGGTGGAGATAGAGGCGATACTCATCGATGAGTCCGACAGCGGTCAGGCTCTGCGCCAGCTCCGGTCCGGCCACTGCGATCTCGCCGCCAAGTCGCGCCTTCAGCCCGCGGAGCACCGCCTCGAGGCCATCCCTGACAAGCGTGGCATTGGGGCCGACAGACTTCAACGAGCTCGATACGATCCATTTCGGGTGGCTCCGCCACGCCATCGCGAAATCGCGCCGCTCCGCGTCCCACTCGGGGTCGTCATCATCCCAATAGCGCATGAGTTCGTAGACGCGGCGGCCATACACGCTGCCGGCCAGGCCGCGCACATGCTCGATCCAGTGGCGGAACAGCGCGGGGCCTGTCTGAAATGCCAGGTGGTCGACATAGCCGTCCAGGGACTGGTTCATTCCAAAGACGAGTTTCGCCAAGCGACCAAACCTCCATCCCGCAGTGCTTCAGAATAGCTCCGGCCATGGCTGCGCGGAAGCGCGTTCGTACGGTCTCGAGCCGAGGCGCGCCACGTGCCCGGCGCAAGCGGAACAGCGCAAGGCCAGGCGATCGGCAGCGGCAGCCTTCGGCGCCTGACGGTCTCGACGCGCATTGCCAGGATGTGTGTAATGTTGCCGTCGAGCCAATCGCTCCGGGGGGCATTTCCATGTGTCTGGCAATGGGTTTCGGACGTGCCCGCGGGCGAACTTCGCAGTGCGGCTCCAGGCCGTTCGGTATTCTCCTCGGGCTCGTTCTGGCCGTCTTCTGCCTGGGCTCCGCCGCTGCCTTCGAAGCCCCGCCAACGGTCAGCGCTGCTTCGATCCTGGGCGCGCAGGCCTCTGGCCCGAATTATCGCGTCGATCCGGAGGTGCACAGCGACGGGCTGTTACGCCTCTTCGTGCTGAGAACGGCATTCGGCACTTTTGAGATCGCCGGCGAAGGCCTGATGCGTGAGCGCATCCGCGAGTTGTCGGCGCTGCGCAAGCTGAACGAGATGTCCGCGTCGGATGTTTTCGTGAAGGCCCTCGAGCGGCAGGCGACTGCTCCTCTACGCTTCGGCGCCGACCTCATCACGTCGCCAGCGGAGACGCTGAAGCGATCCGCGTCAGGGGTCGCCAACATGTTCAGCCGGATTGGAACCGGGATCACCAACAACAGCGCCAGCCGCGACAGCATCGCTGGCAGTGTTCTGGGCGTCGATGCAGCTCGACGGGCGCTGGCGGTCCAGTTGGGCGTCGATCCCTACACCGATTTCTCGCCGCTTTCGGCCAAGCTGAACGACATCGCCTCAGCCAGCGCGATGGGCGGGCTTTCCGTCAGGGGTATGATGCTGGCGATCCCCGGGGGCGCCGGCGTCGCCATCAGTTCCACGACGACCGTCGACAGCATCCGGTCGACCCTGGCCGAACGGACGTCCGCTCAGATCGTTGAACAGGTGGTTGGCATGCTTGTGCGCGCGAAGGTGTCGCGCCCGCTTGCCGAGCGCCTCGTTCAGAACCGATCCTATACGCCAACCGACCTGCTGGTGATCGCAAAGGCCCTGGCCTCGCTCAAGGTCGGTGGAAGCGCGCTCTTCGTGGCGAAGGCCGCTGAGGCGACGACGCGCGAGGAGGCCTATTTCCAGCGCAGCCGCGCTGTGCTGCTCGCAGCCAACGCCAAGGCTCTTGGCATCGGCTCGTTCGTTCAGCTTGGTGGCTTTCCGCTGAACCGCTTGAAAGATGGGCGTCTGCTGGCCCTGTTTCCCCTCGATGAGATTGCCTGGACCGAGGGCGTCGCCGGCATGTTCGGCAAGGTCGCATCTGCGAACGGTGCTGACGGACAAGCTCCGGTGCTGGCGACGAACGGCACGCTCACGCCCATGGCGCAAGCCGAGATCACCCGGGCTGGGTGGACTGTCGAGCGCCTCAAGTAACGGCGAACCCTCTCAGCCGACCTTCGCCTGCAATTCGAGGCAGAAGGCGCGAGCGCTGCATCGACAACCGGCGTCCCGGTGGCCTCGCCAACGGGGCTGTCGGCGAGGCCCTCGCCCGGCAAGACACCGAAATTCTTGAGTTCAGGGCTGAGACTAGACCGCAACTGGGTCTGAACCACGTCGGCTACGGATCCCAGATCGATCCCCGCGCCCCGAGGTCGTTTCACCAGCTGTCCTGCCCGCGGCAGCAGCAATTCCGGGTCAATCCTGATCGCTGTTCGCCATGGCTTCGACCGCGGCCCTGACCTTCTCGACGAAGTCGAGCGCCAGCGTCGAGCGCAGGCGCCTGGCGCCCCAGACGACGCCGACATCGTAGTGGATAGCTGGCCGGAAGGGGCGTGCGACGACGCCGCGGCCATCGTACTCGGCGGCCGTGAAGGGATCGACGATCGAGAGTCCGGCGCCGGCCGCGACGAGGGAGCAGGCGATCATCGACAGTGGCGTCTCGACGCGGGATTGTCGGCTGATGCGGGCTGCCGAGAACAGGGCATCGGTGTGGTAGCGCATCGGCGTCGACTGTTCGAGCAGCACGAAGGGCTCGTCCGCGAAATCGGGGGGCTCCAGCACCGCCTTCGTGGCCAGCCGGTGCCCTTCCGGAAGCACCGCGACGCCGGGGACCGGCGCCATCAGCTCGACCTCGATATTGGGAAAGTCGAGCGGAGACTGGGCGAAGCCGACATCGCAGAAGCCGCTCGCGACCCACTCCATCACCTGCGACGAAATGCTGCCATAGATCGAGACTTCGAGCCCCGGTTTCTCCTTCAGGAAGGCGCCGACAATGCGCGGCAGGAAGCCGACATTGAAGGTCGGAAGCGCCGCGATCCGGAGCCGGCCGGACTCGCCCTCGCGCAGCTTCCGGGCGGCGCTCTCGATGCGGTCCAGCCCGACGAACTGCCGCTCGACCTCGCGGTATAACGAAAGCGCCTCATTGGTAGGCACCAGCCTCGTTCCGCGCCGCTCGAACAGCGTCAGGCCAAGCGCATACTGCAGATCATGGATCAACCGCGTCACGGCTGGTTGGCTGATATGAAGCGCGCGAGCCGCCGAAGTGATGCCTCCGGTGACGATGACAGTGCGGAAGGCTTCGATCTGTCGGGGGTTGAGCATGGGCCGTGGCTCGCAAAACCGTATCATAACATTTCGGTATGGAGTCAGCGAATCATTAGATTTGACCAGTCCCAGACTGTCGCCGAACCTTCACGGATCACTCGCAAACGAGGAGGGGATCATGAAATTCGGATGGGTAGGACTGCTGCTGGCCACGACCGCGCTGGGCTCGGGCTCGGCCGCCTTGGCCCAGCAGAAGACGATGTTCGTCGCCGGCTATGGCGGCTCCTATGAGCAGACGATGCGCAAGGAGGTGATCCCGGTCTTCGAGAAGCAGGCCAACGTCAAGATCGAATACGTTGCCGGCAACTCGACCGACACCCTCGCCAAGCTGCAGGCGCAAAAGGGCAACCAGCAGATCGACGTCGCGATCGTCGATGACGGCCCGGCCTATCAGGCGGTCGCGCTCGGTTTCTGCGGCACGCTGACCGACGGCGCCGTCTACAAGGACGTTGCGCCGGTGATGAAGTTCAAGTCGAACAAGGGCGTGGGGCTCGGCCTCGTCGGCACGGGCCTGTTTTACAACAAGAAGGTCTTCGACGAGAACAAGTGGCCGGCGCCGACCTCTTGGAACGACCTGAAATCCAAGACCTATGGCAAGAAGATCGTCAGCCCGCCGATCAACAACACCTATGGTCTGCACGCGCTCATCGCCTTCGCGCAGATCGGCGGCGGCGGCGAAAACAACATCGAGCCGGGCTTCGAGGCCTTCAAGAAGGACATCAATCCCAACATCGTCGCCTATGAGCCTTCACCGGCGAAGATGACCGAACTCTTCCAGAACGGCCAGGCAGTGCTTGGCGTCTGGGGTTCGGGTCGCGTCAAGGCCTTCGCCGACACCGGCTTCCCGGTCGAGTTCGTCTACCCGAAGGAGGGCGGTTACGCGCTCGGCGTCGCCGCCTGCCCGATCGAGGGGTCGAAGAACGCGGCCGAGGCCAACGCCTTCATCCAGTTCATGCTCTCGCCCGCGATCCAGAAGATCATGGCGACCGGCGCCGGATTCGGCCCCGCCAACATGACCGTGACTCTGACGCCCGACGAGCAGAAGGGCCTGCCCTATGGCGAGGACGTGAAGAAGCTCAAGGCGGTCGACTGGGATGTCGCCAACGCCAAGCGCGAGGAATGGACCCGGCGCTGGAACCGCGAGGTCGAGCGTTAAGCCGGACTCTCTCCAGGAAAACCTCCCCGTCATCCCGGCCGTAGCGAAGCGGAGCGCCGGGATCCATCGAAGGGCGGCCCGCTCTGTGATGGATCCCGGGGCAGGCCCGGGATGACGGTCGCGCTTCTTTCGCTTGCACAAGAAGACCGTTCACCCATGTCCCATCTCGTTCTCGAAGGCCTCGGCAAGTCCTATGGCAGCGCCGTCGCGGTCGACGGGCTCAACCTCTCCGTCGAGCGCGGCGAGTTCGTCTCGCTGCTTGGCCCATCCGGCTGCGGAAAGACCACGACGCTGCAGATGATCGCCGGCTTCGTGCCGGTCGATCGCGGGCGGATCCTGCTCGACGGGCAGGATCTCGGTCATGTGCCGCCGAGCAGGCGCGGCCTCGGCATCGTCTTCCAGAGCTATGCGCTCTTCCCGCACATGACGGTCGCCGAGAACATCGCCTTCGGGCTTGAGATGCGCGGCATCGACAAGGCCGAGCGTGAGAAGCGCACCCTGGAAGCCATGGCGCTGGTCGGGCTCAAGGGCTTCTCCGACCGCTATCCGAGGCGCATGTCCGGCGGCCAGCAGCAGCGCGTCGCGCTGGCCCGCGCGCTGGTGATCAAGCCGGCACTGCTCCTGCTCGACGAGCCGCTCTCCAATCTCGACGCCAAGCTGCGCGAGGAGATGCAGGGCGAGCTGCGCCAGATCCAGCGCTCCGTCGGCACCACCACCATCCTCGTCACCCACGATCAGCACGAGGCGATGGCGCTGTCGGACCGCATCGTCCTGATGAACCATGGCCGCGTCGAGCAGATCGGCGCACCTGACACCGTCTACGGAACGCCGGCGACCTCGTTCGTCGCGCATTTCCTCGGCAAGACCAATGTCCTGACGGCGAACGGGGACGGCGCCGGCACGATCGCCATCGAGGCGCTCTCGCTGCCCCTGCCGGGAGCGCGGCGTGGACCGCTCCGCATCGCGGTCAGACCGGAGCGTCTCGTTTTCGCCACGCCGGACAAGCCCGGCTTCGAGGCGAAGATCACCACACGCGTCTTCCAGGGCGCGCATTGGCTGCTCGGCGCCGAGAGCGCGGCCGGCTCGCTCACCATCATCCGCCATAATGACGGCGCTGCGGTGCCGGCCGAGGGTGAGAGCGTGCGCCTGGCCTTTGCGGCGGACGATGTCGCGGTTCTGCCCGAGGAGGCGGCGCCATGACGATCGCCACCTCGCTGGCCATCCCGCAGCGGGCCACTCCCTATGCGCTGACCGGGCCGGCGCTCGCCGTCTTCCTCGGGCTCGTCATCATCCCGCTCGGCATGACCGTGCTGCTCTCCTTCTACGACTGGGGGCAGTACAAGGGCATCGTGCCGGAATTCACGCTAAAGAACTGGTTCGAGATCGCGACCGATTCCTATTTCTTCGAGATCTTCCTGCGGACGTTCCGCATCTCGGTGCTGGTCACGCTGGCGACGATCCTGATCGGCGTGCCCGAGGCCTATATCCTGAACCGGATGGCGCCGGCCTGGCGCAGCGCCTTCCTGCTCGTGGTCATCGGCCCGCTCTTGGTCTCGGTCGTGGCGCGCACGCTCGGCTGGGCCCTGCTGCTCGGCTCGACCGGCCTTGTGAACCAGGGGCTGATCGCGCTCGGCCTGATCACGACGCCGCTCGAATTCATGTTCACCGAGACCGGCGTCGTCATCGCCCTGACGCATGTGCTCATCCCCTTCATGATCCTCGCCGTCTGGGCCTCGCTGCAGCGCCTCGATCCGCAGGTCGAGAACGCCGCCGCCTCGCTCGGGGCCGGTTCGCTCACCATCTGGCGCCGGGTCATCCTGCCGCAGATCGTGCCGGGCATCCTCTCGGGCTCGATCATCGTCTTCGCTCTGGCCGCCAGCGCCTTCGCCTCGCCGGCGATCATCGGCGGGCGCCGGCTCAAGGTCGCCTCGACGCTGGCCTATGACGAGTTCCTCAACACGCTGAACTGGCCGCTCGGAGCGGCGGTCGCGACGCTGCTGCTGGTCGCGCTGGTGCTGATCATCGTCGGTTCGAACAAGCTGGTCGAACGCCGCTACGCACAGGTGTTCGAATGAAGCGCAACGGCACGCTCGCGCTGGTCTTCCACGCGCTTTTCGTCGTCTTCATGCTGGCGCCGCTGGCGATCGTCTGCATCGTCGCCTTCACGCCGGAAGGCTATCTCTCCCTGCCGACGCGCGGGCCGAGCCTGCGCTGGTTCAAGGCGATCTTCGATTACCCCGAATTCATGCGCGCTTTCCGCGACTCGCTTTGGCTCGCGGCCTTGTCCTCGACCATCGCGATCATGCTGGCGGTGCCGGCGGCGCTCGCCATCGCGCGCCACCGCTTCCCCGGCCGCGACGCCATGACGGCGCTGTTCATGTCGCCGTTGATGGTGCCGCATGTCGTGCTCGGCATCGCCTTCCTGCGCTTCTTCACGCAGATCGGCCTGTCCGGCACCTTCACCGGGCTGGTGCTGAGCCATGTCATCGTCATTCTGCCCTTCGCGCTGAGGCTGGTGCTGGCCTCCTCCTACGGCATCGACCAGCGCATCGAGCACGCCGCGACATCGCTCGGGGCTGGAACCGCGACGGTGTTCCGCCGCGTGACGCTGCCGCTGATCCTGCCCGGCGTCGTCTCGGGCTGGCTGCTGGCGGCGATCAACTCCTTCGACGAGGTCACGATGACCGTGTTCATCGCCTCGCCGCAGACCACCACGCTTCCCGTCCGGATGTTCCTCTATATCCAGGACAATATCGACCCGCTGATCGCCGCGATCTCGGCCTGCCTGATCGCGCTGACCGCGGTGATGCTGTTCGCGCTCGACCGGTTGTTCGGGCTCGACCGGCTGTTCGTCGGAACCGGAAAAGGCTGAGAAAACCGTGTCTTCACCCATGACCAAGGAGCCCGATGCGGTCGTCATCGGCGGCGGTGTCGTCGGCGGTGCGATCGCGCTCGGGCTCGCCCGCAGCGGCGCCAGCGTCGCCATTCTCGACGAGGGCGACGACGCCTTCCGGGCCTCGCGCGGCAATTTCGCGCTGGTCTGGGTCCAGTCCAAGGGCTTCGGCATGCCCGAATACGCGCTCTGGTCGCGCCGCTCGGCGGATGACTGGAACGGGCTCGCCGGCATCCTGAAGGTCGAGAGCGGCATCGATGTCGCACACAGCCAGCCGGGTGGGTTCATGCTCTGCCTGTCGGACGGCGAGCTGCAGAAGCGCGTCGACATGATGCACCGGCTCCACAACCAGGAGACGATGACGAACTTCAACTACGAAGTACTCGATCATGCCGAGACCAAGCGTCGCCTGCCGGCGATCGGCAAGGACGTCGTCGGCGCGCTCTACTCGCCCCATGACGGCCATGTGAATTCGCTCAAGCTGTTCCGGGCGCTGCGCGAGGCCTGCGTGCGGCGGGGTGTCGACTATCGCCCGAGCCATGCCGTCGAGACGATCGAACCGCGCGAGGGCAGCTTCTCGATCCGCGGCCCCTGGGGCGAGATCCGGACCGGCCGCGTCGTGCTCGCAGCCGGCCTCGGCAATGCCCGGCTCGCGCCGATGGTCGGGCTCGATGCGCCGGTGACGCCCAGCAAGGGCCAGATCATCGTCACCGAGAAGACCGAGCCCTTCCTGAACAATCCGATGGTAACGGTCCGCCAGACCGACGAGGGCGGCGTCATGATCGGCGATAGCCAGGAGGATCGCGGCTTCGACACGGTCGTGCGCCAGCCGATCCTGTCGGTGATGGCCGAGCGCGCGGTCAAAATGTTTCCCCGCCTCGCCGGACTCAACGTCGTCCGCACCTGGTCGGCGCTACGCGTGATGAGCCCGGACGGCTTCCCGATCTACGACCAGTCCACCACCCATCCCGGCGCCTTCGTCGTCACCTGCCATTCCGGCGTGACGCTTGCCGCGAACCACGTCCTGACGCTCGCGCCCGCCATCCTCTCCGGCACGCTGCCGGATGCGGTCTCGACCTTTTCCGCGAGGAGATTCCATGTTCCGGCCCATGCGTGAGCGCGCGGCTGCCGCCGCGCTCAACTTCACCTTCGACGGCAGGCCGATGACTGGCCGCGCCGGTGACACTGTCGCGGCCTCGCTGCTCGCCAACGGCATCGTCGCCTGCCGCGAGACGCCGGTCTCGGACACGCCGCGCGCGCCCTATTGCCTGATGGGCGTCTGCTTCGACTGCCTGGTCGTCATCGATGGCATCGGCAACCGGCAGGGCTGCCTCGTTCCGCTCAGCGAGGGCATGCGGATCGAGACCCAGCATGGCCGTCGCCAGTTCGGGGAGGCGCTGTCGTGACGCCGGTCAAGGATATTGCCACCGTCGCGGAGGCCTACGACCTCATCGTGGTGGGAGCCGGCCCGGCCGGTCTCTCAGCGGGCGTCCGCGCGGCCGAACTCGGCCTGTCGGTGCTGCTGGCCGACGAGAACCCGACGCCCGGCGGGCAGATCTATCGCGCGATCACCACGACGCCGGTCACCGACCGCAGCATCCTCGGCGAGGATTACTGGCGCGGCAGCGGCATCGTCGCCCGCTTCGAAAAGAGCGCGGCGACCTATGCGCCGGGCTGCACGGTCTGGTCGATCGGCCCCGACGAGGCGACACCAGGCAGCTTCGAGCTCGGCCTCTCGCTCGGTGGCAAGGCGCGGATGATCTCGGCCGCGCAGGTCATCCTCGCGACCGGCGCGCAGGAGCGCCCCTTCCCGATTCCGGGCTGGACGCTGCCCGGCGTGATGACCGCGGGCGCGGCACAGATCGCACTCAAGGGCTCCGGCATCGTCCCGTCGGGCCGCACCGTCATCGCCGGCTGCGGACCGCTGCTCTATCTGTTGGCGAGCCAGCTTGCCGCCGCTGGAACCGAAATCGTCGCGGTGCTCGACACCACGCCACGGTCCAACTGGAGCAAGGCGCTCGCTGCATTGCCGGATTTCCTGCGTTCGCCCTATCTCGCCAAGGGGCTGAAGCTGATGGCGGCGACGCGCGGTAAGCTGCGCTTCCTTACCGGCGTCACCGGCCTGGCCGCCCAAGGCGAGAAGCAACTCGGCGGTATCCGCGTCGAGCGTGGCTCACGCGTCGAGACGATTCCTTGCGACGCGCTGCTGCTGCATCAGGGCGTGCTGCCGAGCGTCAACTTCTCCAACGCAGCCGGCTGCGAGCACTATTTCGACGAGGAACAGCATGCCTGGCTGCCGCGACTCGACGAATGGTACGCCTCATCCGTGGCGGGCATTGCGATCGCGGGCGATGGCGCCGGCATCGGCGGCGCCGAGAGCGCGGCGCTGCGTGGCGAGATCGCGGCTTTCGGCGCCGCCTTCCGGCTGGGCAAGCTCGGCGAGAGCCAGCGCGATGCGCAGGCCGCGCCTGTCCGCGCCGAGCTGTCGCGCCGCCTGCGAGGACGCCGCTTCCTCGACCTGATCTACAAGCCGGCTCCACAGTTCCTCGCCCCACCACAGGACGAGACGATCATCTGCCGCTGCGAGGAGGTCACGGCCGGTCAGGTCCGCGATGCGGCGGCGCGCCTCGGCGTCACCGGACCGAACCAGATGAAGGCCTTCCTGCGCTGCGGCATGGGCCCCTGCCAGGGCAGGCTCTGCGGCCCGACCGTGGTCGAGCTGATCGCTCAGACGCGTGGCGTCTCGCCGGCCGAGACCGGCTATTACCGCCTGCGCCCGCCGGTGAAACCAGTCACGCTGGCCGAGCTCGCGGCCCTGCCGGCGACGGAGGCTGCGGTCAAGGCGGTTGTCCGGTGAGGACCGGCCGCGACAGCGCCGATGTCGTGGTCATCGGCGGCGGTATCCATGGCTGCTCGACCGCGCTTCACTGCGCGCTGCGCGGGCTCTCGGTCATCCTGATCGAGAAGGACCACGCCGGGCGTCATGCCTCGGGCGTCAATGCCGGCGGCGTGCGCCAGCTCGCCCGTCATGTCGCGGAGATCCCGCTGTCGAATGCCTCGATGGCGATCTGGCACGATATTGCCAACCTGGTCGACGACGACTGCGGGTTCAGTTCCGACGGGCAGGTGCTGGTTGCCGAAAACGAGGCCGACCTCGCTCAATGCCGCGCCCGAGTCGAGGATCTCAACCTGCGCGGCTTCCACCATGAGGAGATGATCGACGCAAAGGAGCTGCGCGAGATCGTCCCGGCCGTCTCGGAGGATTGCCCGGGCGGCGTGATCTCGCGCCGCGACGGGGCTGCGATTCCGCTCCGCGCCACCCAGGCCTTCAAGCTCAAGGCGCAACGGATCGGCGTGGATGTCCGCGAGGGCGTGCGCGTCACGAAAATCGAGCACGACGGCGCGAACTGGCGCGTCGTCACCGATGCCGGCGAGTGCCTCGCGCCCCGCATCGTCAACGCCGCTGGCGCCTGGGGCGGCCGCATCGCCGCCGATCTCGGCGAGCCGGTTCCGCTTGAGGCGGTCGCGCCGATGCTGTCGATCACGGCGCCGCTGCCGGCCTTCATCAAGCCGGTGGTGATCCTGCGCGGGCGCAAGCTCTCCTTCAAGCAGTTCGGCAACGGCACGGTGTTGATCGGCGGCGGCTATCTCGGCCGCGCGCTTCCCGACGAGAACCGCACCATCCTCGACTGGTCCAAGCTCGCCTCGAACCTGAAGACCGTCTGGGAGCTGTTCCCGATCATGCGAGGCGCTTCGATCGTGCGCGCCTGGGCTGGCATCGAGGGACGCATCGCGGACGAGCTTCCGGTCTTCGGCCGGAGCGCGAAGCACGAGGGCGTCTATCATCAGTTCGGCTTTTCGCTGCACGGCTTCCAGCTCGGGCCCGGTGCCGGTGCCGTAATGGCGGAGATCATCGCCACCGGCCGCTCGAACGTACCGATCGACGGACTCGGCATCGAGCGCTTCGCCGGCTCACATTGATTGCGATCCCATCACCGACTTCAATCCGAAGGAGAAGACCACATGACGATCAAGCGCAGCATCAAGACCCCGATCCAGAACCGCGTCGTCGAGACCGGCAACCTCGTCTTCGTCGGCGGCTGCATCGCCGATGACACGACCCAGTCGATGGGCCCGCAGACCGAAAACATCCTCGGCAAGATCGAGGGCTATCTCGGCGAGGTCGGCCTCGACCGCAAGGCGATCGTCGCCGCGCAGATCTACGTCACCGACCTCTCCCAGAAGAAGGAGATGGACGCCGCCTGGACCGGCTTCTTCGGTGACGAGCTGCCGACCCGCGCAACGGTCGGTGTCGCGGATCTCGGCGGCGGTGCGATGATCGAGGTGGTGGTCACGGCCAGCCGCGGCTGAGACTAGCCGCCGGCAAGCGGACCACCATGCCGGACGGCGTTGTCTGGTCCATTGTGCTCCGGCCGTGGCGTCTGCCACGGCCTTTCCGTGCATGACGGCGCGCAGGCGATCGCCGGGCGGCGCGGGCGCGGGCGGGGCGACGGCATCGGATCACGGCCGTCGGAGCGACATCGTCCTTTACCGAGTGGGTCTCGCCCCGCTCCAAACTCAATCTGGACATGAACCCGGACCCGGTTCGAGATGCCGGTCATCTTGAACCGTTCGCAAGGCGTAGCATGACCTTCCTCTTTGATGGCCCGGAGCAGGCCCGGCAGACCATCCTGCTCGCCCATGGCGCCGGTGCCCCGATGGATTCGGCGTCGATGTCCGCCGCGTCTGCCGTTTTGGGCAAGGTTGGATTTCGCGTGGCCCGTTTCGAGTTCGATTACATGGCCAGCCGACGCCATCAGGTTGGCCGCAGGCCGCCCCCGCGGGCGGACAAGCTGATTCCCGAGTATCTCGCCGCCGTGGCGGCCCTTGGCGCCGATGGCCCGCTCGTCATCGGCGGCAAGTCGATGGGCGGCCGGGTGGCCAGCATGGTGGCCGACGAGCTCGCAAAGTCGGGACGCGTCAACGGCCTGCTCTGCCTCGGCTATCCATTCCACCCGCCGGCCAAGCCCGCTGAACTGCGGACCGCGCATCTCATCGGGCTGAAGACGCCGACGCTGATCGTGCAGGGCACACGAGACGAATTCGGCGCGCGCGAGGAGGTCGCAGGCTACGAGCTTTCGCCGGCGATCGAATTCCTCTGGCTCGAGGACGGCGATCACGATCTGAAGCCGCGCAAGAGCGTGTCGGGGTTCTCAACGGCAGATCACCTCAGGACCATGGCCGAGACGGTTTCAGCATGGGCACGCCGGCTCACGATCCCGCAGGCATCCTGACGGACTTCGGCTATCTGGCTCCTGAACGCCGCCGACACGCGTCCGGAAGCGCCGCCGTTCGACTGGCCTATTTCCTCCGCGCGCGCTCGATCGCATTGATGATGGCCGAGGGGCTGTAGGGCTTGGGCACGACAACCTCGCCATGAAGGCCGGTCTTCGAAATGTCCCCCGTCGCGAACACCACGCAAAGTGCGCCTATCTGCTCTCTTGCCTGGTGAGCGAGTTCGACGCCCGATGCGCCGGGCAATTTCACATCGGTCACGAGCACCTCGACCGGATGGTCCTGCAGAATGGCGAGGGCCTGTTCGGCGCTGCTGGCCTCGAGTATCGAGAAGCCGGCATCCTCGAGGATGTCGCAGGTGTTCATGCGGATCAGCGCATCGTCTTCGACGATCAGAACGGTGCCGGGCTTCGCCAGTTCGGGTCCCGCGCCGCTGCCCGATGTTGTCGGCGCCTGCTCTGCCATGTTGGCAGAGCGGGCCTTCTGGCTCGAGAGCACCAGGCGGATCTTTCGTGCCAATGCCTCCCGGGTATAGGGCTTGGACAGCAGCTCCACGCCGACATCCAGGCGGCCGCCGTGAACGATCGAGTTCTCCGTGTAGCCCGAGGTGAACAGCACGGCGAGATGCGGCAGCCGCTCGCGTGCCAGCCGCGCCAGCTCGGGGCTCTTCAATTGCCCGGGCATCACCACATCGGTGAACAGAAGGTCGATGGGAACGCCGCTTTCGACGACGTGAAGCGCGCTCGTCGCATCGCTGGCCCGCAGAACGCGATAGCCGAGATCGGTCAGCAGCTCGATCACCGTAGCGCGGACCTGCTCGTCATCCTCGACGACCAGGACGGTCTCGGTTCCGCCGGCGATCGGGCTGTTGTCGACGACCGTCTCGACGGCTTCCTTCTGGAACGACCGGGGCAGGTACAGCCTGACCGTCGTGCCGTGGTCGAGCTCCGAGTAGATTTTGACGTGGCCGCCGGACTGCTTGACGAAACCATAGACCATCGACAGCCCGAGCCCGGTGCCCCTGCCTTCCGGCTTCGTCGAGAAGAACGGATCGAAGGCTTTCGCCAGCACCTCGGCCGACATGCCGGAGCCGGTGTCGCTGACCGCCAGCATCACATACTGCCCGGCCGCGACATCGCTGTGCCTGGCGGCATAGCTGTCATCGAGATGCGCATTGGCCAGATCGATGGTCAGCTTTCCCGAACCATTCATGGCGTCACGGGCATTGATCGCCAGGTTGAGCAGCGCATTCTCGACCTGAGTCGGGTCGATCAGGGAGTTCCAGAGCCCGCCGCCCACGACCGTCTCGATCTCGATTCCCTCGCCGAGGGTACGGCTGAGCATGTCGTCCATGCCGCGGACGAGTCGGCCGAGATTGACGACCTTCGGTTCGAGCGGCTGTCGTCGGCCGAAGGCGAGCAGCTGCGAAGCGAGCTTCGAACCACGCGCAACGCCCGTCATGGCATTGGCGATGCGGCGCTCGGCCTTTTCGTCTCCAACGACATCCTTGGCCAGCAGCTGCAAATTGCCCGAGATGACCTGCAGCAGGTTGTTGAAGTCATGTGCGACTCCGCCGGTCAGCTGGCCGATCGCCTCCATCTTCTGGCTGTGGCGCAGGGCCTCTTCGGCCGCGATCAGCTTCTGCGTGCGCTCGGCAACGATCTGTTCGAGCGTCTCGTTCAGCTTGGCCAGCGCCAGCTCCGCCTGGCGCCGGGCTGTGATATCCTGAAACAGGACCGCGACCTGCCGCTTGCTCTCCGGCTCGATCCGGATCGCCGCCAGTTCCAGGAATCGGCCGGTGGCGACGAGCTCCTGCTGAAAGCGGATCGGCGTGCCCGTGCGCAGGACCCCGCCATAGCGTTCGACCCAGGCATCGGCCTCGGCGCCCACCATCTCCCGGAGTTTCTGGCCGACGACATTCGGAATCCCGGCATGCCGGGCATAGGCGGCATTGGCCTCGACATGGATGTAGTCGCTGTCGGGACCGTGCGGGCCATCGAAGAACTCGATGATGCAGAAGCCTTCGTCGATCGCGTCGAACAGGCCCTTGTACAAGGCCGTGCTCTCGGACAGCCGCCGTTCGGCCAGGCTGCGCTCGGTCGTGTCGCTGCCCTGCACGAAGATGCCGGTCACGTTGCCCTGCGGGCCGACGAGCGGCTGGTAGACGAAATCGAGGAAGCGCTCCGCAGTCGGTCCGCTAGGCTGGGACTGGACCACGAACCGCGCGCCTGCCGCGGTGTAGGCTTTCCCGGTCCGGTAAACCTCGTCGAGAATCCGGACAAAGCCCTGGGCATCCGCTTCCGGAAGCGCCTCGGAGACGGTCTTTCCGATTACGTCGCGGCCACCCACCAGCTTCAGATAGCTGGGATTGGCGAGCTGGAAGCGATGGTCCGCGCCCTGCAGCACCGCCATGAAGGTTGGCGCCTGGTCGAACATCTCGGTGAGGAACGAGGCGATATTGACGTCGCTGGCGGGCAAGGCCGTTATCCTGAGAACAGAGCGGTTGGTCGGTCGTACGGTATCTGCGAGCCACGGCAAAGCGGCCTGCGCCTTGCCGCGATCGTCTAGTGCCGGAACATCCGTTGCTGCACGCGCTTGAGGTCCGATACGAAGCGAGCGTACTCGCGCAATCGGGCCTCCTCATCCCGCAGCCGCAGAAGAAAGGATGGGTGGACGGTCGCGAGCAGCGGTGTGCCGTCTTCGAGAGCGAGCTCGTGGTCGCGCATGCTCGCCAGCGAGCCCGCATGCCCGGTCAGCGATCGCAGGGCGGTCGCACCGAGAGCGACGACGAGTGCGGGTCTCACGAAGCGAAGTTCGAGATCGAGCCAGAAGCGACAAGCCTTGATCTCACCGACATTCGGCTTTTCGTGGATGCGGCGCTTGCCGCGCAGCTGGAATTTGAAGTGCTTGACTGCGTTGGTCACGTAGGCGCGGTCGCGGTCGAGGCCAGCCTCCCGCATAGCACGGTCGAACATCTGGCCGGCAGGCCCAACGAAGGGCCTGCCGGCGAGATCCTCCTGGTCGCCGGGCTGCTCACCGACGAAGAGCACCGGTGCATCCAGCGGGCCTTCTCCGAAGACCGTCTGCGTGGCGTGGCAATGCAGATCGCAGAGTCTGCAGCGTTGCGCCGCAGCGGCCGCATCCTGCCAGGACATGATCGCGGGTTCATCGGCCGGGGCCTCGGGTCGATGCCGAAGCTGCCTGACATGTCGTTCGGGTGGCTGCGTCGGAGCGCGCATCACCATATCCTCTGCTCGCCGGGCGGCGCTTGCGATCAAAGGCACAATCAATTCGGCCTCGGGTAGGTTCCGCCAGTACTTCACCGGCATCTCGCTTTTCATCGCCTTGGGCTTGAGGCGCGCCGGATTGAAGATGCTGGCGTAATAGGTCAGCCAGTAGGCCTCCATGGCATCGCCGTCCGGGGCCTCGGCCTTGTGGGCTGCGGGACCGAACTGCAGGGCCTTGCCATCCCAATGCAGCGAGCCCTGCGGCGTCATGATCGACCAGGTCATCCCCGCGAAGCGTGCGGTGAAGAAGGCCGCTGCCCGTTCGAGGATGAAATGCTCGGGCTCGAACCAGGCGATGAAGGGACCGTCCTCGCCCGCGCCGGCCACGGCCCTGAAGCGCACGAACGCGGTCATCTTGTGCAGGTCGCGACGGACCGAGCGAGCCATTGCCGCGGCTTGCGCGACATCGCGATCGACGCTGTCTTCAAGCAGGCGCGGCTCTCTTTGCAGGCGCAGCAACAAGCGATGCAGCAACGCGAAACGGCCGGAATCCCGATGGCAGATGACGCTTTCGGCGAGTTCGAGAAAGCGCCTGGGCACCGTGAGCGTCAGGGTGCCGTCGCCCTCGGGCAGCATGGCAACCACCGCAGCGAACAGCCCGGCCTCATCCTGGCCCGTCAGCCAGGTGACGGCTTCGGGCTTGATGCCCGCCAGTGCCAGCCTGCGTGCCTCGCGGCGCCAACCCGCGAAATCGGCTGGCCCGCTCAGGCGGGCCGCTATCACGGGAACAGCGTCAACTGCCGCGGCGCCGGCATGAGCCGGGCCCGCAGGTTCGGGGCGTCGAGGGCGCTCGGGCGCCAGCCCTCCGCCACGATGAAATGCCGGATCGTCGAGAGCGAGCGCGCGAGCCGCCCGATATCGTCCAGCCTGAGCCGGCGGAACCGGCGCGAGGCCAGGATGCGGTCGACGCTGCGGGTGCCGAGCCCGGGCACGCGCAGCAGCGTCTCGCGATCGGCCCGATTGACGTCGACGGGAAAGCGGCCACGCTCCCGCAGCGCCCAGGCGAGCTTCGGGTCGATCTCCAGATCCAGCATCTCGTCTTGCCCAAGGATGTCCTCGGTCGCGAAACCATAGAAGCGCGTCAGCCAGTCCGCCTGGTAGAGCCGGTGCTCGCGCATCAGCGGCGGCGGCTGGAGCGGCAATTGGCGCGAGGCATCCGGGATCGGGCTGAAGGCGGAGTAATAGACGCGCTTCAAGCCGAAGCTGCCATAGAGCCAGGCGCTCCTTTTGAGGATGTCTGCATCGCTCGCTTCATCGGCTCCGACGATCATCTGCGTACTTTGCCCGGCCGGTGAGAAGGCCGGCGCCTTCGCGCTCCTGTCCCGCGCCTCGCGCGCTTCGTCGATCTTCAGCTTCAGCCCGCCCATCGCGCTCTTGATCTCGCCGGCACGCTTCTCCGGGGCGAAACGCGAGAGCGCCGCCTCGCTGGGCAACTCGACGTTCATCGACACACGGTCGGCGAAGAGCCCGGCACGTTCGATCAGGTCGCGGCTCGCACCGGGGATGAGCTTGAGGTGGATATAGCCGCGGAAGGCATGCTGCCGGCGCAGTGTTTCGGCGACGCGAACCAGTTCCGCCATCGTGTAGTCGGCCGAACGGATGATGCCCGATGACAGGAAGAGCCCCTCGATATAGTTGCGCCGGTAGAAATTCAGCGTCAGCGCGACGACCTCCTCGACCGAAAACCGCGCGCGGCGGACATTGCTCGACGATCGGTTGATGCAGAACACGCAATCGAAGCTGCAGAAATTCGTCAGCAGGATCTTGAGCAGCGAGATGCAGCGGCCATCCGGCGCATAGGAATGGCAGATGCCGGCGCCCGTCGTCGAGCCGAGCCCTTTCCCGTCGCGCGAATCCCGTTTCGTGGTGCTGCTCGACGCGCAGGAGGCGTCGTACTTCGCGGCGTCGCTGAGGATCTCGAGTTTCTCCAGAACCGATAATTGCGCCATCGCCTTTCCTTTTGTTCTTTATATGTTCTTAACGCGTTGCCGCTCGAAATTCAAGCCAGCGGGCTGGATGGCCGCATCTGCGGACGGTGTCTGCGACGAGATCCGCTATGAAAGCAGAACGTTTTCCGCTGATGCTGCGTTATAGCGATGTCGATACGGGCCGATTCTGGATGCTGGCGGAATGATTGAGATCAGAAGTTTCCTGCGCGACGAGACGGGTGAGCTCCATCGCGAGCTGGATGCCATCGTTGGCGTCTTTTCGAGTCGCGCCGCATATGCCCGCTTCCTGCAAGGCACGTTTCGTCATCGTGCGCCGGTCGAGGCGGCATTGCTGGGGGCGGTTGCCCAGCCTTCATCCTGGCGGCCTCGCAAGCTCCTGCCCGAGCTGAAGGCGGACCTTGCGGACTTGGCAATCCCGCTGCCGGAGGCCGAACCTTTCTGCCTGTCAAATGACATGGCTGCGTACCTGGGCGCTGCCTATGTTCTCGAAGGTTCGGCTCTGGGGGCCCGCGTGCTCGTGAAGGGCGTCGATGTTCTCGGGTTCGGGCCTGAATTCGGAGCGCGCTATCTTTCGGCCCAGGCAGGCTCGCTCGATAGCTGGCGGACGCTTCTGCCCGCGCTCGAAGGCCTCGACCGGCAGGCCTGGGACGTTGCGGCGCAATCGGCCCGGACCGTATTCTCTCACGCCATTCAGGCCTTCACATCGGAAGAACTCTTGCCTGCATGACGACCGTTGACCTGACGAACTGCGATCGCGAGCCGATCCACATCCCCGGCAGCGTCCAGTCCCATGGCTGCATGATTGTCTGCGATGCGGAGGTGGTGACGATCAGGCGCCATTCCGCCAATGCCAGCGCCTTCCTTGGTCTCAAGGAGTTCGAACTCGTCGGCCGCAAGCTCGAGGAGGTCCTCGGCGGGCCGGTTGTGCACGAGATTCGCAATGCGCTCGCCCGCTCGGGAGCACCGTCGCGCGCCGGATTGATGCCGCGCTATCGCATGGCGGCGCCAGACCGCGAATTCGACATCTCGATCCATGCCTTCAAGGGCAATGCCATCATCGAGTTCGAGGCGAGCGTGCCGGCCGGGCCGAGTTCGCCCCTGGAATTCGCGCGGACGTTGGTTGGCCGGCTTTCGGACGTCACGACGCCAGCCCAGCTGATCAAGAATGCGGCGCGCCTGCTCAGGGGGGTGCTCCAGTATGACCGGGTGATGATCTACCAGTTCGCGCCGGATGGTTCGGGCAAGGTCGTCAGCGAAGCGAAGCGCCCGGATCTGGAGAGCTTCCTCGGCCAGCACTTCCCGGCCAGCGACATCCCGCAGCAGGCGCGGCAGCTCTATCTGCTCAATCCGATCCGGGTCGTCTCGGATGCGAGCGGCGAGAACTTTCCGATCACCCCAGTCCTCGATGGCGCAGGCGAACCGCTCGACCTGTCCTACGCCCATCTGCGCAGCGTCTCGCCGATCCATTGCGAGTATCTGCGCAACATGGGCGTCTCGGCCTCGATGTCGGTGTCGATCATCGTCGACGGCGCGCTCTGGGGGCTGATCGCCTGCCACCACTACAGCCCGCGCTCGCTCTCGATGAATCGCCGCATCGCGGCGGAGATTTTCGGGGAGTTCTTCGCCCTCCAGCTCGGCGCTCTGACCCAGAAGCAGATGCTGCTCGCGGCTGAGCGGGCCCGCGACTTCCTCAACGGCCTGCTGGCCTCGGCATCCCACGTGACGGATGCCTCCAGCTTCCTCGGCCAGCACCTCGCCGCCTTCCGCAATCTCGTCGAGAGCGACGGCGTCGGCGTCTGGGTCCAGGGCGAGTGGCGTGCCGAAGGCAGCGCGCCGCCGGCCGAGTTCGCCGAGGAGCTGGCGGCCTTCGCCGGCGAGGTCTGCGAGGGGCGGATCTGGGCGACGACGGCGCTGGCCGAGGCGCTGCCTGCGGCACGCGAGCATGCCGATCGCTTCGCCGGGCTGCTCGCCATCCCGCTGTCCCAGATTCCGCGCGACTACCTCTTCTTCTTCCGCAAGGAGCTGGTTCACACGATCGAATGGGGCGGCGACCCCAACAAGACCTACACCTCTGGGCCCCATGGCGATCGTCTCACGCCGCGGCAGAGTTTCGCTGTCTGGAAGGAGACGGTGGCCGGACATTCGAAGATCTGGACACCGGTCGAGCGCGAGCTGGCCGAGTCGGCGCGCCGGACCCTGATCGAGGTCGTGCTGCGGCAGAGCGAGCTTCTGGCGGACGAGCGGAACAAGGCGGAAATCCGCCAGAAGATGCTCAACCAGGAGCTCAACCACCGGGTCAAGAACATCCTGGCGCTGATCAAGTCGATCGTGGCGCATCCGCTCGCCGAAGGCGCGACGATCGAGGCCTATGTCTCGTCGCTGAAGGGGCGGATCGAGGCGCTCGCGCTCGCCCATGATCAGGCCATGCGCGCGAGCGGGGGCGGGTTGCTGCTCGACCTCGTCGACGCCGAAGCCTCGCCCTATCGCACGAGCGGCGGGACGATCACGGTGCGCGGGCCGGCCGTCGCTCTCGACGCCCGCGCCTTCTCGGTCGTCGCCCTCGTGATCCACGAACTGATCACCAATGCCGCAAAGTACGGGGCCTTGTCGGTCAAGTCGGGCGAACTCACCATCGACTGGTCGGCCAATGCCGCGGGCGATTGTGAGATCGTCTGGCAGGAGCGGGGAGGCCCGCCGGTCGTGGCACCGTCGCGCCAGGGTTTCGGCAGCATCCTGATCGACCGCAGCATTCCGTTCGATCTCGGTGGCCGAAGCGAATTGGCCTTTGCGCCCGACGGGGTGACGGCGACGCTCTGCATCCCCTCCCGGTTCGTGCGCTGGACGGAGACCGCGAGCGCGCCTGCGGATGCTCCCGCGCCTGTCCGGGGCAAGCCCGGCCGGCCGCTCGAAGGCAAGCGCGTGCTGCTGGTCGAGGACCAGTTCATCATCGCGATGGATTGCGAGGATATGCTGGCGACGCTGGGAGCGAGCCAGGTCGAGGTCTGCGCGAATGTCTCCGAGGCCCTGACGTTCCTGGGCCGGACGGTGCCGGATCTCGCGGTCCTCGACGTCAATCTCGGCTCGGAAACCTCCGAGCCGATCGGCAACCGCTTGCGCGAGCTCGGCGTGCCCTTCGCTTTCGCGACGGGCTATGACGATCTGGCACTTCTGGGCGTTGCGGAGGCTGTCACGCTGCGCAAGCCCTACAACCTCGCTTCGCTAGAGGGAGCGCTGCGGAAACTTCTGGGGGCCGGCTAGCCTTCGAGCCTGTGGTGGCGCCTCAGGCCGCCTCTGAATTCGGGGCACTACGCCGTTGATGGCGTGCCCGCAGCGTGACTGGTCGCGCCAACCTCCAGCAAGACGACCTCGCAGCGCTCTTCGAGCGCGGTCGGGCAGCGTTCGACACCGTGCGGCACGACGATGAACTCGCCTTCTTCGATGATCTCGTCGCGGTCGCGGAATTTCATTAACATCCGGCCCTTGTGGACGAAGAAGACCTCGTCCTCGCAGTTGTTGAAATGCCATCCGACTTCGCCTTCGAACTTGGCGAGCTTGATCTGCAGATTGTTGACCCCCGCAGCGATCTGCGGCGGCCATGTGTCGGAGAAGCGGCCGAACGCGCTGTTCAGGTTCTCCTTGTGGAACGGCGAGATGTGCCGGTTGAGCAAGGCGACATCGCGGATGATGGTCTTGAGCTGGCTCGGCACGTCCTTGCCTTCGGCCGGGTAGTTTCCGTCGAGCGCGGCCGTGCCGATGGTGAAGCCGGCGGCCCCGGCTTCCTTCAGCGCAGCGATCCGGCCGGGAGTGTCGATCGACCCGGCGACATAGACAGGCTTGGCCACGGCGGAGCAGACGGCTTCGATCAGCGCCGGGACGTTCTCATGGGAGCGATAGGCCAGCAGGTCGAGCCCGTGCACACCGTCGCGTGACGCCAATGCCCGCGCGCTGGCGACGATCTCGTCGATGCTTCCTTCCAGAACGCTCGGATGTCCGGAGATCGTTCCCGGGAACGGGCAGTATTGGATCGTCGTGCCGGCGATCAGCGGCAGCACGTCATCGACCCTCGTGCCCCCGAGCAGAATGTCGATGCCGATCTCGACTGCGGCCCTTGCCGACGCGATTTCGCTGTCGCGATCGAGCGAGACGACTTCGAGATAGGAGGTCGCGCCACCGGCCTTGATGGCGCTGTTGAGCGCCTTCAGCTTGTCGAGCGGCAGGCCGATATCCTTGAAGCCGATATGCCGGACGCCGAGGGCCAGGGCCGTCCGAAGCTGTTCCATAGCGTCGGCGACCGTGCGGTCGTTGCGCGTGAGCATGAAGATGAAGCGAAGGCCCATCGGACACCAGTTCCCTTCCGCTTGTCCGGACTGCGCGGCGAAGCGCCGCCCTGCGTCCGTGACTATGCTGGCTCAATCTGCGCTTTAAGCAACCGCTGGGCGCTTGGCGGGGCTGCGGCTGACGCTCTTTGAGCCGATCGGACGCCCCCCTATCAAGGGGGGCTGAAATCCTTTCTTTCGTTCTGACGGCCGGTCCTTGATGAACTCTCGCGTTTCCCCTGGCCGTCGCCCCGAGGCTTCGGTCGGCATTGGTCAGCCCGTTCCGCGCCAGGAGGATGCGATCCTCGTGCAGGGGCAGGGGCGTTACACGGACGATCTGAACGTCGAGAAGCAACTCTTCGCCGCTTTCGTTCGCAGTCCCCATGCGCACGGCCATCTGCGCGCCGTCGATGGGACCGAGGCGCGAGCGATGAAGGGCGTTGTCGCGATCTATACCGCGGCGGATCTCGACGGCCAGGGCTACAACGCCATCCTCGCGCCGGCCGATGTGCCGGGCCGCGACGGCGTCCCGATGCGAAAGCCGCCCAGGGCGGCCCTGACGGCCGACAGGGTCCGCTTCGTTGGCGACCCCGTCGCTGTGGTCGTCGCCAGGACGGCCGATCAGGCCCGCAACGCCGCGGAGGCGGTCGCGCTCGACATCGATGTCCTGCCCGCCGTGACCGACGCCGAAGAGGCGCTGCGCGCCGACACCGCGCAGCTCTATGATGATGTCCCCGGCAACCTGATCGTGGATTACCGCTTCGGCGACGGCGAGAAGGTCGCTGCAGCCTTTGCCGGGGCCGCGCATGTCGCCAAGCTGCGGATCGTCAACAACCGCGTCATCGTCAACCCGATCGAACCGCGCGCCGCGATTGCGAGCTTTGACGGCAAGTCGAAGCGCTACACGCTGCATGCGCCGAGCCAGGGCGCCTTCGGCATGCGCAACAACCTGGCCGCGGCGATGGGCGTGAAGCCTGCCGCCATGCGCCTGGTCACCGGCCATGTCGGCGGCTCCTTCGGGATGAAGTCCGCCGTCTTCCCGGAATATGTCGCGCTTCTCCACGCCGCCCGCATGCTGAAGCGCCCGGTCAAATGGACCGACCAGCGCTCGGAGAGCTTCGTCTCGGATCACCATGGCCGCGACATGGTTTTCGAGGCCGAACTGGCGCTGGACGCCCGCGGCCATTTTCTCGCCACGCGCTTCAAGGGCATCGCCAATATGGGCGCGTACCTCACGCCCGTCGGCGCGATGATGCCGACGATGAATGTGGGGAAGAACTCGATCGGCATGTACCGGACGCCGCTCGTCGAGATCCAGACGCGTTGCGCGGTGACGAATACGCCGCCGATCGGCGCCTATCGCGGCGCGGGTCGCCCGGAGGGCAACTATTTCATGGAGCGCCTGATCGACACGGCGGCCCGCGAGATGGGAATCGACAGTGCGAGCCTGAGACGGCGCAACCTGATCCCGCCCGCCAAGCTGCCCTGGGCCACGCCGATCGGGACGGTCTATGACAGCGGCGATTTCCCGGCACTCTTCGAACGGGCGCTCGAAGCCTCCGACTGGAAGGGTTTTGCCGCGCGGCAGAGGACCAGCCGCAAGGCGGGGCTGCTGCGCGGGCGCGGCATCGGCTGCTATCTCGAGGTCACGGCGCCACCGACCAATGAGATGGGCGGGATCCATTTCGCCCCGGACGGCAGCGTCGAGATCGTCACCGGCACGCTCGATTACGGCCAGGGTCACTGGACGCCCTTCGCCCAGCTCCTCACCAGCCAGCTCGGCGTGCCCTTCGACCGGATCAAGCTCATCCAGGGCGACAGCGATCTGCTGATCGCCGGCGGCGGCACGGGCGGGTCCAAGTCGCTGATGGCGAGCGGCTCAGCCATCATCGAGGCGAGCGATCTGGTCATCGAGAAGGGCAAGCTGCTGGCCGGCCACTTCCTCGAGGCCAACACCGCCGACATCGAATTCGCGGCAGGCCAGTTCGGCGTCATCGGAACCGACCGCTCGATCGGGATCATGGACATCGCGGCTCGCCTGCGCGCGGGCGCTGCAGTTCCCTCGGACCTGCCGCAGTCGCTCGACGTCGATCATGTCTTCAAGGCGGCCCCTTCGGCCTATCCGAACGGCTGCCATATCGCCGAGGTCGAGATCGATCCGGAGACCGGCCATGTCGAGGTCGTGCGCTATGTCATGGTCAACGACTTCGGGACCGTGGTGAATCCGATGATCGTCGAAGGGCAGCTCCATGGCGGCGTCGTCCAGGGCATCGGCCAGGCGCTGTTCGAGCGGACGGTCTATGATGACAGCGGCCAGCCGATGACCGGGTCCTACATGGACTACGCATTGCCCCGCGCAGCCGATGTCCCCATCTTCTCGTTCATGAGCCAGGGCGTGCCGACCCTGACCAACCGGGTTGGCGCCAAGGGTTGCGGCGAAGCCGGTTGCGCCGGCTCGCTGCCCTCGGTGATGAACGCGGTCGTCGACGCCCTGACGCCCTATGGCATCAGGCATCTCGACATGCCGGCGACGCCTCAGGCGGTCTGGCGGGCGGTTCAGTCCGGACGGAACTGATCGACGCCAACGGAACCCGGTCGAGCGTCAAAGGGTTTTCCTCCGAGGAGGATTGCACCATGGCGAAAGAGCGCAATCGCATGACCGATGCCCCGGCGACCTACCACACGGCCCGACGGCCCGGTCAGTCGGGAGGCGAAACCGAGCATCGGGCCGGCCCGAACCCTCGCTCGGCCCATCCGACGGGACCGAATGCGCCTTACGAGCCCTGGGATCGCGAGGGCATCGCAGCAGAGAAGCACCATTCCGACCCGGTCGCCGACACGGCGATGAGCGAGGGATCGAAGCCGCCCGCCAGCGGCACGATCAAGGTCGTCGATCTGCGTTCAGACCCTCTTCGCCAATCTGGTGAACCAAAGACCCGCTCGCGCGTTTCCTAGGTTCAGCCACAGCGAAGATGGAGGATCCAATGGATTGGAGCCGCGTCGAAGGAAACTGGAAACAGCTCAAGGGCAACATCAAGGAACAGTGGGGCAAGTTGACGGACGATGATCTCGACATCATCGCCGGCAAGCGCGACCAGCTCGAAGGCAAGATTCAGGAGCGCTACGGGCTTGCCAAGGATCAGGCGAAATCCGACGTCGATACTTGGTACAATCGTCAAACCTGGAATCACTGACGATCGAGCAAGCTCGCCCTCCAGCGAATGCTCTTGTCAGTGAGGGCCCGGCGTCTTCCAGGAGGGCGCCGGGCTCATTGTGTGAGCTGTCGGAAGTCGGCAGCGCCCGGCACGGTGCCCCTGGGCTAGCGCTCGTGACCGTTGGAACATTCCGCCTCGCGCGAGCTTCTTCAGGGACAGGAGGAAGCCATGCAAAAGCCTCGCGAAAATCCGGCGTTGCTCGAGGACGAGCGCAAGCCGCTCACGCCTGCAGAGAGCCCACTGGAAGCCGATCCCATCGCGACCGGCCGGCGTGTCAGTGATCGCACCAATGTTCACGATGAAGGCAGCGACGCCAACGACACGCCAGACGGACTGACCGAATTCGAGGAAGCTGTCCGGCACGCCGCCGAAGACATTCCGACAGGCAGCTCGCTGGCCGGCCCCACCGAAGCCATACCCGTGTTCGATCGCGCTGCGCTGCCGCCGAGGGTTTGACGGCTGCCCGCTTCATCATCCGGATCCGGCGGGCATCCGAGAGGGTGAAACGCGGCAGGGTACCGATCGAAGCCAAATCAATCACCGTCTCTTCAAGAGACGGTGTGTGCTTGTCCGGCACATTCGCGAGCACCTGCGCTCAGACGATCGCGTCAGGTCGCATGGACGCCCACGAGCCCGAGCCAAGGCCGGAAACGCTTTCAGCCTTGTGGCGTGACTGATTCCGGAGCGCGCGCTTGAGCGGGAGAGGGGGAGGGGGCCGTCTTCGGCTTGCCCTTGGAATTGCCGCCCCTGAGCATGTCCCAGCTATTGGGCTGGCTGACGCTGCGCTTGAGATAGGCGACCGTCGCCGCCGCTTCGGCCGGGCTCTGGTCCTGTTTCGCCAGCGTCTCGGCCTCGCCGAAACGACCCTGAAGTCCCAACACCAGCACCAGATTCTGTCGCACGCGTGAGTCGCCGCTTCCGGTGGCAGCCGCTTCGCGCAGGACTCGCTCGGCCTCGGGCAGTTGTCGCGAGAGCGCGAGCGAGAGGCCGAGATTGGACAGCACGGTCGGCTCGCCCGGCGCGATCTTGAGCGCGGCCTGATAGATTTGCTGGGCCCGGGCATGCTCGCCGAGCTGGTCGGCGACGGTACCCTGCGCCGAGAGGATGCGCCAATCCGGCCGTTCCGGCGAATGGGCCCGCGAGAGCACCTCATCGGCTTCCTTGAGGCGCCCGTTGTCGGCCAGCGATCGGCCATAGGCGCCGAGCATCTCGCGATCGTTGGAGTGGGTCAGAACGGCGCTCTGCAGCACGGCGAGGGCCTGCGCGTTCTGGTCGAGCGCGCGGAGCGCACGCGCATAGTTGAAGGCCGCGTCGCGATCCTTCTGGTTGGCCTCGTAGCGCTTGCCCCAGCGCTCGCTCTCCGCATGCCAGTCGGCGGAGGTGCGCGGCTGCGTCGTGCTCTTGTTGATCGACCCCGTGATGTCGCCCAGCCCGCCGCGGCCCTGGCAGCCGGCCAGCGCGAGCGCGGCGAGGCAGACGCTCAGTCCCAGCCCCGGCGCGGAGAAGCGGCGCGCGGAAGCGGAAGGGTGACGGCGCATCCGAAACATGGAAGACAGATGACTGGAAAACATGAGTCTCATCGCCTTGCCACGATGGAAGCTGCGGTTCCTCCGGTGATAAAACGTTAACCCTAACGCATCCTTAACCGGCGCTCGCCACCCCTCCCGACCACGGAACAGATCCTCGTGAACAGCCTCATCGTTCAAGCGTCGCCGGCTGCCGTTCCGGTTCATTGCGTGACGAAGCCGGGGCTGCCCGCGCTTCTTGCGGAGCTTTCGCCCGTGAGCCGGCGCTTTGCCGAGGCACAGGGCTTTGCCGGCAAGCCTGGCCAGCATCTCGTCCTGCCCGATGCCTCCGGCGCGGTCGCGGCAGTGCTGCTCGGCGTCGAGGCGGGCGATGTCCGGCGGCGCGATCCCTTCGCTCCGGGGCGACTCGCCACCTCGCTGCCCGCCGGGGACTATGCGCTGCGGGGAGAGGTCGGCGATCCGGCACTCGCGGCACTCGGCTGGTTGCTCCAGGGCTATGCTTTCGGGCGCTACCGCAAGGCGGCCCCGGCCACGGCGCGGCTGGTCCTTCCCGACGGCGTCGACGGCGCGGACCTGATCCGGATCGCCACATCGGTCGCGCTCGCGCGCGATCTGGTGAACACGCCTGCCAACGACATGGGCCCAGCCGAGATCGAGACGGCAATCCGCGCGCTTGCCGCCGAATGCGGTGCCACGGCCACGGCGATCGTCGGCGACGAGCTGCTCGTCCGCAACTTCCCGATGATCCATGCGGTCGGCCGGGCTTCGCCGCGTGCCCCGCGCTTGGTCGATCTCGTCTGGGGCGATCCGGCCCATCCACGGATCACGCTCGTCGGCAAGGGTGTCGCCTTCGACACCGGCGGACTCGACCTCAAGACATCGGCCGGCATGCTGCTGATGAAGAAGGACATGGGCGGTGCGGCCGCGGCGATCGCGGCGGCGCGCATGATCATGCTGGCGAAGCTGCCCGTTCGCCTGCGCCTGCTCGTGCCCGCCGTGGAGAATGCCGTCTCGGGCTCCTCCTTCCGTCCCGGTGACGTGCTGGCCAGCCGCAAGGGCCTGTCTGTCGAGATCGGCAACACCGATGCCGAGGGCCGGCTGATCCTGGCCGATGCGCTTGCTCTGGCGGATGAGGAGGCCCCGGAACTCCTGATCGACTACGCCACGCTGACCGGTGCCGCCCGGACCGCATTGGGCCCGGAGCTGCCGCCCTTCTACACCCATGACGAGGGGCTCGCGGCCGAGATCGCGAGGCAGGGCGAGGCCGTCAACGACCCGGTCTGGCGCATGCCGCTCTGGCCGAACTACGAGCGCATGCTCGATTCCCGGATCGCCGACCTCAACCATGTTTCCGGCGGGGCCTTCGCGGGCTCGGTGACGGCGGCGCTGTTCCTCAACCGCTTCGTCGAGAAGTCCGCGTCCTATGCCCATTTCGACATCTATGCCTGGAATCCGTCGTCGAAGCCCGGACGACCGGAGGGCGGGGAATGTCAGGCGGCGCGGCTGACCTACGCACTGGTCAGGCAGCTTTACCCGGCCGGTTAAGCCTGTCGCCAGAAGCCGATTGCGCCTTCGCGTATGCGGGACAATGATACGGACCCGTAACGATCGGGACCGCGCGCGCTCATGCCCTTGGAGATCAGGCCTTCTCAGGCGCTCAAGCTCTGGCGTCAGGTGCATCTCGATCTCGTGCGCGACGGGCAGGCCGATCTCTCGGCCCGCCAGACGGCGATCCTGCTGACGATCTATCTGGAGCTGCCGCCGCATACCGTGCGTGGCCTGGCCGCGCAGCTCGGCGTCACCAAGCCGGTCATCACCCGCGCCCTCGACACCATGGGCAAGCTCGGCCTCGTCACCCGCAAGCGCGACGAGTTCGACCGCCGCAACGTCGTGATCCAGCGCACCGTCGCGGGAGCGCTCGCGGTCGAGCGGCTGGCGGATCTCGTCGTCGAACATGCCCGCGAGATCGGTGGCGGCTGACCGGGAGCGCGTGGCGCTGCCGGGCCGTCGGGACTATGGTCGCGTCGTCCGTCGGGGAATCACCATGTCTCGGAAGAACCGCCTCGGCCGCCTTGCCGGCCTCGCCGCCCTTGTCCTGAGCGGCGGTGCCTTCGCGGCCCCGCTCGGCGCGCCGCCCTATTCCGCGCGCGGTCAGGAGCCGGGCTGGCATCTGACGGTCTCGCAGGACAACATCGTGCTGGAAATGGCGGCCGGAGAGCGGTTCCAGGCGCCGACGCCAAGGGCGCGCCGGACCGGCCGGCGGGCCCGTTACGACATCGTCTTCGGTGGCCGTCCGTCCCGGGTCGCTATCGAGCGCAGGCTCTGTCATGACACGATGAGCGGCATGCCGCATCCCGACAGCGTGGCGATCTTCGGCCTCGGCGCGGTGCTGCGCGGCTGCGGCGGCCTGCCGCGCGATCTGCTCGGAACCGATGAGTGGACGGTGACGCAGATCGGCGGCAAGCCCGCCCTCGCCAAGGCCGGCGCGACGCTGCAATTCCTCGAGGACAGCGCGCTCGTCGGCAAGGCGTCGTGCAATCGCTTCCGGGCCACGTTCAAGCTGACCGGCGAAGGGCTCTCGATCGGCCCCGCGGCAGCGACGATGATGGCCTGCGAGCCGGCGATCATGCAGCAGGAGCAGGTTCTGCTGCGCCAGCTCGAGGGCGTCGTCGGCTTCGATATTCGCCCCAACGGCAATCTCGTCCTCAAGGGGAAGGCTGGCGAGGCACTCGTTGCCCGCCGTCGCTGAAATGGATTCGTGACACATGACCAAGATGCTCGACGGCAAGACGTTCGACCGCCGGACCACGCCCGCCCGCCCCGATCTCGCCGCGCGCCGTCTGGAGGGGCAGGTCGAGGCGAGGACCTTCGTCGATCCCGTCCCGATGCGCGTCGCCGCGCCGTCGGCGCCGCTGCGCCGCGAGCCGCGTCCGGACGCCCCGCTCGACACGGAGGCGCTCTGCGGCGAGCGCGTCGATGTCTATGAGAGCTTCGAGGGCTGGGCCTGGGTCCAGCTCCGCTCGGATGGCTATGTCGGCTATCTCCCCGACGATGCGCTGCGTGGCGATGCGCTCGCCCCGACGCATCATGTCAGCGCGCTCAGGACCTTCGTCTATCCCGGCCCTTCGATGAAGCTGCCGCCGCTGGCGGCGCTTTCGCTCGGCGCGGGCGTCACGGTTGTCGGCGAGAGCGGGGATTTCGCCGTGCTCTCGGAGTTCGGCCGATACGCCAACGGCTATGTCTTCGCCGCTCACGTCGCCGCGGTCGAAGCGCCGGCGCCTGATTTCGTGACTGTGGCCGAGCGCTTCCTGAACGTGCCCTATCTCTGGGGCGGCAAGACCAGCCTCGGGCTCGACTGCTCGGGGCTGACGCAGCTGGCCCTCGCCGCGGCCGGCATCGCTTCGCCGCGCGATTCCGACATGCTTGAGGCCGGCATCGGCACGGCGCTGGACTTCGACGACAGCCTGCAGGGCCTGAGGCGCGGCGATCTCGTCTTCTGGAAGGGCCATGTCGGCATCCTGACCGATCCCGAAACCCTGCTCCATGCCACCGCCTATTCGATGACCGTGATGAGCGAGCCGCTGCGCATCGCCCGCGATCGCATCCAGGCGAAGAGCTTCGGCGCGATCACGAGCATCCGGCGCTTGGGCTAACCGAGTCCCTTCAGCCGATACAGCGCCTCCAGCGCCTGGCGCGGCGTCATCTCGTCGAGGTCGAGGCCGTCGAGCGCAAGTCGCAGCGGGTCTTCCGCCGGCAGGGCGGGCGTCGGCGCGACTCGCCGGGGCGGTGCCGCAAAGAGCGGCAGGTCGTCGACCAGCGACGCGACGGGCTTCTCGCGCTCGCTCTTTTCCAGCTCGCCGAGAATGGTACGGGCCCGGTCGACCACGGCCGGAGGCAGGCCGGCGAGCTTGGCGACCTGGATCCCGTAGGAGCGATCGGCGGCGCCCGGAACGACCTCGTGCAGGAAGACGACCTCGCCGTTCCATTCGGTGACGCGCACGGTCGCATTGGTGATGCGCTCCAGTCGGTCGCCGAGAGCGGTCAGCTCGTGATAATGCGTCGCGAACAGGCCCCGGCAGCGATTGATCTCGTGCAGATGCTCGATCGCGGCCCAGGCGATCGACAGACCGTCGAAGGTCGCGGTGCCGCGCCCGATCTCATCGAGGATGACGAGCGCGCGCGGTCCGGCCTGGTTGAGGATCGCGGCGGTCTCGACCATCTCGACCATGAAGGTCGAGCGCCCGCGCGCCAGGTCGTCGGCGGCGCCGACGCGCGAGAACAGCCGATCGACGATGCCGATATGCGCGCTCGCCGCCGGCACGAAGGCACCCATCTGGGCGAGCACCGCGATCAGGGCGTTCTGCCGCAGGAAGGTGGATTTACCGGCCATGTTGGGGCCTGTGATCAGGCAGATACGGCCGCCCTTCGCCCCAGGGCCTGGTGGAGACAGCTCGGTTTCGTTGGCGACGAAGGGCTTGCCGTCGCGCTTCAGCGCCGCCTCGACGACCGCGTGTCGACCGCCGCTGATGGTGAAGGCCTCGCTCGCGTCGATCAGCGGCCGGTTCCAGCCCTCCCGCGCGGCGAGCTCGGCAAGCCCGGCCGCGACATCGATCTCGGCCAGCGCCGCCGCAGCCCGCTTGATCGCTTCGGAATGGCCGAGGACATCCTCGCTGAGCGCGGCGAAGATCCCGAGTTCGAGCTTGAGTGCGCGGTCGGCCGCCGAGGCGATCTTGGCTTCGAGCCCCCCGAGCTCCACGGAGGAGAAGCGCATCGCATCCGACATGGTCTGCCGGTGCACGAAGGTTGCCCGCCAGGGTTCCTTCAGAAAGTCCTCGCCGGTGGCCTGCGGCACCTCGACGAAATAGCCGAGCATCGAGTTGTGCTTGATCCGCAGCGTGCGGCAGCCGGTCTCCGCGGCGTAGCGCGCCTGCAGCTGCGCGATCACCTTGCGTGAATCGACCTGCAACAGCCGCAACTCGTCGAGGGCCGGATCATGCCCCTCGCGCACGAAGCGGCCGTCGCGGCGGTTCAGCGGCAGCTCGTCGGCGAGCGTCGCCTCGAGTCGGGCCGGCAGGTCGGGGTCGACCTCGGACAGGGCGCGCGCTGCCTTCGACAATTCGGCCGGCAAGGCAGCCCGGCCGAGCAGCATGGCCACGATCGCGCGCGCGGCACTCAAGCCGAAGCCCAGCGCCGCCAGATCGCGCGGCCCGCCCCGATCGAGCGACAGCCTTGCCAAGGCGCGGGAGATGTCGGGGACCTTGGCGAGCGCGGATTGTAGATCCTCGCGCAGCGCACCGTCCGCAACCAGCGCCTCGACGGCATCGTGGCGCTCGGCGATGGTCGACGGGTCGGTCAGGGGACCGGCCAGGCGCTCGGCGAGCAGTCGCGCCCCGCCCGGCGTCACGGTGCGGTCGATCGCGGCCAGCAGGCTGCCGCTTCGCTCGCCCGACAGCGTCCGTGTCAGTTCGAGATTGGCCCGCGTCGCAGCGTCGATCAGCATCGTGGCCGAGCCGGCGTCCCGCACCGGCGGCGAAAGCGGTGGGCGCGCACCGAACTGCGTGCGCTCGACATAGGCCAGCGCTGCGCCGGCAGCCGCGACCTCCGCCCGGCTGAAGCTGCCGAAGGCGTCGAGCGTCGCGACGCCGAAGAAGTCCTTGAGCCGCCGTTCGGCCGAGGCCGCATCGAGCCCGTCGCGCGCGAGCGGCGTCACCGGAACTCCGATCTCGCGCCAGAAATCCTTCAGCTCCGGATCGTCATGGATCGCATCCGGGCAGACGATCTCGCGCGGCTCTAGACGGGCGAACTCGATCGCGAGCCGCTCCTGCGGCGCCTCCATCACGCTGAAACGCCCCGTCGAGATGTCGATCGCGGCGATGCCGTAGAGAGCGCTGGCGTCGCCGAGCTTGCGCCGCGCCACGGCAACCAGCAGGCTGGCGCGACCAGGTTCGAGCAGCCGTTCCTCGGTGATCGTGCCGGGCGTGACGAGGCGCACCACATCGCGCCTCACCACGGATTTCGGGCCGCGCTTCTTGGCCTCGGCCGGATCCTCGACCTGCTCGCAGACCGCGACGCGGTGTCCGGCCGCGATCAGCCGCTGCAGGTAGTCGTCGGCGCGCTCGACCGGCACGCCGCACATCGGGATGTCGTCGCCCTGATGCTTGCCGCGCTTGGTCAGCACGATCCCGAGCGTGCGCGAGGCGATCTCGGCATCACTGAAGAACAGCTCGTAGAAATCGCCCATCCGGTAGAACAGCAGGCAGTCGGGATTGGCGGCTTTGATCTCGACATACTGCGCCATCATCGGCGTGACGCGGCCGCTCTCCTCCTTGGCGACGGCAGGGGGAGCGACGGGCGGATCGACCCGTTCGTGATGAGGAGGCAGGGTGCGGTGCATGGCTCGCGGACGCTAGCGTCTCGGCCCAGGCTTGGGAACCGCAGAGCCGCTTCGGCGCTCTGCTCGCCGATTTTTGGTGTGGATGCGGGTCAGGAAGGCGCTGGCCCGACAAGGTTTAGCATTCGTTAGCTGCAGCCGGCGTAGATGTTGGATGGATGCCGTCATTGGCCGCAGCGGGCAAGCCCATATGCTACTGGAACTGACCAGGGGTCTTGGTTACCTCATCGTCGCTGCGGTGCTGGTATCGCTGGCGACGCAGCGGCTCGGCGACCATCACAGGCTGCGCCAGGTTGTCGTCGGGCTCGTGCTCGCGGCAGGTGGCTGCGCCAGCATGCTGGACGCGATAACCGTACAGCCTGGCATCCTGCTCGACTTCCGCAACATCGTCGCCGTCCTCGCCGGCCCGCTCGGCGGCCCGCTCGCGGCGCTCGTTTCGGCGATCGTGCTGTCCGCATTGCGGCTTTACCTTGGCGGGGGTGGCACGATGGCGGGGATCGCCGGCATCGTGCTCTGTTCGGCCATCGGCGTGGTCTATGCGATCAGGCTTCAGCGAGACGGACGGATGGTGTCCCTGGCCGGGCTGTTCGGCCTCAGCCTCGTCGCAGCCTGGATGCCGGTGGTGATGATCCTGCTGCTGGTCCCGTTTCCGCGAGCTTCGGTCCTGATCATGACCTTGTCCGGACCAGGCACGACAGTCGTCAATGTCCTGGGCACTTTCCTCGTCGGCTATATCATGAGGAACGACCAGCAGCGGGTCGAGGCCCTGCTGCGCCTCGAGGCTTGCACGGCCAACATGCCCGGTGTCCTCTACCAGAAGATCTTGCGACCGGATGGCTCGATCCAGCACAAGCTCGCGAACTCCAAGATCGAGGACTTCCTCGATGTGACGCGCGAAGAGGTCGAGCGCGATCCGACCAGCTGGCTGCGCTGGATGGTGCCCGAAGACCGTGAGTTCCTCGCGAATGCCAATGCCCAGGCCGCCGCTGAGAGGACGCTGAAGCCGTGGCGGTTCGAAGGACGTCACCGGCGTGACGATGGCTCGATGATCTGGCTCCGGACCGACGCGGCCGCGCGGCGCCTGGCGGACGGCTCGATCTGCTGGGACGGCATCATGACCGATGTCACGGCGGAGCGGACGCTCGAGCAGCGGCGGCTCGAATTCGACGATGAGCGCAAGGCGGCCCTCGGCAACCTCGCCTCGCAACTCGAGGTGACGGTCGGCAAGGCGCTGCAGGATGTCGCGTCTTCTGTGCGCGGCATGTACGAGGCGGCGAACGAAATGGTCGGCAGTGCCAACAATACGGCGCTGCGCGCCGGCGAGGTCACGCGCGAGGCGGATGTCGCGTCGCGGCGCGTCAGCAGCGTCGCGGTCGCGGCGGAGGAGATCGAGGCCTCGATCCGCGAATTGACGCGCCAGACCGCCCATGCCGACCAGACGGTGCGCGATGCGGCGAGCTATGTCCGCTCCACCCGCCGCGACGTTGCCGGTCTCGGCGAAGCCGCCGACAAGGTCAGTTCCGTGCTCGATTTCATCGAGGACATCGCTGCGCGCACCAATCTTCTGGCCCTCAATGCGACGATCGAGGCAGCCCGTGCCGGGGCGGCGGGGCGCGGCTTCGCCGTCGTCGCCGGCGAGGTCAAGAACCTGGCCGAGCAGACCCAGAAGGCCACCCGCGACATCGCCGAGACGCTGCAGGAGATTCGCGGCGCGGCGGCGACCGCCTCCGATGCCGTGGCCCATATCGAGGGAACGATGACCACGATCGAGCAGACATCGGGTGCGATCGCCGATGTCGTCAGCCGGCAGGCCGACATCGCCTCGACGATCACGGCCGATGCTCAGGCCGTCGCGGGCAGCACCAGCGCCGTCACGACCAGCGTCGGTTCGGTCGCGGACGAGGTCTCCGTTACCGGCGCCGCCGCCGAGCGCGTTCTCGGCGTCGCTCGCAAGGTCGATGAACAGACCGCCTCGCTCGACCGCTATGTCGGAGAGTTCGTGGGCAGTCTGCGCCGTCGTCTCTAGTTTTTCATCGTGTAAACGCCGGTCACGTTAGGAAGGCGTTCAGCAATCGCGGCCATGGTTGTTCGATCGTTAACCGAGCCGGCTCGATGTTGCTGTTCGTCACCCTGATCGAGAGTCTGTCGTTCATCCTGCTGGCAGCGCTGGCCGTGATGGTCATCACGGCGCCTCTCGAGCGCTATCCGCTGGCCCGCCGGCTCGCGATCGCGCTGCTGTTCGCTGGCGCCGGCCTGTTGAGCATGGTGCATCCTTTCGTGTTGCAGCCGGGCGTGGTCGTGAGCTCGCGCAACATCGCGGCGTTGCTCGCCGGAGCCTTTGGCGGGCCGCTGGCAGGGGTGCTGGTTGGCGGCACGCTGTCGGCCTACCGCTATTTCGAGGGCGGCGGCGGTACGGTCGCGGGCATTTTCGGCATCGTGCTCTCGACGCTCGCCGGTCTTGCGATGCACTGGCATATCCAGGCGCGACGGCGTCCTCCTTCCCGCAGTGACGTCGTGTGGCTGGCCCTCGCCAGCGGTCTGGTCCTGCTGCCTCCAATCCTGCTGCTGCCCAACCGAGGCATGATGTGGGCCGTGCTGACCGAGGCATTTCCGCCTGTCCTCGTGATCAACGTCATCGGCACGGTGCTGGCGTCAGTTCTGATCATCGTCGATTCCGAGCGGCGCGAAACGGGCTATCGCTTCAAAACCCTGGCGCAGCGCGTCCCCGGTACGCTCTATCAGCGCATCCTGAGCCCCGAGGGCACGGTCAGTTATCGCTTCGCCTCCTTCGGCCTCGGCGAACTGCTCGGGATCAAGCAGGAGGATGTCGAGCGCGACGCTCGCGTCTGGATCGACAGGATGATCCCGGAGGACCGGGTGCGTTTCGAGGAGGCCTGCCGGACAGGCTTCGACGAGAAGGACAATTGGCGGCTCTACCTGCGCTATCACGGCAAGGACGGCTCGATTGTGGCCATGCGCAGCGAGGCGACCATGCGTCGCCTGCCCGACGGAACCCGGATCTGGGACGGCATCCTGTTCGACGTCACTGATGAACGGACGCTCGAAGCCCGCCGCGCGGAGCTCGAAGAGGCGCGCAGGAGCCAGCTCGACGAGCTCGCGGGCCAGCTCGAGGTCACCGTCGGCAAGGCGCTCCAGGATGTCGGGCAATCGGTCCGCGGCATGCACGAGGCCGCAGGCGCCATGACGCGTAGTGCGGACAACACCACGCAACGTGCCGTCGCGGCGGCGCGGGAAGCGGAGAGCGCCTCGAGCCGCATCGGCAGCGTCGCGATCGCGGCGGAGGAGATCGAGGCTTCGATCCGCGAACTGACCCGACAGACCGAGCATGCCGATCTCGCCGCTCATGATGCCGCGAGCTATGTCCGCGAAACGCAGAGCGACGTCGCGGGCCTGAACGCTGCCGCCGACAAGGCGAGCGCGGTGCTCGACTTCATCGAGGATATCGCGGCCCGGACAAATCTGCTCGCGCTCAACGCCACGATCGAGGCCGCACGAGCCGGAGCGGCCGGTCGCGGCTTCGCCGTCGTCGCCGGGGAGGTCAAGAACCTCGCCGAGCAGACGCAGAAGGCGACGCGCGACATCGCCGATACGCTGCAGGAGATCAGGGCGGCAGCGGCGACAGCGTCCGGCGCCGTGGCCTTCATGGACAAGACCATGAGCGATATCGAACAGAGCTCCGGCGTGCTCGCGCGCGTCGTGAACCGGCAGGCGGACATCGTGTCCTCCATCGCGGCCGACGCTCAGGCCGTCGCCGGCAGCGCGATCCTCGTGACGAGCAATGTCGGCTCCGTCGGCGACGAGGCGCGCGTGACGGGCGAGGCCGCGCGTCTGGTCGTCGAGGCGGCGCGGACGGTCGAGCAGCAGACCGGCGCCCTCGACAAGTATGTCGGCGATTTCGTCGCCAGCGTGCGCAGCCGCCTCTGACGGCTTCACCCCGACTCGCGGGGCTCATCTTCAACCCGGCGGCATGAGCGTTCGTCATCAGCGCGGCTTGTGGGCGCGCGGGGGCTTGCCTATGGTCCGCGTCCCCCCAGGAAACGCTCACAAAAAGAACACGCCCCGATGTCCGACCAGCCGCCGATCAAACGCTCCCGCCCGACCTTCACCGATCAGGAAGCCCTGCTGTTCCACTCCGAGGGGAGGCCCGGCAAGCTCGAGGTCGTGGCAACCGTGCCGATGGCGACGCAGCGCGACCTGTCGCTCGCCTATTCGCCGGGCGTTGCCGTGCCTGTGCTGGCGATCGCCGAGGATCACACCAAGGCCTATGACTACACGGCCCGCGCCAATCTCGTCGCCGTCATCAGCAACGGCACCGCGATCCTCGGCCTCGGCAATCTTGGCGCGCTCGCCTCGAAGCCGGTGATGGAGGGCAAGGCGGTCCTGTTCAAGCGCTTCGCCGACGTCGATTCGATCGATCTCGAGGTCGACACCGAGGACAGCGACAAGTTCATCGAAGCCGTTCGCTATCTCGGCCCGTCCTTCGGCGGCATCAACCTCGAAGACATCAAGGCCCCCGAATGCTTCATCATCGAGCAGCGCCTGCGCGAGCTGATGGACATCCCCGTCTTCCATGACGACCAGCACGGCACTGCGATCATCGCCGCCGCCGGCCTGATCAACGCGCTCGATCTCACCGGGCGCGACGTCAAGACGACCCGGCTCGTCATCAACGGCGCCGGGGCGGCCTCGATCGCCTGCACAGAGTTGCTCAAGGCGATGGGCTTCAAGCCCGACAACGTCATCCTCTGCGACACCAAGGGCGTGATCTACCAGGGCCGCGCCGAGGGCATGAACCAGTGGAAGTCGGCGCATGCCGCCGTGACCGACCGGCGCACGCTCGCCCAGGCACTGGAAGGCGCCGACGCCTTCTTCGGCCTGTCGCAGAAGGGCGCCGTGACCCCGGAGATGGTGGCCTCGATGGCGCCGAACCCGATCATCTTCGCGATGGCCAACCCTGATCCGGAGATCACGCCGGAGGAGGTGGCCGCCGTGCGCGACGACGCGATCATGGCGACCGGCCGCTCGGACTATCCGAATCAGGTCAACAACGTCCTCGGCTTCCCATTCATCTTCCGCGGCGCGCTCGACGTGCGTGCCACCTCCATCAACATGGAGATGAAGATCGCGGCGGCCGAGGCGTTGGCCATGCTGGCCCGCGAGGATGTGCCGGACGAGGTCGCGGCCGCCTATCAGGGCGCACGCCCGCGCTACAGCAAGGACTACATCATCCCGGTCCCCTTCGATCCGCGGCTGATCCATGTCGTGCCGATGGCGGTGGCCAAGGCCGCCATGGAGACCGGCGTTGCCGGCAAGCCGATCGTCGACATGAACGCCTACAAGGCGCAGCTTTCGGCCCGTCGCGACCCCGTCGCCGGCACGCTCAACCGCGTCTTCGAGCGGGTTCGGCGCTATCCGAAGCGCGTCGTCTTCGCCGAGGGCGAGGAAGAGCAGGTCATCCGCGCCGCGGTGTCCTTCGTCAATCAGGGCCTCGGCCACGCCATCCTCGTCGGCCGCGAGGAGCGCGTCTACGAGACCGCGACCTTCCTCGGCATCGATCTCGAGACGAAGGGCATCTCGGTCCAGAATGCGCGCCTGTCGAGGCGCAATACGGCCTATGCCCAGTATCTCTATGAGCGCCTGCAGCGGCAGGGCTATCTCTTCCGGGACTGCCAGCGCCTGATCAACCAGGACCGCAACCACTTCGCCGCCGCCATGGTCGCGCTCGGGGACGCCGACGCCATGGTGACGGGCGTGACCCGCAACTACTCCATCGCGCTGGAGGAAGTCCGCCGCGTCATCGACGAGAAACCGGGCCATCGCGTCATCGGCGTCTCGATCGTGCTCTCGCGCGAGCGCACCGTGCTGGTCGCGGACACCGCGATCACCGAGATGCCGACGGCCCGCGAACTGTCGGAGATCGCGATCGAGGCCGCCGGCGTGGCACGGCGGCTCGGCTACGAGCCCAAGGTCGCGATGCTCGCCTTCTCGACCTTCGGCCATCCTGCCGGGGAACGCTCGGAGAAGGTGCGCGAGGCGGTCAAGCTACTCGACGGCCAGCGGGTCGATTTCGAGTATGACGGCGAGATGGCGGCCGATGTCGCGCTCAACCGCGATCTGATGACGCAGTACCCGTTCTGCCGTCTCAGCGGTCCGGCCAACGTGCTCGTCATGCCGGCGTTCCACTCGGCCTCGATCTCGACGAAGATGCTGCAGGAACTCGGCGGCTCGACCGTCATCGGCCCGCTGATCGTCGGTCTCGACAAGCCCGTGCAGATCGTGCCGCTCGGCGCCAAGGACAGCGACATCGTCAACATGGCGGCGCTGGCGGCCTTTAACATCGGCGGGTGAGGCAGGGCGTCATGGTCGGGCTTGGCCCGACCATCTCGTCGAGGAGGCCGGCAAGAGATGCTCCGGTCAAGCCCGAGCATGACGCCGACCAGTTCACGAAGCCCGCTTCCTCCGCGTCCCGGCGGCCTTCTTCGCCGAGGCCGATCGTTCCGACGGGGGGCGGGCGGCGGCTGCCTTGCCGCCGAGCTTTCCACCGCGCTTCGACGAGACCTTGGTGTCGGGCTTGCCCCGGCCGGAGCCGGACAGGTTGCCGCCGCCGCTCTCCTTGTTGACGGTGGCCCAGGCGCGCCTTTCCGCCTCTTCCTGGGCAACGCCGCGCTCCTCGTAGCTCTTCTCGATATGCTCGGCCTTGCGCTTCTGCTTGTCGGTGTAGGTCGACTTGTCGCCGCGCGGCATGGTCGCCTCCTGGGCTGGGTCCTTTGCGGTCGAACGCTGGCCGCGCCGACGCAGTTCCCGTTCATTTCGAGTTCATTCGGTACCAGCCAGCCTGTCCCCAGTGCCGCAGAAGCGGCCGGAGGGGGATCATCGGAAATCGTGCAGGCGCGCAGCGAGACGCCGGGCGTGATGATGGCTGCGCCGAGCGACCGGCAGGTCGCACTGCGCTTTGCGCAGCTGACGGGCGGTTTCTGGCGCGGTCAGAGTGCCCGCCGCGCCTGGTTCTGGTCGCTGCTGCTGGCCGCCGCGATCATCCTCTCCGTCTTCGCGAACGTCACCGTCAACCGCTGGAACGGCTGGTTCTTTGACGCGCTCGAGAAGCGCGACAGCGAGAGCGCGCTGGTCGCGATGGCGGTCTTTCCGGTGCTGGTGCTGGTCGTTGCCGGGCTCGGCGTCGTCATCCTGGTCTCGCGCGAGACTTTCCAGGTGCATTGGCGCCAGTGGGTCACGGCGAAGCTCGCCGATAGCTGGGTCGGCCAGCGTCGCTTCTTCCGGCTCAGCCTCTCCGGCTACGAGCCTGCCAATCCCGAATATCGCATCGCCGACGATGTCCGCTGGGCGACCGAGCCTGTGGTCGATTTCGCCATCGGGCTGCTCTCGGCGGTCATCACCATCATCACCTTCATCGAAATCCTCTGGGAGATCGGCGGCGCGTTGACGTTGCGGATCGGTGGCGCGCCGATCGTCATCCCGGCCTATCTGGTGCTGGCCGCGATCGTCTACGCAGTCCTGGTCTCGGCACTCGTCACCTTCGTCGGCCGCCGGCTGCCCAGCCTGATCGCGGCGCGCAACGAGGGCGAGGCGCGCCTGCGCTTCTCGCTGATGCGCATCCGCGATCATGGCGAGACGATTGCGCTTTCGCGCACCGAGGCTGGCGAGCGTCGCGCCGTGGCGCGCACCTATGACAGCCTGGTCGGGCGTTGGCTCGCGATGATCCGACAGCGTGGCCGCCTCACCTGGATCACCAATGGCAGCGGCGCGCTCGTGCCGGTGGTGCCGCTGCTGCTTGCCGCGCCGAAATATCTCTCCGGCGAGATGTCGCTCGGCGGTGTCGTCCAGGTCGCGGCGGCCTTCGTCGCCGTCCAGAACGCCTTCAACTGGGTGCTCGACAACTTCATGCGCATCGCCGAGTGGCTCGCGGCGGCGCGACGGGTCAACGAACTGGCCGATGCGCTGGAGCGCGTCGATGGCGAGCCGCCTGGCGAGCATCTCGCGCTTTCTCCCAGCCATGCCGGCCTGCTGCGCCTCGACGAGATCACCTTGATCGACCGCGACGGGCGCACGCTGGTCGCGGATATCTCCTGTTCCGTGCCGCGAGGCGCGACGCTTCACGTCTCCGGCGAACTCGGCCTCGGCAAGGCGGCGCTGATCCAGGCGGTCGCTGGGCTCTGGCCCTGGGGCCGCGGCGCGATCATGGTGCCGCAAGGAGCCTTCGTGACAGCCGTTCCGCAGAAGCTGCATCTTTCGGAAGGCACTTTACGCGCGGTTCTGGAGACCGGCAGGGCGGTCCCGGAGGAGCAGTTGGAGAGCGCGCTGCGCCGCTACGGGCTGTCCGGCCTCGCGCCTTTGCTCGACGAGAGCCGCGATTGGGACAAGGAGCTGGCGACGGGCGACCGCCAGCGTCTGGCTCTGGCCCGCGCCGAGCTTGAGCAACCCGACATCATCCTGCTCGACGAGGCGACCAGCGCGTTCGACACCGATGCTGCGCTCGAACTCCTCGGTGAACTGCGGGCGGCGCGGCCGGATGCGATCATCATCGCCTTCGGGCAGGGCGCGGGCTTCGTCGAAGCCGCGAGCCACCGGCTGCTGCTCAAACGCGCCGGCGGCGTGGTGCGCATGGCGCGCCAGCCGGGGGCGGAACCATCCCCCGTGTCCATCGCACAACCCGTTCCGGCCGAACCGGCCGAATGATCATCATCTTGTCCAGGAGCCGACTGTCATGACCGCCGCGACGATGAACATCTGGGACGTCTATTGGGGCCTGCGCGTCGAGCAGTGCCCCTGCGACGTGCACTTCGTCGAATGGCTCGAGGAAGAAGGGCTTTCCGGCAAGCGGATCTACCATTTTGGCACTGGCGGCCACCATTATGTCGGCATCCGCTGCGCAGAACCCGAGCTCGACTGCACCGTGCTTGGGATCACCGCCTCGCCGAAGGAGTACGACGCCTTCGTCAAGCTTGCGACCGGCAACCCGACGATCACCAAGACCTACAGCGCCTATTTCGGCGACATCTACACCAGCAATGCGAAGCTGCTGCCGCACTTCGACATCGTCACGCTGTTCCACGCCTGCGAGTTCCGGACCGAGGCTAACGATGCCTATGGCGCGTTGACGGACCGCGAGGTGATCGATCTCTTCACGGCCCAGACCGATGTCGGCGGCTATCTCCTGTTTTACACCGGCTCGTTCGCCTATGCGACGGCCGAGCCGATCATTGCCGATTGGGCGGCGACGGCGCAGGTCGACGAGGTCGCGAGCTTCAAGACGCTGCGCATCTTCCGCAAGACGGGCTGAGCGAGGCCAGGCCGGGCGCGCACTGCGCCGGGCTCATGGCGTGCATTCGTCGCGCCGTGGCGCCTTGTGCATTGGCTGGGAGGCGCTATGTCTGCGGCCGGGGCCGTCTGACGCCTCACGCCCGCAATCGGCGCCGCTGGCCTTACGCCTCCTGCGCGAAACCGACCATGAGTGCGTATGTCGTTCGGCCAGCCAGAGCCAGGAATGCCCGCGCGCAAGCGCAGCCGCTGGTGGTGGCTCGGGCCGCTCGCCAGCATCGTTATCTTCAGCGCCTCGCTCGTCGTCCTCTGGTTTATCATCCAGGAGATCGAGCCGGGCGAGCTCGCTGGCGCCTTTGCCAATGCCAGCCTGCGTCAGCTCGGGCTCGCCTGCGGCTTCACCGCACTGAGCTATCTGCTTCTCACCGGCTATGATGCGCTGGCGCTGAGGCGGCTTGGCCTGTCGATCCCCTACCGGACGACCGCGCTCGCCTCCTTCACCAGCTATTCGGTGTCCTTCACGCTCGGCTTTCCGATCGTGACTGGCGGTACCGTGCGCTACTGGATCTATTCGCCCAAGGGCGTGCGCGCTTCCGAAGTCGCGAGCCTGACGGTCATTGCCGGGCTGACGTTCTGGCTGGGGCTGGGTGCGATCCTTTGCGCGAGCCTGTTCTACGCCACGCAATCGGTGGCGATGCTGGCGCGTACCTCGCCGCTGGTCGTACAGGCGGTCGGTGCCGGTGTGGCGATCGGCACGCTCGGTTACCTCGCCTGGATCGCGAGCGGCGAGCGCACCATCCGCGTGCGCGGGTGGAACCTGCCGCTGCCGGGGCTTGCCATCACGCTCGGCCAGATGTTCCTCGGCGCGGCCGAGGTCTGCGCCGCGGCGGCCGTGCTGTTCGTGCTGCTGCCCGGAGGGCACAACATCGACTATCCGAGCTTCCTGGCCGTCTATGTCTTCGCCTGCCTCGTCGGTATCGCCAGCCATGCGCCGGGCGGCCTTGGAGTCTTCGAGGCGACGATGCTGGTCGCGCTGAGCCGCCTGCCCTTCGAGCACGTCCTCGGCGCGCTGCTGATCTTCCGGATTATCTACTACATCCTGCCCTTCATCCTGGCGCTGGTGCTGCTGGCGCTGAACGAGATGATCAGGCGCATCAGGCGGCATGAAATCTGAGAGCGCGGCTGCGCGCTACTTCAGGGCGACCACGATCAGCAGGAACATCAGCACCAGGGCGATCTGCTTGAGGCTCCAGTTGATCCGGCCGAGCTGATCGGCGGTCGCCTCCAACGGTTCTTCCTCGGTGGCCGTTTCAGGCACCTCGGCCGCGGGCGCGCGCCGCCAATCCAGCGTCTCGACCAGTCCGCGTGCCGGCGCGCTGCTGCGCCCATCAGCCTCCAGTCCGAGATGCCAGGCGACCGGCAGCCCGGGAAGGGCTTCGCGCTGGCTCTCGCGCACCCACAGGCTGGTCGTGGCGGAGAGAGTGAGAATCTGCGCTGCTCCCGACAGGATATCCTGCTTCAGCGCGTCGAACGCGGCTGAGGGCGCAAGCATCTCGGCGCGGAAGCCGCCGGCCTCGCCCTCGCTTTCATCGAAGCCGAGAACCAGCAGGATGCGCCCGTCTTCGCCCGCGGCCAGGGGGCGGATGGTCAGCGCGATCTCGCCGGCTTCTCCGGCCATGCCGGCCCGGTGCAGGCTGTCGCCGGCAAGCGTGGCTCGCCCAAGGATCTTCGTGGTCTCGTCGAGACGCCCGTCACGGCGGGTGAAACCGCGGGCGAGGCCGAGGTCGCTGGCGGTGAGGCGCAGGTGCCGGCCGAGGCCTTGCACGAAGCGCTCCGAAACACCGTCGATGGTCATCACGCCCTGGGTGATGGCGACCTGCCGGATCCCGCCCTTCTCGACCATCGAATCCCCGCCCCGTTCCAGCCCGGCACGATAGCAGCTCGACCGCGCCAGACGAAGCCGATGATCCGCAGGCTCTTGGCCGGGGTCCGTGTGCCCCGCGGCGCGCCGCTCGCCGAACGCATGGCGAGCCCCGGCCAGACCGGGTTGTCATGCATTTCGCCAGGCCCTAGAGCAGCAGGCAGGGGTTTGCCATCACCCACGTCCGCCGGCCGGCGAGCGCGACTCCAGACAGGCTGCCATGAACGACGCCTCCCATCCTGCCGGGTCCCGCCACGGCATGCGCTTCCGTTCCTTCGTGGCGCTGATGGCCGCGCTGATGGCGGCGAACGCGCTTGCGATCGATTCGATGCTGCCGGCACTGCCGCAGATGGCCGATGCGCTCGGCATCGCCGAAGCGAACGAGCGGCAATGGATCATCACCGCCTATCTGCTCGGCTTCGGCACCGCCCAGATCGTGTATGGCACGCTGTCGGACCGCTTCGGCCGCAGGCCCGTGCTGCTGTTCGGCCTTGTCGTCTATGTCGCGGCCAGCATCGCGGCCGCCTTTGCTGGCTCTTTCGAGGCCATGATGGTGGCCCGCGTCATCCAGGGCGTCGGTGCCGCGGCCACGCGCGTGCTGGTCGTCTCGATCGTGCGCGACTGCTACTCCGGCCGCGACATGGCCCGCGTCATGTCGCTGGCGATGATCGTCTTCCTGGCGGTGCCGATCCTGGCGCCCTCGATCGGACAGGCGATCCTGCTCGTCGCGCCCTGGCGCTGGATCTTCGGCGGGCTGGCGACCTTCGGCGCGCTGGTGATGCTCTGGGTCGTGCGTAGCCTGCCGGAGACGCAAGATCCCGAGGATCGCAAGCCGATCGAGGTCGCGACCGTCGTCGCCGCCTTCCGCACAACTCTGACGACGCGGCTCGCCGTCGGTTACATGCTGGCGATGGCCTTCGTGCTCGGCGGGCTCTTCGGCTTCATCAACTCGGCGCAGCAGGTCTTCGTCGATGTCTTCCATGCACCGGAATGGTTCACGACGATCTTCGCCTTGATCGCGATGGGCATGGCGGTGGCCTCGCTGGTCAATTCGCGGATCGTCGTCAGACTCGGCATGCGCCGGGTCTCGCATGGCGCGCTACTGGCCTATATCGCGCTGACCGGGACACATGCGCTGCTGGCTCTGTCCGGCCATGAATCGCTCTGGAGCTTCGCCCTCTTCCAGGCGGGCGCGATGTTCTGCTTCGGGCTGGTCGCGCCCAATTTCGGCGCCATGGCGATGGACCCGCTCGGCCATGTCGCCGGCACGGCATCCTCGGTGCAGGGCTTCGTCACCACGGTCGGCGGCGCTCTGCTGGGCTTCTTTATCGGGCAGCATTTCGACGGCACGGTCGTCCCGATCACGCTGGGCTTCGCGCTTTGCGGGTTGGTGGCGTTGGGGATCGTGCTGGTGGCGGAGAAGGGCCGGCTGTTCTGCCCGGCCGCCGGGCGCAGCTAGCGAGCGCCGTCAGGAGGGAGATGTGCCTTGCGGGGGCCGGGCTTGAGCCGGATGGCTCTGCCTGGAGCCTGGAGGGGCAGGGCCCTCGACCGCCGCCATCTGGGCGACGGGCATGCCGGGAATCGTCTTCAGTCCGGATAGATCGATAGAGATTCGCATTGGCTCGGGAAGCGACGCCGCCGATCGGCCTCCCGTCTAGGTATCAGATCAGGCCGTCTTGAGATTGACCGCCGAGGACTTGCCGGTCTTGCGATCGGCCTCGAGATCGTAGCTGATCTTCTGACCTTCGTTCAGGCCGCGCATGCCCGAGCGCTCGACGGCGCTGATATGCACGAAGACATCGCTGCCGCCCTGGTCAGGCGTGATGAATCCGTAGCCCTTGGTCTCGTTGAACCACTTTACGGTACCCGTGCTCACGTGCTGTTCCCTCAGTCTCAGTTCAGGTCGGCTCATGCCGCCCGGCCCTACTCTATGGGGCAATTCGCCTAGGTTGCAATGACGCGCCGCACAACGGCTGGTTCTACCGCCCTTCGACATGCCGCCTGAGCAACGCTGGTCGCGAACAGGGGCCTTGCTCCGCGGCGCGGCGTCCCGCATGAACGGCGGCGAAAGCGCTGTCGCAGGAGAACCGCCGCCATGACGAATTATGTGATCGACCCACCGGCCGTCACGGCCGTCCCGGTGGCGGGCGGCGGGTTCTTCCCGGTGCGACGCGTCTTCTGCGTCGGCCGCAACTACGCCGAGCATACCCGCGAGATGGGCGGCGACCCTGATCGCGAGGAGCCGTTCTTCTTCACGAAGCCCGCCGACGCGCTGCTGATCAACGGCGCCGACATGCCCTATCCGACGAAGACGAACGACCTGCACCACGAGATGGAGCTGGTCGTGGCGATCGGCACCGGCGGCAAGGACATCGCCGAAGCCGATGCGCTGAGCCATGTCTATGGCTATGCCGCCGGCCTCGACATGACGCGGCGCGATCTGCAGGCCGCCGCCAAGAAGGCCGGTCGGCCCTGGGACATGGCCAAGGGCTTCGATTTCTCCGGGCCGGTCGGCGAGATCGCCCATGCCAGCCATATCGGGCATCCCAGCGCCGGCAAGATCGAACTCGTCGTCAACGGCGTGCCGCGCCAGAGTTCGGATCTCGCCAAGCAGATCTGGAACGTGCCGGAGACGATTGCCTATCTCTCGGGGCTGGTCGAACTCGCACCGGGCGACCTGATCTTCACGGGCACGCCCGAGGGCGTCGCCGCCGTGGTTCGCGGCGACGTGCTCGAAGGCGAGATCGCCGGCGTCGGAACGGTTCGGACCCGCATCGTCTAGTCTCGCGAACCTCTCTGTCACCCCGGGTCCCCGCTTCGCTGCATCGGGGTGACGGGGAGGCCGTCATCAGCGTCAATTCCCCCGAAGTTGGACTAAGACATGACCGTGACCCTCACCCCCGACGCCTCTGGCGTCTTCCCGATCGCGCCGACCCCGTTCAATCCGGACGGCACGCTCGACTGGGCCTCCACCGAGAAGCTCTTCGCCTTCTATGACGAGATCGGCTCGGATGGCACGACGGTGCTGGGCATCATGGGCGAGGCGCCCAAGCTTGAGCCCGAGGAGTCGCTTGGCATCGTCAAGCGCGCCGTCGCCGGCATGCCCGGCAAGCCGGTCATCGTCGGGGTCTCGGCGCCGGGCTTCGCTGCGATGCGGACGCTCGCGCGTGAGTCGATGGAACTCGGCGCCGCCGCGGTGATGATCGCGCCGCCGCCATCCTTGCGCACCGACGACCAGATCACCGGTTACTACGCGCAGGCCGTCGAGGCGATCGGGACCGACATCCCCTTCGTGATCCAGGACTACCCGCTGACGCTCTCGGTGATCATGACCCCGGCTGTGATCCGCAAGATCGTCACCGACAACCCGTCTTGCGTGATGCTGAAACATGAGGACTGGCCGGGGCTTGAGAAGATCTCGGCCCTGCGCAAGTTCCAGGCGGACGGTTCGCTGCGGCCGATCTCGATCCTGACCGGCAATGGCGGGCTCTTCCTCGATTTCGAGATGGAGCGCGGCGCGGACGGCGCGATGACCGGCTATGCCTTCCCGGAACTGCTGATCGATGTCGTCAAGCTGCAGAAGGCCGGCAAGCGCGACGAGGCGCATGACATCTTCGACGCGCATCTGCCGCTGATGCGCTACGAGCAGCAGCAGGGCGTCGGCCTCGCCGTCCGCAAATACACGCTGATGAAGCGCGGCATCCTGAAGAGCGACGCCCAGCGCAAGCCGGGCTCGGCAGTCACCGCCGCGGCTAAGGCCGAGGTCGATTACCTGCTGGCGCGCGTCGCGAAAGTCGATCCGCGCGCGAAGATCTGAGCGTGACGTCATTCTCGGGCGCCGCGCAGCGGTGACCCGAGAATCTCATCCCTAAGATGCTCGGGGCAGGCCCGAGCATGACGATTGCGGGCTTCAGTGCCCCTTGTGGGCGCCCTGGTCGCTGCTGCCGCGGGCGCCGACGGCCTCGACCTTGAACTCGACCTCGACAGGGCCGGCCTTCTCGAAGGTCAGGGTGCCCTTGACGCCCTCGCCCTGCTTCAGCGGCTGCTTCAGTTCCAAGAACATGATGTGGTAGCCGCCGGGCTTGAACTCGACCTTGCTCCCTGGTGCGATCGCGACGCCGCTCTCGAGCAGGCGCATCGTCATCACGCCGTTGTTCACCGCCATTTCGTGGATTTCGGCGCGCCCGGAGATGGCCGGAGCCGAGATCGAGACGAGACGATCGGCGCTCGTGCCGGTATTCTCGATTGTCAGATAGCCGCCGCCGACCTTGGCGCCACCTGGCGTGGCGCGGCTCCAGGGATGGTCGATCTTGAGCGCGCCGGCCTTGTAGTCATGGGCGAGCGCGGCTCCGCCTAGCGACAGGGAGATCGCAAGCGCGGCGAGAATGGACTTGGTCATGGCATGTCCTGATCGGATTGGCAGCGCTGTCGCGCTTTGAGAGGGCGGATGCGCGGCGGTCGATTTCGCTCGCGCAGTCACGCAGAAACAGAGGATTCGGATCAAGCGGCCCAAGCGATCGGCGGGGCTCGCGCCGGAGGCAGCCTCAAGCTCGGCGAAGGCGCTGTCCGTTCCACCGGTGGGCGTTTCGCGAGGAGCGCGACCGGCTCCCTGGCGATACCGGCCGGGGCTAGCGGGACCGGAGAGGCCAGCACCGGGTTCAGCGGGCAGCCCTTGCAATGAGTGGGCTCGCCAGCCGGCTCCGGGACCGGCGTGGAGGCCTCCTGCGCCGGCAGCGGCAGGCCAGAGCAGAGGATCGCGCCGTCGAGGAAGCCATGTGCCGCCGCCGGCGCAGGCGCCAGCCCGGAAGCCAGCATCGTCAGCGCATAGGCGACCGCGAGCCAGGCTCCGAGCGCGGAGCGGCGCAAGCGTCCCAACAGAGGCATCCTGACGGTCATGCCGGGAGATGGCGCTCCACCCGCTCTGGCGTCAAGCCGCGACGGTGCCGCAGGTTGATGCGGTGCAAGCGGAGAATGATTTTCTCCCGCGCGGCTGTCTCTCGGTAATCCCATCTCGATCAGATCGTTTCTTTAAAAGAACGATCGAGTTGACAAAAAGGACATGAGGCTGCATCTTGCATTCTGTCATCCGGCGCTGCCGGAAGGCCGCGGGGATTTGAGCGAGCAGCTTGCGCCGCGTCACCAAACGCTAAAGCGCCACGACGTGGTCGTGGGCTCCAGTCGATAGGAGACGAACATGACCGACGCGACCCTTCGCCGAACCTCCTCGCGCCCTCAGGGCGGCGCCTGTTGTTGTCGACTCTGATCCAGGCCTGGAAGCCGCGCTGACACGGCTTCGCAAACCAGTCTCATCGGATGTCCACAGGCGCCGCGTGGCGCGGCGGGAGCGCAGTCATGACCACATTCCAGCAGGGCAGCGGCCGGCCAGTGCCGGGTCGGCAAGCCTATGTCATCGAGATCGGCGAGACCCAAGCGGGGCTCGTAAGCCGGCGCGGTGACGAACGCTACTTCACCTTCATCGCCGCCTCGTCCGTCTTCAATGCGATCGAGGGCCACCGCTTCGCCTCGCCGAGTGCAGCCGAGCTCGCGGCACGGCAACTCGCAGCACCGCGTCGCCACGACGCGACCCGACTGGCCGTCTGAGGCGTTGGCCGTGAGCCTGCTGTCTCATCTCTGGCATCGCCTGGTGGAGTGGTTCGCCAAGGCGGTGCTGGCGGGCGCGCCCGAACCGGATCATCGCCCGGCGCTTCTGGATGAAGAAGACGACGAGGCGCGCCGGACATCCATCCATGACGTGACGCTCGAACAGCTGGGCGTTGCCCATTGGTCCAGCCACGCCCATTTCTGAGGCCATGATGAACGCCCCCGTAAAGCCCGGCGCCTTCGAGGCCGGTATCGCAATTTCCGTGGCGCAAGCGCCGATCATCCGCTTCGAGCGGATCGGGAAGACCTATCCCGGCCGAGGCACGCAAGGCGCCGTTACGGCCCTGACGGGCATCGATCTCGACGTGCCAAAGGGCGCCGTCGTTGGCGTCATCGGCCGTTCGGGCGCCGGAAAGTCGACCCTGATCCGCCTCGTCAACGGGCTCGAGCAGGCGACCTCCGGGCGCCTCCTGATCGACGGCGAGGATGTCACGAGCCTCACCGAGGCGGGATGGCGGACGCGTCGCCGCTCCACCGGCATGATCTTCCAGCATTTCAACCTGTTGTCCTCGCGCACGGTGTTCGACAATGTCGCGCTGCCGCTCGAGATCGCGGGGACGCCGAAGGCGGAGATTGAGGAGAAGGTCGCGCGCCTGCTCGATCTGGTCGGCCTTGCCGACAAGCGCGGGCGTTATCCGGCCGAGCTTTCCGGCGGCCAGAAGCAGCGCGTCGGCATTGCCCGTGCGCTGGCGACCGATCCGAAGGTCCTGCTCTGCGACGAGGCGACCTCGGCGCTCGACCCCGAGACGACGAAGTCGATCCTGGCCCTGCTGCAGCAGGTCAATCGCGATCTCGGCATCACCATCCTGCTGATCACCCACGAGATTCCGGTCATCAAGGAGATCTGCGACCGGGTGGCGGTGATCGAGGACGGCCGGATCGTCGAGGAGGGCGACGTCTTCTCGGTACTGACGCGCCCGCAGCACCCGACCACGGCGCGCTTCGTCGAGGCGGTCACCGGGGTCGAGCTGCCGGCCTATCTTGCTGGCCGCATCCGGGCACAGGCGAAGCCCGGCGACGACACCGTGCTGCGCATCACCTTCACCGGCGAGAATGCGACGGCGCCCGTCATCAGCCGGCTGTCCTCGACCATCGGCGTCGACGTCAACATCCTCGCGGGGCGCATCGATGCGATTGCGGGCAAGCCCTTCGGCAGCCTGCTGGTCTCGGTGCCGACGCGGGAGCCGGAACTGGCGGCCGTGCTCGGCGCGCTCAACAGCCTCGAACTCAAGGCGGAGGTCATCGGCCATGTTTCCTGAGATCATCTCGCCGCAGATCCTCGCGCTGATCCTGCAGGCCACGCTCGACACGCTCCAGATGGTCGCGGTTGCTGCCGGTCTCGGCACGCTTCTCGGCCTGCCGCTCGGCGTCTTCCTCGCCACGAGCAAGCGCGGCGAACTCTTCGCCGCGCCCGTCACCAACGCGGTGCTCGGCACGCTGGTCAACGCCACGCGCTCGACGCCCTTCATCATCCTCGTCGTCGCGATCATTCCCTTCACACGGTTGATCGCCGGCACTTCGATCGGCACCACCGCGGCGATCGTGCCGCTCACCGTGGCCGCCACCCCTTTCATCGCCCGCCTGATCGAGGGCGCCGTCCGCGAGGTCGACCAGGGCCTGGTCGAGGCCGCCCGCGCCATGGGCGCGACGCCGGTCCAGATCGTCCGCAAGGTACTGGTGCCCGAGGCGCTGCCGGCCATCGCGCTCGGCCTGACGCTCGCCATCGTCAGCCTGATCGGCTTCTCGGCCATGGTCGGCGCGGTCGGCGGCGGCGGGCTCGGCGATCTCGGTATCCGCTACGGCTACCAGCGCTTTATGCCCGAGGTCATGGCCGCCGTCGTCGCCGTCCTGATCGTACTGGTCCAGACCGTCCAGACCATCGGTGACCATCTCGCCCGCCGTCTCAACAAGCGCCTGCGCCACGCCTGAGCCAACCGCTTCCCGTCCTGTTCATCATCCCGACTGCCTGAAGGAATAGCATCAATGTCCAGCATCACCCGCCGCGCCGCGCTCGCCGCCTCGGCTGCCCTCGCGCTGACCCTGTCCATTCCCGCCCTCGCCCAGACCACGCAGGTCGTCCGCATTGGCGTCTCGCCCGGTCCGCATGCCGAGATCCTGGAGAAGGTGAAGCCGCTCCTCGCCCAGAAGGGCATCGACCTCAAGATCATCGAGTTCTCCGACTACGTCGTGCCGAACCAGGCGCTCGATGCCGGCGAGCTGGAGGCGAACTCCTTCCAGAACAAGCCTTATCTCGACAATCAGGTGAAGGATCGCGGCTTCAAGATCGAGAGCGTCGGGCTGACCGTGAACTTCCCGCTCGGCATCTACTCCGCGAAATACAAGAGCTGGGCCGATGTGCCTGACGGCTCCTCGGTCGCGATCCAGAACGATCCGACCAATGGCGGGCGTGCGCTCCTGCTCCTGCAGGACAAGGGCGTGATCAAGCTGAAGGACGGCGTCGGCTTCAAGCCCAGCCCGGCCGACATCGTCGCCAACCCGAAGAAGCTGAAGATCATCGAGGTCGAGGCGGCCCAGACGCCGCGCACTTTGGCCGATGTCGCCGCTGCCGCGATCAACACCAACTACGCCGTGGACGCCAAGATCGAGCCGACCTCGGCGATCCTGCGCGAGGACCCGAAGGGCCCCTATGTCAACCTGATCGCCGTGCGAACGGCTGACAAGGACAAGCCTTGGGTCAAGACGCTGGTCGAGACCTACCAGACGCCCGAGATCAAGGCCTTCGTCGCCGAGCGCTTCAAGGGCAACGTCCTCGCCGGCTGGTAATCTTTCCTCCCCACCTGGCCTCATCGCGGTCAGGCGACTGCCCCGGATGCGAAGCGCATCCGGGGCTTTTTCTTCGTCGCGTCATGGTCGGGCTTGACCCGACCATCTTCCGCGGCTGCATCAGTTCGGCAACTTCCCGAAGGCGAAGAACTGCGTCTCGCCCGAGGAATCATCGACACCGTCATTGTCGGTGACGACGAACAGGTTGCCGTCCTTGTCGACCGTCATGCCCTCGACCTTGTCGAGGCCGTAGCCGCCGACCGCCATCAGGTCCGGCGTCAGGTCGCGCAGCAGCTTCTTCTCGACGGTCGGGATCGTGGCGGAGCCCAGAGCGGCCGGGGTCAGGCCTTTGACCGAGAAGGTCGCGAGCGTCTTCACCGCCTTCGCGCCGAAGAGGTTGTCGCGCTCGATCACGGCGAAGGTGTCGTTGCCGAGATAGGTCAGCTCGGACAGGCCCATCCAGGCACCGGCTGCCGGCGTGCTAAGCGGGTAATGCAGGGCGCCCCAGCTCTTCGTCGAAGGCTTGTAGGCCAGGATCTTGGTCTTGCCCTTGGGATCGTCCTTCCACTCGCGCTGAACGGCGAGCCAGACGGTCTCGTCCGCGCCGGTGCCCGTGACGGCGACGCCCTCGAAGCCGAAGCGCGTCGCGTGCTTGGCCAGTTCTTCGGGGAGAAGGATCTCCTCCTCGACCTCGCCCTTGGCCGAGACCCGCAGCAGGATGTTCTGCGTCGGCTTGTCCTTGATCTCGGGATTGCCCTCGGAGGCCAGCCAGAACCCGCCGCCGCTGCGGTTCGCGATCGCCTCGACATCATAGGAGGCCGGCTTGCCGTCCTTGGTCAGCGTGATCTCGCCGACGATCCGGGCGGGCTTCTGAGTGGCGTCGATCTCGAGGATACGGGACGGCGTGTAGGCGCTGTCGGTGACGGCGTGCAACCGGCTGGCGGTCGTGGCGTGAGCAGCGAGGCCCGATAGGGCGCCCCAGCCGATCGGCGCACCACCGACCTCGACTGACGCGATCGTCGGATAGGCGGCAGGCCGCTCGGAGCGCTCATAGATCGTCACGACCGAGCGGGCTCCGCCCTTCTCGCCGACATCGGTCTCGGAAGCGGAGACGAAGAGATTGCGCTGCGGGATCGCGAGCAGGCCCTCGGGTCCGATGCCGCCCGGCAGGGCCTGAAGGTAGCGCGGCGCGCGGCCCGGTCCCTCGTCCTTGTAGACCAGCACCAGCGAGGCCCGCTCGAGCCCGACGAAGATCAGCCTGTCATTGCCGTAAGTGCCGACCTCGATGCCTTCCGGCTCGCTGCCCTTGGCGGCCGAGCGGCGCTCCGGATAGTGGCCGAGCTGGATCGCGAGCCGATCGACGGTGTTGCCGGAATCGAACTCGATCGTGCCGTCCTTGCGGAAGATCGTGAAGCCGCGCGAGCCGCCCTTCCAGTCGCCCTCATTGGCGGTGACGAAGCGGTCATTGTCGAGCCAGCGCACGGCGTCGGGCTCGCGCGCGACGCCCTTGAGTTCCTCGACCGGCTTGATCTGGCCGTCACGGGTCTTGTCGATGCCGGTAAGATCGGCCGTGCCAGCCGGAAAATGCGTCACCAGCTTGCCTGTCTTCGTGTCGATGATGGCGAGGTGGTTGTTCTCCTGCAGCGTCACGACGGCGAGCCCGTCCAGGTTGACGTCGACGAATTCCGGTTCCGGATCCGTCGGCTCGACCGCGGCGATGCCTGTCAGGTCGACGACCTGGCGCGAGGCGCAGTCGATCGCGCCGTCCTTGATCCCGATCAGCGTCAGGTTGCCGCCCGGCAGCTGGGGCAGCGCGCCCTTGTTGAGCTTCTCGTCGCGCTCGTTCTCGATCGCGATGACGATCTTCGTCTTGTCCTTGCTGAGCGTGACGGAATCCGGCTGGCCGCCGAGATCGCAGGTTGCCACGACCTGCTTGCTCTTCAGGTCGACGGTGGCGAGATGGCCGGCCGGTTCCTTGAAATTGTCCCCGGAGGTGACGACGGCGACGAAGGCCTTGTCGCCGAGGATCGTGACGGAGGTCGACTCGCCGCCGAGTGGCACGAAGCCGGCGGACTTCGGCGCTTGTGCCGTCGTGATGTCGACGAGGCCGAGCGCCTTCTGCTCGGCGTCCGTATAGGCCAGCAGGGTGCCGTCCTCGGTCGCGGCGATGATCTCCGCGACGGTCTTCTTCGATGCGTCCCGATCCGCCGGCAGGTTCAGCGGGACCTGAAAGGTGGCGATGCGGTTGAACGTCGGCTCGGCAAGCGCGGTGCCGCCGAGCAGAACGGTCGCTAGGGCGGCGAGAACGAAGGGATTGCGCATGGGACGGTCCTGTCCGGCTGGAGAGTGAAACAGCAGGTTGACCGGCTAGTGAGTGTGGATGACAGTTTCGTGACGTTCCGTCATCGGGCTCCGGATCGCCGTGCCCCGCTCGCTGCGAGAGGGCACGGCATCGGGTCCTTCGGGATCATTGCGCAGCGGTGGCGACGCCCGCCGCCGAGGCCGAACGCTTCAGCCCGATCACCTCGAGTTCGGTCACCAGGGCGACAGCCGCCGCCTGCGTCAGCACGAAGGCGATACCGAGACCCGTCGGGGCGAACCAGCCGGCGAGCAGGATGGCGACACTGTCGGCGATCCAGAGCAGGTTGACGCCGATGACAGCGAACACCGCGAGGCGATGCAGCGTTTCGCGGCTGGCGAACCAGGCCAGAAGGGCGGCGCAGGGCAGGAGCACGAGCCCGGCACCCCGCAGAAGTCCTTCAGGCAGGCCGAACACGCCAGCGAGCGGACCGGCGGCGAACGAGAGCAGCAGGCCCATGGCGGCGCAGGCGGCGGCATCGAGGGCAAGAGCGGTCCGCAGGAAGCGCGAGGACTGGATCATGGACATGGAAGGTCTCCTTGGCTGGGAGGCTGCCGAAAGGCGCCTCGTTGTCGATGGAGGCCATGCTGACGGGATCGGGTCCGACGGTCGATTAAGCGGGAGGTAATTGGAGCAGGTCCGCCCGCCAGCTAGGTTCGTCTGCATGAACAGGCATCATCAACCGACCATCGGTCATCTCATTCGCGACTGGCGTCAGCTGCGCCGGCTCAGCCAACTCGACCTCGCGCTTGAGGCCGAGATCTCGCAGAAGCATCTCTCCTTCGTCGAGAGCGGCCGCTCGCAGCCGAGCCGCGACATGGTCCTGCTGCTGGCCGAGCATCTCGGCGTGCCCCTGCGCGAGCGCAACGCCCTGCTGCTCGCCGCCGGCTATGCCCCGGTCTATCTGGAGCGTGCGCTGGAGGACCCCGGCCTGCAGGCCGCGAAATCGGCAATTGACCTGGTCTTGCAAGGACACGAGCCCTATCCGGCTCTCGCCGTGGACCGGCATTGGACCTTGCTTGCGGCCAATGCCGCCGTCGGCCGGCTGCTCGGTCTCGTCACCGACCCCGACCTGCTGCGCCCGCCTGTCAACGTGCTCAGGCTGTCGCTGCATCCCGAAGGCCTGGCGTCGGCGATCGCCAATCTGGAGGAATGGCGCTCGCATCTCGTCGCGCGCCTGCGCCAGCAGGTCAGGACGACGGCGGACCCAGTGCTCGCGGATCTGCTGGCCGAGCTTCTGGCCTATCCCGTCCCGGGTTCGCGCAACGGGAGGGGGCATGGGGCCGGGCCCGCGGACGAGCCGGCCATCGTCGTGCCGCTGCGGCTGCGGGTTGGCGAGGCAACGCTGTCCTTCATCTCGACGACCACGGTCTTCGGCACGCCCGTCGACATCACCCTGTCGGAGCTGGCGCTGGAGACATTCTTTCCTGCCGACGCCATGACGGCTGGCGCGCTGCGCGCGATGGCGGAAGGCGCGGCGCAGGCTGCCGGCACCTAGAAAAATTCTTTTGGAACCTTCCGCAGCCCCACCGGTTACCTCGTCACAAGCCGCGAGGCGGTACGGAATTCATCAGAAGGATCAAGATGATGGGCGCCACCATGGACAAGGTCAAGGGTCTCGCTAACGAGGCCGCCGGCAACGTCAAGCAGGCTGCCGGCAAGGCGCTGAACAAGCCCGAGCTCGAGGCCGAAGGCTTCGCTCAGGAGCGCAAGGGCGAGGCCCAGCAGGCGCTCGGCAAGGGCAAGGAAGCGATCAAGAAAGTGGTCGACAAGGCCTGATCTCGATCAGAGCCTGACCAAGAACGGGCCGCCGTGAGGCGGCCCGTTTTTTCGTGCTCAGGCGGCGCCGCCGATGCCGCCGAGGAAGTCCTTCACGCGGCCGAAGAAGCCGGCGGATTCCGGATGCGTCGCGCCGGAGCTCTCGCGCTCGAATTCCTGCAGCAGCTCGCGCTGGCGGGCGGTCAGCTTCTGCGGCGTCTCGACCACGACCTGGATGTAGAGATCGCCGACATCGCGCGAGCGCAGCACGCTCATGCCCTTGCCCTTCAGGCGGAACTGCTTGCCGGTCTGCGTGCCCTCGGGGATCTTCACCCGCGCCTGCTCGCCGGTCAGCGTCGGCACTTCGATCTCCCCGCCGAGCGCGGCCGAGGTCAGCCCGAGCGGTACGCGGCAGAACAGGTCGGCTCCGTCGCGCTGGAAGATGGCGTGCGGCTTGATCGACAGGAAGATGTAGAGATCGCCCGCCGGGCCGCCGCGTAAGCCGGCCTCGCCCTCGCCGGCGAGCCGGATCCGCGTGCCGTCCTCGACACCGGCCGGGATGTTGACCGAAAGCGTGCGCTCGCGCGTGACGCGACCGGCGCCCTGGCAGTTCTTGCAGGGGTCGTCGATGATCTCGCCGCGGCCCGAGCAGGTCGGGCAGGTCCGCTCGACCGAGAAGAAGCCCTGATTGGCGCGCACCTTGCCGTGGCCGCCGCACGTCGGGCATTGCCGCGACTTGGAGCCGGGCTTGGCGCCGGTGCCGGAGCAGACTTCGCAGGCGATCGAGGTCGGCACGCGGATCGAGGCGTTCTTGCCTGCGAAGGCGTCTTCGAGGCCGATTTCGAGGTTGTAGCGCAGGTCGGCGCCGCGCTCGCGGCCGTTGGCACTGCGAGGCCCCCCGCGCCGCGCATCGCCGAAGAAGGAATCGAAGATGTCCGACATGAAGTCGGAGAAATCGGGGTTGCCGCCGCCACCGCCGCCATTCTCGAACGCCTGGTGGCCATAGCGGTCATAGGCGCCGCGCTTCTGGCCGTCCGAGAGTACCTGATAGGCCTCGTTCAGCTCCTTGAACTTGGCCTCGGCCGCCGTGTCGCCAGGATGGCGGTCGGGATGGCAGCCCATGGCGAGCTTGCGGAAGGCGCTCTTCAGCTCGGCGTCGCTGGCGGTCTTGGAGACGCCGAGGATTTCGTAATAGTCGCGCTTGGACATCAAACAGCGGCCCCTTCGTTCCCCGCCGCGTCAGTGCCGGGCCGGCCCGGCACATCCTCGCGGGAGAACGAGAATGTTGTCTTCACGACGCATTCCTTCAGCGCAATGGCCGGGTCAAGCCCGGCCATCACGTCGTCGTGGATGAAAGAGCGCGATCAGGCGCTCTTCTTCTTGTCACCCTTGTCGTCGCTGACGTCCTTGAAGTCGGCGTCGATCACGTCGTCTTCCTTCTTGGCGTCCGCGGCCGGCTCGCCATCCTCGGCCGTGGCTTCGGCCTGGCTGGCGGCATACATCGCCTCGCCCAGCTTCATCGAAGCCTGCATCACGTCCGTGGTGCGCGAGGTGATCGTCTCGGCATTGTCCTCGGCCAGCGCCGCCTTGAGCGCGTCGAGAGCCGTCTCGATCGCCGTCTTGTCGGCGGCGGAGACCTTGTCGCCATAGTCCTTCAGCGACTTCTCGGTCGAGTGGACCAGGCTTTCGCCCTGGTTCTTGGCCTCGACCAGCTCGCGGCGCTTCTTGTCCTCGGCGGCATTGGCTTCTGCGTCCTTGACCATCTTCTGGATGTCGGCGTCGGACAGCCCGCCCGAAGCCTGGATGCGGATCTGCTGCTCCTTGTTGGTGGCCTTGTCCTTCGCCGTCACCGAGACGATGCCGTTGGCGTCGATGTCGAAGGTCACCTCGATCTGCGGCATGCCGCGCGGGGACGGCGGAATGCCCATCAGGTCGAACTGGCCGAGCATCTTGTTGTCGGCCGCCATCTCGCGCTCGCCCTGGAAGACCCGGATCGTCACAGCCTGCTGATTGTCCTCGGCAGTCGAGAAGACCTGGCTCTTCTTGGTCGGGATCGTGGTGTTGCGGTCGATCAGGCGCGTGAACACGCCGCCGAGCGTCTCGATGCCGAGCGACAGCGGGGTCACGTCGAGCAGCAGCACGTCCTTGACGTCGCCCTGCAGCACGCCGGCCTGGATCGCGGCGCCGATGGCGACGACCTCGTCAGGATTGACGCCCTTGTGCGGCTCCTTGCCGAAGAACTGCTTCACGACCTCCTGAACCTTCGGCATGCGGGTCATGCCGCCGACCAGGACCACTTCGTCGATCTGGCCCGCCGACAGGCCGGCATCCTTGAGCGCCTTCTTGCAGGGCTCGATGGTGCGCTGGATCAGGTCGTCGACCAGGCTCTCGAATTTGGCGCGGGACAGCTTGATGGCGAGATGCTTCGGGCCCGAGGCATCGGCCGTGATGTAGGGCAGGTTGATTTCGGTCTGCGCGGCGCTGGAGAGCTCGATCTTGGCCTTCTCGGCAGCTTCCTTCAGGCGCTGGAGCGCGAGCTTGTCCTTCTTCAGGTCGATGCCCTGCTCGCGCTTGAACTCCTCCGCGAGATACTCGACCAGGCGCATGTCGAAGTCCTCGCCGCCGAGGAAGGTGTCGCCATTGGTCGACTTCACCTCGAAGACGCCGTCGCCGATCTCGAGGATCGAGACGTCGAAGGTGCCGCCGCCGAGGTCATAGACCGCGATCGTGCCGGCCTGCTTCTTGTCGAGGCCATAGGCCAGCGCCGCAGCGGTCGGCTCGTTGATGATGCGCAGCACCTCGAGGCCGGCGATCTTGCCGGCATCCTTGGTCGCCTGGCGCTGGGCGTCGTTGAAATAGGCCGGGACCGTGATGACGGCCTGGGTGACCGGCTGGCCGAGATAGGCCTCCGCCGTCTCCTTCATCTTGGTCAGGGTGAAGGCCGAGATCTGCGAGGGCGAATAGTCCTTGCCGTCGGCTTCGACCCAGGCGTCGCCGGTCGAGGCCTTCTTGATCTTGTAGGGGACGAGATGCATGTCCTTCTTCGTCATCGGATCCTCAAAGGTCCGACCGATCAAGCGCTTGATCGCGAAGAAGGTGCGCTCGGGATTGGTGACGGCCTGGCGCTTGGCCGGCTGGCCGACCAGACGTTCGCCGTCGTCGGTGATGGCGACGATCGACGGCGTGGTGCGCGCGCCTTCCGAGTTTTCGATGACTTTCGGCGTAGTGCCTTCCATGACCGCGACACAGGAGTTGGTCGTGCCGAGGTCGATACCAATGACTTTACCCATGGATGGGATCCCTTTCGATTGAGCAGATCGCCGGCCTGCAGCGCTTGGCGCCACCTGCCGGCCCATGGACCGGTTCGCCCCCACCTGTCGCGGCGAACGAAACCGGCATTCCACGTTTGACGGTCGTGAAACCGCCCCTTGGCGGCGTATATAGTGAGGGTGTTCCTGCCCTTGCAAGACAGGCGAGCCGATTAAGAATCCGCGCGCGCAAGGTTTCGCCCGTCATCGACGACGCTTGCGCGCTCTTGCATCGCATTGACGGCAAGTGTTGCGGATGTGCCCTTGCGCGGCGCGCCGCGACATTTCATGCAGAAGCGGTTGTTTCAGTTCCAAACTGGCCGCCTCGTGACCCGACGGACGCATCTTGCCCTCTGCCTCGCGCTGCTGGCCTTCGCCGGCGCGTCGCAGGCTGCGCTGGCCCAGCCGCTGCAACTGCCGGGCGCGCAGCCCTTCAATGCGCCTGGCACACAGCAGGCCGCGCCCACCTCGTCCATCGCGCCGGCGGCGCCGCGTGCCCCATCCATGCCGGCGATCAAGGTTGCCGGCGAGGATGCGATCGTCGGGCGTGTCCTGCGTCATAATGGTGGCCCCGGCGAGGCGGTCTTCGAGAAGACGTCGGCGGGCTTCGGCTTGAAGCTCACCGTCGACGGCTTCCAGTCGAGCAATCTGGTCGAGCCCTGTGCCGTGTCCTTCGGCGACGCGCCCGTGCCGGTGACGTCGCTCGGCCGGCCGGCCGGAGTGCCCCGCTACCGGCTCGAGGCGCCGATCTGCCCGATCGTCTTCGACGTGCTCGATGGCGCTTTCCTCGTGGTCGAGCCGGCGCAGCCCTGCGTCGTCGAGGCGGCCGCATGCCGGATCGATCCGCGTGGCCTCTGGGGGCCGGATGCGCGCACCCTGCCGGCGCGCGCCAAGGAGATCGAGGCCGCGCGCGGCGCAGCCGAGCGCGCCGTTCGCGAAGGCTATCGCACCTTGACCGCCAAGGCCGATGCGGTCGACCAACGCGCGATCGCACGTGAGCAGGCCGGCTTTTCGGCCGAGCGCGAGCTGATCTGCCGGGCCTTCCAGCGCGAAGGCCAGATCGGTTTCTGCGGCGCACGCCTGACCGAGGCCAGGGCCGCCTCGATCCGCGCGCGCCTCGGCATCAGCAGCGAGCCGGCCAAGCCGGCCGCCAAGCCGAGGCCCCGTCCGGCGGCGCCGGCAGCCGGAGCCGGGCCGCTGCCCCTCACGCCGCAATAGACGGCCATCCTCACCGCCGCTTCCGGCAGTTCGCCCCGCATCCGCGGCCATATCGCGCATCGTCCTCACTGCCTTGTCATTGGCCACTTCGGCTACGATGAGGCATCTGCTCGGCGTAGGGCCGAGCCGAGAGGAGGCGACGTGAAGATGGTTTCGACTCTGACCGGGCGTTTCTGGCGGCAGGCCGTCCTGGCCCTCGCGCTGGTAGCGCCGGGCTTGGCAGTGGCGGCGGAATCGGTTGCCGTCTCCTCGCCACGGGTGACGGCGACGCTGCTGTCGAGCCGTGACGCGGTGGCTCCCGGCGAGCGCTTCCAGGTCGCGCTGGTCCAGAAGATCGCGCCCGGCTGGCACACCTATTGGCGCAATCCCGGCGATTCCGGCGAGCCGACGCGCATCGACTGGACGCTGCCGGCCGGCATGAGCGCCGGGGACATCCAATGGCCTGCTCCGAAAGCGCTGCCGGTCGAGCCGCTGGTCAACTTCGGCTTCGAGGGCACGGTCCTGCTGCCCGTCGAGATCGCCGTCCCGCCGGACGCCAAGCCAGGCGAGCGCCTGACGCTGAAGGCCGATGCGACCTGGCTGGTCTGTGAAAAGATCTGCATCCCCGAGGAGGGCGCCTTTACGCTCGACCTGCCGATCGCGCCGGTCGCGGCCGTCGATGAGGCCGCGCAGGCCCGCATCGAGGCCGCCCGTGCCGCGCTGCCCGCTCCCGCCGACTTCAAGGGCCGTCTGGCCGCCGATGGCGAAGGGCTCGCGCTGACGCTGCCGGGCCTGTCCGGGTCGCACAGCGATCTGCGCTTCTTCCCACTCTCGGACACGCTGATCGAGCATGCCGCCAAACAGGATTCTTCAGCCGGTACCGACGGGACTGTGCTGCGCCTGATCCGCTCGAGCGCCTTCAAGATCACCGGGGCGGAGATCGAGGCCGTCCTGACCTTCAAGGAGGGTGGCAGTACCCGCGCGCTCAGCCTCCTCGCTGCAGTCGATCCCGTTCTGGTCGCGAGCGGCGCGGATGCCGCCGCCTCGCCGCGTCCTGCGGTCGTTCGGATACCACTGCCGGCCGAGGGCGCGGACCTGACGCTCTGGGCGGCGCTGCTCTTTGCCTTCGCGGGTGGACTGATCCTCAATCTGATGCCTTGCGTGCTGCCGGTCCTCTTCATCAAGGCGCTCGGCTTCGCGCAGCTCGCGCGGGCGAACCGCGCGGAAGTGCGCGAGCAGGGTCTGCTCTTCCTTGCCGGCGTGGTCGTTACCTTCATGGCGTTGGCCGGGATGGTGATCATCCTCGGCGCGCTCGGTTCCAGTGTCGGCTGGGGCTTCCAGTTGCAGTCGCCCCCGCTGGTGATTGCGTTGGCTGTGGTGATGACGCTGATCGGCCTCAATCTGCTCGGCGCCTTCGAGGTCGGCACGTCCGCGGCCGGCGTCGGTCATGGCCTCGCCAGCCGGGGCGGCCGGCTGGGTGCGTTCATGACAGGCGCCCTGGCCGTGATCGTCGCGACGCCCTGCACGGCGCCGTTCATGGGCGCGGCCGTCGGCTATGCGGTGACGCAGCCTCCCACGCTCGGACTGGCCGTGTTCATGGCGTTGGCGCTGGGCTTCGCGCTTCCGGTCGTGGCGCTGTCCTTTGCGCCCGGCCTGTTGCGCCTGCTGCCGAAGCCCGGCCGCTGGATGCTGATCCTGAAGCAGGCCTTCGCCTTTCCGATGTTCGCCACCGCGATCTGGCTGATCTGGGTCGCCTCGGTTCAGGCCGGGCCGGGCGGTGTGCTGGCGGCGCTGGTTGCGGTGCTGGCTGCCGGCTTCGTGGTCTGGCTCGTCGGCGTCACGCGGAATGCAGGGCGCGGCCGGATCGCCGCCTCGGCGCTCTCTGTCCTCGTCGCCTTCGCAGCTGGCTGGTTCGTGATCCAGAGCGCCGTGCCCGAAGTGACGACGCAGGCCCGTGCCGGCGACATCCAGGCCTGGACGCCGGAACGCGTCGCGGCCTTGCAGGCGGAAGGGCGCCCGGTCTTCGTCAACTTCACCGCTGCCTGGTGCATCACCTGCCTCGCCAATGAGCGCGTCGCGCTCGCGCGCCAGGAGGTCAAGGACGCCTTCGCCGAGCTGAAGGTCGTCTATCTCAAGGCCGATTGGACCAACCGCAACAGTCAGATCGCCATGGCGCTCGCCGAGCAGGGTCGTGCCGGTGTGCCGCTCTATCTGTTCTACCCCGGCACGAAGGGCGCTCAGCCCGAGGTCCTGCCGCAATTGCTGACGCCCGACATGATCGTTACCGCCGCGAGGCGTGCCGCCGGCAAGGAGATGAAGACCGCCGCCCGCTGACTGCGTTTCGTCGGCGAAGCCTCACAAGGAATCCACCCCGAAGACAGGAGACAGACGTGAAAGCCAAACTGACCCGCCAGACTTTCATCGCCGGCCTCGCCATCGCAGGTCTTTCGTTCGCTGCCGGATCGGCCCTGGCCCAGGCCTCGGCCAAGATCGGGGCGCCCGCACCCGCCTTCGAGGCTGTCGACGCCGACGGCAAGGTCCGCAAGCTCTCCGAGTTCACCGGCAAGACCGTGATCCTCGAATGGACCAATCACGACTGCCCCTATGTCCGGAAGCACTACAACAGCGCGACCATGCAGACGCTGCAGAAGGACATGGCCAAGGAAGGCGTCGTGTGGCTCTCGGTCATCTCCTCGCCTGTGGGCGAGCAGGGCCATGTCGATGGCGCCAAGGCCAAGGAACTGACGAAGACTCGCGACGCCGCGCCGGCCGGCATCCTGCTCGATCCCAACAGCAAGATGGCGCGTGCCTATGGCGCGACCACGACGCCGCACATGTACATCGTCGATCCCAAGGGCACGCTCGCCTATATGGGCGCGATCGACGACAAGCCGTCCGCCAGCGCATCCAGCCTCGACGGCGCCAAGAGCTATGTCCGCCAGGCCATGTCCGAGCTCAAGGCTGGCAAGCCGGTCTCGGAAGCCGCGACCAAATCCTATGGTTGCGTGGTGAAATACGCTCCGGTTAGCTGAGCGGCCTCGCGCCCGCTCTTTGCTGCGTCATGGTCGGGCTTGTCCCGACCATCCACGCCTGCTTCGACAGAGAGCGGTGTTCGCCTCGTGAATGCTCGCCACAGGCGGGCATGACGATGGGCGTCAGGCCCGCCCCAGCCGCGCGCCCGTCTTCGAATCGAACACATGGACGCGGTCGGGATCGACCGTGATCCAGATCCGCCCGGTATGCGCCGCCAGGGCATCGGTCGCGGCCTGCATCACGAAGGGTTGGCCGGCGAGCTGGCCGTGGAAGAGCTGCGTCGCCCCCAGCTCCTCGATGAACTCGACATCGAAGGGCAGGGATCCGGCCTGGCCCTCGGAGGCGATCTCGATATCCTCCGGCCGCAGGCCCACCTCGACCGGCATCTGGGCGGGCAGGTCCTCGCGCAGATCGCGCGCTTCCAGGATCGCATCGCCCAGCGCCACGATGCCGGGGCCGTCCGTCGTGCCGGGCAGGATGTTCATCGGCGGCGAGCCGATGAAGGTCGCGACGAACTTGCTCGCCGGCTTCCTGTAGACTTCCGATGGCACGCCGATCTGCTCGACCTGGCCGCCATTCATCACCACGAGCTTGTCCGAGAGCGTCATCGCCTCGACCTGGTCATGCGTGACGTAGATCGAGGTGACACCCAGCGCCCGCTGCAGCTTCTTGATCTCGACGCGCATCTGCACGCGCAGCTTCGCATCGAGATTGGAGAGCGGCTCGTCGAAGAGGAAGACCTGCGGTTTGCGCACGATGGCGCGGCCCATGGCGACGCGCTGGCGCTGGCCGCCCGAAAGCTGGCGCGGCCGGCGCTCCAGCAGCCCCTCGATCGCGAGGATGCGCGCCGCTTCCTTGACGCGCTTCTCGATCTCGTCTTTCGGCGTGCCGCGATTGCGCAGCCCGTAGGCCATGTTGTCGTAGACGCTCATATGCGGATAGAGCGCGTAGTTCTGGAACACCATGGCGATGTCGCGGTCGGCGGGACCGACCTCGTTGACGGTGCGCGAGCCGATCGAGACCTCGCCGGCCGAGATCGTCTCGAGCCCCGCGACCATGCGCAGCAGCGTGGACTTGCCGCAGCCGGACGGGCCGACGAGCACGCAGAAGCCGCCATCGGGAATGTCGAAGGAGACGCCCTTCACGGCCTCGACGCCGCCGGGATAGATCTTCTTGACGCTGGTGAGGGTGACCTGAGCCATCGGCGGATTATTTCTCGGTTTCGACCAGGCCCTTCACGAAGAGCCTCTGCATGGCGATGACGACGAAGACGGGCGGCAGCATCGCGAGCATGGCCGTGGCCATGGCGAGCTGCCATTCGGTGAGGGCGTCGGAGGTGACGATCATCTTCTTGATCGCGATGACGATGGTCTGCATCGAGTCCTTCGTCGTCACGAGCAACGGCCAGAGATACTGGTTCCAGCCATAGATGAACTGGATCACGAACAGCGCTGCGATCGTGGTGATCGAGAGCGGGATGACCGTGTCCTTGAAGAACTTGAACGCGCCGGCGCCATCGATCTTCGAGGCCTCCAGCAACTCGTCGGGGATCGTCATGAAGAACTGCCGGAACAGCAGCGTGCCCGTCGCGGACGCGATCAGCGGCACGGCGAGCCCCTGATAGGTGTCGAGCATCCGCAGATCCGAGACGACCTTGAAGGTCGGGAAGATGCGGACCTCGACCGGCAGCATCAGCGTCACGAAGATGATCCAGAACGCCGCCATCCGGAACGGGAAGCGGTAATAGACCACTGCATAGGCCGAGAGCACGGAAATGAAGATCTTGCCGAGTGCGATCGCCATGGCCATGACGAAGGAGTTGAACATCATGCCGAGCACCGGCTCACGCGTCGTGCTCGACGTGCCGATGAACAGGATGCGGTTGTAGTTCTCGAAGAAATATGGCCCCGGATAGAGCGGCAGCTTGCCGTTGATGATGGTCGCGGCGTCCCAGGTCGAGGCGACGAAGGTCAGCCAGACCGGGAAGGCGACGATCAGCACGCCGATCGAGAGAATGACATAGGCGATCGCATCACCCAGGCGGCGGTCCTCGACCATCAGTAGCTGACCCTGCGCTCGATGAAGCGGAACTGGATGGCGGTCATCGCGATGACCATCACCAGCAGCACGACCGACTGAGCCGCCGAGCCGCCGAGATTGGAGCCGCCCTTGCCGTCGGCGAAGACCTTGTAGACAAGCGTCTCGGTCGCGCCCGAGGGGCCGCCGCCGGTGACCGTGTCGATGATGCCGAAGGTGTCGAAGAAGACGTAGACGATGTTCACCACCAGCAGGAAGAAGGTCGTCGGCGAGAGCAGCGGGAAGACGATCGTCCAGAAGCGCCGCATCGGCCGCGCGCCGTCGATCACGGCCGCCTCGATCACGCTCTTGGGGATCGACTGCAGGCCGGCGAGGAAGAACAGGAAATTGTAGCTGATCTGTTTCCAGGTTGCCGCGAGGATCACGAGCAGCATCGCGTCATTGCCGTTCAGCCGTGGGTTCCAGGCAATCCCGAGCGACTGCAGCCCGCGCGCCAACATGCCCAGCGACGGATCGAACATGAACAGCCAGAGCACGCCGGCGACCGCTGGCGCCACCGCATAAGGCCAGATCATCAGCGTCTTGTAGATTTCGGCGCCGCGGATCTGCCGGTCGGCCATGACGGCGAAGAGCAGCGCCAGCGACAGCGAGAGCACGCAGACGAAGCTCGAGAAGATCGCCGTGTTGATGAAGGCCCTGAGATAGCCGGGGTCGGAAAACAGCTGGATGTAGTTCTCGAACCAGACGAATTCGGTCGAGGTGCCGAAGGCGTCCTCCAGCAGGAAGGACTGCCAGACGGCCTGGCTCGCCGGCCAGTAAAAGAACACGATGGTGATCGCCAGCTGCGGCAGGAGCAGCATCAGCGGGATCGTCAGGCCATTGAAGACGGCGTTCTTCTGCATCGTGTCGCTTTAGTCCGCTCCGTCGTCCCGGGCGACCGTAGGGAGACCCGGGATCCAAGCAGGAACCGTTCCGGCATGGATCCCGGGCCTTCGCTTCGCTACGCCCGGGATGACGCAGCGTGGTGCATCAGCTCAGCGCGAGGCAGTCCGCTCGAACTGGCGAAGCATCTGGTTGCCGCGCTCGGCCGCCGCATCCAGCGCCGCCTTCGGCGCCTTCTGGCCGTTCAGCGTCGCTTCCAGCTCCTCCGACCAGATGTCGCGGATCTGCACGAGGCTGCCATAGCGCAGGCCCTTCGAGTTGTCCGTCGGCTCCTTGTTGTTAAGCTCCAGGATCGGGGTCTCGAGATAGGGCTTGTCCTTGTAGAAGCCCGACGCCTTGACCTTCTCATAGGCCGCCTTGGTGATCGGCAAATAGCCCGACTCGGTGTGCAGCTTCACCTGCCGGTCGACATCGGAGAGGAAGGTGAAGAACTTGGCGACGCCCTTGTACTCGTCCGCCTTCTTGCCACCCATCACCCACAGCGAGGCACCGCCGATGATCGAGTTCTGCGGAGCCCCAGCTGCCTCGGGGTAATACGGCATCGGCGCATTGGCCCAGTCGAACTTGGCGTTCGCCTTGACGTTGCCGAAGAAGCCCGAGGAGGTCAGCATGATCGGGCATTCGCCCGAGGTGAAGCGGCCCTCGCCGGTGTTTGTGCGGCCCGAATAGCTGTAGACGCCTTCCTTCTGCAGCTCGGCCAGATTGGTCCAGTGTTTCAGGAAGAGCGGGCTCTGGTTGAAGTTCATGACGGCGTCGAAGCCGTCCATGCCGTTGACCTTCGTCGAGAGCGGGATGTTGTGCCAGGCGCCGAACTGCTCGATGTTCGCCCAGGGCGCCCAGGCATTGGTGAAGCCGCACTTGTCGAAGCCGGCAGCCTTCAGCTTCCTGCCCGCCTCGAACACTTCGGGCCAGGTCTTCGGCGGCGCGTCGGGGTTCAGGCCGGCCTTCTTGAAGGCATCCTTATTGTACCACATCACCATCGAGGATGAGTTGAACGGCATCGAGAGCATCTCGCCCTTGGCCGTCGAGTAGTAGCCGGTGATGGCGGGCAGGTAGGCCTTCGGATCGAATGCTTCGCCGGCTTCCTTCATCAGCTCGTGCACGGGCTTCACCGCACCCTTGGCCGACATCATCGTGCCGGTGCCGACTTCGAAGACCTGCAGGATGTGCGGCGCCTGGCCGGCGCGGAAGGCCGCGATGCCGGCGTTCAGCGTGTCCGGATACGAGCCCTTATAGGCCGGGACGACCTTGTAATCCTTCTGCGAGGCGTTGAAGTCCTCGGCCAGCTTCACGACGACGTCGTTGTTGGCGCCGGTCAGCGCGTGCCACCACTGGATTTCGGTCTGGGCCGCGGCGGGCGCTGCGCCGGCGAGCGCGAAAGCCGCGACGGACATCAGGATGCGAGATTTCACTGTCATCTTTGTCTCCCTTCCGCCCTCGGGTCGCTTGGGCGGCTGTTATTGTTGGTGCGCAAGCTAGCATGAAGGGCGGGCGACGTTTCAATGACAAATTCATGACAGGCGCAAGCCGCTCGCTTGCGCGACTTTGTGCTGAGGCTCTTGCACATTCGCCCGGAAGCGGCTGTTCTCCCCGCCCACCTCGCCGATCGATGGATCTTCGCCATGCCGCGCTTTTCGCTGACGCCCGCCCAGACCCTGCCGAAGGATGCCTCGAATGCGACCCTGCTAGGTCGTGTCTGGCGTCCCGATGTCGCCGGCCCGGCGGTGGTGACCCTGCGCGACGGCGTTCTCGTCGATGTAACCCGTGCCTTTCCGACCAGCCGCGATCTCTGCGAGGCCAAGGATCCGGCCGCCGCGCTGCGGGCGGCGCAGGGCGAGCCCATCGGGACGCTTGCCGACATTCTGGCGAACACTCCCGTTGACGGGCGCGACAAGGGCAAGCCCTGGCTGCTCTCGCCGCTTGACCTGCAGGCGGTGAAGGCGGCCGGCGTCACCTTCGCCATCTCGATGCTGGAGCGCGTCATCGAGGAGAAGGCACGGGGCAACCCGGGCGCGGCCGCTGCGATCCGCGCGGAAATCGGCAAGCTGATAGGCGACGATCTCTCCAAGCTCAAGCCCGGCTCGCCCGAGGCGATGAAACTCAAGGAGGTACTGATCAGCCAGGGCGCCTGGAGCCAGTATCTCGAGGTCGGCATCGGACCGGACGCCGAGATCTTCACCAAGGCACCGCCGATGTCGTCGGTCGGCACCGGCTTCGACGCTGGTCTGCATCCGGCCTCGACCTGGAACAACCCGGAACCGGAGGTGGTTCTGATCGTCGCCTCCGACGGCCGCATCGTCGGCGCGACGCTCGGCAACGACGTCAATCTGCGCGATGTCGAGGGACGCTCGGCCCTGCTGCTCGGCAAGGCCAAGGACAACAACGCCGCCGCCACCGTCGGCCCGTTCATCCGCCTGTTCGACGCAGGCTTCACGCTCGACCATGTCCGCAACACCACGGTCACGCTGACGGTCGAGGGCGAGGACGGCTTCACGCTGGAGGGCTCGTCCTCGATCGCGCAGATCAGCCGCGACCCGGCCGATCTCGCCAGCCAGATGCTCGGCCCGCATCATCAGTACCCGGACGGCGCGGCGCTCTATCTCGGCACCATGTTCGCGCCGATCAAGGATCGCGACACGCCAGGTGGCGGCTTCACCCACAAATATGGCGACGTCGTCACCATCGCCGCGCCCGAGCTTGGGGCGCTGGTCAACCGCATGCGTCGCACCGATGAATGCGAACCCTGGACCTTCGGCACCTCGCATCTGATGCGCAGTCTGGCGAAGCGCGGTCTGCTGTGAGCGCAGCCGACATCCTCGTCGTCGGCGAGGCCATCGGCGATTTCATCCCGCGCGATGCCGAGGGCCGGCACTACGAGGCGGTGCTGGGCGGCTCCGGCTTCAACGCGGCGCTGGCGCTGGCGCGCTTCGGTGCAAGGCCCGCCTACGCCGGAGCGCTTTCGCTCGATGCGTTGGGACGGCGTTTCCGCGGCGCTCTCGAACGCGAGGGAATCGGCACGGCGCTGGTCCAAGACAGCGCACGGCCGACGGCGGTAGCGATCGTGTCGCCGCTCGGACCCGGCGGCGTGCCGGAATTCGCCCTGCATCTGCACGAGACGGCCCATGTCGAGCCCGAGGGCACGCTACGCAGCATGCCGGCGGGCGCACGCCATCTCCATGCCGCCTCCTTCGGCGCGACCGTCGGCGCCTCGGCCGAAGCTGTGGCGGCGCTGGCGGCGAGCGCAAGGGCCCAAGGCGCGACCGTCAGCTACGACGTCAATATCCGCCCGTCTGTGCTGCCGGGGCGCGAGCATTCGCGTGACCTGATCGAGGCGCGCATCGCTCAGGCCGATATCGTCAAGGCGAGCCTCGACGACCTTGCCTGGCTCTATCCGGGCGAGGCGGCCCACGGGGTCGCACAGCGCTGGCACGCACTCGGCGCGCATCTCGTGCTGATCACGCAAGGGCCCGATGGCGCCGTCTGCCATGCTCTCGACGGGCCGCTTGCTGCTGTCGCTCCGCCGGTCAGCGTTGTCGATACGGTCGGCGCCGGCGACACCTTCATTGGCGGTTTCCTCGCCGTGCTGTCGGCGCGTGCCCGGTTGGGGACAGGATTCGCCGGTGCAGACCGCGGCGATCTCCAGGCGGCACTCGCCTTCGCCTGTGCCGTCGCGGCCGACAGCTGCACCAGACCCGGCTGCGATCCGCCGCGCCGAACTGCCACCTGACACCGGAACTGAAATGATGCGCCTGAACTATCTCGATTATCACACCTGCGGCGAGCCGGTCCGCATCGTCACCGCCGGCTATCCGGAGCTGAAGGGCCGAACCATCCTGGAAAAGCGCCGCGATGCGCGTGAGAACCATGATCACCTTCGCCGGGCGATGATGCTGGAGCCGCGCGGCCATGCCGGCATGTATGGCGTGATCCCGGTCGCCTCTTCCTATCCCGAGGCGGCCTTCGGCGTGCTCTTCACGCACAACGAAGGCTATTCCACGATGTGCGGCCACGCCACCATCGCGCTCGGCCGCTATGCGATCGAGCATGGGCTCGTGCCGGCCGTTGAGCCGGTCACGCGCTTCGCCATCGAGGCGCCCTGCGGCCTGCTGCGGCTGGAATGTGCGGTTCGCGACGGCAAGGTCGAGAGCGTCGTCTTCGAGAGCGTGCCGGCCTTCGTCTTTGCACGGGATCTCGTCGTCGAATTGCCGGGCTTCGGGCCGGTCACCACCGACATCGCCTATGGCGGCGCCTTCTACTGCATTCTGCCGGCCTCGCGCTTCGGACTCGATCTCTTCGAGAGTTCGGTCGAGGCGCTGACCGATGCGGCGGCGGCCCTGACCGACCGGGTGCGGGCGACGCTCGCGATCACGCATCCGACCGAGCCCGACCTCGGCTTCCTCTATGGCACGATCATCACCGACGAGGCTCAGGCCGACGAGACGAGTTTCAATCTCTGCATCTTCGCCGAGCGCCAGATCGACCGCTCGCCGACAGGCTCGGGCGTGACGGCGCGCATGGCGCTCGACCACGCCAAGGGACTGGTCGCGGCGGGGCGGACGCGCAGCTTCCGCAGCATCACCGGCGGCACCTTCACAGGGCGCGTGCTGGGTGATGCCGCCGGTCCCGCCCCCGGCGCCGTCACGGTTGCCGTCGGTGGCACGGGGCATTTCGCCGGCGAGGGCACCTTCGTCATCGAGGCGGACGATCCGCTGCGCCATGGCTTTTCGCTGCCGGCGCGCTTCGCCGAGATCGCGCGCGGCTGACGCCTCGATTGCATGACGGCGCGGCTGCGCCGGAGGAACGGCGGCTTTACTCCGCAGCCGTCTGCCCGGCCTCCCAGCCGAGGATGGCGCGCTTGCGCGTCAGACCCCAGTGATAGCCTGTCAGCGCGCCGGATTTGCCGATGACGCGATGGCAGGGCACCACGAAGGAGATCGGGTTCTTGCCGACCGCCATGCCGACGGCCCGCGAGGCCGTGGGCTTGCCGATATGGCAGGCGACGTCGCCATAGGTGGTGGCGCGCCCGACGGGGATGCGCAGCAGCGTCTCCCAGACCCTGACTTCGAAATCGGTGCCGATCAGCACGACGCGCAGCGGTGTCTCGGCCGACCAGGCCTTCGGGTCGAAGATGCGGGCGGCATAGGGCGCTGTCGCCTGCGGGTTGAAGCGGTAATCGGCATGGGGCCAGCGCCGCATCATATCGGCCAGCGCCTCGGCCCGGCCGCCGACGACCTTGCCGCCGTCGAGCCCGTCCGACACCCAGCCGAGCCCGGCGAGGCCTCGCTCGGTGGCGACGATCAAGGCCTCGCCGAAGGGAGAGGCATGGAAGCCGTAGGAGAGCGCAAGGCCCTCGCCGCCCGCCTTCCATTCACCCGGCGACATCGCCTCATGCGTCACGAAGAGATCATGCAGACGGCCGGGCCCCGAGAGGCCGACCTCGAGCGCCGTGTCGAGCACGCTGGCGGAGGCGCCGAGCAACCCCTTGGCATGGTCGAGCGTGATCGCCTGCAGGAAGGCCTTGGGCGTCAGGCCGCACCAGCGCCGGAAGAGGTGGTGCACATCGGTCGGCGTCGCACCGGCCGCCTCCGCGATCGCCTCGATCGTCGGCTGGGCGCGCCAGTGCTCGGTGATGTAGGCCAGGATGCGCCGCACCGTGTCGTAGTCGGAGCCCGGCGCGGTCGACGGGAAATCGGCTGCTGCCGGAATCGCCTCGGCGGCGCGGGCCAGCACGGCGTTGGAAAAGCGGGTCGGCGTCATCACGCCGAGCTTCTGGATATGAGCGGTCATCGTTGTCACTCTCGCATCATCGATCATGCACCGAAACTAGGGAGAGCATTGCCGGGACTCCACCCGAAAGCTGGCAATCGCGCCCGATCTCCTGCACACAGACCGTCCAGCGGCGGCTTCGGAAAGACGTCCATGTCGACAGTGGCCAAGGAGATTGTCGGGCTCTACGAGCGGCACGCGAGCGCCTTCGACGCGCAGCGCGGCCGATCCCTGTTCGAGAAGCCCTGGCTCGACCGTTTCCTCGCCCTCCTGGCTCCTGGCGCTTCGGTCCTCGACATCGGTTGCGGCTCGGCCGAGCCGATCGCACGCTATATCATCGAGGCGGGATATGCGGTTTCCGGCGTCGACAGCTCGCCCTCCTTGATCGCTCTGTGCCGGACGCGCTTTCCGGACCGGGATTGGCAGGTCGCCGATATGCGCACCCTTGCACTCAGCCGCACTTTCGAGGGCCTGCTCGCTTGGGACAGCTTCTTCCATCTGACGCCGGAGGATCAGCGCGGCATGTTCGCGGTCTTCCGCGCTCATGCCGCCCCTAGCGCCGCGCTGATGTTCACGAGCGGGCCCGCTCATGGCGAGGCGATTGGAACCTTTGGCGGCGAGCCACTCTATCACGGCAGTCTCGCCCCGGCCGAGTACCGCGCTCTGCTGGCCGATCAGGGCTTCGAAATCGTGCATCATCTGGCCGAAGACGAGAGTTGCGGCGGGCACACCGTCTGGCTCGCGCGCAGGAACGAGGCGGCTTACGACGCGCGCTCAGGGGACTTGCGCTAGGCGCCAGACGGCGCGGGGCCGGCGAGCCAGTGCAGAAGCTTCGCGCGGGTCAGGCGCTGGTTGTTGCGGTGCCAGTCATCCTCGGTGACGAAGACCGGAGAGGACGCGTCCCAGCCGCTGCAGCTATAATCGGATTGCTCGGCGAAAAAGCTGACGAAGCCCTCTCGCGATGGCCATTCGGCGATGGCCGGGCCCACGACATGATGGCCATCCAGGATGTCGCTGAGCTTCACGCCCTTATCGGTGCGGATCAGCCCATGACCGCAGTAGTCGCGATGGAACTCGTGGATCAGTCCTTCACCGACCGGGCATTGCATCAGGCGGTCCCAGATCTGCCCGGCCAGCGCCGGCCCGAACAGCGCCCGGTCGAGCCTGTCACGCAGAACCAACGCATAGGCCCTGCGGTCGCTTTCGATCTGTGATGGATCTCCGTTGGCCACGCGCCGCCGCGGCACCAGCGCCACGATGAGAACGATGACGATAATTGCCAAGGTCAGGAGCGGGACGATGGTCGCGGCCATTCACGCCGCGCCGTAATCCGGCCCGCGACGGGCTTTGGCCAGCGCCGTGCCGAGCGCCTCGGCGAAGCCCTCGCGCTCCCCCGGCGAAAGCGCGCCGGCGACCGAGATGCTGCGCCCGCGGGAGACCAGGTTGAGCCCGAGCAGCCCGTAATCCTCGTCGGTCTGTCGTTCGAGCTTCGTCCAGGCCGGGTTGGAGCGCCAGACGGCTTCGCGGCCATGATGCGAGACCTTGCGCAGCAGCACTTCGAGCGGCGTGACGACGATGCGCTCGAAGGCGCGGGCATGCCGGAAATTGACATGGAACGCGATGAACAGCGCGATCACGTCGAGACCGAAGAAGCCTGCGACGGGCCAGGCCCCGAGCACGACGAAGGGAATCGAGGAGACGATGCTGGCAAGGCAGACCAGCGTCATCACGATGCGGAAGCCGTTCTGGCCGAGCGAGCGATGTGGAGTGATCGTCGCGTCGAAGACCGGGCGCTCGGCGGCGGCCGAGGCGTCTTGCTCAGGCACTCCTGAATCGCGCTTGCCGAGGTCCATGCGCCAATTATAACGCCCCCATGACGCAAGAGAACAGCCGCCAGCGCCGCGCCACGCCGAAAGCGCGGATCACGAAGCCGCGTGCCCGCAGCGCTGCCGAGGTGCGTGAGATCTTCACCCGTTTCCAGGCGGCCAATCCCGAGCCCAAGGGCGAGCTCGAATCCGTCAACGCCTTCACGCTACTCGTCGCTGTGGTGCTGTCCGCGCAGGCGACCGATGCCGGCGTCAACAAGGCGACGCGTCCGCTCTTCGCCATCGCCGACACGCCGCAGAAGATGCTGGCGCTCGGCGAGGAGCGCGTGCGCGACTACATCAAGACCATCGGCCTGTTCCGCACCAAGGCGAAGAACGTCGTAGCCCTCTGCGAGAAGCTGATCGCGGAGTTCGGCGGCGAGGTGCCGACGACGCGGGCCGAGCTCGAAAGCCTGCCCGGTGTCGGCCGCAAGACGGCCAATGTCGTGCTCAACATCGCCTTCGGCGAGATTACCCATGCGGTCGACACCCATGTCTTCCGCGTCGCCAACCGGCTTCGCATCGCGCCGGGCAAGAACGTGCTGCAGGTCGAACTTGGCCTGGAGAAGGCGATTCCCCCCGAATTCGGCCGGCATGCGCATCACTGGCTGATCCTGCACGGGCGTTACACCTGCAAGGCGCTGAGGCCCGAATGCGGCCGCTGCCTGCTCAACGACATCTGCGACTCGGCCGATAAACGGGTCGCTTGACGCTTCCCCTGCGATAGGCTCACCTCCCCTTGTCGAGGCGCTCCGGACGCTGACCACGCGATCCCAGAAGAGAGCGCAAGGCCAGAGGAAACGCGGGAGATCGCCATGTTCAGACAGATCTTGCTTGCAGCCGGCGTCGCGATGGCGGCGTCGGGAGGTTTATTGCCCGCGCTGGCCCAGGCCCAAGCTCCGGCCAAAGGCCCGGTCATCGGGGTCAGCTGGTCGAACTTCCAGGAGGAGCGCTGGAAGACCGACGAGGCGGCAATCAAGGCCGCGATCGAGAAGGCCGGCGGCACCTATCTCTCCGCCGACGCGCAGTCCTCGCCGGCCAAGCAGCTCACCGATGTCGAGAGCCTGATCGCGCGCGGTGCCAAGGCGCTGATCGTGCTGGCGCAGGATGCGCAGGCGATCCGCCCTGCCGTCCAGAAGGCTGTCGATGAAGGCATCGCCGTCGTCGGCTATGACCGGCTGATCGAGATCCCGCAGGCCTTCTACCTGACCTTCGACAATGTCGAGGTCGGCCGGATGATGGCGCGCGAGATCGCCAAGGCGAAGCCCGAGGGCAACTACGTCTTCATCAAGGGCTCGTCGGCCGATCCCAATGCCGGCTTCCTCTATCAGGGCTCGATCGAGGTGCTGAAGCCCGCGCTCGACAGCGGCAAGATCAAGAATGTCGGCGAAGCCTTCACCGATGGCTGGCTGCCGGCCAATGCCCAGAAGAACATGGAACAGATCCTGACGCGCAACGCCAACAAGGTCGATGCGGTCGTCGCCGCCAATGACGGCACCGCCGGCGGCGCCATCGCCGCCATGGCCGCGCAGGGGTTGGCCGGCTCCGTGCCGGTTTCGGGGCAGGACGCCGACCGCGCCGCGCTGAACCGGGTGGCGCTCGGAACGCAGACGGTGACGATCTGGAAGGATGCGCGGGAGCTCGGTCGCAACGCCGCCGAGATTGCGATCAAGCTCGCCGGCGGCGCCAAGCTGACGGAAGTCGCGGGCGCGACGAGCTGGAACCAGGGCCCGGCCAAGCAGGCGATGACGGCCCTGTTCCTCAAGCCCGTACCGGTGACGCAGGACAACCTCAACGTCGTCATCGATGCCGGGTGGGCGCCGAAGACGGCCGTGTGCCAGGGCGTCGCGGCGGGCAAGGTCAAGGCGTGTGACTGAGATCGCTCCGGCGCCGGCCAAGCCGGTGCAGGGCGACACGAGCCTGGACGCAGCCAGCACAGGCTCGCGCAGCCTTGCCGATCACCTGCGCGAGATCGAGTTCGATCCGCGCATGATCGGCATGGTCGCGGCCCTGGCCGTGATCTGGCTCGGCTTCAACTGGTTGTCAGGCGGCGCCTTCCTGACGCCGCGTAACCTGTGGAACCTGCTGGTCCAGTCCGCCTCCATATCGGTGATGGCCTGCGGCATGGTGCTGGTCATCGTGACCCGCAACATCGACCTCTCGGTCGGTTCGATGCTCGGTTTCGTCGGCATGGTCGTCGGACTGATCCAGGTTCGGCTGTTGCCGGAGCTCTGGGGCTTCGAGCATCCCGCGACCTGGGTCGTCAGCCTCTCCGCGGCAGTCGCGCTCGGCGGCGTCATCGGCTTGCTGCAGGGCGCGCTGATCGCGTTCCTCGCCATCCCCTCCTTCATCGTCACGCTGGGTGGTCTCCTGGTCTGGCGCGGCGCCGCCTGGTGGGTCACGCAGGGCCAGACCATCGCTCCGATGGATTCGCGCTTCCGCCGGCTTGGCGGTGGCATCGAGGGAGCGATCGGCACCAGCGCCTCCTGGGCGATCGGCCTGGCGATCTGCGCCGCGATCGCCGTGGCCAGCTTCGCCGCGCGCCGCCGGCGCATGCGTTTCGGCTTCTCCTTACGCCCGCTCTGGGCCGATTTCGCCCTTGCCGGGTTGGGTTGCGGCGCGGTCGTCGCGACCGTCATGGTCGCCAACGCCTATGCGCTGCCAGCCGGCATCGCCCGCCGGCTGACCGAGGCGCGCGGGGAGATCTGGCCCGAGGGCGGGCTGGTCATCGGGCATGGATTGGCCGTGCCGGTGCTGCTGGCGCTGGCGGTCGGCGTCGCCATCACCTTCCTGGCACGGCGGCTCCGCTTCGGCCGCTACGTCTTCGCCATCGGCGGCAATCCCGAGGCGGCGCAATTGTCCGGCGTCAACACTCGCAAGGTGTTGATGCTGGTCTATGGGTTGATGGGAGCGCTCGTCGGCATCTCCGCCTGCATCGCGACGGCACGCTTGAACGCTGCGACGAACTCGGCCGGTGCTCTCGACGAGCTTTATGTCATCGCCGCCGCCGTCATCGGCGGGACCTCGCTCGCCGGCGGCGTCGGGACGATCGCCGGCGCGATGCTCGGCGCATTGGTGATGCAGTCGCTGCAATCGGGCATGGTGCTGATCGGCGTCGACACGCCGCTGCAGAACATCGTCGTCGGTCTCGTTCTGGTGGTGGCGGTCTGGCTCGACGGCCTCTACCGCAAGCGGCTGGGGTGAGCGCCATGGACATGACGAGCCCGCTCGTCGAGATGCGCGACATCTCGATCGCCTTCGGGGGCATCAAGGCCGTCGATGCGGTCAGCGTCGATCTCAACCCGGGCGAGGTCGTCGGCCTGCTCGGACACAACGGCGCCGGCAAGTCGACGCTGATCAAGATCCTGTCCGGCGCCTACCGGGCCGATTCCGGCGAGATCCGGGTCAATGGCGAGCCGGTCTCGATCGCCAGCCCGCGCGATGCCAAGCGCCATGGGATCGAGACGATCTACCAGACGCTCGCGCTGGCCGACAATGTCGATGCCGCCGCCAACATCTTTCTCGGACGCGAGCTGCTGACGCCGTGGCGCACGCTCGACGACTCGGCGATGGAGGCCGAGACACGCAAGGTGATGGGCCGGCTCAACCCGCATTTCCGCCGTTTCAAGGAGCCGGTGAAGGCGCTCTCAGGCGGCCAGCGCCAGTCGGTCGCGATCGCCCGCGCGATTTATTTCAACGCCCGCGTGCTCATCATGGACGAGCCCACCGCGGCGCTCGGCCCGGCCGAGACGAGGCAGGTCGCGGAACTCATCCTCGAGCTCAAGAAGCAGGGCATCGGCATCTTCCTGATCAGCCATGACCTGCATGATGTCTTCGACCTCGCCGACCGCGTCAGCGTGATGAAGAACGGCCGCGTCGTCGGCATGGCCCGGACCGGCGACGTTACCCAGGACGAGGTTCTGGGCATGATCATCTCGGGGAAATGCCCGGCAGGCGCCGTGCCGGGCCCCGGGGCCTTGCGAGGGTAGGGCAGGGCGAGGCTCTGGAGTGCAGGCCGCGGCAAAAACCCGTCGCTTGGCAGCGGCGGGTCGCGAACTTTGCATCACATGGCGGCCGGGTCAGGCCGTTGCATGTGGCTCGTGCCGGTAGTCCCACACCGCCCAGGCCGAGACCGCTGCCGTCAAGACGCCCAGGATCATATGGGTCCAGAACGCGCGTGAGTTGCCGGTGAAGCCGAGCATCCACGGGGCCACCACCAGCCAGAGACCGAGCACCAGGTTCATCCATTCCTCCCATTCGGCGAACGCCGAAAGCGCCGCGGACGCCACCAGGGCGAGCACCACGGCGACGATCCAGGCATTTCGCGTGGGCCTGATTTCGCCCACGAAGCCGAAGAGCCAGGGGGAGATGAACAGGCACGCGGCGAGGATCAGGTTGAAGAAGTCCTGTGGCCGTCTGCTGTTCGTACTCGCGGTCAACATGATCACCTCCATGAGTGTCGATCATCCGAACCACCACGCCTCATGCAAACATGCACTTGGCGTCGAATAATATAATTCTGCACAAAACGCCGTTCAAGGCCGCCCTTCCCAAACGGGAATGGCCGGCAGGGCGCCGACCATGACTTGAGTTTGAGGACAGGTTCGGAAGAATGACCTGCCAACGACTTTCGTGAAGGCAGGCCTTCAGCTCACTTGGCGTCGAGCAGTTCCTTCACCGAAAGCAGGACCAGCTCGTTATCGTCGGCCTTCTTCGGGTCGCGCGACGACGAGAAGGGCAGGTTGTTGTCGTTGCCGACGACGATGATGCCGTTGCTCCGGTCGACCACGTCGACGTTCTCGATCGTGAAGAAGGGGAAGGGCAGCACGCCGTCGATGGCGCCCTGCTTCGCCTTGCCGTCGGGGTCGGCGATCTTCATCAGGTCGATGAAGCCGATCTTGCGCACGGCCTTGCCGACATTGGCGTCGGTCATCTCGATCTTCACGATGCGCTTGAACTTGGCCAGGTCGTGGAAGCAGTCCGGTCCCTTCTGCCCGGCCGCGCAGGCACGGTCGGCGGTGCCTTCGCCGTTATCTCTTTCGATGATCAGCGCTGTAGTGCTGTCGATCATGTTGAAGTCGCCGATCGCGAGGCCCGCCTGTTCGAGCGGGAAGAACCAGGAGCGCCCGGTCCATTTCTCGGCCTGCACGTCGAATTCGAGGATGCGCAGCACTTCCTTGCCATCGATCAGCTCGTTGCCCTTGGTCTCGGCGTTCCAGAGCGGGCCTTCGAGCAGGGGGTAGAGGAAGCGCCCGTCCGGGGACTGGGCCATGCCCTCATAGCCCTTGGAGCGGCGGACATTGAACTCGACCGGCAGGTTCGGGGCGCCGGGCGTGGTCACGGCATAGTGGTCGGGCGAGCGGGCCGGCTTGCCGTCGACCAGCGTCTCGAACACCGCCTCGACCTTGCCGCTGGCGTCGACGCGCAGGAGATAGGGGCCGAACTCCTCGCCGATCCAGAACTTGCCGCCGATCGGCTGGATCGATTCCGGATCGAAATCGGCGCCGGTCAGGTAGCGCTTCTCCGTGCCTTCATTGGCAATCCGGAAGGGCACCTTCTTGTCGGGATCGTGCAGGAAGGTGGTGGCGAGTCGCTCGATCTTGCCGCCGGCGAAATCGGCCTTGATGCGGTGGAAGAACAGCATCGCGTCCGGCGAGTTCGCCTTGGCGCCGAAGCCGTTGTCGGTCAGCACCAGGAACTCGCCATTGCCGAGCGAGCGGATGCCGGAGAAACCCTGGACGGGCTGCCCCTGGAACGGCGTCGAGAGACCCGTCGGGCGGCCGCCCGAGGTACCCATGACCGTGCCGACGGCCTCGACGCGCTTGCCTGGCGAGATGAACTTGCCGGAGACCTTGAGATCGGCCGGCGCATCTGCGGGCGGGGCGACCATGGTGTTGGCCGGCAGCAGGGCGTGGCCGACGAGCCTGGCCGGGAATTCCTTCTGCGTCTCCTGCGCACTGGCCAGGATGGTCGAGGAGAGCAGCATCGCTGCGATCAGGGAGAGGCGCATGGAACGCTCCGTTTCGGAAGGGGGCCTCGCTCGATTGACGGCGTCGGATTTCAGCGCTGCGACAGCTTGGTGACGATTGGAAGACGCCACGCCGCCAGCGATCACGTCGGCGGAGCAGCCGCGGCAAGCACCAGTCATCATGGCGCCGCCATCGCATGGCAACTCGGCCTGCGCAGACGAAACCGCACATCGAGAGGCACGACATCATGACGATCCATCCCGCTCTCGCTCCCGGTCATGTCGCGGTGGTCACGGGCGCTGCTTCCGGCATCGGCCTGGCCGCGGCGCGCGCCTTTGCCGCGCTGGGCATGAAGGTCGTGCTCGCGGATCGCGATGAGGCCTTGCTTGCAGCGGCGGTCGCGGAACTGGCCGACGCCGGCGCGACCGTGCTGGCACGCGCGGTCGATGTCGGCAACCGGGCCTCCCTGGAGGCGCTGAAGGACGAGGTGATCGGCCATTTCAGGGCGGTCCATGTGCTGATGAACAATGCCGGCATCCAGCCCGGCAGTGCGGTCTTCGGCCCAGTCGAGAACTGGGAACGCGTTTTCGCGGTCAATCTCTGGGGCGCGATCCATGGCTGCCAGATCTTCGCGCCCGCGATGCTGGAGGGCGGGCAGCCCGGCCTGATCGTCAACACCGGTTCGAAGCAGGGGATCACCACGCCGCCCGGCGATCCCGCCTATAACGTCTCGAAGGCCGGGCTGAAGGTATTCACCGAGGCCTTGCAGCACGAATTGCGCGGGCGCGAAGGCGCGCGCCTCAGCGCCCATCTGCTGATCCCGGGCTTTGTCTTTACGGGCCTGACGGCGCGTGGGCGCCCTGAGAAGCCGTCCGGCGCCTGGACGCCGGAACAGACGGTCGCCTTCATGCTCGAACGCCTCGCCGCCGGCGACTTCTACATCCTGTGTCCCGATGGCGAGACCACGCGCGATCTCGACGAGAAGCGCATGGCCTGGGCGATGGGCGACATCATCGAGAACCGCCCGCCGCTGTCGCGCTGGCATCGCGATTACGGCGACGCGTTCAAAGCCTTCCTCGAGGAGGAGACGCGGCCGGCTCAGTAGCCCCGCGCCGGGTCCACCCCGTGTTCCAGCGGCTCGCCGGCCTCGAGCCGCCTGACCTGGGCGGCGATCAGGGTCGCGATCGCCTCGGGCTCCGACATCGCCGCGTTATGCGGCGTCACCGTCACGTCCGGATGGCTCCAGAGCCGCGATTCTGTGGGCAGCGGCTCGGTCTCGAACACGTCGAGCGTCGCAGCCCTAAGCGTGCCGGCATCCAGCGCCGCCAGAATGTCGGCCTCGACCTGAAGCCCGCCGCGCCCGGCATTGATCAGGAACGGCCCGCCGAGGCGCCCGTCCTGCGCGAGGCCCGCAAGCAGCGTGGCGTTGATGGTGCCGCGGGTTTCCGGTGTCAGCGGCAGCAGGCTGACGAGGATGTCGGTGCGGGCCAGGAACGGCGTCATGCCTTCTGCGCCGGCAAAAGTCGTGAGCCCGTCGATCGTCTTGGGAGAACGGCTCCAGCCAGCGACGTCGAAGCCCATGACCTGAAGCTTGCGTGCCGCGTCCTGCCCGAGCTCGCCCAGCCCCATGATGCCGACGCGCACCGAGCGTGCTGCCGGCTGGTTGCGATCGTCTTCCCAGAGAGCCTCGCGCTGCTGGCGGTCATAGCGCGGCTGCTGGCGCAGATAGCGCAGGCAGTGGAGGACGATGTACTCGCTCATCCGCGTCGTCAGGTCGGGATCGACCACCCGTGCGATCGGCACGTCGGGCAGACGGCTATCGGCGAAGAGATGGTCGACGCCCGCGCCGAGCGAGAACACCGCCGCGAGATTCGGCAGGCCGGCAAGGCTGCCCTCAGGATGCTTCCAGCTCGCGACATAATGCACCGAGCGACGGTCGAACGGCTCGCCCAGTATCACGATCGGCATGTCCGGGAGCAGCGCCTTGAAGCGCGCGCGCCAATCCTCGACATGCCAGCCGGTCATCGCCAGAAGCAGACTCATGCGTGCGAACTCTCCGTAATGCGTTCCGCGATCAGTACGCCGCGTTCCGGCGCACCCTCTCCCAGGCGATAGGCATCGCGCAAGCGCCTCTGCGCCATGGCGAAGCCGGCCTCGTCGCGGGCGTGGACGATGCCGAGCGGGTGATCGGCTCCGACAGCGTCGCCGACTCCGGCCAATTCAGCGATGCCGACGGCGTGGTCGATCGGGTCCTGCGGTCGCGTGCGCCCGCCGCCGAGCGCCACGACGGCCTGCCCGGCGCCGCGCGTGTCGACAGCCTGCACGATTCCGGATGTCTCCGGATAGACAGCCCGAGTGATCGGCGCGGCGGCGAGGTGGTTTTCGGGGCGCTCCAGCAAGTCGGCCGGGCCGCCCAGCGCCACGATCATCCGGGCGAAACGCTCGGCCGCCGCCCCGCTGGCGAAGGCCGCTTCGATCTTCCGCCTCGCCTCATCGATATCGACGGCGAGCTTGCCGAGTAGCAGCATCTCGGCTGCGAGTGCCACGGTGACCTCATGGAAGCGCGGCTCGCGCCGCTTGCCGGTGAGATGGTCGAGCGCATAGCCGACTTCGAGCGCATTGCCGGCGCTGGTCGCGAGCGGCTCATCCATGTCGGTCATCAAGGCGGTCGTCGGCAGGCCTGCTCCATTGGCGACGCCGACGAGTGCATCTGCCAGCGCCAGCCCCTTGCGATACTCAGGCAGGAAGGCGCCCGAGCCGTACTTCACGTCCATGACGAGGCCGTGCAGGCCGGCGGCGAGCTTCTTCGACAGGATCGATGAGGTCAGCAGCGGAATGGTCTCGACCGTCGCGGTGACGTCGCGGATGGCGTAGAGCCGCTTGTCGGCCGGAGCGAGATCGGCGGTCTGGCCGATGATGGCGCAGCCCTCGGCCCGCACCACCTTGCGGAAAAGCGCGTTGTCCGGCTGCGTGACATAGCCTGGCACCGCATCAAGCTTGTCGAGCGTGCCGCCGGTGTGGCCGAGGCCGCGCCCCGAGATCATCGGCACATAGCCGCCGCAGGCCGCGACCGCGGCCGCCAGCGGCAGGCTCACCGTATCGCCGACGCCGCCGGTCGAATGCTTGTCGAGGGCCGGGCCGGGAAGGTCGTCCCAGTTCAGCACCGCGCCGGAGTCGCGCATCGCGAGCGTCAGCGCGACGCGCTCGCGCACACTCATGTCGCGGAAGAATATCGCCATGGCGAAGGAAGCGGCCTGGCCCTCGCTGACCGAGCCGTCGGCGATGCCGGCGACGAACTGGCGGATATCCGCATCGGGCAACTCGCCGCCATCGCGCTTGGCGGCAATGATTTCCTGCGTCAGCTTCATCTCAATAGGGTCCGCTCGCCTGTCCTGCCGTGCTTCCGGCGATCGTATCCACCAGCACCTGATGCAGCCCGCTCGCGCCGAAGCGGAAGGTCTCCGGCCGCGCCCAGCCCGGCCCCATGATCTCGTCGGCCAGCGTGAGATACCCGGCCGCGTCGGCGAGGCTGCGGATGCCGCCCGAGGGCTTCAGCCCGACCGGTCGCCCGGCCTTGGCGATGACCTCCAGCATCGTCCGCGCTGCGGGCAGGCTGGCGGACTGAGCGGTCTTCCCGGTCGAGGTCTTGATGAAATCGGCTCCCGCAGCGATGGCGAGCTCCGACGCTTCGCGGACGCGCTCGAGATCGGGAAACTCGCCGGTCTCGAGGATCACTTTCAAAGTCTTGCCGCCGCAGGCTTGCCTGATCCGGGCGACCATCATTCTGGCGGCCTCGCGCTCGCCCGCCAGGAACGCGCGCCAGGGCAGGACGAGGTCGATCTCGTCGGCGCCCGCTGCCAGAGCCGCCTGTGCATCGGCAACGACCACATCGATGTCGGTACCGCCGGCGGGAAAGTTCACCACGGTCGCGATCCTGACCGGCCCGGCCCCGAGGATCGCCCGCGCCTTGGCGACGAAGCGCGGCCAGATGCAGATCGCCGCCACCGGCCCGGGTGTCGAGACTGCCCTGGCGCAAAGGGCCGCAAGTCCTGCCTCGTCGGGAGCATCCGAAAGATCGGTGAGATCGAGCAGCGCCAGGGCGCGTGCCGCGAGTCTTGCGTCGGTCATCGGCATCACAGCGCCCTCACGAAGGAGCGCAGCAGGCGCGCGAGATCGGCGGCCGCGGCGCTGGCGACATCCTTGGTCTCGCCGTGATGCGGAGCGCCGCCATGGAGGCCCGCGCCCATATTGGTCACGACCGAGAGCCCGGCGACCCGCAGGCCATGGCGGCGGGCCAGGATCACCTCCGGCACGGTCGACATGCCCACCAGATCGGCGCCCATCACCTGTGCCATGCGAATCTCGGCCGGCGTCTCGAAGCTCGGGCCGGAGAACCACATATAGACGCCCTCGCCGATCGACAGACCCTCAGCGGCAGCCGCTGCCTTCAGGCCCGCGCGCAGCTTCGGGTCATAGGCGTCCACCATCGGCACGAAACGCCCGTCGCCGTCGTCGCCGACCAGCGGATTCGGCCCGTTGAAATTGATGTGGTCGGTGATCACCGCCATGCTGCCCGGCGGCATCTCCGGTTTCAGCGAGCCGGCCGCATTGGTCAGGATCAGCGGTGGCGAGCCGAGAGCGGAGAGCATGCCGAGCGGAACCCGCATCACCGCGGCGTCACCGCCCTCGTAGTAATGTGCCCGGCCCTGAAAGATCAGCACCGTCTTGCCCTCGAGCCGGCCGATGCAGACCTGCCGCGCATGGCCCGACACGGCGCCAGCCGGAAAACCGGGAATGGCGGCGTAGGGAATCCGGATGGCGTCGTCGAGCTGGTCCGCGAGCCCGCCGAGCCCCGTGCCGAGCACGATGGCGCAGTCGATCGGCCCGGTCACGCCATGAGCCCGGATGGTCCTTGCGGTTTGTTGGAAGCTGTCTTCGGCGTTCATGCAAGCGTATCCGGCATCACACTGTTCTTCGATGCGGAGAAACGGAGCCGCAAATCACCGGCGCAAATTGTCCGGTCCGAAGGAGGCTGGCAACAGCTCCGCCAGCGAAAACATCTGCCGTACGCCGCCGGGCCCGGCGATCGCCACGGGCGTCTCCGGTGTCGCGAATTCACGGATGCGCTGTCGGCAGGCGCCGCAGGGCGTGACCAGGGCCTCTCCCTCGCCGAGCACGAGGATGGCCGCGATGCGGCCGGCGCCGCCCGCGATCATCGCGGAGATCGCGCCCTGCTCGGCGCAGCTGCCGGACGGGTAGGCGGCGTTTTCGACATTGCAGCCGGAATAGACGACGCCGTCATCCGCGAGGATCGCCGCGCCGACCTTGAAGCGCGAATAGGGCGCGTAGGCGCGCGGCTGGGCGCGTGCTGCTGCCGCGAACAACGTCTCGAAATCGACGCTCGGCTCGCTCATCGCGCTCAGCGCTCCTTCACATAGGGCAGGCCGGAGGCCTTGGGCGGCGTCGACTTGCCGATGAAGCCGGCCAGCAGGATCACGGTCATCAGATAGGGCAGGGCCTGGATCGCCTGCACCGGAACCTGTCCGATGCCGGGCAGCGCCACGCCCTGCAGCCGGATTGCGATCGCGTCGAGCCCGCCAAAGAGCAGGCAGGCCCAGAGCGCTTGCCAGGGGCGCCAATTCGCGAAGATCACGGCGGCCAGCGCGATAAAGCCCTTGCCGGCTGTCATATGCGGCAGGAAGCCGGCTGATTGCGAGACGGCGAGATAGGTTCCGCCCAGGCCGCAGAGGGCGCCGCAGATGACCACTGCGCCATAGCGCAGCGCGGAGACCGAGATTCCGGCGGTGTCGACCGCGGCCGGGTTCTCGCCCACGGCGCGCAGGCGCAGCCCGAAGCGCGTGCGCTTGAGGACCAGCGCAGTCAGGACGACGGCGAGCAGGGCGAGATAGGCCGGCACGGCGTGGCCCGACACGACCTCGTCATAGAACAGGCCGAGCGCGGGGACGTGCTCGCGCAGCGTCGCAGCGAAGGGCAGGGCGATGTCGCCGAAGCGCGCCGCCCCCTCCAGTGTCGGGGTCCGGCCGCCTTGCCCGTACCAGGCATTGCCGAGGATCACGGTCAGCCCTGCCGCCAGCATGTTGATGGCAACGCCGGAGACGATCTGGTTGCCGCGCCAGGTGATTGCCGCGAAGCCATGCACGAGCGCCAGCCCAATCGAGGCCAGAATGCCGGCCCCGAGCCCGGTCCAGGCCGAGCCCGTATGATAGGCGGCGACGGCCGACGCGAAGGCCGCGATCAGCATCTTGCCTTCGAGCCCGATATCGACGACGCCGGCCCGCTCCGACCAAAGCCCCGCCATGGCGGCGCAGAGCAGCGGTACCGAGAGCCGGATCGCGGAGTCGAGGATGACGGCGAGGGTCGCGATCCATTCCATCGTCAGCTCGCCCTTCCGAGCCGCAGTCCGCTCGCCACCACACGCCGGAACAGCCCGTCCAGCGCACCGGCGAAGAGAATGACGACGCCGCCGATAACCACGACCATGTCGCGGGTGATGCTCGGCTTGTCGAAGGAGAGTTCCGCGCCACCCTGGTAGAGCACGCCGAAGAGCAAGGCGGCGAGTGCCACGCCGACGGGATGGCCGCGCCCCATCAGCGCCACCGCGATGCCGACGAAACCGTAGCCCGCGGTGAAATCGAGCAGCAGCCGGTGCTGCACGCCCATCACCTCGTTGACGGCGAGCCCGCCGGCGAGCGCGCCCGAGATCGCCATCGCGACCATGGTGATCCGGGCCGGCGAAATCCCGGCATAGGCGGCGGCTTTCGGATTGGCGCCGACGGTACGGATGGCATAGCCCAGCCGCGAACGGAAGATCAGCGCCCACACCGCGACGAGGGCGGCGAGCGCCAGCAGGAAAGCCGAGTTCAGCGGGGTCGCGGGGAGCTTGATGCCGAGTGGCGCAAGCAGCTTGTGCATCGGCGTCAGGATGGCATGGGCGGCGAATTCCGGCGTTTCCGGCTGCATCGAGCCCGGCTTCCCCATGACCTCGACCAGGAGATAGACGGTCAGCGTCGCGGCCAGGAAGTTGAACATGATCGTGGTGATGACGACGTGGCTGCCGCGCGTCGCCTGGAGCCAGCCCGGGACGAGCCCGTAGAGCGCCCCGCCCCCTGCCGCGGCGAGCACCGCCAGCGGCACCAGCAGGACGCCTGGCAGCGGCGCCAGCCAGAGGCAGGCGAGCGCGGTGAAGATGCCTGCGATCGTCGCCTGTCCCTCGCCGCCGATGTTGAACAGGCCGGCATGGAAGGCGACCGCGACCGCGAGCCCCGTGAAGATGAAGTTCGTGGCGTAGTAGAGCGTGAAGCCGATGCCCTCGGCCGAGCCGAGTGCGCCTCGCAGCAGGAGCGCGGTTGCCTCCAGCGGGCTCTCGCCGATCCCGAGCACGACGAGCCCGGCGACGGCGAGGGCGGCCGCAACCGAAACCAGCGGCACCAGCGCGGTATCGGCCCAGCGCGGGAGTTCGATGGGCGCCGCGCTCACGCAGCCTCCTCCGCCACGCCTGCCATCAACAGTCCGAGATCGCGCTCGTCGGCGGTCTCCGCCATGCGCTCGCCGGTGATCCGGCCACCGCACATCGCGAGAATGCGGTCGGACAGCGCCATCACCTCCTCGAGTTCGACCGAGACGAGCAGGATCGCGACACCAGCATCGCGCAGCGCGATCAGGCGGCGGTGGATGAACTCGATCGCGCCGATATCGACGCCACGTGTCGGCTGGCCGACGAGCAGCACCTTCGGCGCCCGCTCGATCTCGCGTCCGAGCACGATCTTCTGCTGGTTGCCACCGGAGAACTTCGCGGTCTTTAGCGCGGGGTCCGGCGGGCGCACGTCATAGGCCGCGAAGGTCTCGCGGGCATGTGCCGCAATCGCCGCCGGCGACAGGAAGGGGCCGGGGCCAAGGGCGGGATCGTGCTGATAGCCCAGGATCGCGTTCTCGGCGGCCGGAAAGGCGGTGACGAGGCCACTGCGGTGGCGGTCCTCGGGGATATGCATCACGCCAAGCTTGCGCAGGCGGGCGGGGTTGCGGTCGGCGCTGGAGAGGATGTTTCCGGCCAGCCTGACGACACCGCGCGACGGTTGGCTGAGGCCGGCGAGCACTTCGAGCAATTCGCTCTGGCCGTTCCCGGCGACACCCGCGATCCCGACGATCTCGCCGGCATGGAGGGTCAGGTCGACGCCTCGCAGGAGCGCGACGCCGCGCGCATCGACGAGCTCGAGCCCGACGGCCTCCAGAACCTTTTCGCCGCGCGGCCTCGGCTCCTTCTCGACCCGCAGCAGCACCCGGCGCCCGACCATCGCCTCGGCGAGTTCGGGCGGTGAGGTCTCGGCGGTCGCAAGATGCGCGACCATCTCGCCGCGCCGCATCACCGAGACGCGGTCTGTCACCGCCATGATCTCGCGCAGCTTGTGCGTGATCATGATCACGGTCTTGCCCTGGGCGCGCAGCGCCCTCAGCAGGGCAAAGAGCTGGTCGGCCTCGGGCGGCGTCAGCACGGCGGTCGGCTCGTCGAGGATCAGGATCTGAGCGCCGCGATAGAGCGCCTTGAGGATCTCGACCCGCTGCTGGAGGCCGACGGACAGATCACCGACGATCGCATCGGGCTCGATGGCGAGGCCGTAATCGGCCGCCAGCCGCGCGAGCTCGGCGCGGGCCCGGGCCAACCCGCCCTTGAGGAAGGGGCCGCCCTCGGCGCCGAGGACGACGTTCTCGACGACGCTCAGCGTCTCGACCAGCATGAAATGCTGGTGCACCATCCCGATGCCGAAGCCGATCGCATCCGCCGGCGTACGAATCCGGCACTCGGCGCCGCCGATCCGGATCGTGCCGGCATCGGCCTCGTAAAAGCCATAGAGGATCGACATCAGCGTTGATTTGCCGGCTCCATTCTCACCGACGATGCCGTGGATCGAGCCCTCGGCGACGGACAGCGAGACGTCGCGATTGGCCTGGACCGGCCCGAACCGCTTGGAGATGCCCGACAGCTCGATCGCGGGAGCGGCGTGTGCCGTCATAGCTCGATCGTCATCCCGTCATGGGCCCGTTCCTCGGGCAGGTCACCGTGCCCTGCCAGCATGGACATGCCCATATGGGTCAGCACGATCCGCGCCGTGTCGAGTTCGCTCCGATGTGCGCTTAGCGTCCGGTAGTCGAGATGGTTCGCGAGCTTGGTGTCGTAGGCGTAGCATTCGACGAGCAGGACGTCGGCGCCGGCGGCGAGCGGGATCAGCGCGTCCGTCCATGCGGTGTCGCCGGAGAAGGCGAATATCCTTCCCGCATGGTCGAGCCGGTAGCCCTGACAGGGGCCGGCGCGCTCGTCATGCACCATCGGGAAGGCGCTGACATTGATCCCGGCGAGCGTTGCCGGCTGCTCCGGCGTCACCTCGACATAGGTGATGGGAAAGCGCCAACGGTTGGTCGACGAGCCCGGGAAATCCGCTTCGAGAGCATGCAGGGTTCGGTGTTCGATGCCGGCAGGCCCGGCGATGGTCAGCGCTTCCGTCCGCCGCGAGGCGAACTGCGCATCGAGCAGGAAGGCCGGCAGCCCGCCGAAATGATCGCCGTGGAAATGCGTGAAGAGCAGGGTCGAGAGGCCGTTGCGCTCGATCCCTGCCCGATTCAGCGCGACCATGCTGGACGCGCCGCAATCGAGCAGCATGCGCTCGGCCCCGGCCCCGGCCTCGACATGCAGGCACGTATTGAAGCGCCCGCCGGTACCGAAGGCGTCGCCGGAACCGAGAATGGTGACCTTCATGGAAGGCGAGCCGCCCTGGCCGTCATGCTCGGGCTCGCCCCGAGCATCTGCATGAGATTCTCGGGTCTGCGCTCCGCTTCGCCCGAGAATGACGAATTTCTACCGCGTCTCAGATCGTGCACTTCGAATCCGACATGTAGTCATGGACCTTGACCGAGCCGCTGATGATGTCGGCGCGGGCCTTGTCGGCGGCGGCCTTCATCTCGGGCGTGATCAGCGCCTTGTTTGCGTCGTCGAGCGCCCAGCCGACGCCGTCCTCCTTGAGGCCGAGCACGGAGATCCCGGGCTTCCAGGCGCCGTCACGCGCGGCTTTGAACGAGGCGTAGGTGGCAACGTCGACGCGCTTCAGCATCGAGGTCAGCACCTTGCCGGGCTGCAGTGCGTTCTGGTTGGAGTCGACGCCGATGCCGAGCTTGCCGGCGTCGGCGGCCGCGCGCAGCACGCCGATGCCGGTGCCGCCGGCGGCGTGGTAGATCACGTCGGCGCCGCGGTCGATCTGCGACTTGGCGAGCTCGCCGCCCTTGACCGGGTCGTTCCAGGCGGCCGGCGTCGAGCCGGTCATGTTCTGGAAGATCTCGGCGTCCTTCTTGGCCGCCTTGACGCCCTGGACGTAGCCGCAGGCGAATTTCCGGATCAGCGGGATGTCCATGCCGCCGACGAAGCCGACCTTGTTGGTCTTCGAGGCGAGGCCAGCCAGAAGTCCGACGAGATAGGAGCCCTCATGCTCCTTGAACACCACCGACTGCACGTTCGGCAGGTCGACCACCATGTCGATGATCGTGAACTTCAGGTCGGGGAATTCGGCCGCCACCTTCTGCAGCGCGGTCGCCTGCGAGAAGCCGACGGCGATGATCGGCGAATGCCCGTCGCGCGCGAAGCGCCGCAGCGCCTGCTCGATCTGCGCCTCGTTGGTGGGTTCGAAATCGCGGAACTCGATGCCGGTCTCGGCCTTGAACTTCTCGGCGCCCGCGAAGACGCCCTCGTTGAAGGATTTGTCGAACTTGCCGCCCTTGTCATAGACGACCGCTGGCTTCATCGCCGTCTGCGCCATCGCCGCGACGGCCGAGAGAGCGACGCCGGCCAGCGCCAGCGCAAGCGATTTCAGACGCATGGAAGATCCCCTGTTCGACGTGAGGGGTCGTTGGTCGCCCCATCTGGCCGACACGATGGCATGGCTTTGCGGCGTGGCCAAGCGGGGTGACGATTGCCCCCGGCGCAGGATCGGCTTAACCCTTCGCGGATGAGCCTGAACGACGACGAGATCGAACGCTATGCGCGCCATCTGGTGCTGCCGGAGATCGGCGGTCCCGGCCAGCAACGTCTGAAGAACGCGCGCATTCTCGTCGTCGGGGCGGGCGGCCTCGGTGCGCCGCTGCTGCAATATCTCGCCGCCGCCGGCGTCGGAAAGATCGGCATCGTCGACGACGATATCGTCTCGCTGTCGAACCTGCAGCGCCAGACGATCTACGGAACGGACGATGTCGGCGCCCACAAGGCAGTGGTTGCGGCAGATTTCATTCGCCGTCTCAATCCGCATGTGGTCGTCGAGGAGCATGTCACCCGCATCGACCCGCATAATGCGCGCGCGCTGATCGCCTTCTACGATGTCGTCGCCGAGGGCTCCGACAATTTCGCCACGCGCTATGCCGTCTCGGATGCCTGCTTTCACGAGCGCAAGCCGGTGGTCATGGCGGCGCTCGGGCGCTTCGATGGTTCGCTGACGACGATCCGCGCCCATGAGAAGGGCCCCGACGGGCGCCCGAACCCGACCTGGCGCTGCCTCTTCCCCGACATGCCGCCCGCGGGCGCGATTCCGACCTGTGCCGAGGCCGGCATCCTCGGCGCGCTGCCCGGTGTCGTGGGCTCTCTGATGGCTCTCGAGGTGATCCGCGCCGTGACCGGCTTCGGCGAGCCCCTCGTCGGCAAGCTGCTGCTGATCGATGCGCTGACGATGCGCTTTGAGACGCTGCGCTATGGCTGGGACGAGACGAATGCGCTGAACGGCACCGCTCGGTAGGCCCGTCAGCGAAGCTTCGAGCTGCTTCCCGGCTGGCCTTAAGGCCGAATGGGCGAAGCCTGCCTCCGGCCGCAGGCCCCCGACCATGGTTTCGGGGGCGGAGCGCGTGCGAGAGCCGGTGCGCGTCGCTACGCTTTGCTGGCGCGCTTCGCCTCGATCACGTCGAAGAGCTGGGCCGCCAGGTCCGGCCCGCCGAGTTTCTTGATCGCGCGTACGCCGGTGGGCGCCGTCACGTTGATCTCGGTCAGCTTGCCGTGGATCACGTCGATGCCGACGAGCAGCAGGCCGCGCTCGCGCAAGGCCGGGCCGATCGCCTCGCAGATCGCCAACTCCTGCTTCGAGAGGTCGGTCGGCTTGGCCGCGCCGCCGCGAACCATATTGGCGCGCAGGTCGCCGACCGCCGGCACGCGGTTGACCGCGCCGGCCGCCTTGCCGTCGATCAGGATGATGCGCTTGTCGCCCTCGCTGATCTCCTTGATGAAGCCCTGCACCACCCAGGGCTCGCGGAAGAGATTGCTGAACAGGTCGAAGAGCGAGCCGAAATTCGGATCGGTCTTGCTGGTCTTGAACACGGTCGCACCGCCATGGCCGTAGAGCGGCTTCATCACGATCTCGCCATGCTCGTCGCGGAAGGCCTCGATCTCGGCCTTGTCGCGGGTGATCAGCGTCGGCGGCATCAGCTCCGGGAAATGGGTGACGAAGATCTTCTCCGGGGCGTTGCGCACCTGGGTCGGATCGTTGACCACCAGCGTCTTCGGATGGATCCGCTCCAGCATATGCGTCGTGGTGACATACGCCATGTCGAACGGCGGGTCCTGCCGCAGCAGCACCACGTCGAGCGTCGAGAGATCGACCTTCTCCTCGGAACCGGCGGTGAAATGGTCGCCCTCGACGTCGCGCACCGTCACCGGGCGCATCGGCGCCGTGACCTTGCCGTCGCGCATCGAGAGCTTGTCGGGGGTGTAGGTGTAGAGCGTGTGGCCGCGCGCCTGCGCTTCCAGCATCAGGGCGAAGCCGGTGTCCCCGGCGATCCGGAGGCGCTCGATCGGATCCATCTGGATGGCAACGGTCAGGGACATGGCTTCCGCTCCGATGAGGCGAAGGACGACGATGGGGCGTCCTTATCGGACGATGCGGCCGGAATCGGCAAGTGGCATGGCTTGCGTCACAGGACGAGCGGGAAGACGGCCGGCACATGGCGCGGCCAGCGCCGGGGCGCGAGGAAGACCGCGTCCGCCCGCAGGTGATGATCGTTTGCCCAGGGGTTCCGCGCCAGCCATTGCCGGATGCGGGCCTCGATCAACCGGCGCTTCTGCGGGGTGATCGCGCCCAGTGCGTCCTCGATCGCGCCGCGTGCCTTGACCTCGACGAAGGCCACCGTGCGGCCGCGTTTCACGATCAGGTCGATCTCGCCGCCCTTGCCGCCGAAGCGCCGCGCCAGCAGCCGGTAGCCCTTCGCTGCGAGCCAGAGGATCGCGAGCCATTCCGAGCGGCGGCCGGTGGTGCCGGAACGCCTTGCGCGCCGGCTGCGAAGTGCCTCGCCCCCGCCTTCGGCGGTCACGGCGTCTCGCGAGTGAGTTCGAGGGCGCGTGCATAGACCTTGCGGCGCGGCTGGCCGGTCTCGGCCGCGACCTGTGCGACGGCCTCCTTCAGCGAGACCTGGGCGAGAGCCGCGCGCAGCCGCTCCTCGATGACGTCGCCGGCCGGCGTCAGCACTTCGGCGCCGGGCGGGCCGATGATCACGACGATCTCGCCGCGCGCCTCTTCCTCCCCGTCGTAATGCGCGGCCAGGGCCGAGAGCGGCCCGCGCTGGACGTTTTCGTAGAACTTGGTCAGCTCGCGCGCGACCGCACCCGGCCGCTCGCCCAGCACCGCCGCCGCGTCCGACAGCATCTCGGCAAGGCGCCGCGGTGATTCGAAGAAGACCAGCGTTCCCGGGATGGCCGCCAGTTCGGTCAGTCGTCCGCGCCGAGCCGCGGCCTTCGGCGGCAGGAACCCCTCGAAGAAGAAGCGGTCGGTAGGCAGCCCGGCGAGCACCAGCGCGGCCAGCACGGCGGAGGGGCCGGGAATGCCCGTAACCGGCAAACCCTCGGCAACGAGTCCGGCCACGAGCTTGTAGCCGGGGTCCGAAACCAGCGGCGTGCCGGCATCCGAGATCAGCGCGAGCTTGCCGCCTTCGCGCAGCTTCTCGAGGATCTTGGGCCGCATCTGCTCGGCATTGTGCTCGTGATAGGGATAGAGCGGCGTCGAGATGCCGTAATGCGCCAGCAGCGTCTTCGAGGTTCGGGTGTCCTCGGCCAGGATCGCATCGGCGGCCGCCAGCGTCGCCAGGGCCCGGAACGAGATGTCGCGCAGATTACCGATCGGAGTCGCGACGATATGCAGGCCGGGCGAAAGCGGCTCGGCTTCGGCCTTGACCCCGAAGGCGGTGTAGCTTGGTGCGCGCGGCGCTGCGGAGGGGGCTGTCGACATCGCCGCGAACCTGCCACAAGCGCTCCCTCCGCGCCATCGGCCCGTCGGGCCATCGTCAACCTCCGCTGGCGCAACACAGAGTTAACAACTTGAAAATACCATGTCGCACTGGCAGGAGAGTCCCCGAGGTCGGGGGACTGCACCGCCGGACGGGCGGTCTGCCTTTCCGGCACAAGAACTGGAGATCGCCCGTGTCGCGTCATCGGCTTCTTGCACCGGTTGGTCGGCGAAGTGCCTGTTCGCTGGTCGCGCTCGCCTGTCTGGCGCTCGCGGCCTGCACCGGCGGCCCCGGCGGGTTGCCCGGTTTCGACAGCGCGGGGTCTCAGGGCCAGCCGAGCACCGGGCAGACCATCGGCACGGGCAAGGTCAAGGTCGGGCTGATCCTGCCTCTGACGGCCGAAGGCCAGGGGGCCGTCGTCGGCAATTCGCTCCGGAACGCCGCCGAGATGGCGCTGGCCGAGTTTCCCAATGCCGACCTGACGCTGCTGGTCAAGGATGATCGCGGCACGCCCGAGGGCGCTCAGGCTGCGGCGCAGGAGGCGCTCGGCGAGGGCGCCGAACTCATCATCGGGCCGCTCTTCGCACCGTCGGTCCAGGCGGTGGGACAGGTCGCGCGCGGCGCCAACCGCCCCGTCATCGCCTTCTCCAGCGACACCAATGTCGCGGGGCGCGGTGTCTATCTCCTGTCCTTCCCTCCGGAGAACGACGTCAACCGCGTCATCGCCTATGCCTCGCAGCAGGGCCGCAGGTCCTTCGCGGCGCTCGTCCCGGATACCGCCTATGGCAAGGTCGTCGAGGCCGCCTTCCAGCAGGCCGTCGCGGCGCGCGGTGCCCGCGTGGTCGTGATCGAGCGCTTCTCGCCGGACCAGAACTCGATGCGCGCCGCCGCGACCCGGCTGACGCCGGCTCTGGCGCAGGCCGATGCGCTCTTCGTGCCCGCCGCCGCCGATACGATGCCGGCGCTCGGCACCGCGCTCCAGCAGGCCGGCTATGATCCGGCGAAGGTCAAGCCGCTGGGGACGGGCGTCTGGAACGACTCGAATGTCGCGCGCGTGCCGGCGATCCAGGGTGGCTGGTTCGCGTCGCCCGACACGGCCGGCTTCAACGCCTTCGCGGGCCGCTATCAGGCTCGCTTCAACAGTGCGCCGACGCGTACCGCGACGCTTGCCTATGATGCGGTCTCGCTCTCGGCGGCGCTGGCGCGCACGCAGGGCTCGCAGCGCTTTTCGGAACAGGTCCTGACCAATGCCTCGGGCTTTGCCGGCGCCGATGGTGTCTTCCGCTTTCGGCCTGACGGCCAGATCGACCGGGGCCTCGCGGTGCTGGAACTGCGCAACGGTCAGATCGTCACGGTCAACGCAGCGCCGCGCGATCTGGGCCCGCGCACGCAGTAGCCAAGCGTCATGCTCGGGCTCGACCCGAGCATCTTCTCGCGGAGATTCTCGGGTCTGCGCTTCGCTCCGCCCGAGAATGCCGGGTCGGGCTACGCCGCCAGATCCGCCACGACAGCGTCCAGTACTAGGGCGCCCTCGGGCGTGCAGGCGAGCTTGCCGCCGGGCTTTCGAGCCAGGAGCCCATCCAGGACCAGACTCGTGACGCGGGGTTCGCGGAGCGCGCGCCCGGACAGGGCCTTGAACACCGCGGGATCGATGCCCTCGACCAGCCGCAGGCCCATCAGCAGATACTCGTCGCCTTGCGCCTCGGCGCTGAGCCGCTCATCCTCGACCAATGCGTGCCCCTCACTTTCGACGCGCTCGAGCCAGGTCTCCGGCCGCTTCTCGGTCGAATGCGCCATCCGCCCATCGGCCGTGACGAGCCGGCCATGGGCGCCCGGGCCGACCCCGGCATATTCGCCATAGCGCCAGTAGACCAGGTTGTGCCGGCATTCGGCGCCCGGTCTCGCATGGTTGGAGATCTCGTAGACGCCGAGTCCGTGCCGGGCCGTGATCTCCTGCGTGATCTCGTAGAGCGCCGCGCCCGCCTCATGATCGGGGATCGAGAGCTTGCCTGCCTTGAACAGCCGCTCGAACATCGTGTCGGGTTCGATGGTGAGCTGGTAGAGCGAGAGATGCTCGGCCGCATGGCTGATGGCGAGTTCGAGCTCGGCCCGCCAGAGCGCCGGCGTCTGCGTGGCCGCGCGGGCATAGATCAGGTCGAAGGAATAACGCTCGAAATATTTCCGGGCGATCGCAACCGCATCGAGCGCTTCCCTCGCGGAATGCATCCGCCCCAGCGCCTTGAGGTCGGCGTCGTTCAGGGCCTGCACGCCGAGCGAGACGCGGTTGACGCCGGCCGCGCGGAAATCGGCGAAGCGCCCGGCTTCGACGCTGGTCGGATTCGCTTCCAGCGAAACCTCGCAGTTCGGATCGACCGCCCAGAACTCGCCGATCGCATCGAGGATCGCGCCGACCGTGCGCCCCTCCATCAGTGACGGCGTGCCGCCGCCGAAGAAGATCGAGGTGACCGTACGGCCCGGTGCAAGTTGCGCCCGATGGGCCAGCTCGCGCCGGAACGCGGCGACGTAGCGGGCCTGGTCGGGCGGCTGCAGCCGCACATGCGAATTGAAGTCGCAATAGGGGCATTTGGCCAGGCAGAACGGCCAGTGCACATAGACCGCGAAACCCGCATCCGCAGTCGGATGCAGGATCGCGCCCTGCCGCTCGGCGCTGGCCGCGGCGCCGCTCAATGCGGTTTCCTGAGGCAGGCGGCCGCAAGCTGCTTGAAGGCACGCGCGCGATGCGAGAGCGCGTCGTCCGCGCCGCTCTTCACCGTGCTCGACATCTCGGCAAAGGTCACGTCATAGCCCTCGGGCTGGAAGATCGGATTATAGCCGAAACCGCCCGTGCCGCGTGGTGCGTCGACGATCCTGCCGTAGACCCGCCCCTCGAACAGTTCCTCGTGTCCGTCCGGCCAGGCGATCACCAGCGCCGAGACGAAATGAGCGCGCCGCTTCTCGGGAGCGGTCGCGCCGCGCTTGGCCATTTCGGCGAGGACGCGCGCCATGGCCGGCTTGAAGTCCTTGCCCGGCCCGGCCCAGTTGGCCGAGAACAGGCCGGGTGCGCCATCCAGCGCCTCGACGCAAAGCCCGGAATCGTCCGAGAGCGCCGGCAGGCCGCAGGCCTTCGCCGCAGCATGCGCCTTGATGGCGGCATTCTCCGAGAACATGTAGCCGGTCTCGTCGGGCTCCGGCAGTCCGAGCTCGCCGGCCGAGACCAGCTCGATCCCGTAAGGCGCCATCAGCTCGCGCATCTCGGCGAGCTTGCCCTTGTTGTGGGTCGCGAGAACGACCTTGCCGGCGAGGAGACGATGCTCGCTCATCTCAGGCAACCGCTGCCTTCTGCAGCGTGACGAGCTTGCCGACGCCGCCCTTGGCGAGCTTGAGCAGCGCCATCAGCTCCTCTTCCGAGAAGGGCGCACCCTCGGCCGTGCCCTGCACCTCGACGAGGCCGCCCGAGCCGGTGATGACGAAGTTCGCATCGGTCTGCGCACCGGAGTCCTCGACATAGTCGAGGTCGAGAACCGGGTTGCCGGCGACGATGCCGCAGGACACCGCCGCGACATGATCCTTGAGCGGGTTCGAACCCTTGAGCATGGAGCGGCCCTCCATCCATTTCAGCGCGTCGTGCAGCGCGACCCAGGCGCCGGTGATCGATGCGGTGCGCGTGCCGCCATCGGCCTGCAGCACGTCGCAATCGACGACGATCTGGCGCTCGCCGATCGCGGTCAGGTCGACCACCGCGCGAAGCGAACGCCCGACCAGGCGCTGGATCTCCTGGGTGCGGCCGGAGGGCTTGCCGGAGGTGACCTCGCGGCGGGTTCGCTCATGCGTGGCGCGGGGCAGCATCGAATACTCGGCCGTGACCCAGCCCTTGCCGGTGCCGCGCAGCCACGGCGGGCCCTTTTCCTCGACGGTCGCCGCGCAGAGCACCTTGGTCTCGCCGAAGGTCACCATGCAGGAGCCCTCCGCATAGCGCACGACGCCGCGTTCGAGCGTCACCTTGCGCATTTCGTCTGCGGCGCGTTTGGAGGGTCGCATGGGCATATCCTGATTGTTCTGGGTCGCCGGCTTGTAGGCGGTTGCGCGGGGGGCGGCAAGGTTGGCGCCGCCGCGTCATGCGTTTTCGCTTGATCCTTCTGGGGTCCGGGCGGACAATAACGCCATGTCGAACCCGTCTTTCCGGCCGAAATGAGCGCCCATACGCCGCGCCCCGAATCCGCCAGCGGCTTGATCGAGACCGACCAGCGCTCGCGCGAGATCTTTCGCCAGATCGTCGACGGCTACTTGGCCACGGGCGAACCAGTCGGCTCCCGCAACATCGCCCGCCTGCTGCCGATGGCGCTGTCGCCCGCGACGGTACGCAACGTCATGACCGACCTCGAGCTGGCCGGGCTGATCTATGCGCCGCATACCTCGGCGGGGCGCCTCCCAACAGAGAGGGGCCTGCGCTTCTTCGTCGATGCGATGATGGAGGTCGGGAACCTCACCTCCGACGAGCGCACACGCATCGAGGCGCAGATGAAGGCGGCCGCGACCGGGCGCACGCTCGATGGCACGCTGACCGAGGCCTCGGCGCTGCTTTCGGGTCTCTCGCGCGGCGCCGGCGTCGTCGTCACCACCAAGGCGAATGCCCGGCTGAAGCATATCGAATTCGTTCGGCTCGATCCGGCGCGCGCGCTCGTCGTGCTGGTCGCGGATGACGGCACCGTCGAGAATCGCCTCCTGACTCTGCCGCCGGGACTGCCGGCTTCGGCTCTGACGGAGGCCGCGAATTTCCTGAACGCCCGCATCATGGGCAAGACGCTGGGCGAGCTGCGCAGCGAGATTGCCCAGCATCGTGCGCAGATGGAGCAGGAACTCGATTCGCTGACGGCGCGGCTGGTCGAGAGCGGCATCGCCACGTCTTCGGGGCCGAGCAGCGACCGGCATCTGATCGTGCGCGGCCAGGCCAACCTGCTCGAGGATCTGAAGGCGCAGGAGGATCTCGAGCGCATCCGCCTGCTCTTCGGCGATCTCGAGACGCAGACCGACGTCATCGACCTGCTGTCGCGCGCCGAGGCTGGCGATGGCGTGCGCATCTTCATCGGCTCCGAGAACAAGCTGTTCTCGATGTCGGGTTCGTCGATGGTGGCCGCGCCCTTCCGCGACGCAGAACAGCGCATCGTCGGTGTCGTCGGCATCATCGGCCCGACACGGCTGAACTATGCCCGCATCGTGCCGATGGTCGACTATACCGCCAAAGTGGTCGGCCGGCTGCTGGATGGCGAGCGATGAAGGGTCTCCGCCGCCTGCTTGCGGCGGTGTTGGGTGTGATGCTGATGAACTCTGCTGTTCACGCGACGGGTCCTGCCTTGATCGAAGCCGCCGCTGCGGGGCGTGCCGACGAGGTCGCCCGACTGATTTCCGCCGGCGCGCCGTTGGAGGCGCAGGACTCCCAAGGTCGGACCGCCCTGCTGCAGGCCGTCGCGGGTAATCACGTCGCCATCGCGAAGGCGCTGCTCGACGCTGGCGCCAGCCCGAATACGCAGGCCGCCAATCGCGACACGCCCTGGCTCCTCGCCGGTGCGTCGGGCCGCACCGAGATCATCGCGGCGATGCTGCCGCGCAAGCCCGATCTCTCGATCCGCAACCGCTATGGCGGCAATGCCCTGATCCCGGCCTGCGAGCGGGCCCATGTCGAGACGGTCAGGCTGCTCCTGCCAAGTGGCATCGACCTCGATCACGTCAACGATCTCGGCTGGACCTGCCTGCTGGAGATCGTGATCCTCGGCGATGGCGGGCCGCGTCACCAGGAGGTCGCGAAACTGGTCCTCGATGCCGGCGCCAATCCCAATCTCGCGGACAAGGACGGTGTCTCGCCGCTCGCCCATGCCCGCCACAAGGGCCAGCGCGCGATCGCGGCCCTGATCCAGCAGGCCGGCGGCCGCTGATCCCCGCAGATTTGGATCGCTGCCGGATCGCGCTGCCTGTGCCCGCCTTGCGGCGCTCAGGCGCTCAGCGTCATCGGCGGAACGCAAGCCTCGCACATCGCTGCGACATGGCGGTGATCCGTGCCGCAGCATCCGCCGAGAATCCGGAAACTGGGGAAGTTGCGCCGGAGTGCCTGATAGCGCCGGCCGAGATCGATTGGGTCGCCCGCGTCCAGCGTCTCCGATTCGTCGAGTTCGGCATGGCTCTTCGTCGAGGCATTGGCACGCACGCCGTGCACCCGCTGCAGCCACGCCTCACCTGCCTCCAGCGCGTGCTCGAAATGCGTCGGATGGGCGCAGTTGATCATGTAGTAGAGCGGCGCGCCGCCTGTTTCGTCGTCGACGATCTCGATCGCCTCTCGCAGCGAGCGGCCGCTGACCAGCCTGCCGTCCGTCTCGACCGTGAAGGAGATCGCGCAGGGCATGTCGTGAGCTTGCGCGGCGAACGCGATGCCGATCGCCTCCTCGACCGTGCCGAGCGTATAGGCCGCGACCATGTCGGCTTGCGAGTCGGCGAAGGCGGCGATCTGCGCGCTATGGTAGTCGCGTGCCTCGACCGCGCCCATGGATCCTTCCTTGTACCCGTCACCCCGCGGCCCGATCGCTCCCGCGATGACGCAGGGCATGGTCGGCGTCTCCCACCGGTTGCGCAGCTTTTCCAGCAGCGTGATGGACCCTTGGTTCGCCGCCCTCAGCGCGGCGGCGTCGTAGCCGAGCTTCGCGCCCCAATCGGGGTTTGCACGCCAGGTCGCGCTGTCGAGGACGAAGCCGACGCCGCGCCCCTGCGCGACAGCGAGGTACTTCTCATAATAGGCGGTCAGATGCGCCCTCCCTTCGTCGCTGGCGAGCAGGACGAAGGAGGCGAAATGCGGCAACTCCAGCCCTTCATGGAAGATGAGGGTGGTTTCCATGCCGCCGTCGCTGAGGAAAACGCCGCCCTGCATCTGCGGCAAGGCGTGTCGATACTTTGCCATGAGTGTCGCTCCGCTTGGGGTTGAGACTTCCCTGACGGCCCCATGGCCCGCCAGGAGAGGCGTCGGTTATCCCCCGCCGCGGCACGCGACGACTAGCCGACTTGCGGTACGGCGGATTGAGGAAGAAAAAAATATTCAATATCAGTGGTTTGCCTGGAAAATGGTGCGGCCGAGCAGAATTGTGTTACGCTTCGGCAGCGCAAAACCATACCGGTGGTACAGTTTTCGGAGGTCCCGCCGTGAGCAAGGGCATCGCGACGCGCGACCGCATTCTCGCCATTGCTGAAGCGGGTGTCCTCGCCAAGGGCTTCGGTGCGACCTCGATCGAGGAGGTCATCGTCGAGGCGGGCATCACCAAGAGCGGCTTCTTCTATCACTTCCGCGACAAGAACGAGCTCGCCCGCGAGATGCTCAAGCGCTATGTGGCTAGCAACGACCAACTCTTCGACGAGATCTTTGCGCGCGGCCGCGAACTTTCCGACGACCCGCTGCAGGGCTTCCTGATCGCGCTCAAGCTACTGGCCGAGGTGATGTCGGACCTGCCGAACGGCCATCCCGGCTGCCTGATCGCCAGCATCTGCTACCAGGAGCGCCTGTTCGACCGCGAGGTGCGTGAGCTCACCGCGCAGTCGGTCAGGAGCTGGAACGCCCGTTTCCGCAGCATCTTCGGCGAGATCGCCTCGATCCACCCACCGCGCGAACCGATCGATCTCGACGATCTCGCCGACATGCTCTCCTGCGTTGTCGATGGGGGCATCATCATGTCGAAGACGCTCGGTGACCCGAGTCGTCTGGCTCGGCAGGTCCTGGCCTTCCGGAGCTTCGTCAAGCTGCTCTTCTCCGAGCCTGCGCGGGTCGCATAGGCCTGGCCAGCATGCCCCGCCCGATCGTTTGGGATCGCGGGATTTGGCTTCGTTGCCGGATCGCGCTACCTGTGCCGCCAACACGGCTCGCTTGCCGCACGATTCCGCATTCCAAGGCTGTATCCGATGACCGACACGCTCCCCGACCGTCTCTCCTCGAACCCGAGCAGCCCTTATTACAACGAAGAGCTGCTCGCGCGGGACATTGGCGTGCGCTTCAAGGGCGTCGAGAAGACCAATGTCGAGGAGTATTGCGTCAGCGAGGGCTGGGTGCGCCTCACCGCCGGCAACGCCAAGGATCGCTTCGGCAATCCGATGACGGTCAAGCTCAAGGGTGAAGTCGAGCCCTATTTCCGCCAGGCGAAGTCGGAGGGCTGACGCCCTCCCTACACCAGCGACTTGTAGAAGAAGGTCGAGCCGCAGAAGCGACCATCGGGCAACAATGCGAAGCGCGGTATGGTGCCGACCTCGGTCCAGCCGAGGCGGTTGTAGAGCCGCCGCGCCTCGCCATCTGCGTCGCTGTCGAGCACCAGCAGGTCGCGCTGCGCGGCGCGTGCGGCCGCCTCCGCTGCATTTACCAGCGCTGCGCCGAAGCCCTTCCGCCGCGCCCGCGAATGCACCAGCACCTTGGCGATCTCGGCGCGATGCGGCTGGTTCGGCTTGCCGATGAGCTGCAACTGGGCGGTGCCGACGATCTCGTCGCCGTCACGCGCGGCGAAGAGGACGGTCCGGCCCGCCTCGACCTCGGCCGCGACGCCGATCCAGAACCGCTCGAAATCGGCGTGGGTGTTCCAGTTCATGAAGCCGACGGATGCGCCATTGGCGACGCAATCGCGCAGGATCTCCGTCAGTTCGGGGATCGCGGCGCGTGCCGCTTCGACGTCGAGCGTCTCGATGGTCGGTAGGGTGGTCATGCGGCGTTGTCCGGAAGGCTGCCGCCCCGGGCGGCGAGGATGACTGCGTAGCGCACCGGGGTGGCGCTGCGGTTGCGATAGGCGATCCTGCCGCGCAGATGCATCTGCAGGCAGTCCCCGGTGCTCAGCGGGTGAACGGTTTCGCCGAGCGTCACCTCGAGAGCGCCGTCCAGGACCCAGATCTGCTGGTCGAGCGCCGGCGAGCCGGCGGCGCTGTCGAGCTCGACCTGCGCGCCGGGCGGCAGGACCACTTCGACGATCTCGAAGCCCGAGCCCGTGCCGTAGGGCGAGACGTTTCGGCGCAGATAGCCGCTCGCGGGATCGCGCCAGACGGCCTGATCGCCGCGCCGCGCCAGCGGGCCGGCGCCGGCGCTCTCATCGAGCAGGGCCGAGAGCGAGAGGCCGAGCCCCGAGCCGAGGCGTACCAGAAGCGCGGCCGTAGGGCTCGATTCGCCGCGTTCGACCCGCGAGATCATGGCCCGGCTGACGCCGGTGCGCTTGGCGAGGCCATCGAGTGTCAGTTCGGCACGCAGCCGCGCCGCCTTCAGGCGCGCACCGAGGCGCCTGTCGAGCGCGTCGTCGGAAATGTCAGCGGCGAAATCCATCAATGAGAGAAAAAATCTAATATCATGGAATGTCAAGCGCTCGCTCGCCGGCGTGCTACACTCCGGCGCCGCGGAACGCTTGGCGCGATGCGGCTTCGCTGCTATGGCCCGCGCATGAGCACGAAGTCCTTCGACAATATCCGCAACTTCTCGATCGTGGCGCATATCGACCACGGCAAGTCGACGCTTGCCGATCGGCTGATCCAGCAGACCGGCACGGTCGCGGCGCGCGACATGAGCGAGCAGATCCTCGACTCGATGGACATCGAGAAGGAGCGCGGCATCACGATCAAGGCGCAGACCGTGCGGCTCGACTACCTGGCGAAGGATGGCAAGACCTACATCCTGAACCTGATGGACACGCCCGGCCATGTCGACTTCGCCTACGAGGTCTCGCGCTCGCTGGCGGCCTGCGAGGGCTCGCTTCTCGTTGTCGATGCCTCGCAGGGCGTCGAGGCGCAGACGCTGGCCAATGTCTACCAGGCGCTCGACGCCAATCACGAGATCGTCACGGTTCTCAACAAGGTCGACCTGCCGGCGGCGGACCCCGAGCGCATCAAGCAGCAGATCGAGGATGTGATCGGCCTCGACGCCTCGGAAGCCGTGCCGATCTCGGCCAAGACCGGCCTCAACATCGAGGGCGTGCTGGAGGCGATCGTCGAGAAGCTGCCGGCGCCGAAGGGCGACCCCGACGCGCCGCTCAAGGCGATGCTGGTCGACAGCTGGTACGATGCCTATCTCGGCGTCGTCGTGCTCGTGCGCATCATCGATGGCGTGCTCAAGAAGAACATGACGATCCGCATGATGCGGGCCAACGCCGCCTATGGCGTCGACCGCGTCGGTGTGTTCAAGCCGAAGATGTCAGAGGTCAAGGAACTCGGCCCCGGCGAGGTCGGCTTCTTCACCGCCTCGATCAAGGAGGTCGCCGACACCGCGGTCGGCGACACCATCACCGACGACAAGAAGCCGATCGCCGAGCCGCTGCCGGGCTTCAAGCCGGTGCAGCCGGTGGTGTTCTGCGGCATCTTCCCGGTCGATGCCGCCGATTTCGAGCTGCTGCGCGGGGCGATGGCGAAGCTGCGCCTGAACGATGCCTCGTTCTCCTATGAAATGGAGACCTCGGCCGCGCTCGGCTTCGGTTTCCGCTGCGGCTTCCTGGGGCTCCTGCATCTGGAGATCATCCAGGAGCGGCTCGAGCGCGAGTTCAACCTCAACCTGATCTCGACCGCCCCCTCGGTCGTCTATCATCTCAAGCTGCGCGACGGCACGACCCTGGAGCTGCACAACCCGGCCGACATGCCGGACGTGATGAAGATCGAGGCGATCGAGGAGCCCTGGATCCGTGCCACCATCTTCACGCCGGACGAGTATCTCGGCTCGGTGCTGAAGCTCTGTCAGGACCGTCGCGGCCTGCAGATCGACCTCGGCTATGTCGGCTCGCGCGCCAAGGTCGTCTATGACCTGCCGCTGAACGAGGTCGTGTTCGATTTCTACGATCGGCTGAAGTCGATCTCGAAGGGCTACGCCTCCTTCGACTACAACATCACCGATTATCGCGAGGGCGACCTCGTGCGCATGTCGATCCTGGTCAATGCCGAGCCGGTCGACGCGCTCTCGATGCTCGTCCACCGCACCCGCGCCGAGGCCCGCGGCCGCGCCATGTGCGAGAAGCTGAAAGAACTGATCCCGCCGCACATGTTCCAGATCCCGGTTCAGGCGGCGATCGGCGGCAAGATCATCGCCCGCGAGACCATCCGCGCCCTGCGCAAGGACGTCACCGCCAAGTGCTATGGCGGCGACGCTACCCGCAAGCGCAAGCTTCTGGAGAAGCAGAAGGAAGGCAAGAAGAAGATGCGGCAGTTCGGCAAGGTCGAAATCCCGCAGGAAGCCTTCATCGCCGCGCTCAAGATGGATAGCTGAGCGGCATCGCTCCGCCCGTTACCTGCTGAAACGCGCGTCATCCCGGACAAGCGGCGTAGCCGCGCCGATCCGGGATCCATCGGAGAGCGCCGACATCCTTTGATGGATCCCGGCGCTCCGCTTCGCTTCGGCCGGGATGACGCGTTCTGGCTTACGCCCCGGCCGACTTTTCGCCTAGCTGCTTAACCTCACCAGCCCAGCGCGCAGCCGTCCTTGCGGTGGTCGGAGCCGGCGAGCAGTACGCCCTTCTCATGGTCGATCGAGATCGCCTGGCCGCCGCCGATGGCCGAGCTCGGCGCGGTGAAGCTGAAGCCGCGGCGTTCCAGCTCGGCTCGCACGGCCGGCGGCAAGGTTCCTTCTGCCTCGACCGCCGCCTGCCCGGGGCGCGGGAAGAGGCGCGGCAGCGACAGCGCAGTCTGCAGGTCGAGCCCGTAATCGACGACCTTGCTGACGAGATGTGCGTGGCCCATCGCCTGGTAATGGCCGCCCATCACGCCAAAGGACAGGCAAGCCTTGCCGTCGCGGGTCATCATGCCGGGGATGATGGTGTGCAGCGGGCGCTTGCGCGGAGCGATCGCATTGGGGTGCCCCTCCGTCAGAACGAAGCTCTGGCCGCGATTATGCAGCAGCACGCCGCTCTTCGGCGCCACGATCGCCGCGCCATAGGGGTGGAAGATCGAGTTGATGAAGCTGACCGCCATGCCCTGGCCGTCGACGATGCTGATATAGACCGTGTCGCGGTGCTCGACGCCGGACGCCGAGTAGCTCGGAAGCTCAGGGATCGCACGCTTCAGGTCGATCTTGGCGCGCAGCTCCGCCGCGAATTCCTCCGACAGGAGCCGCTCGACAGGGATCTCGGCCTGGCTCGGATCGGCCAGCACGGCGTCGCGCACCGAATAGGCCAGCCGCGACGCCTCGATCTCGAGATGCAGCCGGTCGGCCGAGAGCGGGTCGTCGCCCGGCTCGAAGCCGGACAGGATGTTGAGGATCAGCAGCGCGATCACGCCCTGGCCGGCCGGCGGGCATTCATGCACCTGGTAGTCGCGGAACTTGGTGCTGATCGGCGTTACATAGCCGCCCTTGGCGGCCTTGAAATCGTCCATCGTGTGCAGCCCGCCGAGCTCGCGCAGGCGGTCGACCATGTCCTGCGCGATCTCGCCCTCGTAGAAGGCAGCAGGGCCGCGCTCGCCGATGGCCTGCAGCGTGGCCGCGAGCTCCGGCTGCTGATGGACCTCGCCGGCGAGCGGCGCCCGGCCGCCCGGCAGGAAGATGCGGGCCGCATGCGGGTCGTTGGCCAGCAGAGCCGCCTGCGCCGCCCAGTCCGCTGCGGTGCGCGGCGGCACCGCATAGCCGTCGCGCGCGAGCGCGATGGCCGGCTCGAGCAGCTTGGCGAGCGGCAGCTTGCCGTGATCGTTGACCAGCGTCGCCCAGGCCTCGACCGCGCCCGGCACGGTCACGGCATGGGGGGACTGGCGCGGCAACTCGCTGAAGCCCTGCTCGCGATACCAGGCTGCCGTGGCGGCGGCCGGCGCGCGGCCCGAGCCGTCATAGGCGAGGATGTTGTCGCTGCCATCCGGCGAGATCAGCACGAAGCAGTCGCCGCCGATGCCGGTGGAGCCCGGCTCCACCACGCATTGCACGGCACAGGCCGCCACCGCCGCGTCGATTGCGTTGCCGCCCGCCTGCAGGATGTTGATGGCGGCGAGTGTCGAGGCCGGCTGCGATGTCGCGGCCATGCCCCGCCGGCTCATCACCACGGAGCGGCCGGGCTGCTCGAAATCGCGCTGGTTATGCTTGGTCACGTCTTTGGTCTCCCCGATCGCCGGCTCAGGCTGAATTGCTTTGCCTTCGCACTCGCCCAGCCGCGGCGGTTTGGCAAGCGCGCCGGACGCGTTGCGGCCCTGCGGCGGGTTCCACCCGCGCTGTCACGCTGATACGAACAGCGGCGCAACGAGAGAAAACGCCGGGGAGATCGAATCGTGCCGCTACCTGCCTCGCTCGCCGGGCGCCTGCGCCTCCCCGCCATCGCCTCGCCGATGTTTCTGGTCTCGGGCCCCGATCTGGTGGTCGAGACCTGCAAGGCTGGCATTCTCGGCACCTTCCCGGCCCTGAACCAGCGCACGAGCGAGGGCTACGCCGCCTGGCTCGACGAGATCGAGGGGCGCCTCGCCGACAGCCCCGGCGCGGCGCCTTTCGGCGTGAACCTGATCGTCCATCGCTCCAATCCGCGCCTCGAACAGGATCTGGCGATCACCGCGAAGCACAACGTCCCGCTCGTGATCACCTCGCTCGGCGCGGTGCCCGATCTGGTCAAGGCGGTGCACGGCTATGGCGGCGTCGTATTTCACGACGTCATCAGCCTGCGCCACGCCGAAAAGGCGGCGGAGGCTGGTGTCGACGGCATCATCGCCGTGGCGGCCGGCGCTGGCGGTCACGCCGGCACGATCAGTCCCTTCGCACTGGTATCGGAAATCAGGCGCTTCTTCTCCGGCACGATCGTGCTGGCTGGCGCGATCTCGAACGGCGCGCAGATCGCCGCGGCGCGGTTGATGGGCGCCGATCTCGCCTATCTCGGCACGCGCTTCATCGCGACGGCCGAGAGCATGGCGGATCCCGCCTACAAGGCGATGCTGCTGAAGACGCGCGCGGCCGATATCCTCTACACACCGGCGATCAGCGGCGTGAACGCGAACTTCATGCGTGAGAGCATCAAGGCGGCGGGCCTCGATCCCGACAACCTGATCTCCCACGGCAAGCTCGATCTCGGCAACGAGGCCAAGGTCTGGAAGACGATCTGGTCGGCGGGCCAGGGCGCGGGCTCGATCGAGGATGTGCCGAGCGTGGCTGATCTGGGTGCGAGGCTGGTGCGCGAATACGCCGAGGCGCGCGCCTCGCTTGCGGCCTGAGCTTCGTAGCTCTAGCACGCCGTCATCCCGGGGCGGGCTCGGGATGACGTTGATTGTTGCCGCTTGCGCGGATCAGCTCTTCAGCTTGGCGTTGCACTGGCTCCAGTAGCCACCGCCCTTCTCGATCCATTTCAGTTCGCCATTGGCGTTGGCGGCCTTGTTGGCGTTGTACTGGTCGGCACAGGTCTTGAGCCGGGCCTTGCCCGCCGACTGGTCGGAGTATTTCTGCGAAACCGCCCTCGGGAAGACGGCGGCCTTGGCCTTGCCCGCCGGCTTCGCCGCAGGCGCCGCCGCCGGTGTCGCGGGCTCGGTCACCGCGGCTGCGGCCTCGTTGTCGTCGGCGTCGTCATCTCCGCACTGAGCCTTGCGGAAATCGTTCCATTTCTGGCCCTTGAGCGTGTTGGCCTTCTTCGCGTCCTGATACTTGGCGCTGCATTCCTTCATCGTCAGCGCAGAGGCCGGCGTCACCGGCAGCATCGTCAGGGCGAGAAGGGAAGCGGATGCAAGAATGGCGTTCCTCAGCATGGTCGTCTCCGTCGCAGGGTTGATCTGGACCCTGCGTCATCGCACTCCCATTCTCGAGGCGTGGCAAGCGGGAATTTCGCCGGCCTGAAACGCATTCCGTTCAGGCGAGGGAGCGCAGATCGAAGCCTGGATCGGCCGCCTGCTCCGGAGTCGGCCAGCGCCCGGCGGCGATCAGCCGCCGACCCATCATGTGATCGGCCGGCTTGTTGATGCTCTCGATCGCCGCCAGCCTGTCGCCCTCATAGCGGAACAGCGAGAAGCGCCCATCCTCAACCGATCCACGCAGGATGTCCGTGCTGCCGCCATTGGCGAGGCCGACCATCTGCAGCTTGACGTCGTACTGGTCCGACCAGAACCACGGCACGGAGCGATAGGCCTCCGGCTTGCCGGCGATGGTGCCGCCTGCCGCGCGCCCCTGGTCATGCGCATTCTGGACGGAGCTAAGCCGCAGGCGACGTCCAGCGAAGACATTGGGATGGCTGGTGCAGTCTCCGGCCGCGAAGATCGCCGGATCGGAGGTGCGGCAGAAATCGTCCACGACGATGCCGTCCTCCACGGCAAGGCCTGCCGCTGCCGCCAGCTCGGTATTCGGCACGGCGCCGACCGCCGAGAGCACGAGGTCGCAGGCCAGGCGCGTGCCGTCGTCGCAAAGCACGGCGGTCGCCTTGCCGTCCTTGCCCTCGATCCGTTCGACCTTCGTCGCGAGCCGGATCGTGACGCCATGGCCGGCGTGGATGCGGTGCATGTAGGCGGAAATCTCGGGAGAGACGGCATGGCCGATCAGGCGCGTCCCCGCCTCCACCACCGAGACCTGCTTGCCGAGCGCGATCGCGGCCGAGGCCGCCTCGAGCCCGATGAAGCCGCCGCCTATGATAACGATGGCGGCGGCTGCGCCGAGCCGCTCGCTCAGGGCCTGGGCGTCCTCGATGGAACGCAGCGTGACGACGCCGTCGAGCTCCGCCCCGGGGCAGCGCAGGGCCGCGGCGCGTGCACCGGTCGTCAGCGCGAGCGTCCCGAAGCGCAGCGCGGAACCGTCGTCGAGCAGCACCTGGCGTGCTTGCCGGTCTAGCGCGACGGCGCGGCGTCCGGCGATGAACGCGATTCCCGCCTCCTCGTAGAAGGAAGCCGCCTTCAGCGGCAGATTGGCCCCGGCCTTGCCGAGCAGGAAGCCTTTCGACAGCGGCGGCCGCTGATAGGGCAGCTCCGTCTCGTCGCCGACCAGGGCGATGCGTCCGGAAAATCCGGCCTCGCGTGCCGCGCCGGCGACGCCGACGCCAGCATAGGAGGCGCCGATCACGACGAGATCGAAATCCGTGTCCGTTCCGGAATAGGCGGGGCTGGTCGACATCTCTGAAAGGTCCATGGTCGAACGAACGCGCAGCCGATGACCGTCGCCGGAACGGCTTGCCGACGCGTGGTCATCGCTGTTGCGTATCTAAGCGAGCCGGAAGGCGCCGGCCATGCCCATTTCGACATGCTCCGCTGCCGATCCCGAAGGGGGACCGCGCCCGGTCGCTGCGCTGGCGATGATGCGCCGTTTGCATCGATCGATACGCCCTTTGAGCTGTCCGTCGCCGACCGGCCACCGAACAATCCAGCCCTCAAGAGCGCACCGCTTGGCCATGGCGGGCGAAAGACCATCAGGGGGAAACACTCATGCGAGAGCTCGGGAACACTGGCGCGGCAGCGCTGCTTGCAGTCATCATGGGCGCCATGCCAGCCGCCGCGAAAACCATCGTCTATGTCTCGAATGCCGACAGCCGCGAGATCAGCGTGCTGGAGCTCGATGCATCGTCACGCCAGTTGAAGCCGGTCGAGACGGTCGCCGTGAGCGGTACCGCGATGCCGATGGCGATCTCGCCGGATCGGCGCCATCTCTATGTCTCGCTGCGCTCGCAGCCATTCTCGGTCAGTTCCTTCGCCATCGACCCGCAGAGCGGTAAGCTCGATCTGCTCTCGACCGTGCCGCTGCCCGACAACATGGCCTATGTCGCGACCGACCGGACGGGCCGCTTCCTGCTCAGCGCCTCCTATACGGGCCACAAGATCGCGATCAATCCGATCGGTCCGCAGGGCTTCGTTCAGGGTGAGCCGGTGCAGGTCGTCGAGACGCGCAAGCATGCCCACGCGATCCTGACGGATCGCTCGAACCGCCATCTCTTCGCGACCAATCTCGGCGGCGATGTCCTGCTGCAGTTCCGTTTCGATGCCGCGACCGGGAAGGTCGCGGCGAACGAACCGGCCTTCGTCGAGACCAAGCAGGGCGCCGGGCCGCGCCACTTCGTCTTTCACCCGAACGAGCGCTTCCTCTACCTCGTCAACGAGCTCGACGGCACGCTCGACAGCCACCGCTTCGATCCGGCCAGGGGTTTGCTGTCGAAGTTCGCCAGCGCCAGCATCGTGCCGCCCGGCTTCAGTGGCGGGGCGCCGGCCGCGGCCGAGATCCGCATCACGCCCGACGGCCGCTTCCTCTACGCCTCCGAGCGCACGTCGAACACGATTGCGGCCTTCAAGGTCGATGGCGAGACTGGCACCCTGACTCCGGCGGGGAACTTCGCTACGGAGATGCAGCCGCGCGGCTTCAACGTCGATCCGCGCGGGCGTTTCCTGGTCGCTGCAGGCCAGAAGTCGAATTCGGCGACGCTGTACGGCATCGATCCGGAAACCGGCGCGCTCAAGGAGCTTCAGAAGATCGCGCTCGGCAAGAACCCGAACTGGGTCGAGATCATCGACCTGCCGTGATCCCGGACCGACTCAGGGCGCAGGAACGGAGATCGCCATGCCGTCGCGCTGCGGGTCGGCGCCGCCCGAACACAGCCCATCCTCGATGCGGATGCCGTGCAGGGCCGCGAAGGGATAGCTCTGGGCCGAGCGCTTCACATCGTAGCCCATCGCGACGAGCTCCTCGCTGACGCTGCGCCGGATGCGGTTCGAGATATCGATGCTGTTCGAGACGGCAACGATGCGCGGCGCCGCGACCGCCTCGAGCATGCCCATGTCGAAGTCGATGACGTTCATCACGCCCTGGGCCATGGCGGGCGCGATGTAGCTGCCGCCCGGCGCACCCATCACGATGAAGGGCTTGTCGTCCTTGAAGACGATGGTCGGCGCGGCCGAGGAGGAGCGGCGCTTGCCGGGCGCGATGGAGGCGGCCCGCCCCGGGCGCGGGTCGAAGCGGCTCATCGTGCCGTTGTAGATGAAGCCGAGGCCTTCAGTGATCGCACCAGACGGCGAGCCCAGCGTGTGCGTCAGCGCGACCGCATTGCCGTGCCGGTCGACGACCGAGACATGGGTGGTTTCGCGCGAGGAGGACCGCTCCAGCCGCTTCACATCGGCGCGCTCGCCGCGACGGATGTTGGCAGCTTGCTCGGCCGCGCGTTCCTTCGAGATCAGCCTGTCGACGGGCACGTCGACATAGGCCGGGTCGCCCATGAAGGCGTCCTTGTCGATGGTCATGCGCTTCATCGCTTCCGCGAGCAGGCGGACGTGCTCGGTCGAGCCATGCGTGAGTTCGCCGATGGCGAAGGGTTCCAGCATGTTCAGGATCTGCAGCATCGACATCCCGCTCGCCGGCGGCGGGCTCGTCGAGATGCGCATGCCCCGGTAGGAGCCCCAGATCGGCTCGGCCACGGAGAGTTGGTAGGCGGCGAGGTCCTCGCGCGAGATCAGCCCGCCATGAGCGGCGAAATCCGCGGTGATCTGCTCGGCCAGTTCGCCGTGATAGAAGAGGTCGGCGCCGCCTTTTGCCAGCCGCTCCAGCGTCCGTGCCATGTCGGGATTGGCGACGATGTCGCCCGGCCGCTTCACGCTGCCATCGGGGCGGAAATACAGGCGCTTGCCGGTCTCGCTGTAGCGCAGCTTGTCGGCGGTGTTGACCTGCCCCGTGCTCTTCTGATCCTGGCTCCAGAACCAGTGCATGTGCGGGCGTACCAGCACGCCATCGCGCGCCTGCTTGATCGCCGGAGCGATGATGTCGGCCCAGTCCATCGTGCCGTAGCGGGAAAGCGCGTAGTCATAGCCCTTGACGCTGCCCGGCGTGCAGACCGCGAGATGGCCGAATTCGCTGATGCCGCCTTCGAGCAGGAAGGCGAAGCCGTCGCGTGATTGACCGGTGAGCTTGTCGGCCCACATGTCCGGCGTCGCCGAGAGCGAGGCCCTGGCGTAGAACTCGACGATCTGGTGGACGCCCTGGCTGGGCATGTAGAGCTGCATCGAACCGAACCCGCCGATGCCCGACATCAGCGGATCGACGACGCCCTGCATGAAGGCGCAGGCGATCGCGGCATCGATGGCGTTGCCGCCGCGCTCCAGCACCGCGGCCCCGGCCTCGGCCGCCTCCGGCTGCGGGCAGACGATCATTCCGTTCTTCATGGTGCGGGCCTTTCGATGACCTGAGTGCGTCCATCATCCTCCACGTCATCCCGGACAAGCCGCGTAGCGGCGCCGGTCCGGGATCCATCGTGGGGTACGACGGCGCTCTATGATGGATCCCGGAGCTGCGCTTCGCTGCGTCCGGGATGACGAGGAGGGGTTGGTTCGTCCCCTCCCAAGTCTTCAGCCCGATTCCGGGACCACCGTGTCAGGCTCGCCCAGCCGCCAGAACAGCCTGACCCCACCATCTTCCGTGCTTTCGAGCCCGGGAACGGCGGAGAGCAGTTTCCGCGTATAGGCGTGCTGCGGATCGTCGAAGATCTGATCCCGCATGCCTTCCTCGACGATCCGTCCTTCGTGCATGACGATGACGCGGTCGGCGACCTGCTCGACCACGCCGAGGTCATGGCTGATGAACAGGCAGGAGAAGCCATGCTTCTTCTGCAGCTCGGCGAACAGCTCGAGCACCTGGGCGCGCACCGTGACGTCGAGCGCCGAGACCGGCTCGTCGGCGATGACGAAGCTCGGCCGGCGCACCACGGCGCGGGCGATCGCGACGCGCTGGCGCTGGCCGCCCGAGAGCTCATGCGGATAGCGCTCGGCGAAGCCGTCGGCGAGCCCTACCTCGCTCAGCACTTCGGCGACGCGGGCCTTCTTCTGCTCCCCGTTCAGTCCGGGCACCAGCCGCAGCGGCTCGGCCACCAGCTGGCCGATCGTCATGCGCGGGTCGAGCGACGAGTACGGATCCTGGAAGACCATCTGGCAGTTGAGCCGGTAGTCCCAGTAAGCCGTGTCGCTTTTGAAGATCGGCTTGCCGTCGAACAGGATATCGCCGCCGCTGGCCTTCACCAGCCCCGCGATCGACTGGCCGAGCGTGGTCTTGCCCGAGCCGGAGCCGCCGACGACCGCGACGACCTCGCCGGGCTGCACGTCGAGCGAGATGCCATGCAAAGCGCGCTTCGGTGCGCTCTTCTTGAAGAAGCGCTGGCGGCCGGGATAATCGACGACGAGGTCGCGCACTGTGACGATCGGCGTCTTCGCCTGAGGCAGATCGCGCGCCTCCCCGCGATGCGGCATCGCCGCGAGGAGCTTGCGGGTGTAGGGGTGCTGCGGCCGCGCCAGGATGTCGGCGCTCGGACCCTGTTCGACCACGTCGCCCTGGCACATCACGACGATGCGGCTGCAATAGCGCGCGACCATGCCGAGATCATGCGAGATCAGCAGCACGGCGGTGTCGTTCTCCTGCGTCAGCCCGACCATCAGCTCCATCACGTCGCGCTGCACGACCGCGTCGAGCGCCGTCGTCGGCTCGTCGGCGAGTAGGAGGGCCGGCTTCAGCAGCATCACCGAGGCGAGCATGATGCGCTGGCGCATGCCGCCGGAGAACTGGTGCGGGAAGGCGTCGAGCGCGCCCTCCGGATCGGTGAGGCCGACACGCCGGAGCATGTCGAGGATCAGCGCACGGCGTCCGGCCGCGTCGAGCTTCCGGTGGAGCGCGAGCCCTTCCTCGAGCTGCCGGCCGATCGTCATCGAGGGGTTAAGCGAGGTCATCGGCTCCTGGAAGACCATGCCGACCTTGGAGCCGCGCACCGCCCGCAGCCGCTTCGGCGCCATGGTGGTGATCTCTTCGCCGTCGAAGCGGATCGAGCCGGAGACCAGCTTCACCGCCGGTGGGATGAAGCCCATCACGGCCCGCGCCGCCAGCGTCTTGCCGGAGCCGGATTCGCCGACGATGCCGACGATCTCGCCGCGCGAGACGGCAAAGCCGACATTCTTCACGACCTCTCGGCCCGAGGACCTGATCGCGAGGGTGAGGTTCTCGACCTCGAGCAGGGGCGTGGTCATCGGGCGCCTCGCATGCGTGGGTCGAGCTTGTCGCGGACCGCGTCGCCGAGCAGGTTGATGCCGAGCAGCGTCAGCGAGATGCACAGGCCGGGGAAGATGCCGAGCCACATCGCCTGGCCGATATAGGGGCGCGAGCCGGCCAGCATGTTGCCCCAGGTCGGCGCCGGCGGCGGCACGCCGAGGCCGAGGAAGGAGAGCGAGCTTTCCGCCAGCAGCACATAGCCAAACATCGAGGTTGCCAGCACGGTCAGTGGCGCGATGCAGTTGGGCAGGATGTGGCGGGCCATGGTGAAGGCCTCGGAATTGCCCATCACGCGCGAGGCGGCGATGAATTCCTTCTCGCGCAGCGACAGCACCGTTCCGCGCACGATGCGCGCGACCGACGGCGTGTAGGCGATGCCGAGTGCCAGGATGATGCCGTACTTGTTGGCGCCGACCACCGCGAGCAGGCCGAGCGCGAGCAGGATGCCCGGGAAGGCGAGCAGTGCGTCGTTGAAGGCCATCACGACCCGATCGACCCAGCCGCGCATATAGCCCGAGAACAGGCCGATGATCGTCCCCAGCACGACCGCGAGCGCGACCGTCAGGATGCTGATCCAGACCGAGGTCGCGGCGCCCGCCATCAGCCGCGAGAGCACGTCGCGGCCGAACTCGTCGGTGCCGAGCCAGTACATCGAGGAGGGCGGTGCGAGCTTGTAGCGGAAGGACAGCCGCAACGGATCATAGGGCGTCCACAGCGCGCCAACACCGGCGGCGATCGCGAGCGTGCCGATCAGCGTGCCGCCGATCAGGGCATTGAGAGGAGGGAGCTTCATTCGGCCATCACCCTCGGGTCGAAGATCGGATAGCAGAGGTCGATGACGAGGTTCACCAGCACATAGGTGAACGCGACGAACAGCATGCAGCCCTGGATGACCGGGTAGTCGCGCGCGAAGATCGCATCGACCAAAAGGCGGCCCAGCCCGGGGATGGTGAAGACCGTCTCGACGACAGCGATGCCGCCAAGCAGGTTGCCGAGAACGAGGCCGATCAGCGTCCAGGTTGGACCGAACGCGTTCTTGAAGGCGTGGCGCCAAAGCACCGCCATCTCGGACAGGCCCTTGGCGCGGGCATGGGTGATGTAGTCGAGCCGCATCACCTCCAGCGTCGAGGCCCGCGCCATGCGCAGGAGCACGCCGATCTCGTGCAGAAACAGCGTCAGGATCGGCATCACCAGGTAGAGTGCGCCACGCCAGGGATCGTCGCCGATCGAGACATAGCCCACGACCGGCAGCCAGCCGAGCTTCAGGCCGAAGAACAGCAGCAGGAGCAGGCCGAGCCAGAAGGTCGGGATCGAGAGGAGCAGCGTCGCGATGGCGACGAGCCCGAGGTCGAGCCCGGAATCCTGCCGCCAGGCGGCGATGACGCCGGCCGGCACCGCGACCAGGCTGGCGAAGAACACCGCGACCAGGACGATCTGCGCGCTGATCCAGAAGCGCGACAGGATCAGCGGCAGGATCGGTTCCTGCGTGTTGATGGAGATGCCGAGGTCACCCCTCAGCAGGTTGCCGAACCAGATGCCGAACTGCACCGGCAGGCTCTGGTCGAGGCCGAGCCGCGCCCTCAGATCGGCGATCGAGGCCGGTGTGGCGAGGTCGCCCAGCATCAGCGAGGCCGGGTCGCCCGGGATCAGCCGGATCAGCACGAACACCGACACTGCCACGATCAGCAGTGTCGGCAGCGCCATCGCGACTCGGGTCAGCGCAAAGCGCAGCATCGGTCGGTTCCCTTCGGATCGTCAGCGCCGGTCAGTTGGCGGTGACTTCCCACATCCTGAGCTTGGACTGCCAGGGCTTGAAGCCGGCGACACGCTTGCTGTGGGCGATCGCGTCGACGCCGTTGAACATGAAGATCAGCGGCACTTCGTCGATGACGCCCTTGTGCAGCTCGTCGACGAGCTTCTGGCGCTCGGCGCGGTCGGAGATCGTCATCAGGCGGTCGATCTTCTCCTGGGCCTGCGGGTTGTCCCAGACCTTGCGCGGCTGCTTGTCCTTCGGGCCGGCGAACTGCTCGAAGGCAATCGCGGGATCGAAGCGCGCCGAGAAGGAGAAGGACTGCATCTGGTAGTTGCCCTTGTTGTAGCGGTCGAGCTGCGTCGCCCAGTCGAGCACCTCGATCTCGGCGTTGACGCCGGCGGCCTGCAACATGGACTGCACGACCACGGCGGCCGGGAAGCTCGGCACGCGCGGGCGCTTATTGGCGAGGATGACGACCTTCTCGCCCTTGTAGCCGGCCTCCGTGAGCAGCTTCTTGGCCCGGGCGGCGTCGTATTTGTGGCCCTGCTTTTCGACCGCGCCGAAATAGGATGAGCCCGAATAGATCGGCGACGTGTTGGTCTCGCCGAGATTGTCCGAAGCGGCCGCGACGACCTCGTCCATGTCGAGCGAGGCTGCGATCGCCTGGCGGAGCTTCTGGTTGCCTAGCACGGTATCCTTGGTCTGGATCAGCAGGACGTGGCGCACGGCGGTCGGGGCCGTGACGACCGCGAGCTTCGGGATGCCGCGGATTTCCTTCACGTCGCTCGGCAGAATCTCGCTGAGGTCGATCGCGCCCGAGGTGAGGCCGGCCTTCACCGTGGCCGGATCCTTGACGACGAGGAACTTCACTTCCTTCAGCAGCGGTCGCTTCGAGCCGATATAGCCGTCGACCTTGCCGTCCGTCTTCGGCGAGGCGTAGCCCTCGAAGGCCGTCATGCTGAAGAATTCGCCGCGCTTCCATTCGCCGAACTTGTAGGGCCCGGTCCCGATCGGCTTGTCGAAGGAGCCGTCGGCCTTGAGCGAGTCCTTGTGCAGGATCGCAGTCATGGCGCAGTCGGTGCGGGCCATCGTGTCGAGGAAGAGCGCATTCGGCTTGTCGAGCGTCATCACGACGGTCTGCGCGTCGGGCGCCGTCACGCTTTCGACCTTGAGGCCCGAACGGCCATCGAAGTCGGAGGTGCAGCGCCAGTCCGTCTTGGGATCCATGTAGCGGGTCCAGCTCCACAGCACGTCCGCCGAGGTGAGCTCGGCGCCGTTGTGGAACTTCACGCCCTTGCGCAGCTTGAACGTATAGGTCTTGCCGTCGGCCGAAAGCTCGACCTTCTCGGCGAGCAGGGGCTGGGGCGTGCCGCCCTCGTCATAGCCGACGAGACCCTCGACCATCTGCAGGGCGAAGTCGTCGGTGCCGTCGTCGCGGTTGACGCCGGGATTGATGCTGCGGACATCGGCCTGGACCGCGACCGTGAGCGATTGCGCCAGCGCGGGGCTGACCAGCAGCGGCAAGAGGCAGGCGGAGGCGAGAAGGCGGTTCATGTCTGTTCCCCTGTTATCGTTTGCGCGTCGCCTGATCTGTCTTCAGGCCGCCTTGACTGTGTCGGCGCGGAGCCGGGCGAGATGTTCGGCGAAGAAGTCCTCGACCCGCGGCACGGCGCGCAGGCCGTCATGGGCCATGTTGGGTACGAGATCGAAGCGGACGTCGATGCCAGCCTGCTCGAAGGATGCCTTCAAGGCGGCAAGGCGTTCCGGGCGGGTCTTTCCGGCATGGTTGGCATCGGGCATCCAGTTGCGGCCGCCCGGCTTGTGGGTGATTTCCCAAGTCTCGATATCGGCGGCGCCGACGATCATCTGGACCGCGACCTTCTTCATCGCGGCGACATCGGGCGCCGTGCCGAACAGCTCGGCCATGTTGCGGGTGCCGACCCACCAGTCGCGCGTCGGATCGAGCAGCGTCACCGAGCCCGGCGCGCCGATCGAGCAGGCCCACAGCCTGTCGGGCTGCAACATCAGGAAGCGATGGGCGAAATGCCCCCCGCCGGAATAGCCGAACAGGCCGAAGCGCGGGAATTTGAGGCCGTAGCGTGCCTCGATCTCGGCCACCATGGCGAGCAGGACGTGATCGTAGCGGATCGCGCCCTCGCGCATGTATTTGAAGCCGTCCCGGTTGTCGTCGCCGAGAACGCCGATCGGGAAGAGCGGTGCCAGCACGATGCAGTTGTTCCAGCGGCCGAAGTCCTGGAAGGCGTCGCGATAGCCGGTGAAGCCCCGGCCGGTGCCGTGCTGGGCGACGATCAGCTCCGGAGGCTGCCCGCCCTTGCCGAGAGTCTTGGGGACATAGAGGCAGTAGCTGAAGCGCGGATCCGCCTTGCACGCCATCACCGGTGTGGCGCCCATGTCGTAGAGGGCGCGGGCGATCGCCGCCTGATCCTCGGTGCCGGCCGTCTCGGCCTTCGTCGCGCTCATGCCGGCGCTCCTTAAAGTGGCGATTGAATTGGCGCCAATTCTGTCGCACATTGATGTGGCGCGTGCAACAGGCTTGTGCGCAGGCTCCCGGTATGGGCTAGAAGGCGCCGATGTCCTCCGAACCGAAACAGGCCCGTGGCAACAGCCGGCGCCAGCTCGCCAGCGAGATCGCTCAGGCGATCCGGCTGCGCATGTTCCGCCCCGGCGAATGGCTGCGGCAGATCGACCTCGAAGAGAAATTCCAGGCGACGCGGTTCGACGTGCGCGGCGCGCTCGACGAGCTCGCCATCCGCAAGACGATCGTCCATGTCCCCAATCGCGGCTACCGTGTCGCGGAGGTCGATATGCAGACCTACCGCGCCATCGCCGACACGCGCGTGATCCTGGAGCAGGCCGCGTCGAGGGCCGTCGCGGCACGGATCGACGCCGCCACGATCGCCGAGCTCGAACAGCTGGCGGCGCGCTTCGGCGAGGCCGTCCATGGCGGCACGCGTATCCAGCAGAGCGAGCTCAACCGCGCCTTCCACCAGCTCATCTACAGGCATTGCGGCAACCCGATCCTTGAGGAGACGATCTGGGCGTTGCGGGACCGCTCGCGCGGGACGAACGTGACGATGTGGCGGTCGCACGAGGCCCTGCTGCAGAGCGACCGGGAGCACCACGCCATGCTTGCGGCGCTGAAGGCGCGCGATGGCGAGGCGCTCGCGGACCTGATCACGCATCACATCCTCCGTGACATGGAGGATGTGATGACGACGGATCAGCGCTTGACCGAGACCTCCCAGAGGCGCGGCAGCGACGTCAGCGAAGAGACGTAGCCGTCGACGCCCTTGCCCGTGCCGCCCGCGACGATGCCGTTGTAGAGCATCACCATCGGCATGTCGGCGAGGAAGCGGCGATGCAGGTCGTCGAAGATCTTCTGGCGCTCGGCCTTGTCAGCGACGACCATCGACTTGTCGAGCAGGGCCTGTGCTTCGGGGTTGTCCCAGAGCTTGCGCGGCTGCTTGTCCTTCGGTCCCGTGACGGATTCGAACGACAGCGCCGGATCGAGGCGCCCCGAATAGGGGAAGGCCTGGATCTGGTAGTTGCCCTTGCTGTAGCGGTCGAGCTGCGTCGCCCATTCCAGCACCTCGATCTCGACGTTCAAGCCGGCCGCCTGCAGCATCTGCTGCGCGACGACGGCGGCGTCGAAGCTCTGCGGATAGCGCTTGTTGGCGAGCATCACGATCTTCTCGCCCTTGTAGCCCGCCTCCGTGAGGAGCTTCTTCGCGGCCGCGGGATCGTAGGCGACATCCTCGTCCTGGACCTTGCCGTGATAGGCCGAGAGCGTCGGGATGACAGAGCCGTTCGGCTGGCCGAGGCCGTCGGTCACGGCTGCAACCAGCTCCTTCTTGTCGATGGCGGCGGCGATGGCGCGGCGCAGCTTGGCGTTGCCGAGGACCGGGTCGCGCGTCTGGATGATCAGGCCGACCAGGCCCATATGCGACTTCACCGACAGCTTGACGTTGTTGTTGCCTTTCAGCTCCGCGACGTCGGCATTGGCGAGGTCGGGCACGACGTCGATATCGCCGCTGAGCAGGGCGGCCTTCGCGGTCGCAAGGTCGGGGATGACGACGAAGTCGACCGTGTCGACCAGCGGCCGCTTGGCTCCGGCCAAGCCGTCGATCGCGCCGGGCAAGGCGGCGTAGTCGGCAAAGCGCTGGAGCCGGACCATCTCGCCGCGCTTCCATTCGCCGAGCTTGAACGGCCCGGTGCCGATCGGCTTGTCGAAGGATCCGTCGGCCTTGACCGAATCCTTGTGCAGGATGCCGGTCATCGCGCAGTCGGTGCGCGCCAGCGAACTCAGGAACAGCGCGCTCGGCTTGTCGAGCTTGAAGACCACGGTTCCGGCATCGGCGGCGGTGACGCTCTCGACCTTGACGAGGCCGCGCCCGTCGAACTCCGACAGACAGCGCCAGTCGGTCTTCGGATCCATGTAGCGGTTCCAGCTCCAGACCACGTCATCGGCGGAAAGGGTTGCGCCGTTGTGGAACTTGACGCCCTTGCGCAGCGTGAAGCTGTAGGTCTTGCCGTCCTCCGAGATTGCGATCTTCTCGGCCAGCAGCGGCTTCGGCTCGGAATCCTCGCCATAGCCGACGAGCCCCTCGACCACGTGAAGCACCACGCCGTCGGTGTTGTGGTCGCGGTTCACGCCGGGGTTGATCGAGCGGATGTCGGCGCGCAGCTGGACCTTGAGCGCGGTCTGGGCCTGCGCCGCCGGGATCGGTGCTCCAAGAGCGAGGCCGGCGGCGAGTGCGGTCGTGGCAAGGGCGGTCGTCTGGATTCGTCGAAGCATCGGTCTGTTCCCCATTGTTATGTCGGTGTGATGCGGTTCGATGCCGAACTATTCGGCGGCCTGCGCCATCGTCTGCGGATCGGCTGTCAGGCTGTAGCGGGTGAAGCTCCGGTTCAGCGCCGGCAGCGGGCAGACCTCCATGACCCCTTCGGCCGGCTGCATGATCACCATCGCGACGGTCGCCGAGAGGTTGCCGGTATCGTTGGGACGCGGCGGCCGGCAGACCGAATGCGGCGTGAGGAAGTCATCGAAGAAGGCATGCTTGAGGTCATCGACCGTCAGCTTGTCGCCGGCCTCGTTCAGCAGCTTCTTCACCCGCCAGTCGCGGTAGAAGCTCTCCGGTACGCGCGGCGTGCCGGTGTCGCGGAGCTTGGTCAGCGCGACCTGCCCGACCCAGTGATTGGCATGAACGATCAGCCCCTCGCTCGGATAGAGCGGGAAGGCTTCGTCCGGCGCGCATTCGAAGTCGATGCCGAAGCCTTTGACGGTCGACAACATCATGTTGTTGGAGCAGGCCTTGGGCGTCGTCGCCACGGCCTTGATCGCGAAGGCGAGGTGCTCCTGCTCCAGCACCTTGCGGCGGATCAGGGCGAGCGGTACCCCGGTCTGCGTGAAGTCGCGCTCGGATTCCAGGTAGTTGGCGGTGATGGAGATGCCGGCCGCGTTCATGCCGCAGCGGGCGAGGCCGCCTGCCTCGACGAAGGTCAGGAAGTCCGGCCCGTCATCGCGCCGCACGCGCAGCACGATCGCGGTCTCGGCGCATTCGGCTTTCCAGTCCCAGTTCTGGCCATGGATCAGCGCTCCATTGGCGCTGCGCTCAGGCAGGATGATCGCGCCGGTGCAGCCATCATCGAGCTCCTCGGTAGCCTCGACCGGCTTGTTCTTGATCAGCCGCGCCTTGGCGATCACCTCGGTACGGGCATTGATCATGACGATGTCTTCGAGCGGCACGCCCGCACCGTCGGCGATGCCGCGCATCTCCTCGATGTAGTGCGCGCCGAACGCCTCGATCTCGCGGGCGAACTCCTCGATCAGCGCTGTCTTGGCCTCAGGCCCGTAACCGAGCTCGCCGAGCTGTCCGCCATAAAGCTCGATCGAACGCTTGACGCGCGCGGGCACGGCCGCACCATGCTGCCGCCCGCGCTCATAGGGGGAGCCGGAAACGTCCACGAAGGGGCAGGGCTGGATCATCGTCGTCTCTCCCGGCCTATGGCCTGTCATCAATCCATAATGTATTTCATCTGCAATTAAGACAATCAAGAGCCTTTCATGTCCCAGCCCTCCCGCCTGCAGCAGGACCTTGCCGAGCGCATTCTCGATCTGGCGCGCGATGATGGCCTGACTGCGGGTGCGCATCTGAACGAAAGCGTCATCGCGCGACGTCTCGACGTCTCCAGGACACCGGTGCGCGCGGCCTTCGCCTGGCTCGAGGATCGCGGGCTGGTGCGGCGCAATCCGCATCGCGGGCTCGAGCTGATCAGCATGCCGCGCGCGTCGGAGAACGGCGCGAGCCCACCTGACGCCGTCGAGCTGGCGCTGGTCCGGCTGGCCCATGAACGTGAAGCCGGCGAACTGGACAACGAGTTTTCCGAACAGGAGATCATGCGCCGCTACGAGCTGGGTCGGCCCGAGATGAAGCGGTTGCTGGCGCGCCTTGCCGATCTCGACATGGTCGAGCGCAAGCCCGGCTATGGCTGGCGCTTCCTTCAGGAGCCGCGGGATCCGCGCGTGCACGACGAGCGCTACCGCTTTCGCATGCTGATCGAGCCGATGACGTTTCTCGAGCCGGGCTTCGCGCTTGACCCGGGCTGGATCGCGGAGATGCGCGAGCGCCATCACGCAACCCTGTCGCAGCCCTGGCGCGAGACCTCGGCGATCAGCTTCTTCGAGATGAATGCGGCCTTCCATGAAGGGCTGGCGGCGGCCTCCGGCAACCGATTCATCCATTCCGCGGTCCGTCGGCAGAACCAGCTGCGCCGTCTGTCGAACTATGACTGGGTGTTCGGCTTCGAGCGCGTCGAGGTGAACTGCCGCGAGCATCTCCAGATTCTGGACTCGGCTGAGGCCGGCGATCTCGAGGTCGCGTCGGTCCAGATGCGCCGCCATTTGCAGCGCGCCAGCAGGTTGCGCCGGCCCGATGGTTTGGATTGATCGGCGCTATTGTTTTTTCTTCTAGAAAAAGACATTCTGACTTCGCCAATCGCCGGAGTCAGATCATGTCAGCATCCCCCACCGCCCCGCACGGGCTCGCCAATGAGCGCGATCCCTTCTGGATGCCCTTCACGCCGATGCGTGGCTTTCGGCAGGACCCGCTCCTGTTCGCAAGCGCTGAGGGCGTGCACTACGTCACGCCCGAGGGGCGGCGCGTGCTCGACGGCATGGCGGGGCTCTGGTGCGTCAATGCCGGGCACGGCCAGCCGCGCATCGTCGAGGCCATTCGCGCCGCGGCGGGCACTCTGGACTTCGTCTCGTCCTTCAAGATGAGCCACCCGGCCGCGCGGGCCTATGCGCGGCGGCTCTGTGACTTTGCGCCTGAGGGCATCGAACACGTTTTCTTCGTCAATTCGGGTTCCGAAGCGGTCGACACGGCGCTCAAGATCGCGCGCGGCTATCATCACGCCCGTGGCCAGGGCGGTCGCACCAAGCTGATCGGCCGCGCCAAGGGCTATCACGGCATGGGCTTCGGCGGCCTCTCGGTCAGCGGCATCGGCCGGCACAAGGCAGCCTTCGGGCCGCTCCTCGAAGCTGCGCATCTGCCGCTGCCCTATGAACGGGACAGCATGGCGTTCTCGCAGGGCCAGCCGACGGGCGGCGAGAGCGCGTCGGCAGCACTCGAAACCTTGCTGCAGATGCATGATCCTGCAACCGTTGCGGCCGTGATCGTCGAGCCGGTGACCGGATCGGGCGGCGTCTACCCGCCACCGCAGGGCTATCTGCAGCGCCTGCGTTCGATCTGCGACAGGCATGGCATCCTCTTGATCTTCGACGAGGTCATCACCGGCTTCGGCCGTCTCGGCACTCCCTTCGCCAGCCAGTTCTATGGGGTGACGCCCGACCTTATCACCTGCGCCAAGGGCATGACGAATGGCTCGGTCCCGATGGGCGGCGTGCTGCTGTCCGGGGCCGTCCACGACGCCTTCATGGCCGGGCCGCCGGAAGCCATCGAACTCCTGCACGGTTACACCTATTCCGCTCACCCGCTCGCCTGCGCGGCAGGGCTGGCGACGCTCGATGTCTTCGCCGAGCAAGACATCCTCGCGCGGGCGACGGAGAATTTCCGGCATTGGCAGGCGGCAACCTTCGCGCTGCGCGATCTGGCTCACGTCATCGACATCCGCATCGCCGGCTGGCTCTGCGCGATCGACCTGCAGCCGCGTCCAGGTGCCGACGGCCAGCGCGGGGCACTCTGCGCGCGCCTCTGCCTGGAGGCGGGGCTACTCCTGCGCAATGTCGGGGACACGCTGATCCTGTCGCCGCCCCTGGTGATGCAGCCGGACACCGTCTCGGCCCTGTTCGAGACGATTGCCGGGACGATCGCGCGGATCGACTGAGTGCGCTGCGGCGTCGCCGCCGTCAGGCGGCGCGCGCTGCTGCTTTCTTCTCGGCGGCGTGCTGGTCTTCCGACAGGCCGGCGCGCCAGTAGCTGACGACCAGATGCTGGTCGAGGCCCGTTCGCAGGCGCTGCCGGGCGGCGCTGCGGATATGGCGGAAGGCCTCGTTCTCGGTCGCCGACCAGAGATAGGTTTCCGGCCCATCGGCATCCCATGTGAGCGCGTCGAACGCCTCCGCCAGCCCGGAAGCCTGGCCGGCAGGCAGAGCCTCGCGATGCAACCAGCGGATCGAGATCCCCGCTGGCGCGGCGAGAGGCTGTTCCTCGCCAGCATTCGCCACTTCGATCAGCGCAAGCCCCTGTGCGCTCGTCGGCAGGTTCTCCAGCATGCGCCCGACGGCTGGCAGCCCCGTCTCGTCGCAGAGGAAGACGTAGCGCTCCGCCGTCTTGAGCCCGCGCCCGCCCGGGCCGGCCATGCCGACAAGGTCTCCGGCGCGGGCGCGCGCCGCAAAGGCGGAGCCCGGCCCGGCATCGTCATGCAGCACGAAGTCGATGGCGAGCGTCCCGGCTGCGACGTCGATCTGACGGATCGTGTACTTGCGTACGGCCGGGCGCTGCTCGGGCGACGGCAGTTGCAGCAGGCCGTCGGAGCCGAGCATCGGCCACACCGGCTCTGCCAGATCCGGTGGCGGCAGGAAGAGTCGGACATGCAGGGCCTCCAGCGAGGCATAGCGCGCGATGTCGTCGCCGCGGAGATGGATCCGCTTCATATGCGGCGAAAGCTGCTCCGTCGAGGTGACGGTGAGCACGCGGAACTCTGGCGGCAATGACGCGACCTGGCCGTCTCCGGACCAGCCGATCACGGGCTTGTCGCCAGCCGGCGCAAACTCGACGACGTGGCTCGCGATCGCGCGCTTGAGGTTCTGCAGCGCGGCAAGGTCGGGAGCCTCTATCGCGACCGCGAGCAGACCCTCGCCGGCGCGCAGTCTGGCCTGGCCCCCGCCGAGAAGGATCACCGTCTCGCCCGGCTCGCGCCGGATCTGGGCGTCGTGTTCGAGAAGATGGTCGCAAAGCGGGCCCAGCACGGCGTCCGGCTGGGCCAATGCGATCGTCGTCTCGGCGGAAAGGCTGCTCATCGGGGTATTGTCCTTGGGGCGTTCGCGGGCGCCGGTGGAAATCTCGCAACGTCCTCAGGGGCGTGCCGGCGCCTGACCCGATGCCGGCGCGTCGAGCCAGAGCGTGCCGTCGAGCGGAATCGCCGAGAAGCGTGCGGCCTCCGCCAGCGTAGCGGCGGGATCCAGGTCGGCGAAGCGCTCGGGATGGATCCATTTCGCGAGTGCCTCGATCGCGACGACATGCAGCGGCGTATCGTTGAAGAGCTGCCACATGGCGGTCGCTCGGCGATTGCGCACGGCGCTTAGCGTCGAAATTCCCGGCTGTGCGAGCAGCTTCGCAAAGCCTGCGGCGGCCGTTTCGCGCGGCACGCCGAGCCCGAGCACGAGGCCGCCCAAGCGAGCCATATGTGTGCCGCCGGTCGCGACATAGACCTCGGGGTCCGAGCTGATCAGTTGCTCGAGGCTGATCTGCCCGGTCGCGCCCGGCAGCAGCGGCGCGGACATGTTGCTCCCGCCGGCGGCGGTGATGAAATCGTCGAAGGTGCCCCTGCCCGGGGTCGAACAACATTCCGGACCGCCGGCATGGGCGTGGATGAAGACGCTCGGGCGCCTCGCGCCCTCCAGTCGCCGGGCTATCCGGCCGAGCCTGTCCTCATAGAAGCGGATGAAATCCTCCGCCTGCTGCTCGCGGCCGATCAGCTTTCCGAGAATGCGCAGGCTCGGCACGGTGTCGGTCAGCGGCTTCAGGTAGAAGTCGACCACTGCCACCTTGATGCCGACCGCTTCCAGGCGCAGGACGAGGTCGCCGGAGCCATGTCGCGTGCCGGCGAGCGAGCCGCTCAAAATGACGAGGTCCGGCGCCAGCGCGACCGTCTTCTCGAGCGAGAAGCCGGCCTCCGTCGCCCCGTCGCCCACCGTCGGAATCGCGTCGATTCCGGGAAAGCGGCTGCGGTAGCGGGCATAGGCGTCCGGGTTCTGGCGCTGATGGTCGGCGCCCCAGCCCGCCAGCAGGCTCAGCGGCTCGGGATGGAGCAGGCCCAGCGCGTTGAGCTGGCGACCCTGCGCCAGCACGATTCGCTTCGCCGGTCCGGGCAAGCTCACGGTCCGGCCCAGGACGTCGGTCACCGTCACCGGCTGTGCCGAAGCGGCGCCGGCCGCGGCCAGCATCGCCAGCGCGCAGGCCAGTCGGGTGAGGTGGGTGCGAAGCGCTCCGGCAATGGTCATGCGGCTGCTGTCCTCGACAGGGCGGGTTCGGCCAGGGCAAAGGTGACTGCCCGCGAGAGCATCGCCGGAATCACGGAGACATGGTTCTCGCCGGGAAAGACGACGCTCTCGCATGCGACCTTGCCGGAGGCACGCAGGCGCGAGGCCATTTCGGCAGCGTTGTCGACCATACGGGCCTTGTGGAGACGCTCCAGGCGCGACGGTGGGGTTCCGGCCGCACCGGCCTGCTCGTCCGCGCCGACCGCGATCAGGAGCCGTCCCGCAAGGGCCGCAGTATTGGCGCGAAAAGTCTCTTCCGTCGCGAGGATTGCCCTGTCGTTCCACCAGATCGACGGGCTGCTCGCGACATGGGCGGCGAACAGGCCAGGTCGGGTGAACAATGTGTGCAGCGCGAACAGGCCGCCATAGGAATGTCCGATCAGCGCAAGCCGAAGCGGATCGAATGGTGCGACCTCGGCCAGCGCGGGCAGGATCTCGCCTGCGATCACGTCCAGGAAACGATCGGCGCCACCTGCCACCGGCAGCAGGTCGCGCTGCCGCCGCTCGACATCGAAGGGCTTGTCGCCGGGATAACCGATGCCGAGCACGATGGCCGGGCCGACTCCGGTCACCTCGGACCGCCCGGCCTGCAACCGGGCGGCACTCATCGCCGTGGTGAACAGCGCATTGCCATCGACGAGGACCAGCAGGGGAAATCCGGCGGGTGGTGCAGGCTCCGGCGGCAGTCCGACCAGCAGCCGGTAGACGGACCCGTCACGCGCAGTGACATCGTGCTGTACCGATCCGGGCAGGCTGACCGGATTGCCAGATGTCACCGTCATGCGCGCGCCGCTCACGGTCCTCACCAGCGATAGGACAGGGTCGCCAGCACGGTCCGGCGCAAGCCGAAGGAGCACTGCACGGCACCGTAGCAGCCGGAGATGTACTCCTTGTCGAAGAGGTTCTGCGCGTTGAGCTGCACCTTCCAGGCCTTCAGGGCCGGGTTGGCCACGCCGAAATCATAGCTGATCATGGCGTCGAACAGCGTGTAGTCGGGGGTGAAGAAGGTGTTGCCGGCATCGCCGGCGCCCTTGCCGACATAGCGCATGCCGCCGCCGAGGCCGAGCCCGGCGAAAGCGCCGTTCTTGAAGGTGTAGACGCCCCAGAGCGACCCCATATGGCGCGGCACGACCGGAGGCCGCTTGCCGAGGTCGACGCCGTTGCTCTTGGTCACCTCGGCATCGGTATAGGCATAGGCGGCGACCAGATCGAAGCTGTCGAACAGCGTCGCGCGCGCTTCGAACTCGAGACCGCGCGCGCGGACCTCACCGGTCTGCACCTGGAAGCCGACATTGAGCGGATCGGTCGTCGCGACATTGGTCTGCGTCAGGTCATAGGCCGAGGCCTGGATGAAGGCGCTGGTGCCCGGGAGCTCGTATTTGAAGCCGATCTCGTATTGCTCGCCTTCGGACGGCTTGAACGGCGTGCCGGCGAAGGTCGTCCCCGCGACAGGGTCGAACGAGGTCGAATAGCTCGCATAGGGCGCGAAGCCGTTGTCGAAATTGTACATCAGTGCGACGCGGCCGGTGTGGGCGGTGTCGTCCTGCTTGGTCAGGGCGCCGTTGGTGAGGGCGCGGGTGCGCGCCTCGGCATTGTCGAAGCGGCCGCCGACGAGCAGCGACAGGCGGTCGAGCTTGATCTGGTCCTGGAGATAGATGCCGTACTGGGACGTCGTCTGCGTGGTGCCCGGTGTGGCCGGGGCAGCGAAAGGCGTCCTCCCATAGATCGGATTGGTGAAGTCGAGCGTCTGGACCGTTCCGCCGGCGCCGGTGAAGGCCTTGCCGTCGGTCCAGTAGCCGTCGACGCCGAACAGCACCTTGTGCGTCAGCGGGCCCGTGCGGAAATCGGCCTGGAGCTGGTTGTCGATGCCGGCCGTGCGGGCATGCTCGTTGGAGACCGTCACGCGCCGTGTCAGCGTCTTCTGGTCGGCGCCGATGCTGGCGACGGCGACCGTGCGGAAGCGTGAGTCCAGATCGGAGATGCGGACGTTCTGGCGGAAGCTGAAGACGTCGTTGAAGCGATGCTCGAAGGTATAGCCGAGATTGGCCTGGTTGCGGCTGTAGCCCTCGAATGACGGCTCGCCCGGGAAGAACTCGCTGCGGATTCGGCCGGCGCGGCTCGGAAGCACGGTCCCGACCGCGGGGATGAAGCCGTAGAAGCCGGTCTCGGGATCGCGCTGGAACGAGGCCATCAGGGTGAACGTCGTCGCGCCGCTGGGGCGGTAGGTCACGGACGGCGCGATGAAGATGCGCTCGTCGCGGGTGAAGTCGACCTGCGTGTCGCCGACCCGGCCGAGGCCGACCACGCGGTAGAGCCAGGTCTTGGCCGGATCGACCGGGCCGCCGATGTCGAAGGCCATCTCGGCGCGACCATAGGTGCCGACCCGCGCCTGGACCTCGCCATGCGCCTCGTCCTTCGGGCGCTTGCTGACCAGGTTGACGATGCCACCGGGCTTGACCTGGCCGAAGACGACGGAGGATGGGCCGCGTAGCACCTCGACACGCTCAAGACCCCAGGGCTCGTAGCTGGGGACGAGGAAGTTGACGCCGCGCTGGTAGCGCAGCCCGTCGAGATAGTTCACGAAGCCCGCGCCCGTGCCGGCGCCGCCGAAACCGCGGATGAAGACGCTGTCATAGCGGCCGCCCGAGGAGAGCCGGGTCTCGCCGAGCACGCCGGCCGTGTAGCGGAGGGCCTGGCTGACCGTGGTGGCCGCCTGGTCGTCCATCTGCTCGCGCGTCACGACGGTGACGGATTGCGGCGTTTCCATCAGCGGCGTGTCGGTCTTGGTCGCGGAATCGCTGCGCCGCGCCACATAGCCATTGACCGGACCGCTCGCGCGCTCGCCCTGGACCTGGATCGTATCGAGGCTGATCGCCTCGCCGCTCTGCGCCCGGGCGCCGCCGGCGCAGAGGACGGCTCCGAGCGCGACGCCGGCCAGCGCCGTCAGACGCACCCGACCTGCCGCGTTAATCTTGGAGACACTCGCGTAGTCCATCATGCAACCCCGTTTCGTCAGCCCGTGGCCGAACCCCGCCTTGGTATTGCGGGAGGGCAGGGGCGAGGGGCAACACGCTCCACTTTCGATTCCGGCAGCATTGCTTTCGATCGCGTTTCGAATGCCTGTAATCTGAAAACAGGGGCCATCCGACGCCGGTGGGCGGCCTCAGCTGACCTATCGCAAAGCGCTCGGCGGCATGCCGAAGCGCTTGCGGAACAGGCTGGAGAAATGCGCCGGCGTGTAGCCGACATGGAACGCCGCTTCCGAGACGGTCATCTCGCCCGAGTCGATCAGGGCATGGGCGCGCTGCAGTCGCTGCTCCTGCAGATAGCCGAACACGCTGGCGCCGAAGAGTTGCCGGAAGCCGGAGGTCAGGTTGGTCGGGTTGAGGCCGGTCATCCGCGCCAGCTCCGGCAACCCCGGCGGATCCTGAAGGCGCGACAGCATGATGTCGCGGGCCTCGCGGATGCGCTCGGCCGTGCGGTGGGGCATGCGTGCGGGGCGCGCCGGCACGCCGGTCATCACCGTGTCCAGCGCCACGGCCGCTAGCTCCAGAGCTTTGCCCGCGAGATAGAGGCGATGCAGGTTGTCGGCGACGGGCGGCTCGGCCAGTTGCAGCGCCAGCGCGCAGAGCGTGGCGTTCGCGGGTCTGACCCAGAGTGCGGCGTCGCCCTGCATGAAGCCGTGCAGGGCATCGAGCTGCGCTCCGAACTCGCTTTCGACGAAGTCGAGGTCGAACTGAAGCAGCGCGCAGCGCAGATGTCCGCCGGCAAGGCCGGTTCGGCGTTGCATGTGCTCGCCGCTATTGGCTGCGATCAGAAGGGAGGGCCCGGCGACCATCACCGCCGGCCGGTCGTCGAGCTCCAGGGACTGGCGCCCATCGAGGATGACGCCGATCTTGAGCCCCGCCCGCATCGGGCCGACGACGTGCTTTCCTGTTTCGACCTGGAACCGCCCGGCGGACAAGGAGAGCTTGTTGGAGAAGAGCTGCAATACGGCGACCGGAATGGGGTGGGCTGGGAAGCGGCGACGGAATGCCCGTCCGCCGAGGTCTCAGTCATTATCCCATTGCAGTACAAATATCAATATAATCAGTATGTTATAGGGATTCTAAGCTATGTCGGCGACGCCTGTCGGTTTCCGCCGGTCCATGGCTCCGGTCGCGGGGAGTGGGCCACCGGGCGAGCGCGATGGGCCATTTTCTTCGCCGAGGCGATCTCAAGCGGCCCGGAGCAGCATCCCGAACAGGTCGCGCGGCTCATCCGGGTCCGCGAGAAGATCGAGCTCCTCGAAGAACGCCGTATCGGCAAGCTTCG